>Ga0181338_1000061_pt1 | contig 28960 bp, 47 predicted proteins | sample Sp13VDMM110SD_FD_122168 | JGI IMG/M metagenome (GOLD analysis project Ga0181338, IMG submission 122168) | Freshwater viral communities from Lake Michigan, USA - Sp13.VD.MM110.S.D | ecosystem: Environmental > Aquatic > Freshwater > Lake | place: USA: Michigan | collected 2013-04-23
GAGAGAAATAAATCTACGATTTTTGGTTATCCAACCGAAGACATCATGGCGATGCAGCAAGGCAAGCAAGTTGGCAGAAACATTTCTCCCGCACCAGTCACCGAGCAAGCTGCACCAGCAGAACTAACAATAGAAGAAGCCGCCGACTTGGGATATACGCAACGCGACCCAAAGGATGTAAGGGTATTCAAGGCTTCAAAGATAACAAACGAATCACTCACAAATCATTTAGAAAAACAAGGATTCCGAGAAGGGGATATAATTGAAACACCGACTGGAAACGCGGAATTGTATGTATCCGATTCTGGGTTTGCATATTCTTGGAAACCAAAAAAAGGTAGAGGCAGAGATGGCAATATCAAAGCCCCAGTTGGAGGAGTAAGGATTGAGCCAGTAACATTGCGTGACCCAAATGCGCCAGCAATGAGCGCAAAAGTTTCAAAAACTAAACCACCAAAAGGTTATGTTAAAGAAGGTGGTAAATATATTTTCAAAGCGGGGGTAACTGAACAACCAGTTGGAGCAGCTACACCAGCTGCCGAGGCCGCGAAAGCGACCGCCCCCGCTCCCTCTGCTGCACCAGCAGAAGCTCCCGCGCCAGAGGTTGCGCTTATCCAGCGTGATGTGACCAAGCCAGAGCAGATGACGCCGGAGGAATATGATGCAGCGAAAGTCCAAAAGCAAAGCGCGGACGGTGAAATTTATGCTTCTAGGAAAAAAGCAGAAGCAGCTATGGCGCAGTTTTTGGCTCGCGGGGAATCCCCCTCCGAAAAAGCGTTGCTGGCAAGTTTTGGGCTAAATAAGACCACCGCTTATTCTGTCTCGCAAACCACAAGGGGGAAATGGGTATTTAACCAAAACCAAAAAGCAACGATTGCGGCTTCTACCATGTCCTACGGAGGACGCAGACCAGTTTCCGCATCCGCTGTTGACACCTACGGCATCACCCTCCCAGAAGGCTATGTCAAGCAAGGCGAGTTGTATGTCTACCAACCAACCCCCGCAGTATCGGAAACGATAACGGAGCCAGCGGGATTTGATAGAACTGACATAGGTTTCCCATCATTTGATTCACTAAATGATTATCAAAAAAGTGCATATCGCAATGGAACTCCAAGCAGTTCTGGTGTAACACAAGGTTTTATTGAAACTCCAGATAACTATTTTGTTGATCCAGCTCAACTTCCAGTTGGCGCAGTAGTTGATGAAGATTTTCAAGGATACGCATATCCAAAAGGGGATGGGAAAGTTGGTTATATTTTCATGGATTTGGATGGCGTTGCTCGATCTGGAATTGCACCTGATGAATTAGTTGCAAAAGTTAAAAGTCTTTCAGCCGCACAACCCGCAGGTAAACCAAAACTCGGAGAAAAAGGCGGCGTTCTAATCCCTACCAAAGAAGACTTCATCCAAGCAGGACAGAACATCTACGAGGCTGGCATGGAGTTTGGCACTTGGGCTAAACAGATGATCCAGCAATTCGGTGATGCGGTCAGAGAATTTCTTGGGGAAGTATGGCAAGCAGTGAGTGGTGCGCCAGCGAAGTTCAATGAACTGATGGGGTATCTTCCGAAAAAGGGTGAGATTGGTGCGGTGAATGTAGGTAAGGGTAAGATAGGCGAGAAAACTAAATCCGCAGAAAAGCCAGCAGAGGAAGCAAAAGTAGAAGAGAAGTCAGCGGTAGAACCCGCACCAACAGGTCGTGAGAAACCATCTAAAACCACTCGCCGCACCACAATAATGAGTGTAGAGGCGGGAGAGGAAGTGGAAACTCAAGAGGCTATCATCGCCAGAACAAAAGATTTACTCCGCAAGCAATTCGATCCTACAAAAGTAACCGAGAAGAATACTACCGAAGCATTCCGCGCATTAGGGAAGCTGGCTGGAAATAGGAAAGAAGCATTGGCATACGCCGAAGAACTTAATGACATTGGTAGATTGGTAGATAAGTCGGGCGCAGCAAGTGAGATTAGTATGGGTGCAGCGTTGTTTGTGAATGATTTGTTTGAGTATTCAATCAGACTCGCGGCAGAAGGTGATAGCAAGATGCTTGGTATAATGATGGCAAACATCAACAGGCTACCTACTGCAATGATTGGAGCGAGTGATGCGGGTAGAACGCTCGCAGCAAGGGCAGAGTTGAAAGCTCGATTCAGTATGATGGGCCGCGCCGAGCAGGATGCCTACACTAACTATGTAGCAGAGTTCATCTACGGGCCTAACCCAACTAAGGAACAAATCAAATCCATCAAGGATGCCTATGCAGCGGTAGAGAAGACTCCACAAGTAACCGAGCAAGAGTTGACTGATGAGCTTGAATCGGTTGGCGGCAGAACTGGGACTGATTTGGTTGGTAAGATCAACGAAGAGTTCACTAAAGCTACCGAGAAGAAGACTCAGCAGCGCAAGACTGAGGAGGAAGAACTTGATACAGAATACAAGAAGGTTCAAAAACAAGCTGACGCTGAGATTGAAAAGCTCGCCAAGATTCAGTCTGACACGCCTTCATTCGATCCAGCGGCAGCAAGGCAGACCGCAAACGATGTCCGTGCTATCGTATCCACTGACTTGAAACAAAAGCCAGACATGGGGCGCAAAGCTCCTTGGAAATCCATGTTGGTTGCCAAGCTACAAGAAGCTGGCGTAGAGCTAACCGCAGCAGAAACACTGGCAGATATTGTTTGGAGACAGCATGAGATCAATAGCCTTTCAAGAGAACTGTCCTCCATCAATAAAGCTATTGAGAAAGGGCCAATCTCGGAGATCGTTAAAGCAATCAAAGAAACTCCGCTGGAAGATCAACAGAATCCTAACTGGAGGTATGAGGTCATGCGTGACTACCTCCGTAGAGCAGGATTGAATGTTGCCCAGTCTGAAAGGATTGCTAAGTTGATGGACATCTCGCTCCAGAAACGCTTCACGATGGCGCAGGAGCAGGCATTCACAGATGCTATCAGTAAGACCGCACCTTGGAAAACTGGAGATACCAGAAGCCGCAGAGCATTCCAGAAGGTATTGCAAGCCCTCCGTGCTGGAGCATTAGACCCAGCAAGGAATGTATTGAGCGACATGGCGGCATTGAATGGATGGACTGGGTTTACTCCAGAGCAATACAAAGTTCTTCTCAAGTATGACGCGATCCTTGCTGATCCTAAGTCCGCTGACGCAACAAAAGCCGAAGCGCACAAAGCAATCCAAGATGTAATTTCTAAAGCCAAACTACCAATCAGAGCAAGGGATGTCATCGGGCAATACTACGATGCACAAGCATTGAGTGGTATCCCTACTGTGACTGTGAACATCTTCTCGCCTGCTGGTATAGCGGTGAAGAATGCGCTTACCCAAGCTCTAAATGGTGTGGTAACAGCAAGACCAGAACAAATCACGGCTTCATTGACTACCTTTATTGACTCAATCAAGTCATGGGCAAACACAGTTGCTTTCTCTTTCAAGAACAACGTCACAGTTTATTCTAACGTCGAATACTTGGTGAATGATGAGGGACTTTTGAAGCTCTACAAGAAAGGCGTAGATCAATTCAACAATGGCAAGACTTCCCGCGATAGGGCAGACGGGGTAAAGAACATGATGATCGGTATGATGGATTATGTTCGTCGCGTCTTGAATGCTCTTGACTACGGAGCTATCGCTTCTCTTCAGAACCAATCGGTATCCAAGTATGCCTTGGCCGCGATGCAGGCAAAGGGAATGTCCAGCAAGGACGGGGCGAAGATGCTCAATGCCATGATGGAAGAAAAGCGAAACTTCTACAACGACCAGATCGCTATCGGAACCGATAAAAATAAAGCAGCAGTTCTTGCAGATGAGTTCTTCATCTCCGCATGGAGACAAGCCTTGACTGACGCAAAGCTCCCCGCTCAACAAGTGATGGATGCCGCGCTCAACGATGCTATGTCAGCGGTAGGTAGAAACAGGCAATCACTCGACGCATTCCGTGAAGAGGAAACTGACATCCGAGATAATGGCGTGACATCCTTCCCTGCTATTTGGCTACTTGAGACGATGGCTAACGCCGCGAATAGGCAGGATAGTCAGTTCATCAAAATTTTCAGCAGGATTATCTACGGATTCGCAATCGTTCCCGCTCGCGTTCTGAGAGAGACAGCATGGTTCTCTCCGTATGGAGCAGTCCGCTTTGCATACGATTCCATTGCAAAGAAGATGGGTAAAACATCTCCGTATGCCCAGAGTTTAGGCAACGACCTCCAACGCCGCCAAAGGTTGACTGAGACTATCGCTGGTAGTTTGGTCATGCTTGCATTCGGTGCGGCGATGTCAGCTTCAACTGATGATGAAGATGACGAGAAGCCATTCAAAATTGTGGTGACTGGCAACGGCCCTCTCCGTAGTGAAGACCCGCAGTATTACGATTCTTGGGTGAAGAATAATAGGCCGAACACTGTGAGGGTTCAATTCGGCAAAACCAAATTTACTCTGAATACCATGAGGGGATTTGAAGTCTTCGCTTGGCCTGCCATGATGCTTGGTGCGGTAGATGACTGGCACATCCGCAGGAAACAGGGACGGACAACCAACACTCCGCTCCAGATGCAGGATGCGGCTATCGTGGCAGGGAATGTATTGAGTGCGTCCCTTCGTCGCGGCCCGTATGCCTTCGCAGCTAAACCTCTATTTGAAGCCTATGGAGATCGCGGAGTGGAGAGCTTGGCAAAGAGCCTCGCATTCCCCGCAAAGACCATCATCCCTGTTCTGGGATCAAGCCTTGCAAGTAACCTATCGAACTTTCTAAACGAACCAGTAGATAGACGGACATTGGAAGGCGCATTGTGGGCTAACGTCCCATTCATCGGGCCTACTGTAGCACCAAAATCCTTGAATGCTTTTGGTGAACCAGCGATGGCAAACGATGCTGCTGACAAAATATTCAAGCTCGGAGTTCCGATTGTTTTTGACATCCCAACTGACAGAGATTCGGTGAATCTCCATGAGTTAGTCTTGAAGCAGGGCGGTGGGCCAAGCATACCGACTCGGAATCAGCTTGCACAAAGGCTCGATAGGCAACCAACCAATAAAGAATACGAGATGTTTGCGAAGGAATATGGCGCGGTTCTCACGAAGTCCATGAAGAAGAATTACGAGAAGCTTTTTGCGATGAAACCGGAGGCTTACACTAAAGTTGTTGAGCGAATCGGTAATCGTGCAAGGGACATCGCGGAGAACAAAGTTAGGGTTGCTGCGAAAAAGCCTTGACACCCGCCGAAGCTGATGTAGATTGCCTCTGCAAACTTCGCTGGTTTGTGTATGTGTTATTCATTAGGTGAACGCACCTCGGAGAAATTCGGGGTGCGTTTTCTGTTATCGTAACCGATAAAAATAAATTACAAAAATCTATTGACACGATAATCGGAGCGTGTAGATTGAGCTTGTGAATGGCACAACCTCCGTCCACAAAATTATGAAATACAAACTAACAGAAGAAACTAAAAAGCACGGCGAAGTAACGCTCTACCTGATACAAGCCCTTCAAGACTTTGGCAACGTCCAAGCAGGCAGTTACGGCGGCTGGGTCGAAGGCGAGCGTAACCTGAGTCAAGAAGGTGATTGCTGGGTCGGTGGCGATGCGCAAGTCTACGGCTATGCGCTGGTCTGCGGCAATGCGCGGGTCTGCGGCAATGCGCGGGTCTACGGCAATGCGCGGGTCGGTGGCGATGCGCAAGTCTACGGCGATGCGCGGGTCAGCGGCGATGCGCAATTCAGCGGCGATGCGCAAGTCTACGGCTATGCGCAATTCAGCGGCGATGCGCTGGTCTGCGGCAATGCGCAAGTCAGCGGCGATGCGCAAGTCAGCGGCTATTCGTGGGTCTGCGGCGATGCGCGATTCGATGCGTAAACAGATGCTACTCGAAATCCGTGAACTCATCAACAATCAAAAATTATGAAATACAAACTAACAGACAAAACTAAAAAGCTCGTGGGCATAATGTTCTACCGCATCCAAGCGTTGAAAGATTTTGGCTATGTCAAATCCGGCGACCTTGGAGGCTGGGTCGAAGGCGAGCGTAACCTGAGTCAAGAAGGTGATTGCTGGGTCGGTGGCAATGCGTTGGTCTACGGCAATGCGCGGGTCTGCGGCAATGCGCGGGTCTGGGGCGGCGCACAGCTCGGTGGCAATGCGTTGGTCTGCGGCAATGCGCAAGTCAGCGGCGATGCGCAAGTCAGCGGCGATGCGCGGGTCAGCGGCGATGCGCTGGTCTATCGCAATCCACATGCTTATGAAATCCTATGCTACCCCAAAAAACCTGAAGTTCCAGAATTTAATTTCAGCACTTTACCAAATGAAGTATCCGAAATGGTGATTGCTGGAGTTCGTTACAAAAAAGAAACAACATGGAAAAAAATCTAATTATGAAAGACACACCAACAGTAAAAAAAGAATCAGTAGAATCAGTAGAAACAGCAGTTATCGCGCCAACTTTGCAGAGGGAAATCTATCTCCGCTTGGTATCAGCAGCAGCAGCAGACGGCAAGTTTGAATTGGGTAAACTACCCAACGCGCGAGCCGTAGTTGAGCAAGGCGACCACCTCAAAGGCGTCAGTGAACTTCTTGCTGCCTGCTTTGAGAAATGACAAACGAACAAATCAACATCGCAATCGCAGAAGCGTGTGGATTAGATGTAATTCAAAACCCGCGCGGCCCCAAAGATCGTCCAGAGGCATGGAAGACTGGCTTCTTTACGCCTAAAGCAGCAAAACAACGCCGACTTTCATGGCCGTCCTCCGATGTAGTTAAAGTCATTCCCGACTACTGCAACGACCTCAACGAGATCCACCAGTTGACGATGACATTAGGAGATCAGCAGTTATGTGAGATGGCTGATTATCTGCACCAGATTACTGGATTTCATACCAGAATTTTCCACGCAACCGCCAGAGAGCGCGCAGAGGCATTTCTAAGGACAATCGGAAAATGGGAGGATGAGAAATGAGCTTGGCTTGTAACGACGGGGAAGACGAACCCTACGACCTGTCTTCCGAAATAGAAGAAGAGAGAGAAGCAAACTTTCTCTACGAGTGCGCTAACAGAGATATGGATCACGGCATCCGACCTACTTATTGGGACGAACCAAATGACGATCACGAATAGACACGATTTACCCGCACCCATGTATCGGGCATTAGCTCACGATGGGTATATGGCGGGACAGAGGAAAGCAGACATCAGCGTGACTACGCTCATCGGGCCACCAAAGATCAACCAACTCAAGAAACGCTACTCTGACTTTATCGTAGAAGACGCAGCCGATAGGGTGTGGGCATTACTCGGTCAGTCAGTGCATAAAGTTCTTGAGCTTGCCGGAGGAGAAGAAGAGATGACTGAGAAGCGTCTTTACAAAGAAATCAATGGATGGACGCTGACTGGTCAGACTGACCTCTACGAAGTGGAGAAAGGAATCCTTTCTGACTTCAAAGTAACATCTGTCTTCTCTTTCCTACTCGGACAGAAAAATGAGTGGGTAATGCAACTCAATTGCAACGCCATGTTATGGAGAGAGTATGGCTACTCACCAAAGAAGCTCCAGATCGTCGCTATCCTTCGGGACTGGCAGGCGAGCAAGGCTGAGTTTGACAAAGAGTATCCTCAGTGTGCGGTTCACATCGTTGACATTCCTTTATGGGATGATAGCGAAGTCATCCGTTACGCAGCGGAGAGGATCAAACTTCACCAAGCGGCGGCAGCAATGCCAGACGATACCATACCTGCCTGCGATCCAAAGGAACGCTGGGCAAAACCAGATACTTTTGCCATTAAAAAAGATGGCAATAAACGAGCGGCAAAAGTGTGCGAGTCCTTGGAGGAAGCTGAAAGATTGCTACCTACCTATGGAGCGAAACACAGCATAGAGAAACGAAGCGGTGGGGATATTCGCTGCGAGCGTTATTGCTCAGTAGCACCCTTCTGCAACTACTACAAAACAACCTATAAAGAATAACAAATAATATGATTATTATCTACAAAAACAGAGAAGAATATAACAACGCCGATAGGATTCAAAATCGTAAAGCTGACTTAATTGCAGTAAAATTAGAAAACGAAAATACATTTGATATTAACAAAAGAAATCAAAGAACTGGAAGTAAACGAAGAAAACTTGTAAATGAAATTACCTGATAGAATCAGAGTTAGACTACATAATATAATTTATTATTGGGTATATCCATTAATAATCATAATCTTATCGGCAACAACTTCACACCTAATAAAAAAATTAACAATAGCAAATAACGCACAATATCAAATGAGTAACCAACTAGACGGCCTTGAGCCGAAAGACATCATCAAGAAAGTAACAGGGAAGATCACCAAACTCTTCCCAGAGAAGCAACACGAAGGCAACTATGGCCCATACACCATCCAAAATGGTGAGATCGAAGTGGATGGGAAACCCTATAAGCTAACCTTCTGGAAGAACACTCAGCCCGAATCTGCTAAGGGTCGGACAGTAACCTTGTCCTCGACTCGCGGAAAACACGGCATGAATGGAGTTACCTTTGAGGAGGAGAGCTACAAGAACAAAGAAGGCCAGCAGATTCACAACCAAGTCATCAAGGTTTCAGCTTCAGCGAAAGTTGAATACGATGGCGTGAGTGAAGAACCTCCTCGTGTTTCATCAACACCCAAGGTTATCGTAACCGATAATGCAGAGCAGGCGCTCGATCAAATCGTGGAGATGCACCAATACATCGACTCCTTGGTTCGCATGGCTTACCTTGGTAAAGTCACAGACGAAGAAACTCTTCGGGCGTATGTCTCATCGGTTTTCATCGAAGCTAACCGTAAAGGTATTCACTATTCATCGAAGGTCGAAGCACCTAAGAAGGAAGAGCCAACCGAAGAAGAGACTAATCCCGAAGACTGGGCATCTGCTATCGTCCCATCTGGTTCTCAGAAGGGCAAGAAGCTGGCAGAGATCGGAAAGCCTGCCCTCACTAAACTCTATGAATACTACTTGGACAAAGGATTCGCAACTCCCTTTGCCAAGTGCGTAGAGAAAGCAGCGGCAGACTTGAGCCTCGACGCTCCAGTAGAAAACGACGACATTCCATATTGATTCTGTTCTCCCCAGAACACCTAACCAAATAACACCAAAATGAAAAAGAAACCAGAATTAGAATTGTTTAGCCCAACTCAAGAGGGAATCATTGTTCCTCTTTCCAAGTACCTCAATCAAATGGCCGAGTTCGCCAAAGCCGAATGGCCGGGGATCAGCATTTCCGAAACCCATATCAAGAAAGCATGGGCAAAGTTGCAGAAGAACGAATACCTTGGCGACGATGCACCAGATGAAATGCTGGAGATGTATGAGAAGATGTCCGCTGACTCGGACATGGCTGAGGAAATGGCAGAAGAACGCCTCGCCTTGCCAGTAGTAGAGGCAGAGGTAGAACTTACCGAAGATGAACCAGTCAACGAATCCCTCGCCCTTGTGGAGAGCGTCAAGCAGGGATTGGAGTTATCTTCGTTTACCACTAAGTTCGATATTGGATCAGGAATGACACAGTGCGTTCCGCGTGGAGAGGTAGAGATGAAGGACTGGGTGGCAGCATTTGCCTTCGGTCTGACCCTCGAAAGCGGCGCACAATGGATAATTGGTGACTCAGTGGTAGCTTTGGAGAACGCAGGACATGACGATGTGGTCAATCAGTTGTGTGCTAACTTTAAAAAGTCCTATCCAACCGTGTCAGGTTACGCCCGTGCCTGCCGTGCCTTCCCTGCTGCAAAGCGCGATCCAATGCTTCCGTTCACAGTTTACCGAGAGATCGGAAACGCTAACTTCGGGGAAGACTCCGCTAAAAAACAGCAAGAACTTCTTGAAGCAGCGAAGAACGAGAAGCTATCTTCAACTGAAGTAAGGAACCGAGTGCGTAACGAGCAAGGTAAAGACGATAAGCCATCCGGTCATCGCTTCTTGCTCCTCAATGTCGGTAACTTCTCCAACTCAGAAGTCCTCCGTTCAATGCCGCAAGAAGTGCAAGAACACCAACTCTTGATCGACCTTGGCGACAAGTCATGGTTCGATCCAGCCGAAGGAGAGTGGATGAAATTCGGGAAGGAAGCGTAATGACAAACGAAGAAACTAACATTTCAATTGAGGAACTTATTCAAATTCTCCGTAATATGCCAAAAGAAATGCAGGAAGATCAAATTTTAATCAATTTGTTAAACGATTTCGACAAGTTCAACAAGTCATGGTTTGATTTGCCTGAAAACGAGTGGATGAAATTCGGAAAGGAAGCGTAATGACAAACGAACAAATCAATATCGCAATCGCGGAAGCGTGTGGGTGGAAGATTGACCAAGAACGAAAAACGCACGGTTTTAAGCCGCTTACTGACGGTTGCAGAACCTACGCGGAGTTACCCGACTACTGCAACAACCTAAATGCCATGCACGAAGCGGAGAAGGTGCTGATACTTACAAAGCGAGGAGAATATCTCTGGCACTTGGCACTGATATGTTGCAATTGTGAAGAAGGAAGTCGCACATTTGAAACAACCACAGCAACCGCATCCCAACGCGCAGAGGCATTTCTAAGGACAATCGGAAAATGGGAGGAAGCATGAAAATAAACATTGAAATTGAATGTGAGGTTGACGGAAGTAATCCCATTGAAGAAGAAGTTGAGGCTTGTATATTAAAACGCATCAGCCAGGTCATAATGAGCGAAGAAGTATCTCCAGACAACGATAAATGGGCACTAATAATTGAATCAATAGACGTTAAACTAAACTAATTTATGTCAGAACAAACACCACAAAACGAAACCTCGAAGGCGGTGATGGAAGCATTTACTTTCATCAAGTCCGGCGACGAGACACTAAACGAACGAGTCCATGCAATGGCAAGCCTGTTGCATACAGCAAGCATGATGGTCATCAAATCAGAATCCCGCAAGGGTGAAGGATTTGAGTGCATCAGGTACCTAGAATTGGCATTCATGTATTATCAGAATGCTCAGTTCCGTAAGCGGTTTGATGAACCAGAGAAGGAGAAGGAGGAATCCCGAATCATCACATAAAGTATCGTAACCGATAACAACAAAAAAGCCCACAAGGATTTTATTCCCTGTGGGCTATTTGTTTTTTAGAATTATTTAGCTACTGGTGGAGCAAGGGAGATCGTTGCATCAATCTCTCCATCTGCCAGCAAATCCATCTGTTTGAGTTTGCCGTCTAACTTGGAACAGATATTCTCCTCGATACCTACGCCTGCTGCATAGACGATGAACTGAATTGACTTAGACTTGCCTCCAGCGCGATGCACTCGGCCTAAGACCTGTTTCAAATCGAATGGGCTTGGAGTAGGCATAACTAACGCAACCCTACCATAGTTTCCGTTCAGATCGTGGAGGTTTAGACCTTCTCTGCACGCTTGTATAATTCCAATGATGACTCTCGACTTGTCATTCTGGAAGGAATCAATCTTGCCTCGGCGGTCAATGTCGTTCTGTCCTCCGAATATGGCGCAATCTGTCTTCAATTCTTCCATGAGCCATTCACGGGTTTCGGTGTAGTTGACTGCAATGAAGACAGAGTTGCCTTCTTCGATCAAGTCACGCGCCATTGCTGCTACGGCGGGAGCTTTGAGCATTTCGATCCTCTGCCTTGCTCTGGTTTGCTCTGCCAGAACATTTGCCGAGAAGTTTTCCTGCATCCGCAACTCCTCGATTCGGTTGCAGAGGTCGTCATATTCGCCAGCGATCTTTCGAGCGTTGTCCATGTCGAAGGCTCTGGCCTTAATCATTGTTTCTGGAAACGCATCACCAAGATCAGAATGTCGAAGCCGATTACCCTTTTCGGGGTAGATACGACTATGCAACTGCTTTAGGACTGAATGGCCTCCTGTGAACTGCATTCCGAAGCGGGTTTTCCTGCATCCGTTCTGACTGAGGAATCGGAAGTAGTCTTTACCGCCTTGGTGTAAGCCTAAAAACTGACCAATCGCCCATAGCTTAGTTGGATCATCTGCAATGGTAGCAGACAGGGCAATGGCAGAGATGTTTTGATTCACTGAATCCCTGACTAGATAGGCGTTTTGAGTGGCTTCACCTTTGCCCCTGTGAACCTCATCAAATACAAGAAGGACATCAGGAGGCAGCATGAAGCGGAAGTCTTTCTTCTCTTCATCCGTCCATCGGCCTAACTGACTTTTGCCAGTTTTGGCCCACTCCCAACCGCAAATCTCAAATACCTCAACGCCCATCATCTTTGCGGCTCTATGCCAATCGGTGGTAATCGGACGAGGACAGATAACCGCAATGCGTTTGCCTAACTCTCTAGCAATACCAAGGGCACAAAATGTTTTTCCTACACCCGTAGAATGGCCTAAAAGTACCCGATTGTATTTATTCATGCTGGCAACACCCATCTGGACTGAGGTTAGCTGGTAGGGTAGCAAGCCCTCGGGGTGGAGTAGAGGGATCAAATCCAATTCTGCAACCTCTTCAACAGGATTATCGGAAACGATTATCTGTTTGAATTTAAGCTGATCGTCTGACCAATGGGTTAGTTGCCATTCCTCGCGGAACTTGCCAAGCTGGATACCAGCATCGGCCATTTGCCTTTTGAATAGTTCCTTGTCCTCACCATAGACTTTCCAAAAAGCCTGAGTGATCGGAGCTTTCTTGAGCAGGCGCGGCCCTCGCTTTGTGTGCAGCTGCATGGGGTGCGACCATTCAACTGTTGCCATGAGATCGTTTATGTTCATGTTTATTTAATAGTCAATTTGCTTTCACCTTCAGCTCTTTGCAAAAAGCATTTACCTATTGCAAGCGGCGGGGTATTTAAACCATACAGAGTTTTTTCAATTTCATGGTTTTGAATAACTTTTTTGCTCTTGATATTTTTCGTAAACACCTTTACGCATTGCCAAGCTCCATAGTTATTCCCTTGATCGTCTAAGATCAAAATTCCTGTGTGATTTGGCAGACCAATATATTGCGTGTTGTTTATTTTAAATGTAACGAATATTTTCATTTTGTGTGTTTTAGGTTATGTTTATGTTGTTATGTTGTGGAGGGAAATTTATTGACAAGCGAAAGTGTATGGAATAGAAAAGGGTATGAAGCAAGAATATAATGCAGAATCACTCGGAACCCGTCGAAGGAAGTGGGATGTGGCGAAGATCGAACAGCTATACATGGCGGGTGCGGAGCTTGGTGACATTCTCAAGACCGAGGAGTTTTCCAAGATGTCGAAGAACTATCTGAAGAATTTGATGGTGCAAGGCCGATGGATTTCCAAAAGGCTTAGATTGCGTGAAGATGTAGCAAATACTCTTGCGCCAAAAATGGAGGACGTGATGCGGAGGGAAACGGAGAATCACTATAATTTCATGCTGAGTCAGATTTCCGAGGAGAGAAAGCAGATTGAAATACGGAACAAAAGCGGGAACATTAAAGACCAAGCCGGAAGGTTGGATGTTCTCGCGCAATATGAGAAAATGGCAACGAGAGCCTTGGGACTGGATGAGAATAACCTTCACGATAGAAAGGGTTTAAATATAAATGCCATGATTTCTCTCCATGTGGAAGGGCCGAAAAAGGCAGTCGATATTGATATTGTTCCCGTGGAATGTTCCAATGCTGTGGAGGGGGAGTTTGAACCCGTGGAAGGGCAACAATAGGTAGAGCAAAATCGTGTCATAAAAAAGTATTTACAAAAGGCAGAATAGGATTGGACTATTTCTGCCCCTTGTGGAGGGTTATTTATAGACTTGGCCGAGACTTTCCAGATAACGATACATGGGCGTGCCTATAGGTATCATTCGATGAACCCCGTCGCGCCTTATCCATTCGCAATCCTGTAGCTTGCCCTTGGCATCGAACCACGCCGAGCAATGGCCGGAAAAGTATGGCGAGGTTACTTTGTGGAGGGCGAATCGTCCAAGAATCCCGCCAGCGGGGAAAGTTACTTTTTGGATTTTCACGCTTCCCCCCTTGCTTTGGCGATTGCATATTTAGCTTTCCGAATTGCTTTTTCAAGAGCATCTGTTTTCAATTCGAGTGTTTGCATTTTGTTGTGTTGTGTTGGGTTTATTGTGTTGTGGAGGGAAAAATCTTGTGGAGGGTTATTTAGTTTCCAAGGTAGAAGTAAATCTTCCCATCGTCGCCTTTGAAGATGTTTGAAGGGGCTTGTCCCTCGCTTTGCATTTCCTCGGCCTCTTCCCAGTCAATTTCCCCCAAAGAATCCGCGCCTAATTCGCGCACATCCCCAGCAATCCATTGCAAGAATAGAGCGTTTAACTCATTATCACTCCATGCCGCAATTTCCTCCCGATTCCATCCGCCACTTTCACGCGCAAAGTCACGCATAGCTTGCAATTTTTCGGGAGTGTTGAGGGGTGGAGAGGAATTTAAAGCCTGCTTTTTTGAGGCATTCCAAGTGTTTTGACCTGCATTTTCTCCACCCTCAAAAGCAGAGTGTGAGAGTGTGAAGCAATTCATTTCTGAAAATGTTGTAATTTCAATTTCCATATTATTATTTTGTTAGGTGTTTGGTTTGTTGCGGAGGGAAAAATCTTGTGGAGGGATTATCGGAAACGATCAAAGCCGCAGGAATGCGCGAAAGAAAAGAGGAAGGGGCATTATAGCGGAAAGGTAATAAAAACGCGATAGCGGGGCGCATAGAGCAAAGCGGGAACGGATGGGACGTTTCCCGCATAGTGTGGAGGGGATTAAAGAAGGGAGCGCATCATTTTTCGGCCTGCCGTCAAAGTATCGGGACATTCCCAAACATGAACACCGCCAAGAAAGCCGCGAAGATGAAAAGCCCCGTGTTCCTTGGAAAGTGTTAGCCTGTTGTCATCGTCCTTTTCTTTTCTTTCGACATAGCCACAAGCGAAAGCATAAGGCGTGAGTTTTCCGTTTTTAATAGTTAGTTTCATGATAGAATAAAGATCAGGATTGCGCCGACTGTGGAAAAGACAAGCAAAAGACCGAAAAAACGATTCTTTGCGCGATTATACTGAAGAGAAGAGTAAAGTTTATTCATAAGAAAAGAAAAGCGGGACGGATTGAACATCCCGCTCATTGGTTAAAGCTAGTGATTAAGAAAAAACCAGATACCGTTGTCATCTTCGCTCGTTGCGTAGTCATAACGAAGGCCGCAATCCCATGAAGCTTGCCAGTCGATGACAATCCAGCTTGGCATATCTTTGGGGATGTCTCCGCAGTCCGCGGCCATGCGTTCCGCAAACTCTGCGAAACTGTCAGCCGTTCCGTGAAAAGCATCCCGTGCTTGTTCAAAGGTCAATCCATCGCTGCCGATAGCATCGCAGTATTGAGCCAATAATTGCCTGTCATCCTCGCCTAATTCCAGCCAGTCCCACAAGGCGGAATCAAAGCCGCTTTCACTGTAAAACTCACGGGGGAAGTTTTGGAAGGATTGAAACATAAACTCGGGGTCTGACTCATCGGAATGTAGCAACCGGCAAGCTTCATAAAACGAGTCTTCATCGTGGCCCTCAAGACTAAGCCAAGCCCCGCCAATACTCCCGCTGTTATATTTGTTATACGTGCCGATATAAACGGCTGGTTCTTCGTCGCTGATAGTTTTGTTTTCTGTGGTGTTCATTTTATTATGTATTCTATTAGGTTTTGGTTTGTGTTATCGGGGGAACTTAATGAGCAAGCAAAGGCCCATTTTTTCGGGCGTAAAATGTGCCGGGAAAATAATAATAGCGGACGTGGATATAATACCCATCCTCCCCGCGTATTTTCCGAGCAGAATAATCGGGCCTTTGGCGCTGATAATGCCCCAAGTAATAGGTGCTGCCATCAAGTTTGTTTTTTGCTGCGAGAGCCTCGGCCCGTGTGTCGTAGATATAGATTTTCATTTTGTGGTTTGGCTTGTGTTATTCTTCGTCTTCGATTTCAATGTGGGTGATGTGGTCCGCGTCAAAAGGCATGTCGGCTCCGTCTTCCGCCTCCGCTTCAAAGTTTTCGAAAAGGTAAAAAACCTTTACGGCTTTTCCGTCGATCGAACCACGCTCTTCCCACTCCTGTTGATTTTCCTGGGCGTATTGGCCGGGGAGGATGCGACAGGTTCCGAATGCTCCGTCGGGGGATGGAATGAATTTTGAATTTGCGGATTTAATTTCGTTGATGTCGGTAATTTTCATATTTTTAATTTTTGGTTTTATGTTATCGGGAGGCTATGTCGTCTAATGCATCCGCAATGATGTTTGCAGACCACGCATCAGGCAGCATGGTTTCAACCTTATCGATGACATCCTGCGTCTCCCCGTGTTTGTCAATGTATCGGATGACAGCTTGCAATATTTCTTCGTAGGTTTTCATTTTTAGGTTTTTCTATTTGGGTTTAGTTCTGGGTTGAGATCTGGGTTGAGATTAACTTTGCAAGAGCATCAAAAGCCGATTGCAATTTTTCCGTTGGTTGGTTGGCTCTTTTCGCGTCAATAAGTTTAATGTTCAGTGCTGCGAGTTTCATTTTTAATGTATAAGTTTGATTTTTGGTCATCTTCAATGTGGGTTGATTCCGCAATGGCATTTTACCAAAGCGAAAAGTTTTTTTATCTCAAAGAGCAATTTGTGATTCAGTCCACAGAGCCACATTCAATGGGCTTCCGCAGTCAGCACGCGCACACTATCGCAAATATTCCGCAAGATGTCAACAGATTTTTATTTATTATTTTTAGATAAGGGCAAGCAATTCTCGTGCCACTCTTCTATCGGCATATAGCGATATTTACCATACTGAGTATGGCAAGAACATCATTAGCAGGTCTTATGCCATAGCTATATCGCTATGCAGCGATGTTTGCCATATTGCGTATGGCATAGCATTTCCCGCAACCGAAAATCACTCTGCCGGCTATCGCCTCAAATATCGATTGCTCCCCAAAACTCCCCATGCCACTATCCCGCCCGATTAAAACAAACGCGATATGGGGCAACGTAGCGCAAAGATTATTGCAAGTCGCTTGCATTATGCGCTTCTCTTAATGAGACTAGTATCTTCTGATAATATCAGTAGTAGTTCCTGAGATATTTTCAGTCGCAATAAGACCTGCCATCACGCTCGACGCTGTGACACTGGCAATGCTCAACGCTATACTAAGCAGGCCGAGGCACAAGGCAGGGCCACAGCTCCAAGGAATCTCTTATTATACTGCAAGCCGACCCCCTGCCCCCCTCCCCTACACAGCCCAACTTGCAGATGCTGCAATCGTAATACCCCTCCTCAGAGAAAAACTGCCTTTTTGTATGTCAATAGAAAGCTATGGACAGGTGTTATATGATGCTCATGTGCAATTATCGTTAACGATAGCTATTCGTTTTGAGGCTATGTCAAAGTATGTTTTGTCTAGTTCTATACCTATGAAGTTGAATTTCTCTAGCATCGCGGCTTTCCCTGTTGAGCCTGATCCCATGAACGGGTCTAGCACGGTTCCGTTTGGCTGGGTCACTAAGCGGCAGAGGTAGCGCATGAGGTCGGTGGGTTTCATGGTTGGATGGGTTGAACCTTCCCGATCCCGCTTGCTTGCTTTAGGCACATAAAAAAAACGGGCGGCGGAGCCGGTGTCGGCATAGCCCGTTGTTCGGGCGCTGCTGACAATCTGCCCAAACTGGCTACCGCGATCTGTGCCGGGATGGAGTGTTGCGCTGCCCGGCTTAGTATTCGGAAACAGCCCCACCACCTCGTCGCTGCCGTCGTGGATCAGGTTGGCTGGCCATCTTCCAGCGTTCAACTGCGTTATTTCGCAAGCTCCGTGTAGCCCTGCCCCATAAATGCCATTTCCATCACCTTGATGCTTGCTCCCTTTTGCAGTTCCGCCATCCGTCCACACCCTGCACCCATCCACATTGATTGCCCCCGTGCCCCACGCCAGCACGTTCGCAGCTACCGTCTTTTCACCGAGAGGCTTTCGGGCGACGGTGATCGGCTCCAGCGAGGGCTTGAGGGCGGTTCCCCATCCGGCCCATTGGCGTGCGGCTTCGGTGGCGTACAACATCGGCACTTCTGGGCTCACTTCGTAACTACTGCCATTGCCGACGATCCCACCGCCGTGGCGCGCGCTCTTCCCGATGATCTCGGTTCGCTCCGCCCCCGCCGCCTTGTCAATCGCCTTACTCACGTCCAGACTTTTTGGGAAACCTTGTCCATATACCCACGCGATCATATCCCGAATCTCAAAGCCAGCATCCTCGATCCTCACCGCCATCCGATGCTGCGTGCGGGTGCCTGCGAACGCCAGCAGGCAGCCGCCCGGTTTCAACACCCGCAGGCACTCGCGCCATATCGCCTCACTTGGCACGTCGTAATCCCATTTCTTACCCATGAAATTTAATCCGTAGGGTGGGTCTGTAACGATTGAGTCAACAGATGACTCTGGAATTGTTTTAAGTTTTTCAAGGCAGTCGCCGTGTATTAGTGTTGTATTCATAGTATCGTTACAGATAGCTTTTTGAGTAATTCATTTATTTTTCGCCGCGCTTGATTAAGATCGCATTGCAGAACAGTAACTTCCATGTTATCACAACTCCATTTAGCGGTTGTCTCTTTATGGGCTTTTATCTCAGCGTTCAATTCCATCCTCAACTCGTCGCGCTCGCGCTCTAGTATCCTACATAGATGAACTATTGGGTTTTCAAACGTGATTTTGTTCACCCCATCCCACGCATCTTCCTGTAAGAATTTGATATGCTTGTTGTCTTTTACGCATTTATCCGTTTTAGGTGTGTTATTTATTTCAGTATTCATGTTATTGGTTACGATAATCGTTGCAAGATGCCCAGCCTTGTCTGAAGGCTACGCAGATTAGTTCTTGTGAGAATAACCAGACGTTGAAGTCTTCGTATTTCTCGGTTAGGTAGGGGTAGTAGTTTAGGAATGCTTGGTGGCAGGCGGTCATCGTCTTGTTATCATTTCTATAATGAAGCAGGTTGTTACTATGCTCCATGCTATTATTAGTGCTAAGATTTCGTCGCTCATAATTTGATTAGTGTGACTCCCATTTTTTCTGCTATCTCTAAGGCTATCGGGTCGGATTTGTAAATATCTTTGTAGAGGACTCTCTTTATCTTATAGGTGGCTATGGTCTTTAGGCAATCTCTACATGGGAGCAGGGTGGATACCAGTGTCTTTCCTTCGCCCGGACTTGTATATCTCAGGGCGTTCTGTTCTGCATGGATTACATACTTCCTTCTTTCTTCTCTGTCTGACCAGTCTTCTTCTACACCTTGAGGGAATCCATTATACCCTACAGAGGCTATGGAATGGTCTTCTCGGAGGATCACCGCGCCTACTTTACACCATGGGTCTTTAGACTTCTTAGCCACTACCTCTGCTATGCTCATTGCGTATTCATCCCAGTTCATAGGTAGTAAGCGGTTCCGTAGCACCCTGACTCGGCGAGTTGGATTGTTTTACCTTCTTTACCTATCCATTGATCTAACTTCTCTTTTGTTAGTTCTACTGGATGCCCGTCATGCGCTGGCACATTGATCCACTCAAAGATTCTTAGTGTCTTTGCTGACTTTAGTGCGTTTTGAATGATTAGCTCTGGATCGTCTGTATGCTGGAGGCAGTTGTATATCCAGCACTCATCAAATCTATCGTTACTGATAAAATCCTCTCCACGGGATACCATCACATTGATATTCTTAATGGAATACCTTAAGAACGTCCAAACTGGATAATTAATCGGATCAACTACCAGTCCTTTATTAAGATTAAGTGTCTTGAGAAGCATGGATGTCGGGCCGCCGCCAATATCAACAATGGATTTACCCTCTACATCAAACGAGTAGCCAACTTGCTTCAATCCCATATAGCGAGCATAAACATAGTGCTTCTGATCCTCGTCAAATGTATTACAGCAATCTCCCCAGTAGTTTGATTCAAATGTGTAGTCACTCATATTTATTTCCAGTCTGTAACTATTGCTTTAAGTTTCCTCAATGTGCAGTCATCCCCATCGGCAAGATGTCTGTTTTCTTCCAATGTTTCTCGTATTACATTGATTACTTCATCGCGCTCTTTAATAGCTCGCAACACGCCTAAAGCAATCTCCCTTCTTTCACTTGGCATTCCCATCACTTCAATGAGTGACAAGCACTTTATCTCATCTGTAATTGTTGTGTCACTCATATAATACTTGGATAGAACCTCGTCATGGCATCAATGCCGTTTCCGTTTGCATACCATCCTGCGCCATCATAGACATCAAGGACATCGCTGAAATACTTTTCATACAGAGGCGCAACCTTCTCCAGCGTGAAGTTCTCGCCAAACTTGCGGCAGTCATACGGGTTGATCTGGTCGATATTTGCGACCGCATCTACATAGTCACCCATAGTGCGGCAGCGGAATCCTGTAATCCCATGCAAGTTATTCTCGGTGAATGATCCCCAGTCTGAGGTAATTGTAGGTGTGCCAGAGAGTAGGTTTTCGATCTGGACTCCTCCGAATGGTTCTACATACTGACTTGGGACGAAAGATGCCTTTGCCTTCGCCATGAGCCTCTTTCTGGTAGGAACATCAGCGTATCCTACATACTCTACATGGTCTGGTAGCTCGTAACCTTCCTCTTTTTGCCCTGCTATTACCAGCTTAACCCCTGCCCGTTTTGTGGCATCTATAGCAATATCCACACCTTTTCCGCTATATACCCTACCCAGATAGAGAAAGTAATCTTCTTTCTGGTCACAGAAGTCGAAGTCTTCTTTGTCGAAGTAGTTTGGGATGACCACGGCATAGTTATCTTGCTGGCAATTCCCTACTGCCTGCATTCCGCAGAACGCATGGTAGATCGCGTAGGATTCAAATACCTTCCACCTTGCCCAGTGTCCGCCTGCATATCCTATGCCCGGCTCAACTGTGATTAGGTCAGGATGCGCGTCACAGATAGGACGAACTCCGCTTCCCCAGAAGGGTAGGATGAAGTCATTCTTCTTCTTTCGCTGCCCGATTGCCTTAATAGCATTTCGGTAGAATGTTTGGTAGGCATGGTCATTCGTATTGAACTTGAAGAATGTCTTCCTCCAGTCATGTGATCCATAGCTTTTATTGAAGTCATCGTTTGTCAGGACAGAAACGTGTTCTGTGCAGATTAGATCGGAGTCTTCGTGGCCGTAGTGGATTACTTCGTGGCCGCGCTCGGTCATCATTTTCCCGAACTTCACTACTTTTTGGGTGTAAGCGCAGGCGTTAAACTCCTTGGAACTTACTGTGTGTGGTAAGCCGAGAATGTGAAATCTAAATTTATCGTTTACGATACTCATGGGTTTTTGAATTGAATTTCATCTAACATATCTGATGGGTCTTGATTGCCATTCGCCATAGTTTCAATCCATCTTGCAGGGTTAATAGTCGCGGTGTGCGTCCATCCTTCACTTGTCAATTTTTCTTCGTGTGCTTCATCTACTGTTAAACATTTTATCTTACCTTCTTTAGCATAGATAAAAAGATATGGTGCTATAAGTATTTTCATAATTTATCCAATTTCTTTTGAAACTGTTCTATTTGTTCTCCGTTATCCATATTATAAGTTCGACTCAGAGTTGGCCTCCCGTGGAGTTGACTCGCTGGGGTCAGGGATGTTGTTGCCAGCGTAGCATGATCGCCTCCATCCAGACACCTCATGCCAGTTTTGCGCGGCATCCTCATCCACTCCGACGGGTGTTAGTCCTCCGCCTTCCTCTTCTGCCAACAGGCAAGACCCGTGGAAGAACGTGTTAGCTGTGCCGATGATCGAGATGACGCGGCCTGTGCCGTGTTGGTAGTATTTGCCTATTTGGAATTTCATAATTAAGAGGTCGAACAAGGCGCGGCAGATCAACCGACGACCGCTCCGAGTTCAAAGTGTTCAGGTTGTTTGATGGTTGATGTGAGTATCGGCGCTCGCCGAAGAGACAAGATCATTGCCATGCGAGCATTCCCCTGACGGGTGAATCAAGTTGTGGTGCCAGTCTTCGCGTGGTTCGTTCAGGCCGTTCACCTTCACGAACTCCCCACACAATCGCGCAATCGGAGCGGCATCATGGCTTTTCCCCATCAGTGTATCACCGTCTTTGGTGGTTAGCCACGCCGCGAATCCAAATACCGCTTCGGCGGCTGTCAATTTATCAGTGTTCATAATTTTAAGAGGCGAACAAGGCGCGGCAGATCAACCGACGACCGCTCCGAGTTCAAAGTGTTCAGGTTGTTTGATGGTTGATGTGAGTATCGGCGCTCGCTCCCGTCGTCGGTGTCTGCGCTGTGACGTTGATTAACATTTTCTTTGCCCATTCGGGTGTGTTCTCATCTACCTTTACTGTCCAATCTCCATCTACTGATTTAGTCATAGACAGTGCTTTAACTGGTTTAAATGATACTTGTTTAGAATCAGTAATTACTTCTTTGGTTGAGAACCTTTCCCCACAAGAACAAAGCCTCCTCCTTGCCACTGTGCCATCTCTTTTCCGACTATTGATGACTTCAGTAGGCGATTTACACTTCGGGCAATTCATTATTCTTAGGTTTTCCAGTAAATTTATATTGCTTCATGCCTCTTTTTTCAAAGAAGTCTTCGCAAGCCTTGGAGATTTCTTTTGATCTTATTGGATATTTCCAACCTACTCTGGCATCATCCAAATCAACATTGCTTTCCGCTTCTTTGCCGTTGATTTTCATTTCATTGATTTAGACCCCTTACACTTCCACTTCTTGCGCGAGAGATTATTGGGGGAGTTGGGATCGGATTTCCAATCACCTTTAATCTTAGCTGAACGGGCGCAGTAAGAATCACCCTTGGCCGAACCCGGAGAGATCGTAGCACCTTTCTGACCATACTTCACAGTCTTAGTCCTGCCAGTCTTGGCGTTCTTTACTACCTTTGTGAATCGCTTTTCCATTACTTTTTCTTAGCTGTTTTTGCTGATTGTTTAAACGCTTTGGCAGTTGGTGCGCCTTTGCTTCCAACCTTGCGCATCTTCTCACCACTACTAGCAGCGATGCGTTTTTTCTTTGCGTTAATATTTGAGTATAATCCAGTTTTCATAATCCATCAATTCCATCCCTTAGTAGTTTGAAGAGCGTGTCGGCAGAGATTGTTACCTTCCAGTTCTTGTTGTTTTTTTTGTGAGCCACTGCCCAAGCAATGCCTTTAGCATCCCGCTCGGCCTGCTCGCAAGCCTTATCTAAATTTAAATTCTGAACACACTTTACTTCAAAGTGGAGTTTACCTTTCAGTTCTTCGCAGACTACATCTGGCGAATCTTGTCCTCCTGCGTGTTGCTGTCCACGTTTAGCTGTGTAGCCTTCAACGCGGAGTTGATCTCTCCACTGACGCTCACCTCTTGCTCCTTTAGCTCTTGAGTTTATCATAATGTTTCTTTTTTGATTACGTCTAAAATAATTTTTAGTAAGCGATGTTCCTCCCTTGCCTCGTCGCGCTCTTTCTGCATCTCAATTCCGCGTTTAATTACATGGTTGCGTGTGATTTTTTCGCTTGCAAGCAGCTCCCGCGCCTCGTCTCGCTCTTTGTAGACCTTTTCAAGCTCCCCCACCATCCGGTCGTGGTGTTCTGCTTCGCGTTGAGCGTCAAGACGCAGGATGTCATTCTCCGCCCTCGCCTCGTCGCGCTCGCGTTCCAGTTTGCGAGCAAAACTTGATTGGACTAAAGCGTCTCTAAGAGAGTCGCCTGCAACAATACCAAACCGAGTGCATGGTTTTCCATTTACCTGCTCATCCGTCTCTGGTGTATCGCTCATTTCCCGCCCTCCTTGAGTTGGTTTAGTTCGGCGCGGAGGCTCTGTGCATTCGTCTCGTTAAACCATGCTAAGTCATTAATCGCTCGCTCTGCAATTTTGTGTGCAGCGTCTCGCTCGCGGAATGCTCCATTTATTTGTTCATTAAGCAGTCTAATTTCTCCAAGCGTTTCTTCGCTAATGAGGTTTCCATCCTCCCATAATGCGAGCTGTAACTCCAGTCTCGCCAGTTCCTCTGTTGTGCGTAGTTCAAGTCCGGACAATCTATCCGCAAGTTGAGCCGCATCTTCCCTCGCCTCGTCGCGAAGAATGGCAACGCCTCTTATTTCGCTTTCCAAATCCTTTATTTTTGTGTAGGATTTTATTAAGTCCTCCCGCGCCTCGTCGCGCTCGCGCTTCAGTTTCAGAGCGTATCCCCGCGCCTCGTCGCGCTCGCGCTCTTGCATATTATCCAAAGCGACAAGAGCATGAGCGAGTTTCTGCCGAATCTCAACGGCAGCGTTGATTTCCTCTGTGCCGTATTCCTCTATTTCTTTCAAGTGCCGCCTCGCCTCGTCGCGCTCCCATTCTGCTGAATCACTTTTTTTAATAAAGTAATTTTTTGATTGGATGATGTTTTCGACCATTTCAATAATCGAAAAATCATGAACTCCATTTCCAATCGCCTCTCCGCTTTCGGATAGCATCTTGCGGATGTCATCAATTTCCTTTCTCGCCTCGTCGCGCTCGCGCTTTAGTCGGTCATTCTCTTGCGCTGCGACCAACTCGTCATGCTCATGTTTTCGTTTTATGTCTTGCAAAGTCCTGACATCCGCTCGCGCCTCGTCGCGCGCGCGTTCCAGCTTGCGAGCGTAATCAGCGGCTACCCAATCTCCCCCAGAACAAGGCACAGGTGGGCCATAATCGCTCAAGTCATGCGTTTCCGCATCTGTCTGTGGTGTGTCGCTCATTTCGCGTCCTCCTTGAGTTTTGCAAAAACAGACCACGCTTCATTGATTTCATCGTCTGTTGCCCAAGTGCATTTATCTGGCGCACCAATTATTGCTGCCAACTTTTCAGCACATTTGCGCCATTCGTCGCGCTTACGTTCCATCCTCGCCAATTCCTCGGTTGTGCGGAGTTCAAGGCTGGTCATCGGGCCCGGAGCTGGGAGAACTGCATCCTCCCGCGCCTCGTCGCGCTCGCGCTCAAGTTGTCTGGAATACTCTCGCCATTCGTAATCGGTCGCGCCGAATCCATTTTTTGAAAGAATAAGCTCATCCGTCTCTGGTGTGTCGCTCATTTCGCGCCCTCCTTGAGTTGGTTTAGTTCGGCGCGGAGATCGCTTGCCTCGTCGCAAAATCCATCTCGATAGGATTGATCCAAATAGTTGATCGCCCTCTCCGCGATGTTGCGCAGCTTGGCGTTTTCCTCCCGCGCCTCGTCGCGCTCGCGCTCAAGTTTGCGAGCAAATTCTGGCCAAACAATATCGACTTTATTCATTGGCCTATGGAAGGGCGAACGCAACGGTGCCGCATCCGTCTCTGGTGTGTTACTTGTAATCACGGCACTCCTTTATCATTTTGTCAATTGCTGCTTGTAGTGTAGGCCACTCGTATGGATCAATGAGGATTTTCCCATCGTTGTTATCATTGCATTGGGATACTTCAAGAAACTCACCAGATGCCTCGTCTATGATTTCTATGTTTGTTACTCCATTATGGAATAGCGGTTCTCCTTTCGGAGCAACTGATACTTTTACTGTTCGTGTTTCGTAATTCATGGAAGCATCGTATCTACATCTTGTATCTGTGTCAATAATTTTTTATTAGAAAAATACTCATGGTAGATTTTCATTCCCTCATTCCAGTAGTTCTCTGCAATGCAATACCTTTCTTTGTCTTGAGACTCCCAAATATCCATTGCATATTTAAAAAACTTCATGGATTTTCCGTAGGCTTGGTCAATATTCATCAGTAAATTTCCTCTAACTTTGAGATGTCTCCACGCATCTTAATTTCTGTCATGTAGTTCCTTTGTCCTCGGCGGTTCTTCTTGATCGTCAACCTGCTCTTCTCCTTGATGTGTTCGATATACACTACTTGGTCAGAGTGCATTCCGATTGCCCGTGACTCGCGCAATCTTCCATCGTCGTTTAGTTGGGAAGCCGTGAGCATGATTGAGTTGTTTTTCAGCGCAGCGACCTTTAACCTTCTTGCTATCTCACTAATCTGTCCTTCTCGGTTATCCGATCCATCACAGGCTATAATTTGTAGGTAATCTACAACGATTACATTTGCTCGTTTTTCACCAACGTATCGGTTGATTTGGGCCTCAATCTCGTCAATTTCTGATACTCCATCCACGATTTCAATAGGCAACTGGTGTAATTTCAACAATGCGGCACTGATTTTGGCGAGTTCATGTTGGTTGGCGTTCTTGTAATCCTCTGGTTCTCTCACTGCATAACCTGCCAAGTTACAAGCCATGCGAGTTAGGATGTCCTTCGCTTTCATTTCAAGGCTGAAGAACAGAACCGATTTGCCTTCTTCAAGGTTTGCGAGTGCCGCTTGGACAAGGTAGATTGATTTTCCTCCACCTGTCTCTGATGCCACTGTCATCATTTCTCCTTTGTGCATTCCACCTTTGAGCGCACGATCTACTTTCAGCAGTCCAGTAGGGAAACATTCCTTTACCGCCTTACCTTCCATCTCGTCAATGATTTCTATGATGAGGTCTTTGACTGGTTTTACTTTCGTCGTCCGATCCTCGGCGCACTTTATTATCGTTTCCGATAATTCCCGCAAATCTGCCTTACCTGCGCGGAGGTTTACTTCTTCCTTCTCCATAAGAGTAAGAACATCTCTGTAGGCTTTACTTCTGTGAAGATGTTTCCGGTAATCATCTGCCATGTCTTGGCAAACCTTCCCAGAACTCACTTTCATTGTGGATAAGATTTCGTGAATCGCATTCTCTCCACCCGCTGATTCAAGCTGTCCAGTTGCTTCAAGCTCTGCAATGGCAGAAAACGGGCAGCAAACCCCTGTCCGCTGGTGAACCCCTTGGAGCGCATTAAAAACGATTCTGTGGGCTGGTATGGCGAAGTAATCGCTATCCCATGTTTGTTGGGAAAGGATGTTTCTGTCGATTGCGATGAGCGACAACACTGCCGCTTCACTCTTTCGTGCTATTGGGACTTTTTTCATTAGATTAAAAAATAAAAACTTCTTGTGACATTCTTTTAGCTGCTATCTCGCAGTATTTTTCGTTCATTTCTATTCCGATAGATTTTATTCCATTGTCTTTGCAGACGCGCATTGTAGTTCCGCTTCCCATGAATGGATCGAGAACCAACATATCTTTTGTTGCTACTTTCTGAACTAACCAAGACCACGCCTTCTCTGGTTTAGGGCATGGATGACCATTTTTCTCTGGTGATTCAGTTACTTGGATACTGCATTGTTTGGCTCCCTTGCCTTGAAGGTGATGCCATCCGTAATAAAGAATTGGATTTGAATCTGCAAAACCGAATCTTTGGCGACCACAAGCAGCAGGACAATAAAAAACACCGAATGATTGCGCTTGAGGATACAAATGTATATTTGAAAATCCGGGAGTTAATGCCATCGTTTTCCACTTTGCTATTTCAAACAACGCCTTCACAACAACTGACTGGATATATTCTGGTGTATCATCAAAGTCAGAAGAGTAGTTTCCTTTTCCGCGCAACTTGCTTGTGCCTCCGTTCCCTCCATCAATTCCGTATGGCGGGTCAGTAATAATGCAATCAACTTCACCTATGATTGGCAGCGCATCAATGCAGTTGGCGTGATATATTGTCACCAAAGAGTCTTCGTAGTATTTTTTCATTTTATCGGTAACGATAATCAAAAGTTGGAGAATCGTTCTGGTTTGGTTGTTGATCGGTTGATCCATCCCGCGAGAAACTTCTGCGTGAACGGACGGGGTGGGTTTGCGAGAATCCATGTCCTCGCTTTCTGTGCTTCAGCCTCCACGTCTTTGTCGGGATTCAAAGTCTGGAGTTCAGCGATGAATTTGTCAGTGACGAGTTTGGGTTTTCTTTTTTGTGGAGGTTTATTTTCAGTTGGGAATAGATCAGTTGATTCATTGCTGTTCGATGGAGCGGTAGCGGAATCGGATGATGGTTCTATTTTGGGTTCCTTATGATGGTTCATTATAGATGGTATGAACTGGTTCAGAGGGTGGGTGGTATGAACTGGGTTAGGGGGGGATGGTGTGAACTGATTCATACCATCACTTGTCCTGTGCTTGCTTTTGGGTATAGCCAAGTAGATCACATCCTTCGTCAATTCATCATCGCCAACCTTGTTCAAATTGAGTTTGTAGGTATTCGATGATCGCCGCCCAACTGGACTGAACCGCTCTTCAGATTCAACCAACCCAATTTTTTCAAAAGCATGAAGAAACTTCCTTGTCGTTTCCTCGGATATATTCGCTTTCTTGGCAATAGTCTTAATTGACGGGAAGCATACTCCCTCATCACTGCAAGTATCAGCTAAAGACAAAAGAACCAACCTTGCGTTACCTTGGGTCTTACTACGCTCAAAGACCTCTGACATTATTCTTACACTCATTTAGAAAAAGGCGACCCCTTGTAGTGGCGAAGAAACGCGGCAACTGACGCATAGGAGTGGTGAAACCACCACAAGGGATCATATAGTTTGTTTGTTTGTTAATTTAAGTTTCTTCACTTCGGCTCCTACCCCGAAGGTGCATTTTCTCGCACAAGACAAAACTACTACAGGTTGTATTCCATGTCAAGCATCTTTTTTATCGGTTCCGATAATCAGCTCAATTCTACTTGTTCAACTTCACCTTTCGACCACTCATACATTTTATCGTTGAGTAAGTCCCAGATTTGATCGGCATCTTCTTCTGTCTCGCATTGGAAGGTGGAGCGGCGTTCACCGATACCATCCTTTGTAATAATCACATCCGATTTGATAATAGAGTTACTACTGTTTCCGGTAGCTGCAAGAATAGCAGTGTTGTTTGGTTTGAGTGCCATGACGAGAATGCCTGTATCATTTTCGTAAGTAGCCATGAATGGAGTATCCAGTGTGGCGGCTAAAGATAGGTTTGTGACCATTACAGTTTTCCTTACTCCAGCAAGTAATTTTTCGGGGTCGGTGTCGTCAGGCATTTTTTTAGTGTTTATCCACATAAACAACCAAAGTATAAAAAAA
>Ga0181338_1000062_pt1 | contig 28647 bp, 51 predicted proteins | sample Sp13VDMM110SD_FD_122168 | JGI IMG/M metagenome (GOLD analysis project Ga0181338, IMG submission 122168) | Freshwater viral communities from Lake Michigan, USA - Sp13.VD.MM110.S.D | ecosystem: Environmental > Aquatic > Freshwater > Lake | place: USA: Michigan | collected 2013-04-23
CTTGAGCATGAACTCGGCGCACCGCTTGACCGCCCAAGTGGGCAGCGGCGACTCTGCGCGCAGGAACCACGATCCGCGCGCGGGTCGCCATTCCATAGCGGGTTGTTTTGCGATCATTCGACCTCGATTCTGGCAATCCGCCCGCGCTCCCGCACCAGGCGCTTCGGTCGCGAGATCTGCGCGATCGCCCGATCGGCGTTCTCGCGCATGACGCCCGCCATCTCGGTGATCGCGTCGCCGATCTTCGCGACCGTATCGTCGATCATGCCCACGCGCTCGCGCAGGGTCTCGACCATCTGCTGCATGTCGGCACTGGTCGTGTTCTGCGTCTGGCTGGCGGCGAGTTCTTCCTGCAGCCGCTCAAGCCTTGCCTGCTGCTCGTCAAGCTGGCGACGCTTGATGTCGTTCTCGATCATCATCGCCTCCAGCTCGAGACGCTCGCGCTCGCTCATCATCGGCGGCTCGGCCTGCATCGGCGCGGCCTGCATCTGCCCGCTCTGCCCCATGCTCGGCGCATCACCGCCGCCGTCGATCTTCATCAACGTCTCGGCGGTCTTGGCCTGCGTCAGTTCGCTCTCGGCGATCGTCTTGACGACGTCGGCATTGGCCTTCGCGGCCTTGGCCATCGCTTCCTCGGCTGCGGCCTGCAGGAACACCGCGTTCGGGTCCTGCTGCTGGCCGGCGGCCTGCATCTGCTGCGCCTCTTCGTCGGTCGGCTTGATCACGCCCATCTGCACGAGCTGCTTGCGGAAAAAGTCGCGGATGTCGGCCAGGCCCTCGCCGTCCATGTTCATGAGCGCCGCGGCTTGCAAGACCTTCTGCGCCTCGGGGTCGGAGGTGATCGCCATCATCGAGGTCAGCGCCCGCACCGTCGCGGCGCGCTTGCTGCCGCTGCTCGGGCCGACGTCCACGGTGACATCGAACTCGGCCTCGGTCAGGTCGTTCTCGTGCTCAAGCTCGCCATCCTCGTCGATCATCGGGCGCATGAGTTCGATGCTGGACACCTGGTCCTGCTCGCCGATCATCTTCATCTTGCGACCCGGCTCGACGTAGATTTCCTTTGCCATCGAAAGCCAGATTTCGCCCTCCAGGCGCACGCCTTTTCCGTAGTTCGACATGAAGAGGAAGGTCTGCATGTCGATCTTCGCCTGCACCAGATCGACCGCCTTGCCGGAGACGTTCGAGACGATCTTTTCGCCCTGCTCGGCGTTGCCCAGCACGTCGCGGATGTCCTGCTCGCTGATCTGCAGCAGCGCCGCCATTGCGGGCGGCACCGCAGGCGGCTTCGTGTAGCCGACCGGCCCGCCGGCCTGCATGCTGCCGTCCGGCGCGGTGATCGGGTTCACCAGCAGGTACGGGTAGTTCTTGAGGTTGTCCTCTTGCCACATCACCTGATGGCCGGCGATCTGCTCGGGAACGAAGATCGGCTTTTCAATCGTGCTGTAGGCGGCAATCTCGGCCAGCGCCGAGCGTTGCATGTTCGCCAGCCGTTGCGCGTCCTTCGCGAGCCGCCCATGGCCGCAGAACCGCTCGACGTTGTCGATGAACCACCGCTTGCCGTAGACCGGCACGATCGGGATGTAGCGCCCCGGCAGGTATCCGCAGTCCTCCAGCACCTGTTTGCCGGACAGGATGTACTTGTGCACCCGGCGGCGCTTCACGCGCTTCTGGCGCACCTCGACGCTGCCGATGGCCTGCAGCTGCTCAAGCACCTCGTCGTCCAGATCCTCGGCCCGGTACTCTTCTTCGCTGCCGTCGAGGCTTTCGAACACGCGCACGACCTCGGTGCGGTCCTCGATGCGGTAGTACTCGGCGACGTAGACGACATCCGGCGTGCACCAATCGAACTCGAACTGGCGGATCTCCTTCGGCCAGCTTGTCGGGTCGTCGTCGTAGGCCTCGGCGTAGGCTTCGTGCGTCATGGAGGTCAGCACGAAGCAGCGCGTCGAGTCTTTCTTGTCCTGGCGCTTGGCCTGCAGATCGAAGAAAACGCTGTTGTCAGCGTCGAAGATCGGCTCGATGCGGATCCGCTGCCGTTGGTCTTCGTCTTCCTCGTCGGACTCCTCGCTCTCGTAGACCGCCCGCAGCCGCCATGCGCCGAAGCCGCCAGCGACGGCCTCTTCGAAGGCGTTATCGTGGGCCTCCTCGGCTACGCTGTCCTGCTCATCGGCGCGGTACAGGCCGGCGCAGGTGTCGGCCAGGCTGTCGTGCTCGCCCGTCTTGGCGACGAACTTGGCGGCGATCCGGTTCGCCCGGTACTCGGAGCAGATGCGCTGGACTGACAGCGCGATCTTGTTCACCTCGAACTTCGGCCGGTTCTCGAACTGCTCGGACAGCGGCCCTTCCCACTGCGCCCCGGCGATCGAGTAGAACCGCCGATCCTGCAGGCTCTGCAGCCGTTCGTCGCGCACGGCCGACTGGATGCGGTCGAACTCGGCCATAGCCTCGGCGTGCACCTTCGTCAGTCGCTCCAGCTCGGTCGGTCGTGCCACGGTGTCTCCAGGCTTGCGTATGCACCCGCGATTATGCTACGGCGGGGCTGATCCGGCAAATCAGCGGCGGGCGGCCAGAGCGGCCCAGCGGGTCGCGGTGGGCAGCGGAGCGGATACCTGCGGCTTGTGCGACGATGCGCGCCTGGCGCCCTCGCAGGCGTAGCGCAGCGCGTCGATGCAGTGATTCGACTTGTCGGCCAGCACCGGCAGCACGCGCCCGGTCAGCGGGTCCGTCTTGTAGCTGTAGAGCGTCAGCTCGTCGATCACATGCTGGCAGCGCGGGTGCACGATGATGTCGTAGCTCTTCAGCCACTCAACGCCCTCCTCGACCGATCGCGGACCCTTGACCGCGGCAAGGATCTTCGGGAAGCCGTGCCGGCGCATGTGGCTGATCGTCTCCGGCCGGCTGGAATCGGCCACCAGCGGCCACTTCTCGGCCTCGGGCACGCTCATGAACAGGTCCGGCGTCTCGGTGATCTCGCAGCCGACGCGGTACGCCTCGAAGTCAACGTAGAGCTTCCGGCCGACGATGTGCGATCGCACCAGCACCGTTGGATCGGATGCGAATCCCCAGTCGGCACCCAGCCGGTGAATCGCATCGGGCGGCGCTTCGAACTCCTCGATGCGCCAGTTCCGGAAGACCCGCGCCTCGCTGTTCTGCAGGTAGCCGCCCAGCCAGATGTGCCCGTACTTGTCCGGGTCGCGGCTGCGGTCGTACTCCATCTCCTCGCGCAGAACGTCCGGAAACCACGGGTTATCCTGGTAGTTCACCTGAACGACCACGGACCTCGGCGGCAGGCTGTCGCCGCGCAGGAGCTGGTCGATCGGATCTGTCTCGAGCCTCGGGTTCCATGTGAACCACAGTTCCGAGTCTGGCTTTCGCAGCGTCGGGCGCAGCATGTCGAGCGACCGCTGGCTCAGGCTCTGCGCCTCTTCGCCCCATGCCCGGTCATAGCCTTCCAGCGACTTGATCGTCTCGGCGGTATGGTTCTGCATGCCCTGGAAGATCACCAGCCCGTCACCGTTGCCAGCCGGGTTGTGCGACTTGATCACGGCCTCCTGCACCGTGAAGTAAGCCCCGGCGTTCATGGCCTCGATCTTGTCTTCGATCAGCCGCTTGACCGACTGCGCCAGGCTCTTCTGCACCTCGCGCACGCAGACCGATCGGCTCGACTGGTCGATGATGTGCGCCTCGACCAGCATCTCGGCGAACTCGTGCGACTTGCCCGAGCCGCGTCCGCCGTGCGCGCCCTTGTAGCGCGCCGGAGCCAGCAGCGGGACGGCCCACTCAGGCGTCGGAAGCGTCAGGGTGCGGCTTGGCATTCACGATGACACGCTCGATGCGCGCCACGGCTATCGGGTTCTTCGGGTCGCCTGCGAGTTCCAGGCGGTCGCCGTACTTGCGCGGGGCGAGTTTAGAGAGCATCCACTTTCGGGTGTCCACCTGCAGGCGCTGCTTTGCCACAGCGCCGGAGTCGGTCGCGCCGGAGTCCGTGTTGCCCACGGGTTCATCGGCGATCGCCATTGTCTCCTCGGCGAGCCGCTCGACCAGATCTTCGCGCGCGCGGGCGTACTCTTCCGCCAGTTCGGCGTCCTCATCGACCCAGCGCCCGAACGTCGATTGCGGCACGCCGGCAGCCTTGCACGCAGCGAAGGCGCTTGAGCCGTCGCGCATGCCGGCCAGCACCTGCTCGATAATCTGCAGCTTGTTCGGGTACTTCGATGGCCGATTCATGCGCCCTCCGTCATCTCGATCTGCGCCATCATGAACAGTCCACCTCCCTCAGAACGTATCGGCCCTTCGCGCTCTTGCGCCACCCGTGGACCATCAGCGTCCACCCGGCCCGCCGCAGTGCGGGCACCATGTCCGAGTCGGCGATCTTCTTCACCCTCGACGCCACGCCGGTCGATGTGACCTGCACGCCCATCGTCACCTCGTCGCGCACGGCCAGAAGGTCGAACACACCGAACAGATCCTGCCGGATGCGCGCGTGCGGATTCCAACGCTCGACGATGGCGACCTGCCAGCCTTCGCCGCGGAGGTAGGCCAGGCTGCGCTGGGTCGGCGTCACTCGTCATCCCTCCCGCGAATCTCCGGCCAGACCGCTATCGCCCACGCAACGACCAGCGCGGCGACGACGAACACGATCGGCAGCACCCACGCCCACCAGCTCAAGCGATCCTCCGCACGATTGCGCATGTCGGAGCCGATGATACCCGGAACTGCGTCCCCGGTCGCTCTGCGCGCACATGCCCTGCGATGGCGCTGACCTGCTCCGGACTGCGCTCGGTAACCTCGATCTCGTCGCCGATCTGCATGGCCTCGATCTGCAGCCGAATGCTCGATCTGCGCGGCCCGTAGCTGCTCTGCGCGGCCGGCGCGGTCGCCTCGGCGGTGCCGTCCATGATCTCGGACAGTGCGGGCATGCGGCCGAGTTCGTCACGAAGGATGGTGTAGGTGGTCATGCCTGCGCCTCCGCCGTCTGCCGTTCGTCCCACTGCTCGCGCGCCCATTGCTCGGCCATCGCCCGAGGCACGAATGCATCGTGCTCGAGGATGCCGGCTCGCTCTTCGATCCACTCCTGGCGATTCAGTTCGGCCTCGCTCACGGTGCACGCTCCCGGTCGCGTCTGGCCCGCTGCGCCATCGATCGGCTATAACTCCGGCCTGCGATCTCGGCCTGCGCAGCCGCGGCCATGCGGTCGATGCGGGCATGAATCCGCATCCGCGCTTCTGCCCACATCCGATCGAAGGCGCTCATACCGGCACCGCCTGCCCCTGCAGCAGTGCCCAGCAGTCCCGTCGCACGCGGTCGGCCGCCTCACGGCCGGCCTGGCGCTCCAGCTCGGCGAGCATCTGGCTGCGCTTGACGTTGTCCGGTAGGCCCGCAATCTTCGTCACAGCCTCGCGGTGCGGCATCGCGAGCAGCAGGCGCACGGCATTGGGCAGGGCCTGCCTGGCCCACTCCTCAAGCTTTGCAGTCGGCACGCGGCCAGCGCCGGGGCGGTTGTTGGTCGGCGCTGGCTTTCCCATGCGCCCGCTCATTGCTGCCGCAGCCCGAACGGCTGCGAGTTGCCGATGCCCGACTCCAGCCAGCCGAGCGCACCGAGCCGGAATCGCGAAGCCCACTGGCGGAGTTCCTCGTGCTCGGGCTGGTAGCGCAGATCGGGGATTCCGGCTCGGACGCAGTACGCGCTGACCTTGTGCGCCAGGTCGGCCGTCGGCCCGTCGGCGCTCAATCGGCTGAATGCCCGAAGAATCCACATCGACCTGTTCGCCCTTTCGGTGATCGCTTGCCACTGGTCCGGCGCTGCCCGGCGGTGCGGGCTGCACGTCCACGGACCGCCGCCCTTCGTCGAGTCGGTTGAGGTTCCCGGAAGCGGACATCCGCGTGCAAGGCATTTCTCCGTACCGCCCGATGTGGGCTGCGTGCCGCCCTCCGAGGCGGCATCGCCAGCACCATTTTTCGACCATTTTTCGCCTTCTCTGTTCGCATGGTAACTCATAAAACCTCTCAAGTGCGAAGGGCGCTCTGCGGACCGGCCCTGAGGGGGCCGGCCGCGCTGCCGCCGGAATCAGGAATCAGGAATCAGGAATCAGGAATCAGCACGGCTGACCCCCCCTTGCAAGTGGGTCAAGCCCGAGGCTTTGTGTCGCTGCACGGCTCACCAGCCTCAGGCTTTGCCGACTTTCCATCGCCATTCAGCCTAGGGCTAGCCTCGGGCTTCGGTATCGTGGAAGGCACCTCGCGGTGGTGCGGGTTCTGGTGTTGAAGGAACTTGCACACCTCGATGAAGCGCTCTCCCGAGACCGTGTAGCGATGGATAAACCCGGCCTTGTCGAGGGCCACCAGCGACTTCTCGACGTTGACATCGTCGCCGGGGAAGACCGCCATCTTGATGCGCTTCGGGCGATCTTCCATGCGCCCCTCGCGATCGGCCAGCGTCCACAGTCCGATGAACAGAAGGCGGGTCTCGAAGGGCAGTTCGGCCAAGTCCTCGTTGGCGAAAAAGCCCGGCTTGATGTTTCGCGCGCGAGGCATCAGTCGCACTTCCCCAGCAGCGACTGCATCCGCTCGATAACCGCGAGCACATGCGATCGCGGGATAACGATCTCCGTCTCTGTGCTGTCCTCCCACACCTTTGGATCACGTGCCAGCACGACATCGCCGGACTGCCTGATATAACACCTGACCTCGTCCATTGACGGCACCACAACGTCATTGCCCATGCTCCCGCCTTTCATCTCGCCAGAGATAGGGTCGGGGCTGCGGACGACGGCGAGAGTGCCGTCCGCGCCATGCCTGGCTGCCCCGGTTGAAGAAATCATGCAGCCGCCCAGACCGATCCCGCCCGCCCGCTCGGCGTGGTCTCGTACCGATCCGGCACGACATGGCAGACGCCCTGCCCGACCATCTCGGCCAGCCTGCGCGCACACGCGACCGGGTCCAGGCCGGTCTCGCGCGCGATCTCGTAGCGACCCATCGGCCCGCACCGCTTGAGCGCAGCCCAGATCAACGCCCGGTGCGTAGCAGCTGCCCTGCCCATCGAATCTCCTGCGGCCCAGCTCGTGTCGCGGTCGGTTGTGCGGCTGGCTGGTGTGATGTCGAGGTTCATGCCTGCTCCCATAGGTCCGGCCGGAACATGGAGCGCGGAAGTCCAGTGGCGCGCTCGATCAAAATCGCGCGCTCGGCTGAAATTTTTCGCAGTCCACCTTCGACCTGTTGGATCATCGAGGCACTGACGCCGATCTTCCGCGACATTGCCTCGCGGGAAAATCCATTCGTCATGCGGTACTGTCTGAGAGGGTGTCTGTCCATAAGCCGGACAGTAGTACGGTTCCGGAGAGGTGTCAATGCCTGAAGCGTGAAAAATAAATACGGAATGTGTTGACAGCCGTCTATCGTCTGCCCGATACTCTCCCCATCGGCTGCACTTCGCAGCCTCTACCGGGAGATGCAATGATCCAGAACGGCATGACCATCGGCGCGGCCTCCGAGTACGACGCGGCTGCTGCGTTCGGCGAGCGCCTGGCCGACGCCATCGAAGCGCGCGTTGACCGCATGATGAACGGCACCGACGGCGGTGACGGGAGCGAGGTCGAAGAGGCCATCAGCGAGAACGCCGACCTTGTGCGCGTTGCGATCATGGAACTGATCGCCGACAGCTCGCGCGGCGCCGAGATCGCGCAGCGGTTGGAGTCGATGATTCGCGCCTACGTCACGCCGTCGGTGATGCGTGACGCCGAGCGTGACGCGATGTGGGGCGATTGATGGAAGCCGCACAGATTCAAGAACGAGTGCCCGCCGAAGTGCGGGATTTTCTGCGCATCTGCGCAAGCAATGATCTGAAGCATGACATCCTGATGCGCGTCTGGCTGCTCGGCTACGACGCGGCCGCGATTGACGCACTGAAGGCAAAACTGAAGGAGATGGCATGAAGAGCAGCGAACGAGTCACGGGCTACGGGACGATCATCGACAAGCCGGCCATTGATCTGGCAAGCGTGCGCCTCACGCGCAGCCCGCCGCCAAAGCCGGAGATCGGCGAGGTCGAGGTCGGCATCCCCGTGCCGAAGAAACCCGGCAGGGAGGCCGGCGAAGTCGCGGCGGCAGTGTATGCCCTGCAGGCCGGCCAGTCGCGGCTGTTCAAGAACGTGGACGCAAAGCGGCTCTACGGCTACGCGAAAATGGCGAAGCAGAAGGGCCTTGGCACGGAGTACGCGATCCGCACCGTCGAGGATGGCATTCGCGTGTGGAGGCTGGCATGATCGACTACTGCACCCCAGCCGACCGACTCGGCACCAGCATCGAATCGAAACGCACCGCGGCCATCGCTTACCTGCGCTCGCGGAACAAGTACCTGATCGACCCCGGCTGCCGGTGGAAGCCGACGAACGCGGCCAACACCGACGTCAAGCGCACGATCGTGCAGGCCGAGGTCGAGAAGATCACCGTCGAGTGCGTCAAGCGCGCGGCGGCAGCATGAGCATCGCCCCAGGCTTCTACCCCGACCTGCCGTCCGAGCAGTACCACGCCGACAGCGGCGTCGGCTCGTCCTGCCTCAAGGTGTTCAAGCGCAGCCCCCTGCACTACTGGACGCAGTGCGCCGACCCGAAGCGCGTGACGCCCGAGCCGACGCCGGCCATGAAGATCGGCACCGCCTGGCATGCGGCCTTGTTCGAGCCGGCCGCATTCGCCGATCGCTACACCATCGTGCCGTCCGACACCGACCGACGCACGAAGGCGGGCAAGGAGGCATACGCCGAGCTGGAGGCGACTGGTCGCGAGTTGATCGACGCCGATGCTGCAGCCGATGTGTTGGCGATGGCCGCGGTGGTCCACGCGCACCCGATGGGAAAGACGCTGCTCGGAACGTCCGCCCCGCATGCCTGCGAGGCCAGCATCTTCGTCAACGTGGGCGGTCTCGTCTGCAAGATCCGGCCCGACTTCTGCGTCCTGCCGTGCGCGGCCTTTCCGAGCGGCCTGATCGTGGACGGTAAGTCCACCGATGACGCCCGCGAGGATGCGTTCGGCCGCAGCGTGTGGCGCTACGAGTACGGATTCCAGGCGGCGTACTACACCGACATCTGGCAGCAGCACTTCAGGACCGCCGCCCCGCCGCCTTTCATTTGGCTGGCGCAGGAAAAGGCAGCACCCTACGCGCCCGCCTTCTACTCCGCCAGCCGCGAGGTCCTGGCGCATGGACGCAGCGAGTACGAACCGCTGCTCGACCGGCTGCAAGTCTGCCGGGCGGCGAATCAATGGCCCGGCTATCACGCCGGCATCACCGAACTGATCCTGCCCGCGTGGGCGGAGAAACTGATGGGAGAGACCAACAATGTTTGAAGTCACCGAAGCGAAACGCACAGGCGCGCGCCTGCTCATTCAACTGTCCGGAGTCAGCGGATCGGGCAAGACCTACACCGCGCTGCAGCTCGCCTACGGCTTGGCGGGCGGGGACGCCTCGAAGGTGGTTGGCATCGACACCGAGAACCGGCGCATGTCGCTGAACGCCGACATCCTGCCGGGTGGCGCGCGGTTCCGCGTCATCGACCTGTACGCGCCCTTCTCGCCGTCGCGCTACTCGCAGGCGATCGACGCGGCCTGCGCCGCCGGGGCCGATGTGATCGTCATCGACTCGACCAGCCACGAGTGGGAGTCCGAAGGCGGCTGCGAGTGGATCGCCGAGACCAAGGGCAGCGAGCGCATGGCCAACTGGAAGCTCGCGAAGAAAGAACACAAGCGGTTCATGACGCACATGCTCCAGGCTCCGGCACACATCATCGCCTGCACTCGGGCGCGGGAGAAGACCAGCTTCATCGACCCGAAGTCGCCCAAGTCGCTCGGCATCCAGCCGATCCAAGAGAAGAACTTCAGCTACGAGGCGACCGTCTCGCTGCTAATGCACGACCAAGGCCGGCGGCAGGATGTCCTGAAGTGCCCGGCTGACCTGCAGGCCATCCTCGGCCGCGGCGAGGGCTACATCGGGTCCAAGGAGGGCGCAGCACTTCGGGCATGGGTGGACGGTGCTGCACAGGTCAATCCGGCCGTAGAGCGCGCGCGTGGCCTGCTGCTGAACGTCTGCGAGCAGGGCGTCGATGCCCTGCGCGCGGCATGGACCGCTACGCCGGCCGAGGTGAAGAAAGCGCTGGGCACGGCGTTCCTTGAGTCTGCCAAGGCCAGCGCGGCCGAGTACGACCAGCAGCGGGAGGTGCCGCGCAGCGACGAAAGCCCCGGCATTGCAGCACTGAACGCAATGGCCAATCTGCAGGCCAATATGGCCTGACCACATAGCGGGGCATGCGTATCCTTCCATCGTGCCGGCGGGCACACGATTTATGGGCATCTCTCTGCGACCGCGTTTCCCCCTTCATTCATCAGCGCGGATCACGCGGCCAGCCGGACGCATGGGCAAGATACTCCCGGCCAAGAGATGCAACGCCCGCACCAGACACCCACAGAGAGGCATCCAATGGCATCCGTGAACAAGGCAATCATCGTCGGCAACCTCGGCCGCGATCCCGAGGTCAAGTACCTGTCGGACGGCACGCCGCTGTGCACGCTCAGCGTGGCGACGACCTACGCCTGGAAGGACAAGGCATCCGGCGAGAAGAAGGAGGAGGTTGAATGGCATAGGGTCAACCTCCGCGCGCGCCTGGCCGAAGTCGCGGGCGAGTACCTGAAAAAGGGATCGGCCGTCTACATCGAGGGCCGGCTGCGCACGCGTAAGTGGACCGACAAGCAGAGCATCGAGCGGTACACGACCGAGATCATGGCCGACAGCCTACAGATGCTCGGCAGCCGGGCGGACGCGGATGCGAGGCCGGCAGAGTCGCGCGAGCGGCCGGCGCGGGAGGAAGCGCCGCCTGCGAGGGCGGCTCGACCGGCTGCAGACTCGAAATATGACGGCAAGGGCGGATTCGACGACTTCGAGTCGGATATCCCATTCGCCAATCCATACCGAGGGAGGATGTGCCTTGTTGTGTAAGCCGTGCATTTCCTGCGGAAAGACCCTCTCGCTGGACGAGTTCTATGCTCATCCAAGAATGAAAGATGGGCGTCTCAACAAATGCAAACCGTGCGTACGAGAGGCCGTCAGGAGCAGGCGCTACGGCCCGTCGCGCGAAGCTGTCTTGCAGTACGACCGAGAGCGGGCGCGCGAGCCGCATCGGATAGAGCATCAGAAAAAGATTACCGCAAGGTGGCAGCAATCTTTCCCGGAGAGACGCGCCGCGCAGATCGCGCTTGGGAACGCGATCCGAGATGGCCGCGTGGAGAAGTGGCCGACATGCTCGATGCCGGAATGCAGCAGCCCGCCAGAGGCGCATCACGTTCACTACGGCCTGCCGCTGGATGTCGTCTGGCTTTGCCCAGCACATCACAAGCAGCTGCACGCGCAGGCGTCGAGGGAGGCTGAAACGGCCTGACCCGCGAAACTATTTTCGCATTTCTTGACCTAGGTCAAGAACTCTCCGGGCGGTGCGGCGCTACAGTTCAGCCATCAACAACGCAGCACTGACCCGGAGAGATGAGATGAACGCAGCCACCCTGTACACCGTCAACAGCAAAGCGCTCGCCACCTACGCCGACAGCATCCAGCGCTCCGCGAATGACAGCCTGAGCGCTTGGATTCTGCTGGGCCAGTCGGAGCGGTACAGCGCAGAAATGGCGACCGTCCGCGCCATCCGCGCCGCAGCCGCCGAGCGCAGCGTGTATGTCCGCCGCGAGATCCTTCGCAACGCCGGTTTTGTGGTGAAGTTGCCCCGCGCCGCTTGCGCCTAACCCCACCCCGAGCGCGCCACCCGGTGCGCTCACCGCCATCCGGAGAGACCATGACCTACCAGCAGCGCATCGCCACCATCGCCCCGGACTTCGACCCGGCATCCATCGAAGCATGGATGCGCGCCGACCACAGCACGCTCGACGCGCTCACGGACGACCAGTTCCGTGAGGCCGCGCTGGAATCCGCCCAGTGCGTGATCGAGCATCCCGACCTGACCGTCGAGCTGCGCAGGACGTTCGGCCTGTGATGGTCTCCGACGAGATCGACCGTTACGGCCGACTCTACCGCGCGGTGATCATCCTGGCGCTGCAAGATGCCGGAGCGCCACCGACGCGGGAAGAGAAGTCCGCATGCCGGAACCTTCAGACGAAGGTCCGCTCGGCCATCGAGTACCTGTTCGGCTGCGACCGCGAGGTGTTCGATCATCACGCGCACCTGATCGGCGCAGACCCGGACCAGATCCGCGAGCGGCTGCTGTCGGGGGAGAACTCGGCGCAGATGAGGGATGCCGCGTTGACGCCGGAGCGGATGCGCACGTTGCGGATTCGGCATCGGTGGTATCAGAGGGCGATGTTCAACGAGACGAAGGAGGGAGCATGATCACCACGACACTGGAATGGCACCGCACCGCCGACAAGCTGCCCGACGACAGCATCTTGGTCATCGCGGCCGACAGCGACGGCGACACGTTCGCCGCTTTCTTCGAGGACGCCACCTGGCGCTACGCCGACGCGCTTCCGGTGCCCGTGCCGGTGTTCTGGGCGCACTTCCCGGCTGGCCCGGAGGCATGATGCGCTACCTGTCCGTCTGCTCCGGCATCGAGGCCGCGACTGTTGCATGGCATTCGCTCGGCTGGACGCCGGCCGGGTTTGCCGAGATCGAACCGTTTCCGCGCGCAGTCCTGGCGCATCACTATCCAGAGGTGCCGCTTCATGGCGACTTCACGCAAATCGCAGACGCAGACTGTGCAGATGTCGATCTTCTCGTCGGAGGAACGCCCTGCCAGTCCTTCAGCGTTGCAGGACTGCGAGGCGGCTTGGCAGACCAGCGCGGTAACCTCGCGCTCGAGTATCTTAGGCTGGCTGAACGAACACGCGCCCGTTGGCTGGTCTGGGAAAACGTGCCCGGAGTCCTGTCATCGAACGGAGGACGGGATTTTGGTGCCATTCTCGGGGGCATGGTCGAGCTCGGGTACGGGTTCGCCTACCGAGTGCTTGACGCTCAGTATTTCGGAGTTCCCCAGCGCCGCCGCCGTGTGTTCGTTGTCGGATATCTTGGAGACTGGCGTCCTGCCGCAGCGGTTCTTTTTGAGCGCGAAAGCCTGCGAGGGAATCCTGCGCCGCGCCGAGAAACGCGGCAAGTCGCTCCCACCATCCCTGCACGCAGCACTGGCGGCGGTGGCCTCGGGACAGACTTCGACTGCGATGGGGGAGTGATCGCAGCCGCCGACCCAGCCTATTGTCTGGAAACGACCTGCCACGATTATAGTCGAGCCGATGGCTTCAATATGGTCGCCCACTCCCTGCGCGGCGAAGGCTTCGACGCCAGCGAGGACGGCACGGGGCGGGGGACGCCGCCGGTGCCGGTGGCGTTCAGCATCATGCCGATGAACAGCGGCAAGGACTACAAGGCGCGCGAGACAGATGTCGCGCAGCCGTTGATGGCCGGCGGACCGGTCGGCGGCAATCAGGGCGGCGACTTCATAGCGCAGCCGGTGGCATACGCGCTGCGAGCTGACGCGGCGCGCTCCGGCGAGGCGAAGAACCCGAGCGTCGATGCGAATGGCGTGAGTCGCCTGCGCGATGCCGGCTTCAACGTCGAGGTGGAGCGAGCGCCGACGCTGGACTGCGGCACGCCCCACACGGTGGCCTTCGCCCAGAACCAGCGCGACGAAGTGCGGACGATGGAGGTTGCCGGCGCGCTGGCCGCCGAGCCGGGGGCGAAGCAGCAGACGTACATCGCCTTCGACACCACTCAGATCACCAGCGCAGCGAACTACAGCAACCCGAAGCCGGGTGATCCTTGCCATCCGCTCGCTGCCGGGGCGCATCCGCCTGCGGTGGCGTTCCAGCCGCGCATCGCCCGCAACGGCAGGGGCGACATGGGCGACGTTGTCAACGCGCTCCAGGCGCAGTCAGGCTCGACCGGAAAGGGCGATGCCGCGCCGTGCGTTGCGACGAGTATGCAAGTCCGCCGCCTCACCCCGGTGGAATGCGAGCGGTTGCAAGGATTTCCGGACAACTACACGGCGATCCCGTGGCGCGGCAAGCCTGCCGATCAGTGCCCAGATGGGCCGCGCTACAAGGCGTTGGGCAACTCGATGGCGGTGCCGTGCATGGCTTGGATCGGGCAGCGGATCGCAATGGTCGAACAGCTCAAGGAGGAGATCAGCAATGGATGAAGCCGACGCCGCCGACCTCACGGCGGAGCAGCACCTCAAGCGCGCCCTTGCGCGCAGACACGCCACGCTACCCGCCATCGGCCAGTGCTACTCCTGCGCCGAGCCGGTCGAAGGCTCTCTGAGGTTCTGCGACCGGGACTGCCTGGACGATTACGAGCGCGTTGAGAAGGCGCGCAGGATGAATGGGAGGATGGAATGATGATCAAAGTTCCAACGCATGAAGAAATCCAACAGCACCTGCGCGACCACCTGCGCGACCACTTCGCGGGGCTGGCGATGCAGGGGCTGTTGGCAAACCCGAAGCTGCAAGACGAAATCCTCAAGCACGGCCAGGGATGGATCGTTGATTCGGCATGGGCTTGGGCCGACGCCATGCTTAAGGCACGGGAGGCCGAATGATCACCATCAGCGAAGTGATTGAGGAAGTGGCGGAAGAATGCGAGGTTATGGGCCGCGCGTGGGCCATCCGCACTCTCAAGGCGAAGTACGAAGGCTGCATTGTGGCGGAGTTGCCTGCCGCGCATGGTCGCAGCGTCGGCGTCCCCCTGTACCGCGCCAAGGAGAAAGCATCGCAAGACTTGCTTGGCAACCTGTGCCCGGTGCCGCAGTTCCCGAGTGTGAAACCCAAGGAGGCAAAGTGAGCATTTCCGAGATTGAACACCACGCATGGCAGGCCCACAGCGCCGCTTCTTACGCCGCAGCGGACACGGAGAATCAGCGGCAACGCCCCTGCGTACTTTTTCGCCCGCTCCTCTCAATCGACGGCAACCAGTGGTGCGCGCTGTACGGTGACAACTTGCAAGACGGGGTGGCTGGCTTTGGGGATTCGCCCGCCGACGCTATGCGTGACTTCGATGCCAATTGGTGCAAGCCGCTCGCCAAGGAGCCAACGAAATGACCCTCCGAGCCTGGATCATCACGATGCGCGGTCGCATCCGCGAGGCGCTGTGTCCGGAGTTGCAGGTGCTGCGGGACAACCACGCAACACTGCTGGATAACGCCAGCATTGAGGTTAGGCGGCTGCGTGCTGAGGCGCTGAAGCTGGAAGCCGAGCGCGACGAAGCACGGGCGAAGTACTACGACCTTGTTATGTCCGTTGGCAACAAGTATCCCGGCGAGTCGCGGCATGAAACCGCGAAACGATACATACATCAAGCGGAACGCATGATCAGAAATCAGGCTAGCGCCGCCCTGAAGGAGCGAAACGATGAGTGAGCCGATCAAGCTGCCGCCCCTTCCGGCTGGCCGCTGGGTTACCGACGCGGGCTGGGTAAGACGCGCGTTTTTTGGTAACGAGGTCGAAACCTACGCCGGCCTCGCAGTCGAGCAGAACACCGCCGCGCTGCATGCCGAGCGCGATGCGCTGCGGGCGGCGTTGGAAAAGGCCGAGGCGCATTTCCGGGACGTAGGGTTTATGTCGTGCGCTGACGCGGCCCGCGCCGCGCTGAAGGAGACGCAACGATGACTGAACGACCAGAAGCGTTATACCTCGCCGACATGCTGGAGTCAGATCCGTGCGAAGAAGAATGTTTTCAAGCCGCCGCTCTCCTTGACCGCCAGCACGCCGAGATCGAGCGGCTGCGGGCGGCTTTGCGGTGGATCGCCACGGTTAACGCGATGGACTACGAGTATCAGGTCTACGCTCGCGCCGCACTGAAGGAGGCAAAGTAATGGCCTATAGAGACTACATCCTTTGCAAAACCTGTGGCTGCAAGATCGTCTATGACGGCGACGACAACGGCAGGAACATGCTGGAAACGTACTGGGGCAAGCCATTCGCGCCGGATTGGACGGTGGGCTTGTTGTGCCCTGACTGCATCGCACAGATGGAGGCCGAGCGCGATGCGCTGCGGGCGGAGAACGATGCTCTGAAGAAGCAGCCAGCGCGGGTTTCCTTGCTTCGTAAGCCGGTCAAACACATCAGCGAACTCGGGCCGTGCCACTGCCCGCCAGATGTGTGTTCAGCACCTGTGATTATGGGCGTTCAGACACCGTGCCTGCGGCACGCCGCGCTGAAGGAGGTGGACCATGGGTGACCAACCCGAAGCACTGCGGCTGGCGGAATACATGGATGCGCCCCTCAGTGACCCTAAAGACGTTGCTGACGCTGCCGCCGCCGAACTGCGCCGCCTGCATGCCGAGTGCGAGTCGCTGCGGGCGGATGCAGAGCGGTATCAGTGGCTGCGGGACCCGGCAAACGCATATCGTGATGAGTGGAATTATTTTGGACCCTACAGCAGCGAGGCAGAAATAGATGCCGTCATCGACGCCGCACGGGAGGCGAAATGATCACCATCGAGCAGGTTATCGAGCAGGTCGCGCGGGAGTGCGAGGAGATGGGCCGCGCTTACGCCGTCCGCACGCTCAAGGCGCAGTACGAGGGGTGCATCGTAGCGGACTCAGAGGCTATCGGATCGGCGCATTTGTTCAGAGGTCATCTGGTGAACTGCGACGTTGACGCAAATCATTTGCCGCTTAACGGGAAGTCAATCCAACTCTACCGCGCACGGGAGGCGAAATGAGGCTCACGATCTTGATTGCCGCAGCCCTGCTCGCAGGGTGCGGAAAGATTGGCGATGTGTTCAAGACAGGCGTAGACGGCTATGCCATGCGTTGCATCGACGGGACGCAGTACATCCTGATGAGCAGTGAACACGGCCTCGCCATCACAACGCACCTTGGAACGGATGGAAAACCGAAGGGGTGTAAATGACCCGCGACGAGATCATCAAGATGGCGGAAAGTTGCTCTGCGCCCGAATGGTGGGAGGGGAGGCAGGATGCGTGGCATATGGGGCTTGATCTTGAACGCTTCGCCGCCCTCGTTGCCGCAGCCGAGCGGGAGGCGTGCAAAGACGCGTGTACGCGCTATGTTAATTCGACCAATGACGCGGTGGCGCTTACTGCTCTGAACATCCTTGACGCCATCCGAGCAAGGGACGCGAAATGACCCGCCTCTCTTGGCACCTCGAATCGTTCGCGTGGTGGCTGCTGCTGACCGGCATGCTGGTCGTGTACTGCGTCGTCGTCACGGTTGGAACGATTGCTGGACTACTCAGGGGGAAGGGACGATGAGCGACCGTGAACTGCTGGAGTTGGCTGCGAAGGCGGCGGGGCATCGAATCGTCGAATGGGCGCAGGACGGCAATGGGGTAGACGTTGCCATCATCTTTGGCGGCGAGGGCTGGGGCCGCGAGAGGCCATGGCAACCGCTGCTCGAAAATCAGATGACCGATGCAGGCGGCGATGCGCTGCGGCTGGCGGTGAAGTTGCGGATTGACGTAAATCACGGCGGCACGCTTGTTGTCGCGGAACAAGTGAAGCCTCACGACACCGGCTGCGCAGAGCCGCGTGGTGCAGACCCCTACGCTGCCACCCGCCGTGCCATTACCCGCGTTGCGGCTGAGATTGGGAGGAGCATGTCATGACGTGCTACTCAATCCACTTGAAGGGCGGAGGCCGTGGCGTGCTTTGCGGAGACTTAGGCCCGCACTGCTCTGACTCACGCTGCGCCGATGTCAGCGAAAACCTGTGCGATTTCCCGGTGAGCGACGGCAAGACGTGCGATGCGCCGCTGTGTCACGCGCACTCGTTTGAGGTTGCCCCGAATCTGCACTATTGCCCCGGCCACGCACTGATGTGGCGCGAGTTCAGGGAAAGCGGCGGGGTAAAGCGAGAGCTTGAAAACGTTGTGCCGTACAAGGAGACAAAATGAACAACCAAAAAGTAATCGCACTTCCGGCCAGCGTGAACTATACGCCAGAGCAAGCGCTTCAGTCGGCTGTGCAATTCTCGGCCCTGCAAGATGTCCTGATCGTCGGCTATGACGCCGATGGCTGTCTGCTGGTCAGGTCGTCCAAGATGACCCGCGCCGAGGCGCTGTTCCTGCTTGAGAAGGCTAAACAATGGGCAATGGAGGAGCAATGACTCCACTTGAACGCATCGCCAGAGCCGTGATCGCGGCGTGTCTGGCAAGCTTTGTTTTGATGATCGTCTGGAGCCTGCTATGAGGCGCATACTCGCAGCACTCGCGCTGGCCTTCACCCTCACCGGCTGCGCCACAATCCAGAAGGTCGCCAACGTGGCCGCCTGCGCGCCTGGAGTTTGGAATGCGACCCTGCTCTAACCTGCCGCCACGCCCTTGACCTTCTCGGCCGTCCGCAGCCCTGACAGCCCGAGCATGCCCGCGAGCAGCACCATAAGCGCCTCCACGTCGATGGCGGGCGGAACAGGCCACCCTTGCACCAGCGCGAGCCACGACAGCAGCGGCTGCGCCAGGAACGTGTACGCCAGGCCAACGACGCAGACCCAGCCCGCACCCGGTCGCCATCCGCCGATGTAGCGGTCGCCCGTGCCTGCCTCGATCTTGTTGACTTCGATCTGCGCGAGGTTGTCGGCCTGCGCCATTTGCATCAGCTCGAGCTGCGCCCGGCTGCGCTCTGCGGCCTGCGCGACAGGATCGGGGAACATGCGGTCGATGAGTGCGCGGCCGGCTTCCAGCAGTGGCGGGATCAGCAATGGATTCATGGTCAGTACTCGAAGGTGATCTGCGGCATGCCGATATCGACGCGCCGGTCGAGGTGCAGAAAGACTCTGTTCCAGCCGACCGACCAGCCGAGTCGCCAGGCCGCGGCAAACAGGTCGCCTTTGTCCATGCCGCCGATGGCGACGTCCAGCGCCATCGCGCCGCAGTGCCCCGGCCGCGTCTCACGGTCGCCGATATGCAGGCTCCTGAGCGGCGCCAGAGGCGATACGCGCGCATTGTGAGTCGAGCACCTGCAGGCGGACGTGATCCGCATGGGACGCCCGTATGCGCGCCGAAGCAGCTCAAGATGGTCAAGGAACCCGGTTTGAAACTCCGCCAGCCTGCAGCCGCACCGGCACTCAAGCTCGGACCTCTGGAAGTGCGGCGTCATCTCAGCCGCTCTTTCCATTCCAGACTGCGATCGCGCCGCCGATGACGACGACGATGCCAGCGGCCCACTTCAGCACGTTGCCGACCAGACCGAGGATCGTGAAGAAGCCGCGCGCGTGGCCGATGATCTCGAAGATGCCCTCGGTCGTGGACGCCATCCGGTCTAGTTTGGCCTCCAGGCACTCGATCTTTGCTTCGAGTTCCTGCAGCCGGGAGTCGGCGGAGTTCTTTCGTCGGTCGATCATGGCTTCAGGTTCCATTAGGCTTCCGTTCGTGGCTTGCTTTACTTGTCCGCTATTCGCGCTTCCAGTTCCGCGACCCGCGCCGACAACTCTTGCACAGCGCGAATCAGGATCGGCAGCAGCTTGCCGGGGGTTGCCTCCAGCCGATCCGGGTTTGTCTCATCGACGAGGCCGACCCATTCGGCGCCGGCCGCCTGCGCCGCGTTACGCAACTCCTGCGCGATGAATCCCGCCTCGGGCACGCCGACCTTCGCGCCGTCTCGTGCGTTCCAGGTGAATCGCACCGGGCGCAAGGTGTTGATGAACTCCAGCCCGAGCGCGAGGTCTTGAATGTCCGTCTTGTCGCGGGCATCCGAGAGCGCGGTGATCGTGGTCACCTGACAGCGCAGCGCCGATACCGAGGCATTGCCGAGCGTGATCTGGTTGCTGGCCGTGCAGGTCGCGCCGTTGCCGATCGAGGTCTGGTTGTCGCCAGCGGCAATGCCGTCGGCTGCGTACCCGATGATCGTGTTGCTGCCGCCCGACGTGATCGTGGCGGCAGACTGTGACCCGAGAACGGTGTTGTTCGAGCCGTTCGACACGTTTAGCCCGGCCTGATACCCGACTAACGTCTGCCCGTTTCCGGTTGCGCTCGTTCCAGCCTGATGCCCGACCGCAGTGCAGTTGGTGCCGCTCGTCAGCGCATCGAGGGACGAGGTGCCGACTGCGACGTTGTTGCTGCCGGTGGCGAGTTGCAGCGCACCCACGCCCACGCCGACGTTGCTGCCGCCGCTTATGACGTTGGTCAGCGCGTCTCGCCCGAGCGCCACGTTGTTGTTGCCGGTCGTAAGCGACACCAGCGCGTCGCGCCCGAATGCCTGATTGTCGAGGCCGCTGGTCAGGCTGAACAGCGCCCGGTAGCCGACTGCGGTGTTGTCGTTTCCGGTCGTCGTTGCCGCTGCGTTGCCGAGCGCCTTGAAGCCCCACGCAGTGTTCCCCGCGCCGGTCGTGACCTTCGACCCGGCGGCGTATCCGCCGACGGTGTTGCCGCTGCCAGTCGAGGCGAACAGCGCATCGACGCCGATGGCGACGTTCTCGAATCCGCTGACGTTAGTGAACAGCGCCGTGGTGCCGACCGCCACGTTGCGATAGCCCGAGGTGTTGCTGTAGAGCGCCTTCGGGGCGATGCCGGTGTTGTTGAACCCATCGACGTTGTTGATGAGTGGTTCATAGCCGACTGCGGTGTTGTCGTAGCCGGTCGTGGTAGACCGGAGCGCGCCCGACCCGACTGCGGTGTTGCCGTATGGCGTGGTCGCGCTCAGGAGCGCGTCGATTCCCACGGCGGTATTGAAGTGCCCGGTGTTGCTGCCCGCATCAACCAGCAGGCGCAGCCCGTTGCCGTAGGCGAGCGAGTCCTCGAAGATGGTCTGGTCGGGCTTGTAGACGACCGACTCGACCAGCGTCACAGTGTCCTGCACGGTGCCGCCCGACGCCTTGCTCACGTCCACTGCAGCAAGATCGTTGCCCTGGAGCGACGAGTAGACCGCGGTGCCGTTCTTGTTTTGCACCAGTATCGAATACTGATCGGCAACATAGAGCCGCGCCGGGGTCCCGGCGTTGACTATGTACCCGCCCTGCGTCCGCACCGGCTGCGCGGCTGGCTGCGTGAGCGCCTCGTCCCAGTAGACCGGCTCCGGGTTGGTCTGCGGCGGCAGGTTCTCGACGCCGATCCAGATGTAGCCCGCTTCGAGCGGCTGGCCGTCGAGGTCGGTGAAGATCGGGAAGGGCGGGGTGATTGCGCTCATGGGGTGGCTCCTGTGGATTGTCTCGCCGGCCCCGCGCCTTCAGGCCGATAGTTGAGCGCCTGCGTGATTCGCTCGCGCGTCCGGCGGTCCTTGATGTTGTCGCGTAGCATCTTCGCGCCTTGGATGATCGGCAGCGGCACGCCGAAGGCTGCGCCCTGCGCTGCCGACTCCGCCATCAGCGCGATGATCGTCCTGGCCGTGCCCGAGTTGTTGATCGAGGTAAGCGGCGGCGTCGATTGGATGTACTTCAGCACCTGATTGAGCGTGCGGATCTGCTCTGCTGCGGCCTTGCCCATCACCAGATCGAGCTTTCCGTTCTGGTCGAACGCACGCAGCGCCCGGTCGAGCTTCGCGCCGGAGATGACCGGCAGATTGTCGGCACCGATGCCCGACTCGGCTTGGGCGAGCAGGTGCCGCACCGTCGCGCCTTGAAGCTCGCTCCACGCCTGCTTGCCCTCTTCGTCCGGGATCGTGGACAGCACTCGCTTGATGTGCGTGATCTCGCTGGGGCGCGCGCCGAGGATCGTCTTCTGGAACACGTCTTCGACCGGCGTCTGCGCGTCGTCCACGCCCTTCTTCTGCAGCAGCAGCCGAGCGACGATGGCGCGGTTCTCGTACTTCTGCGCCTGGCGCTGCCGCTGCGCCCGCATGGCGCGCGTCATCTCGCCGCCGATGGGGTTGCCGATGGCGTCGATGGTGCGCTTGAGTTCGACGGCCAAGCGCTTGTCGTTTGCGTTCCCGGCACTGATCGCGCTGACTGACTGCCGGAACTCCTCCAGCCCGCCGAGCGTAGTCCCGACGCCGGGAACGAGCGCCCCGTCCGGCCCTTCGGCGGCAATGCCGAGCGCCACGGCATTCTGGCGCGCGGTGTCGGGCACTCCTGTGATGCCGGACACGCCGCGCGGCTGGCTGTTGAGATAGGCCACGATCGGCGCGACATCGACCGGAGCCTGCGCCTCGGGCGACTTGCGGAACTTCGTGTAGAGCGCGTCCGTCTTCGCCTTCTCGCCGCGCCAGCCCGACATCAGCGTGTCAACCACGCGAATGCCCGTGCCCGCAAGGTCGCCCGTCTCCGCGCCGGTCGAATCCAGCACCTGTTCAAGGTTCCGCAGCGCGGCCTGATTGTTCTCCTGCTGCCGCTGAAGGTACGGACCCTGTATCCCCGGCGTCTTCGCCTGCTCTTTCTCCACCGCCAGTAGTTCCGGGTCGCGCTTCATCTCGCCCTCGGACAGCCGAAGCCCGGCCATCTCGGCCTCGGTGAACCGCTGAAGCTCGAGCGGAGTCGCAGCCGCGCCGGTCGATGCCCGGCCAGCCGTGGCTGCAGTCGCTGCTGGCCTTGCCGCCTCACCGATGCCCACAGCGCTCTGTATAGCGCGCGTTGCGCGCACCGGAGCCTGCGCGACAGCCTGCACTACAGGAGCGGCCGCCGTCGCCGCCTGAGCTGCCATAGGAGCCGCCTGGCGCACGCCTGATAGCACTGCGCCCGGTGCGCCGATGATGGGCAGGACGGGCGGCAGGGCTTCGCCGAGGAACTGCCCGGCCTCCTGCGTCATCTCGCGTCCGGCGGCGGTGCGCGGAGCATAGGTCAGCGCCTGAGCGCCCTGCTGCGCGGTCTGGAAGACCCGGCGCATCGAGGCCATCGCCTCCGGTTGATTCGCTCGCGCCCGATCTCCCATCGACATCGGAGCGCCGCGCTGCGCGGCTGCGTCGATAAGTTGATTCGCCTCTCTGGTGCCGGATCGGCCGGAGAGAATGTCTCGCGCGATCTCGCGCCCCATGCCGACGACGGTGCCGCCGACGAAGCCGACTGCGCCGGTCGTGGCACCGGTGCCGAGCGCCAGGGCGGTCTCGGCTGCGCCTAGAGCCTGCTGGCCGAGGGATGGCGGCGGTGGCGGCGCGGGCGGTCGAGCGCGCTCCTGAGCGCCGCGCTCTTCAGCCTTCGCCTGTTCGTATGCGATCGCAACCGTGTCGAACTCCGGCGTGCCGCGGCGAGCCGAGTTCGATACCAGCCACGCCGCGTACTCGTCGGCCGTCGCCATCAGCGACCGCCTCGAAGGATCGCGTCAGCCTGCTCCCGCACGCTGGGTCCTGCGGCCGGCCCGCCTCTGGCGCCCTGCTGCGCGGCCATCGCCGCAGCGCCTTGGCCGGGGCTTTGCTCGATAGCGGCGGCCGTGGTTCCTGGCGCAGGCTTTGCGAGGTCGGCGGCGACCCGGGCGGTGAAGTCCGCATACGATTCGCCCTGCCGCGCCGCGAAGTCTCCAGCTTGGAAGGTTGCGCCGGCGCGACCGAGCGAGCCGCGATTGTTCGCCAGCCAGTCCGCGCGGGCCGCTTCCGTTGCCCCGACGAGCTGCTGCATCTTCGCCATGCCGGTCAGGAACGAACTGATGACAGCCGGATTCGCGGTCGCTGGCGGAAATCCGCTCAGGGCCAGTTCGATGTCTCGGTCGGTGGCCGGGCCTGGCGGCAGGCTCTTGATGGCGGCATTGTTCCGGAGCCGCGTGTACTCCTGCCGCAGTTCCGTCACAGCGCCCTGAGAGCCGGTGCTTTTTTTCAGCCACTCGGAGGCAGAGCCAAACGATCCCCACGCGGTGCCGATGCTCCTGATGTTGCCCGCCAGAGACTCCAGCCGCAGCGCTTCCTGCCGGGCGGCGGCTGCCCCGACTGCCGCCTCGTTGATGCCCTTCTGCGCGAACTCCGGTACGTTCGGGACATTGCTTGCGCGCCCTGCGATCCCGGCAGCTTCTTCGGCGAGCTTTTGCTTGTCCAGCCGCAAGCGTTCCGCCCGGTCGGAGATCTGGGAGTTCAGGTTGCGGATGTTCGCCTGCGTCTGCTGCACGCCCAGCTGGGCGGTGATGCGCGCGACTGCGGCCTGCTCGGACGCGGTCACCGCATCGGCCTGCGTCTTGGTCAAGTTGGCTCGAGCAACGGCAGGCGCGTACTCGGCAGTCACGCCAGCGGTCTTCGCCTCCGCTTCAGCCTTCGCGAGGTCCGGGACGGCCCTTGCGGCCGCGCGCCCTTCGGCGCGAACCCTGCCAATCGACTCCAGCACCGCGCCGCCACCGGGCAGCGTGGCGAGAATGTTGCCCACCACGACGCGCAGCGCATCGGGGCTGGTTTCCGCGATTTTCGCCCACGTTTCGTATGCGCGCGCCTGGTCTTCTCGGCCCGAGTTGCGCTCTGCGGCAGCCCGCTCGGTGATGAGTTGCTGTGCGATGGTCGGATTGCCACTGACCAGCGCCGATTCGATCTGCCCCGCGAATCTCAGGTCGTTGCCCTGCTGCTCGGTCGAGCGCGCATTGAATGCGCCGATCAAGCCTTCGCGCTGGTCCTTGGGCATCAGCACCGCCAGCCGGTCGTAGTCAGCGCGCGTGGCGTTCGGGTTCTGGATCAGCGCGTCCACGGCAGCGGCCATCTGCCGCTGCCGCTCCTGCTCCGCCTGCGCCGCCAGCATCTGCTGCTCGCGCATCATCTGCTGCTGCTGCAGGCCCGCCCGCTGCTGGTCCAGCACGCCGAAGCGTGCGCCGGCCTGCATGGCCTCCAGCGCGCCGCCCAGAGGATTGGTCGCCCCGAAGCCGCTGGTGTAGTCGATGGGACCCTGTGCCATTACAGGTAGCCTCCAGAGCCGAAGTCGCCGTAGGCACCCTCGTTGTAGATGTTCGGAGCCGCCGGAGTGCCGCCGCCGAACAGATTACCGAAGCCTGGCGCACCGCGACCCGCCTGGAACGCTGCGAACTGCCCCGGAGCCTGCGCGAGTTGCACGAACGGAGCCGCGCCGCCGATGATGCCACCAGCCTGTGCGGCACCCGCTCGGCCCAGCAGCTCGGCAGTGTTCGCCCCGGTCTGCATGCCCGCCGTCCCCACGCCCGCCGCTGACTGCTGGCCGAGCGCGGTCATGCCGCCGAGCCGCGCATACTGCTGGTCAAGTGCGGCCTGCAGCATCGCGGGCCGGCACTGTGCAAGCGCGCCTTGAATGTTGCCGCCACGAAGCCCGCCGGTCGCCGATGCGCGCTGAAGCAGCGCCTGTTCGCCCTGCTGGGTAAGTTGCTGCAGCAGCGGACTGCCTGCGATCTGGTCGATCGCCGCCTGTTGCTGTTCCGGGCCGAGCAGGCCGAGTTGCGCCTGCTGCGCAGTCAGCGCCTGCGGGCCGACATCGACATATGGTTGCAGCAGCCGGCGGACCTCGTCGAACTGGCGTCCTTGCTCGTCAATGCCGGCCTGTGCGGATCGTTCCTGTGCGCCCGCTGCGCTTTTGGCCGCGCGGGATTGCATTGAGCCGCCGATAATCGAGGCGCCAGCTCCGATTGCTGCAGATATTGGATCAGGCATGCTTGCCTCCGAACTCGCTCAAGTAGTCCTCGAACCGCTCGCCGTACAGCGACAGCACCAGATGCGCGGTACGCTGCGCCGCTTCCGGGCCATGAACAAGCAGGACGGCCATCAGGACCACGTCGTAATACCCGGCACGCCAGACGAACGAGCGCGCATCGGCGTTGCCAGCCCGCTCGACCGTGTCGCTGGCCTGCCACTTCAGGACCATCTGCGCGACGGCCGGCAGCAGCGCCCCGGCATGCGCGAGGAACCACGCATTACCCGGCATGCCGACCAGCGTGCGCCAGATGAGCGAGTCGAGCGCCGGCCGGCCAACGTGGAAACTATCGGCGTAGTCGTCCAGCGTCTGGATGCAGCCCCAGAGGTCGAGCAGCCACGCCACGGCATCGGCAGGCAGCGCGAGGCCCTGCGTGAGATGCTGCCGCATCTGCTCTGCCACGGTCGCGTCGTGCTCGGCTGTCACCGTTCGCCTTTCGAGGAACGAGCCGCCGGACGCTCAGAATCTCGGCATGCGTAGCATATCACGAGACTTCCCGACCGGAAATGCGCAGGGTGAGCGCCGTCGCCGCGCTCGCGATCGTCGAGATGAAGGCGCTCGGCTCCAGCACATGCCCGACCAGCTCGGGGCAGGTATAGGTCTCGTCGGGCTGCACGGTCTTGGTGTCGATCACCAGGTTGGAATTGCTGGCCGATCCGCCGGACTGCACGAGGTTGACCGAGAACGTGCGCGCGACCGTGTCGGTATTGGTCACCGTTGCCTTGTCGATGATCGCTCGCACGGCGGTTGCGGTGTACTGCGTGGTCTGCGTCGCGGCCATCTGAACCGGCGCGACCAGCGTCTTCACGAGAATGGTCATGATTGCCCCTGGATGTTGCTTGTGACGGTCAATATGACCGAAGGAATCGCCGGGACCGGCGCTGCGGCCGCGCTGGCAACGAGCTGCACGGCGACGTCATCGACTTCCCACATGATCTCGATGTAATCGTTCGCTTTCAGGCTCGCAAGCCAGTTCCACGCAGCGACCAGCTCGGCGTTATTGCCCTTCATCCGCACTTGCCCTGCGCTCTGCGGCACGTCGGTGCCGCTGACCCGAAGCCAGATGTGCGCTAGATGGTCGCCGCCCGAGCTGTTGTCGAGCTGCGCGGAAAACTGGATGTTGTAGACGCCCGCGCGGTCCACAATGATGCGCGAGGTCGGCGAGCCGCACGTCACGCCGAAGGAGAGGTCGGTCGTGTTAAACGTCATCGCATAGGCGGTATTGATCGCCGCCGCCGTCTGCGTCGTCGTGTCGTAGAACGAGCCGTATCGCGGCACGCTCAGTTCGCGCGGCGGCGGCGCCATCTGCAGTCCCTCGACGTCGCCCCGCACCGCATCCAGAGCGGCCATCGCCTGCGCGGCCCTGTTCTCGGCACTCGCTGCTGCGGTCATGGCCTCCTGCGACAGCGCGGCGATCTCAGACAGCGCAAGCGATGCCTTCTGGTCGGCGTCTCCGGCCTGCGTGCCGAGTTGATCCACCGTGTCAGGCACCGAGTCGGCGACAGCGAACAGCCGCTCGAACTGGCGGATGGCCTCATGGTCCGGCAGGAACTCGGCGAGTTTGTCGCGCGTGAGGTTGAGCTTCGAACTGGTGGCCATGTCAGACCGCCAGAGCCTCTAGCCGCGCCTCAAGCCGAACCGGCGAAAAGTGCGAGGACGAGTCGCCACGGAACCGTTGCGCACGCCAGCGCCGCATGAAGCCCTGCCGCGCCCACATCAGCCGCTTCTGGCGGGCGCCGATCGTGCCGGCCGAAATGTACTGGTCCTGGCTCCATGTCAGCCCGTCGAGCGTGTACGAGGTGGACACGGTCGCATCAATCCCCAGGCTCACCGATCCCGTCAGCGCGATCAACTCCAGCTCGTGCACGATCACGCCGCGCGCCTCGTTGTAGACGAGCATCGTACCGAACTCCCAGCGCACGCGCTCGCCCCAGTGACTTGAGACAGCATCTGTCAGCGCGCCGAATGCGCTCGACTGCGGATCTGCGACCATCCATCGGTCGTAGGCCCAGACCATGCTCTGCGCGCGGTACTGCTCGAATCCGTCCAGCGTAGAGACCAGCGTGAACCAGATCGGCTGCTTCAGCGCCTCGGATGCGGCTGCGTCGTAGACCATCGTCCGGTCGGGGAGGTGAACGTACAGAAGCTGATGGTTCTTGTCGTTGCGCGCCTCGAGCAGGACGTCGGAGAGTTGCGCCTCGGAGAAGGTCAGCAGAATCTCGTCCACCTCCTGCGTGCTGATCTTCACCGCGCTCGCATTCGTGGCGATGTACAAGCCTGGCGCTTCGTTGACGCCACTGCCGAGCATGGCGATAGCCTCCAGAAAGTTGCACGCGGCATGCGTGCCGATCGCGCCCTTTTCGACCTGTGCACCGTCGATGCGAGCGAATGGGAACAGTTCGCCGCCCACGTTGTCGAAGACCTCGACCGTGTTCCGGTTGATCGCATAGACCTCGTTCCGGACCTTGAGCAGCGCAACCACCGGGTCAGGGTCGGCCTCGCTGCTGCCGTACTTCAGCGGGTTGACCGCGAGCGGGTTGCCCAGCTCGGTCACCACGAGGAACTCGCCGTCAGTGGTCATCCAGTAGCCGTCGACCCAGACGACATCCAGCACGGTGCCGAGATCAGGATCCGTGTTCTGCGTCAGCGTCAGTGCGGCCGGGTCCCAGAAGAACAGGTTACCCGCGCTGGCGATGCCGAGCAGCTCGAAGGAATAGTCGAGCGTGACTCGCTTGCCGTCACTCCCGACATCTCCGAGGATGGTGATTACGCCGCTGACATCGACGGTTACCAGCTTGCTGCCCATCACCCGATAGAGCGTGCCGCGCCAGTTGATCCCGCCGCGGTCAATGCCTGGACCCGTGCCGATGGCCTCGATGCCGTCCGCCGGGCGCAGGAACGAGTCCGAGATGCCGGAGGCAATCGGCACCGGCTGCATGTTGACCGGGTAGGACACGCGCAGCGCGGGCGATGTGTCGGCATAGACGCCGGAGAGGATGGGGATCTGCATGGGTTACCGCTTCACTTTGGCTGCCATTTCACGCGATCCGCCCAGTACGCCGCAGACATCTTACCCTTTGCGATGTTCTCGCCGTGCCGCGCCTTGAACGACTCGCGCCGCGCCTTGTCTGCCTTGCTCTCGCCCTCGCGCTTGGGCGAGCCGGA
>Ga0181338_1000063_pt1 | contig 28368 bp, 39 predicted proteins | sample Sp13VDMM110SD_FD_122168 | JGI IMG/M metagenome (GOLD analysis project Ga0181338, IMG submission 122168) | Freshwater viral communities from Lake Michigan, USA - Sp13.VD.MM110.S.D | ecosystem: Environmental > Aquatic > Freshwater > Lake | place: USA: Michigan | collected 2013-04-23
GGATAAGTGGCCTGCGTATAGACACCCTCTGATCCGTCAGAGCCAACAAGCAGGATCGGGATTGCTGAGGCTTGAGTTGTTTCAGCCCCAACGTGATCCAGAGTCAACTGTCCATTGGCGATAGGACCAAGCCCGGACGCCCAGAAGGTAGCTACTGCCCCCGTCTCACGTGTTCCATAGAAACCACCGATGAAGTGAAGGTCTCGATACCAATGAAGAGCCGCAGATGCGTAGAGCTGCCCCGTCATGGTGCACGCTATGATGTCCACGCCTGACACGTCCCCGCCGTTGCCGGTGTTGTCGTAGTCAGTCCAGAGCCCGTAAGCGCCAGTTAAGCACCAGGAGTTGATGATGGCGCTTTCCGAGAGCGATTCCAGCTTGATGCCAATGTACCCGCGCCGTGTTCGAATCCGTTCGATGGTTGCGAATCCGGCGTTGCGAATAGAAACGCCTCCTGAACCGATATCCCGTCCAATGTTGAAAATATCTAGGTCCTTGATGTTGACGTTCTGGATTCGATTTGAAGTGTAATCGCCGTAAGTGGCCTTTCCTTCAACAGTGATTCCAAAGTGAGTGGCGTTGGTCTTGATAATCAATGTCGTTCCCAGTCCGTCACCAGTCAGCATTAACCGCGCATAGGGAGCCCAGTAATTGGAAACTGCTGGGTTGGTATTGGTGTATCCAAGTCTGGCCTGTGCTTCGTCTAGTCGCTGAATCAACAGCGTCGACTCGAGAATGTACCCGCCTTCAGGAATGTAGACTTTCCCTCCCGGCCAATCGCGAGTGTAGCAGTAGTCAATCGCCGCCTGAATGGACGGTTGATCATCGCCGGCGTCATTAACCACGTCATTACTGTCCACCCAACTGGTTCCACGGGCGCCGAACTGCTTGACATTGACCGCTCCATCGGTGACAAGATCCCAACTCTTAGCCCCACCGCTCGCCAAAATCCTTCCGCCATACGCATTTGTCCCAGCGATGGTGTTAGTCAAAACATACGTCCCTCCACCGCCATCGCCCGGCGAGTAATATCCAAGCACATCAACACCACTTCCATCCGGAACAAGCGCAATAGGCAACGCGCGTAACGCGGCCATGTTCGCAAGCTTACGATACTGTAAGTTCACGTTAAAGAACGTAGTGCCTTTGCCCTGTGTCACCATATTGGTGTTCACAGGAACGGTCGTAGACGTGACCGTTTGAGCGGCGGCGCTAAACGTTAACAGCAAAAACAGCAAAGTCTTCATGAGAAAGTTAGTGAAAGTCCAACGATGTTGAGAGCGGGAATGGAAGAAGGATTTCGATAACCCCAACGGACATAGTATGGAGGCCCACCAGACAGGCCGGAGATGGCTACGGTCGTTGTACGCGTACCGAACGTAGTTCCAAGGGCAAGATATCCCGTTGAAAGCGGCGAGGCGAACGTAGCCGCCGCGGCAATCTCAAAGCCCACGTCGCAATCATTCGAGGTGTTGGTTTCTTGTTGAGTGTACGTAATGCGACAAATTGTCGGCGCGAAATCTAGAACAAAGATCGCGTAAGTGTTATTGACTACGTCTAGCGCGTAAGGAGTGAAAGAGGCGTTAAATGTCCCAAATGTAATTCCGACCGCGTAGTTTGACGGAACGGGTTGAAAGCTGACGTAATTGGTTGTTGCCGCCGCGGGTGTTACAGGCACCCACGCTGCACCGTTCCAACTCGGCACTTGTCCGGACGCGGCGGAGGACTGCGTTAGTTGTGATAAAGCGACAGGCAAGCCGGCGTAAAGTTCCGTGAAGTTCAGATTACACTTATCGAACGCGTCGCGGAGCGGATCTCCGGTGCTGTCGTTCGGAACTGTGCCGATGTTAATGGTTTGTTGGGGCATAAATTAAAGATTTTTTGCCATCTCCGCTTTGATCTTCGTGTAAACTGGATCTGATTTAGTAAAAGTCGAAACGTGGGTGAAGTAGAAAAGCTCGCCCGCTGTAAGCGTCGAGATAGCTGCTCTAAGTTCTGCGAGTCGTCCTTTGGCGATAGCACCGTGAATTAAATCCTCTTTGAAAATAGGCGGGTCAGGATCAACGACCGGAGCTGGCGGCGTGTAGGTCTCCCAAAGATTACGCTTAGGATGATTAGCAAATACGACATCGTTAAATTCTCGAATGTCGCTATGATCTGCAATGCGGCGATAAAGTCCCATATCAGTAAATGCGTGGATGAGTGGCAACTGTAATTCCAGCTGTGGTTAACGCAAGCCCGCCGCGCACGTCGATAATCTCGCGGACGAGTGGAGTGTAAAATCGAAGTGACTGCGGTCGGATTTGATCAGGACGGAATCCCTTAGCGAGTGCGGCGATTTCGTCTGCGTTTAGAGCGACGTTCCAAATTCCCACCTCTGCAATTATGACTGTCGCCGTTGACCCCCACGCTCCTCCGGTTCGGTTGTTTCCAACGATAACTGTATCAACCCCTGTCGGTGATCTTGAAGTCGTGTTTGACGCTGCGCTTCCTCCGTTTATGTACGCAGTCCTGCTTGTGGTGGTAGTAAATACTCCGCACGCATGGGTCCATGTATTTGCGCTGTATCCAGTGGACGATGAGGCGAATGCGTAAGACGCGCCCGCTGAAGCACCCGCTCTAACTGGGTCTCCAGCGGTTGCCCCGGCTGCCATCATTAGGAATCCATTGGTTCCACTGAACTGGTTAAGCGCCATTAGAACAAAATCTCCAGTGATATTAGGTGCATTAAACCAACACGCCATAGTCAATGGAACAGCGGTAGCAGGCGCTGTACTTGTGTTGTAGATCTGTCCGCTAGCAATTGTCTGTGCCATATTACGCTGCGCTCCTTATTTCGACTGCAATCAATTCAGCATCACCAGTCATTGTGTCAGCTCCATCGCTGGTGTCTCGATATACTTTCAACCGGTAAGCATCACCGGCAGCCATGCTGTCAATCGTGGTGATAGTAATAGAAGTCATCGCCGTCTCTCCACTTGTTCCCTCGGTGGTTGTTGTGGCTTCGGCAGCAGTATCGAAAGAATCAGAGTCGTTGTCCGTTGTAGCATTCATCACCATGAATGCAACACCCCAGCGACAATCACCAGATGTAGCAGTGGTTGCCATCCAATGAAGCCTAACAATCAGACCAGACCCAAGAGAAGCGGCTTCAACCATAATGCCGTTGAAGATTGCGGCTTCTTCTGTGGTGTCGTCGAAATCAAGAACAGCAATGCTGTTGCGGGTGTCTAGCGTTGCAAAGGCAGAAGCGGGAGGTTGATTTTCCAGAGGCGTAAATACCGCATACGTCTTTGTGCCACCACCTCCGCCGCCGGCCGCCTGAAACGTCGGCAAAGCTCCAGCGCCGTTGGATGTCAGGACTTGTCCAGCTGTGCCTACGCTAGCGATTGATTGAACGGCACCGGTTGATGTTGTTCCGCCACAGATCACCGCGTAGGCAGTAAGACTTGCAGCACCAGTTCCTCCTCCTGCAACAGGAAGACCTGTGGCGTTAGTAAGTGTCAGTGCTGACGGAGTTCCAAGATTGGGTGTGGTTAGCGTAGGAGATGTAGCAAATACTAATGCTCCAGAACCTGTTTCGTCGGTTACTGCCGCGGCAAGGTTAGCGGACGACGGCGTTGCTAGAAAGGTTGCAACGTTAGTTCCAAGTCCGGTGATCGAACTAACGGCCGGGGTTATGGTTGTGTTTCCTGCCGCAGTCAACAGACCCTTAGCATTAACAGTGAAAGTTCCAACTTGTGTAGCGGAACCAAACGAACCAACGTTGGCGTTGACGGTTGCAAGCGTTACAGCAAAAGAACCAGTACCACTTCCTGTTGCATCGCCTGTGAGGGTTATTGTTTGATCACCGGTGTTTGTCCCACTTACAGTAGCGTTCGCGGCGGCAGTCAACGTAAAAGTTGACAAGCTCAACGTACCGCTTCCGGACGAGATAGTCTGTCCGTTAACCGTTGTTGGAGTAATCGCCCCGAGCGTAAGAGTAATTGCCGGCGTCGTGGTTGCGTTTGCAACTGAACCACTGACGCCATTGGCTGTGACTACGGAGACGGTTGTGACAGAACCTCCACCAGAAGGCGTTGCCCACGTTCCATCACCGCGCCAGAAGGTTGAGGCTGAGGCGGATGTTCCTGAGTTTAGATTGCCGACAGGAAGATTTCCGCTTACTTGACTTGCCAACGCTACATTCTGTAATGCCCAAGTATTAACGCCTGTCCGTTGAAGAACACCCGTTCCAGTTAACGCGCCGATCGCAGTAAGGTCTGCGTCTAGCGGTTGTGAAGCGGCCTGGGCCGCGGCCGCGGAACCAGCGACATCATAGAGAGAAGAAAGCGAAGGAATGTCTGCGAGGACAAGAGTACGAAAAGCCGCAGTTGCTGCTGCACCAGTCGTCGGACCGGCCCAAACTGTGTTGGCGTTTTGAACGGCGACGGTAAACGTCAGCGTTCCGGTTGTAGTTACTGGAGAACCACTGACATTGAAAATGTTGGGCGCGGCCAGTCCAACCGATAATACAGTTCCGAGTCCTCCGGACGAGTAAAGCTCGGTAAAGTTGTCATTACACTTAATGAACGAGTCACGAAGTGTATCGCCCGTACCGTCGTTTGGCGCTGCGCCTACGTTGATGATCTCTTGTGGCATTAGAAGTCGTAGTCAGCGGTGTAAGTCGTAAGATCGGCGGTCAGGATTGTAGTATCTGCGCGGTAAATAACAGTCGGATTATCACAAACAAGGGCCACACTAAGGCCGCCAGCTTCATCATCGAAAATCCACGGCGCACAATAGTCAGACGTTGTGACATTGATGATGCGATAAGTCGGCGGGGTTGTGGAAGTATCGCTGTCGTTGTTATTGTTGTACGTCTGGCCGACCGACAAGAAGCCCGGAACGGGCGGATCGAATATTCCAACGACTGTGAAGAACGTTCCAGTGTCGAAGTTCTTAAGTTGCAGACAATTCGTTGCAACGACTTGATAGTTTCCATCCAGTGCAGGTTCGCCCGCGGGCCCGATTGCCATTTGCGGATTGGTGTCATCGCCGATGATGAACACTGTGTACCAGACACCCTGGAAAGACTTAACCTGGAACTGATCTCCGCTAATGCGGACGTTTTGCCATACAGCTTGATCAATAGGAACGACAGCGATGACCGTGTAAGGGGCATTCGCTCGTCGCCATTTGAGATTGTATGTAGGCATATGCTAAAAGGAACATTCGGCTGAACCGAATGTTCGTGTTTAGAACACGCTTACAACTGAGGAACGTAGGTAATGCTGTAAGAAGCAGTACCAACCGTGCGAACAGTCAAGCCGCGCGACACGCCGAGCGGCATCGAAGCGTCGTCAGGAGTGACGATGCCGGACGCAGGAACGATCGTGTAGAACACGCGGTTCGCTTCGTTCGTGGCCGCGGCGACAGTGTAGGTGTAAGGATACAAGACCGTGTTAGTTAAGCTCACAGACACACCAGTCGACGCGGTGTACGTAGAAACGCGGTTAGTTAGATAAGAACCCGCCGCGGTATAAGACGGACGGACGATGTTAGTCGAGGACGCGGAGTTGTTGTCGTAGAAGACAACAGCGTTCGCGGCGCCAGACGTATCATAGACCGTCAGCGAAACAATGCTCGCAGGCGTGGAGAGAAGCAAGGTCGTAGTCGCGGCGCTGATAGTGCCAGACTTAGTGACCTGCCCGAAGACTGCGCTCAGTGAAAGAAACGCAGCCGCAAACAGTACGAATAGTTTATTCATGTGATTAGACAGTTGCAGCCAACGAAGGAGCGAGCAAGCGACGATACACGACAGGAATGGCGTTACGAGCCGTCTTAGGCAAGTAGCCAACCGTCACGTGAGAGATAAGCTGAACGTATTCAGCGTATTTGTTGGAGTCGTAAACTCCGCTGCCATAGTTAACCAGAACGTCGTCCGTGAGGATGACTTCGCCATTCCAGCGCATCTTGTTGAACTTCGACGTGGAGATGGACGCCTGGTTAAAAGGTGCGGGCGGCGGGCCGACGGGCAAGTCTTGACCGGCTTCATCACCTTCAAACACAGCGACGGCGTAAGGAGCCTGCGTGTAGGAAGGATTCGGCTGGGTCTCGTAATTGTACGTGGTGCCGTAGGTGATGTCAGCGAGTTCGACTTCGATTTCAGGCTGAGGAAACACGCCATCAACATCGAAGCGAAGCGCAGAGCCTTGCCATTCTTGAAGGAACGTCACGTTGTCGCTGATGACGCCGGCAAAACCGGAGTTCAACAGGTTCATCGCGAGCGGCTTAACGTTCAACACATGAGTGTCGAACTGAAGCGCATTGTAAACGCCAGACTCCGCAGTAAGCATGAACTTACCGCGTTGAATTGCGTTTTCGCCGGGCTTACCAGGCATTCCACCCCAAGGAATAATACCAGCAACGGTTTCGGCGTAGTCACGGACTGCGCAGATGTTGCGGAAGTCAAGGAATCCCGCGCGGTCAGGTCCGACTTTAGCGCCCATTGCGGCCCAGAACGCAGCATCCTTCGGAGAAGAAGCAGCAGTCGGTTCGCCGGCAACGCAAGGAATGTAAGGACTTTCGCCCGCGGTGTTATTGCCAACGATGTAGATGTTCGGAGCGTAGTTGACCACATTCCAACGAGTAAAGTCGTCGTAGAAGAATGCGATCTGCCGCGTGAGATCTTTGTTCGCGAAGTTGATCTGACCGGTCCGGAAGTCAGCGAAACTCGGAACCCAGTTGAACTGGAACGATTCGAAGTATTCGTGTTTCGGACGGCCGGAATTATTACGCTCGTAATTGCTTACGACGTTGCGATTGCCCTGCGCCGTCAAGTTCTGCGGCGTAGCATACTGCCGAGACTTCGGCGAGTACTGAGGCACGATGCCAACAAGGGTGTCGCCCATGTTGGGTTTCCAATCCATTTTCGGGTACTTGTTCTTCCACCGAGAATAGTGTTCGTAATACTTGACCTGCTGCGTTGCCATCCAAACGGGCATACGAGTGTATAGCCCGTTATCCTGAACGGTCTGCAACAAGGTCGTACCAACATTAAATGATACTGGCATGTTTTAGTGTGAGTTGAGGTTAACTACCAAAAAAAGCAAAAACGCCAACGACTGTTCAAAGAAAACGAGGACTGTGATTCCCGGTTTGCCTTGAGCGCCGTTGGCGTCTCGTAGCACAGCGAGGCGTTGCCTGCTGGATATGGTCGTTAGCGAAGTTCGCTTACGGTTTTTGTGACGCAGGATTCATGCCAGACGGCACGGCCGAGGCTCGGATCAAGTCGCTGGCTTCGGCCTGAATTGCGCGGATCTTATCTTTGAAGTTTTCTAGCTGCGGAGCTTGAATTCCTTCTAAGGCCTTTTCGAGATCTTGTCGGAATGCTTCGCCGCCGCGAATTACTACGTTTAGGCGCGACGGGACGTTAACTGTCGCGCGGCCTTTCAGTGCGCCTACATGTCCTTGGTAATTGAATTCAATTGGCATATGCTTATTCGTGTTCGATAGGGATCATGTCGTCAGCTTGTCCGTCACGTTCGCCCGCGGCAGGAATTCGAGTGTTCTGAGAGCGTGACTTTCCGGCCGCATTTGACTTAGCGCGGTCGAGTTCTTTCTTCCACTTAATTCCTTGACGGGCGATTCGCTGCGTAACGACATATAACCGTTTTGTAAACTCGGTCGCAGGGTGTTTTGCAAACGATGGATCAATCTCCGCAACCATATCTCCCGCGAGTTTGTAGTTTTCTGCGTCTTCGCCTTCGAGTTTCGCCGGATCGACGTTCGGAAACATTTTCTTTTGATGTTCCTCAACGGCCTGAAGCGACTGTTTGCGCTTCGCCTGATAAGTTGTAATGAGTTCGTGCGCTTTTGACTGCACGGAATCGAGTTGGGCTTGGGCGCGATTAAGAGCCTTTTGGACGGCTATCTTGGATTGAATGTCTACGCGTCCATTTTCCGGCGCGGGAACGACTTTGTACTGCGGCGCACCTTTGTCATCGTAACCCATGAATTCTTTCCACGGTTCTCCGTTCTCGATCGCAGCAAGTTGGCGTTCGTGGTGTGAGACTTCGTGTTCGTACGCGTGGAAGGCGTCGGTGACTTTGGGCCACTCAGGCGAGAGCAAGTAGCCATCGGGGTGTTCGTAATGGAACGAAGGGATTTTGCTGGCCGCTTCACGCAATTTGGGAAGTTCTTCCATCGCGGCCTGGTACTTAGGCGCAAGCTGTTCGAACTTAGCGAACAAGTGGTTCGGGAGCGCGCGGGCAATCTCTAGCATCTCGGGATCACGGAACTTGCTGTAGTCTCGCGAACCTTTTTTGGCCGGCGCCACGGCGGCGGGCAGGGTTTCATCTTCGTCGGCGGAGTCGTCGCCGGGCTCGCCGAGGTCGTCCTCTAACGTGCGTTTCTTGTCGGCCGGAGGTGCTTCACCATTTAGATCTCCGTCGTCTGTGTCGTTATCGGACTGTTGTGCCAAGTCTCCACCGCCTTCGGCGGGGTCATCTTTAGGAGCCTTCTTGTCTCCCTTAAGACTGTCAGCGTCCAGCGTTGGAAACTTGACGCCGTCAATTGGAATCTCTTTACTCCGCCGCGAACCTTGCTCTGTGCGTGTCGGCGCCGAGGGCTCGGAGTATCCAAGATCTCCGTCGTCAAGAGAGATCTGTTCGTCTGGAACGTTCGCGGGCTGTTTGCTTTGAATGCGTTCGAACTTCGCCTGCGCGTTTGGTGCTCGCGCGGGACCGCGCGAAGTAAAGCTACGCGCTGGTGTTGAGGGTGCGGGAGCCTGTTGAGGCGCCGGCGGCGCCATTGGCGTCGGTGCGGCGGTTGGAGCGTTAACTTTCATGGATTTGGTCGAGTACTTGTTTTAGTGTTGATGTTACTGCAAGGCAATATGCCACATGAGACATGTCACCTTTTGCGCACGCCGCTTCGGCGTTCTCGTGAAAAGAACTACGCAGATTTCGCAGTTCTTCGGCAAAGATTTGGGTTTCAGGATGCCTGCGCCACAGTTCCCGCTGCGTCATTTCCTTGGATGAGGGGTAGGACCTGGGCGGAGTATGGCGCGAATTCTGGGGTGAGGTTGCCGGATTCATCGGTTACTGCTTCCTTGAGGAGTGCTGTTTTCTGCTGGTTAATCGCTTCGTTGTTTGCTTGTCCTTGTTGGAACGCAGCGATATAGGCGTTCGCGGCGCTGGGATAACGAAGGCGTAGATAATCAGCTAAGAAGATTGGCGCGACTGGAGTGTTTTGAATGATTGGCCAATCTTGCTGCATGTTGGCGATTGTCTGCTGTTTCTCAACGAAGTCAGTGTCGCCCGCGGACTTGATGTTGAACGGGATTGAGATTAAGGCTACATCGTTTGTGCCTTCTTGTGTCGGACAGAATGTAATAAGTCCGCGGATTGCTTGCGACTGAACGATACGCCACGCCGCGGAAAACACCGCGCGGAAGGAGATCGACATCATGAGCGTTTCAGACGAGTTGATCTGAGATTGCTGCTGCGTTGAGGCGTTAATCTCAGTCGCGGTCTTGCGCGAGTCTTCTCGATTCTGAACGGCCCAGGCAATTGAATTGTTCTGGACTGCGTTGAGTGTTTGCAGGTCTTGGACAACGCGCGAGAGCGATGCGTCTGGCGCGGGCGGATGAAAGAACTCCATCTTTCGATCCCAGATCTGACCGCGCTGAACTTTAAACGCAAGTTGCTTAGGCGCACCGGACTTGTCGAACGCGTCGCCCGCGGGGCTTGCCATGACCTGAGAGGTCAGCTGAGACTGATTGACGATCGAAGAGAAGATCGTACAAGCTGCTTCTTGAATCGCGAGGTCCGCTGAGGCCGCGCCGACTGTGCGCGAGATGCGTTGATCTTCTGTGATTGTCCGACGGAGCGGATAGAACGGATAGTTTGTTTCCTCTGACGGAATCCACGACTCGACCATCTGCGGCTCGAAGCTGCCCGGCGGCGTCACTAGCTCTTCTTTCTTCTCATCTACGCCGTTGTAGAATAGCGTCGGCGTGGTAAGATAGTGGTCGATGTCCGTTGCGTACCAAGTTGTCCAGACAACGCCGTCTTCCTTAAAGAAGATCCGATAGATGCACGCGTCCTGTGTGTACTCGTTTACGTCCGCGGAGTCTGAGAAGGTGTACGCGGACGAGGACTGGAGCGTTGCGATCTTTTCGCGTAGTTGTAGAACGTCGCGTTTGTTGAACTTGAACTCTTTCGCGAGGCGCGTAAGAGAGACTAGTGTTAAGGGGATTCGTTTGGCTACGAGCTTGGAGTCCTGGATTGTGTGAACTGAAAGATCAAAGAGCAAGTTTGCGCGGCCGACGTGATTGACGCTGACGTGTCCGGGCCGATCTTCTTCGGGCGTGTAAAGAACTTCGAACCAATCGTATCCTACGAACTCCGCGCCGTCCATGCACTCGATGTAAGGAATTTCCCAGTCGGTGTAAGTCATTACGCGCCAGAATTCACTCTCGACGCGCGCGGTGTCGGGCGGCGGCGCGCCAGGTAACATCAACTTCGGTTCGAAGACTGCGAGCCGATTAGCCGACTTAAGATATTGCATCTTAGTCGGTAGCTTTTGGTTAATGTTTGTATCAATGATGCGAACAGGAATGTACGTCTCGTTCGCTTCAAGCTGCCCGGACTGACGCATTGTCTCCACGTCAATCTCAAGTCGGCGAAGCTGACGCGCGGAGATTTGGTCGAGTTGAACGTCAGTGCTGAATCCGGTGTTCAGCTGTGCAAAGGTCTCTTGAAAGACTTTGAAATCCTTCAGAGATTTTGTCACCTGAGAGTTCTCGACTTCTGCCGTTGTGACTGGCTGTGGAGTATCCATTAGAGTTCCTCGGAATCTTCGCGATCGCCGTATCCGCCGCCGAGCATGGACTTCTTCGGTTCGATTTCGATCTCGATCTCGGGACCTTCATCCATTTCGCCGGGCTCGGTTGGAACGGAGTCATCTAGCTTGGTGCGCAGATAGGAACATTCTTCAGGAGATAGTTTCTCGCAGAAGTTATCCAGCCACGACATATCGGACTTTTCCGACATTTCAGGTTTCGTCATTTTATCTTCACGTTTAGGAGGGAACATAGTAATCCTGCTACGCGGCCTGGTTGTCCGATGTTAGCGCGGCCGCGACGCTGCTCGGGATTGAATTGTCGGTTGTGGATTATGGACTGGGCCGCTTCATAGGAAAGCGGGGAAAGTTTGGTTTGTCGGTTTTCTTTTTCTTGTTCGGCTTCGAGGCCGGCATAGAAGTCATCGAAGTCGATCATGCTCCACGCCATGACTGCGGCATCGACGCGGTCGGGAGATTCGCCGCCGCGCGCGCGGACTTCTGACTTGGATTCGAGTTTCATCTTGCCGTTCGTGTAAGTGAAACGGCGATCAGTTAGCTGATCAATGAAACGCTCGTCTTCGCGCGGCAAGACTAAGAGTTTATCTTCGACTAGACGTTTAAGCTTCTGCCAGAGCTCTGCGCCGCGATTAAGAAAGTAACGCTTGTCCTTCGCACCGCCGCCGAAATTGAACGCGTTGACTGGCCAGCCTGCATCGTGCAGGCGATGGATTATCGGTTTGCCCAACCCACCAGCGTCCGCTGCGATGAACTCAGCTTGAAGCCCGTACTTGACAAAGATATCAATGAGGCGGAGATGGAGATTAGGTTCGTAGGTTTCTCGGAAAGGTTCTTGGGCGACTCTGTAGTTGCCTTGCCAGATCGAGACGACTGTTTCGTCTCCGCCGAGCGCGAGGTCGACGCCTGCGACGAGTGGGAGATCATAGGTTTTTCGCGGCGGATCGGTGTATTCAATGGATGATGGTTTGATTAGGATTTCGTCAGAGTCGTCGGAGGAGAACTCTGAGTTGACTACTGAGCGATAGATCGCGGAGTTTACTCCGAAGTCGCGGATGATTTCCTTAACGCGAATGTCGTTCTCAATTAGATGCGGACAATCTTTGAGTTTGATTACGCGCGTATAGTTGACGCCAAGTCGCATTGCGTTCGGATAACGAATGCCGTCGGGGGAGTTTGCGCGCCGATAGAAATGCCCCGAGCGAGTTCCTGACGAAGAGACTTCAATCCAATGTGTCCAGCTAGAGTAACGACTAAAGCCTGAGAACAGATCATCGTCAATGTTCTTGGCCTCGTTGATGATTACCGCGAAAAAGCGGCCGGGATTGGCGTGGAAACCTTCGGCGCGCCCGGCGGTGTTTGTTACGCGGAGTTTGAGAACTGAGTCTGTTTCAAGGCACGTAATGTGAAGATCTTTGACTTCGAAGATCTTCTTGCCCATTTTCTCGTTAATGAGTTCGGCGAGATTTCGGCAATGCTTAAAAGTTTGATCGCGGACCTGATCTTCTGTGAACGAAGTTCCGATGATTGTCGCGCGAATGTGGCAGGCTAAGCCCCAGAGAATAAACCCCGCGAGAATCGTTGCGTCTTTGCCTGAGCCATTCGTGGCGACTAGATTGTAAAGAACAGGTTCTTTTGAAGTCGGAACTGTCTGAACGTCGTCAGGATACAACGGATGACTGTGTCCTGACAACCGCATGAGTTCTTCGATCTGCCACGGATAGAGATCGAAGTCTTCGTGAAAGAACAACATGAAATCCGCTGCGTTCTTGAATGGGAGCGGATTGTAAGTTTTGGAATAACCACTGGCAGTTCTTTCGACTACTTGAACAGTCTCGTCGTGTCCTCCCACGGGCGTCTCGCTCACCCGCTGTTCAAGAAGCAATCGCTCGTCGTCGCTGAGTTCTGCCAGTGGAATTTCTGTCTTCGTGGCGTTAACTCCTAACAGCCACGAAGAAAGCTCTGAGCCGCTGATGTTTCGCACGCCGGATTTCATGCGATAACGGGCGGCGCGGACAAGGTGGAAAGGGCCCCGGGGTTTTGGGCCGGGGTTTGGGAACGGGCCGGGGAGTTTTGGGCGGCGGGGCCGGGCCCGCTGGATGCTTCAATAATCTTTTCGGAAGCCTTACGCTTTTTCGCTTCAATGTCAACCATCGCTTGCTGAAGCATCATGATGTTGAAGCTAACGCCCGGCGGAGTTTTGGACTTTTCGTTCCGACCTTTTCCTTCTTCGATCAGGTAACGCAGCCCGCGCTCGCGAACGGACGGCGGGGTTTTCTCGGCGTTAAGGACTACTTCTTTGTAAGCTTGTACGAATATGTCCATCTCGTCCGCGCGGACGACTTCGTAGGCTTCAAGATTTCCGGCGGCCGCTTCTTTCAACCGATAGTTATGGTCTCCGCTCAACACGGTCTTAACTAGCGCAAGTTCTAACTCGTAGCCCTCAGCGATCTCTTCCGCAGACAACCCTTCGTTATAGGCTTGCTTGATTGAGCTGACGAGATTGGTTTGCACGACAAGGTCACCAAGCTTATGTCGTGCCAACCGTCGGCGTTAAGGTTTGTGCCAAGTCGGCGTTAAGATTGTTGGCGTGAATTGTAACTGAGTACAAAATTGTGAAAAAATTTTCTGGGGACTGTTGTTAGTCCCCGTTTCCGTTTCTGGGGAGGTCAGTCGAGAACCCTCCGTTTACGAGTGCGAATGTACGAATGTGAACTTGTTTACATGTGAGAAGGTGTTCTCAGAAGTAAGCGTTCACGGCGGAAAGGTGTTAGCTGTTGGACGCGGAGAAGTCTAGTATGTCTATCGGGATTGTCGATTAAGGTTCGCCGGGCGAAGTCGAATAGTGGCAAGACCTTAATGCCTAAGAGTTTCCGGAAATTGTTCGGACTATAAATAAAATATGTAATGGCTTCTAACTATCAAAATATAGTATATATATATATATATATAAGATATATATAAAAAGTTACAGTTTTAGACCCTAAAACACCTCATTTTGGCTCTTTTTGGGTATAATTGAGGGTAAAACGAGGCTGAATAAGAGGGTTTTCTTGTTTAGAGTGTAACTAGTTACAGCCTGAAGGAGCGAAAAGAGGAAAAGTATATATGGATGGTCTTTAAAAACGTGCTTTTGCTTTATATACTGTAATAGATTTAGTTACACTCCTAGCCCAAACGGTGCGTGGAGACGCTAGATGTCGGAAAAGCTTACAGTCTGTCGGAAAACTTTACGGCAAATTGCAAGAAAGCGTCGGTTTACTTTACATGCGTTTTGCACGGGCGTTGATCATCAAGGAGTTACAGCTTGGCATTGACGGTGCTAGTTCTCAATCGTTCATTACAAGCCGAGAAAGCTCGGACATGAGCCGCGCCAATCGCGGAAGGTTGCTAGCATGGCAGATGACTAGTGACGTATGGGATTTAAGCTTGACCCGCCCCGAAAGGGCGCACGAAGAACGGTAGGGTAATCGGAACCTGAACCTTGGGACCGGATCGTTGCAGAAGGTCAGCAAACATACGGCTACACTCCCGCAACGGTCTGAGCATACAGAACGAGCCGAAAGGCTGGATAACGGTAGCCCGTTAGAACACAAGACGGAGGACAGAAGGCGTCTAATTAGCGCCCGGCAGAATTCACTGCCGGAACTATAGGAAACCTATGTATTCAATCGTCACTCCTGAAGTCTGTATTGCTGCGCTCGCCACACTCGCCCCAGAAGGCTGGTCTTTTGAAGACGTGCAACGGAAGACGCACAACGTCATCCGCGACAGTCTCCGCGAAATTCAGTTCGCACAAAAGGCACGCAAGGACGGAGCGAAGCTTGTTCGGTTGAAAGTCAACCGCACCAAGTTCACCGCGAGCTACAGCACGGCGATGCAAGGCGACATCAAAAACGTCAAAGTGAAGATGTTAGACTTGCATGACTGGCTTTGGGATATTCATGAACTGACGGAGACTTGGGGTGAAGACTCCATCGAATCCGTCACTGTTCCCGATAGGTTGGCAGACTTCGCGAAGGCTATGTTTGTAGCCAAGGAAGCCAAAAACAAGGCTCCCGATGCGGAGACTGTCAACGCCTAAGTAATCGCGCACTAGCGAGTTAAGTCTCGTTAGATGCCTTATGTCCTCAGTTACGTGTTCTCCGCGCCAATCAAAGCGCGGTCTGCCATATAGTTAATCACAAATTGCAATCTCTTTGATTAGAGCCTTAGCAACGCTCTGAGATGTTATTTGTGTAGGGCTTAGGACGCTCTGTTAGCAAACCGATGGAACGCGATGAAGGGTGTATTACCCATTAGCGAAGTCTACCGGATAACAGTAACAGAACCGTATCCCTCTTTTGCGCAGTCGGCTAAGGACAGACGTGTTCTGTCTTTTTTGACTGCGTAAACAAGCTAGTGGAAACGATACCGTTCGAAGTGTAATAGCCGCCGCGCGCAGCGCGGTGGAGACTAAGCTCCTCAATTCGTTACCATAAGTGAAAGGTAATTACTATGTCCAAAACCTACGGTAAATACGCATTCTATGCGACGCCCACCGCGCAAACAGTCACCGCGCAGACGGCCCATGCCGCGAGGGCGCACGTAAACATTGTCCGTCCATTGAGCAAAAGGACCGCGAAGCACGACAAGCTAGCAGTACGAGCGGCGCGAGACGGAATTAAACCATTTAAGGCTCCTGATTACGCCGCGCGGAATGCTGGATTGGTTGGGACGATACATTAAGGTCTTATGAAGAACGTAGTTGAGTGTATTGGTGTTATCGTTACCTTTGGAATGGCCTTGTTCTTGTTGTTCTTTGTTTGAGGCACAAAGGTTGCTACTGGCTTGTTGGCTAACGGGATCATGGACAAGGCCGCGGATGCGGCCTGGCTAGTGATGCCCCGCGCCATTCTATGAACGCACAACAAGCTATTCAACACATCCAATCAAAACTCATGTCAAACGATCCATTAGCTAGTTTGACCTGTCGCCACTGGGCAATTGTCTTTTATTGTCACAAAGATAAGCTAATCAAAACGTATGACGCCTCCGACCCGTTGCGCGGTGTTAAAGCCTTGCAAAAGGCACATCCGGATTTGGAGTATTTGGAACTATTGCCTTGTTCTAACTCCGCCGCCGCAAACGAATATGTTAAAGCTTGTACACTTTATGGGAAGATTTACAACGCGTGCATTGATAAGCTAGAAACTAAATGACGCGTGCCAGCCGGGCGGCATCCGCCGCCCAAACCAATTAGCCATGTAGCCACGTAGCCACTCTCCGGAGTGGCCTTTTTATGCAAACCTTCCTCCCGTTCGCGAACTTTACCAACTCCGCGCGAGTCCTAGATACCCAGCGACTCGGTAAACAGCGCGTCGAAAACTTACAGATACTATCCGCCCTAATCTTCCCGTCCTACGGCTGGCAAGCACATCCGGCGGTCAACATCTGGCGCGGACACGGACAGGCACTACTCGATTACCACGAAGCCATCTGTGCCGAATGGACTCGGCGCGGTTACAAGGACACTTGTTTAACCAAGTTCAAAGCTCTTCTCGCCGGACGGACATTCCTTTCCGACAAACTTCCGTCCATTATCGGCCATGAACCATTTCACGCGTCGCACCGCGCGGCCTTACTACACAAAAACTTCAAACATTACTCCACCTTTGGTTGGACTGAAATCCCTCAACTTAACTACGTTTGGAAATTATGAACATCCTCAACCAACAAAACACGCCCGGGATTGTGGCGTTGATACCGCTCGGACGAAACCTCATTAAGCTCGCCACTCAGTGCCGCTTAGTTCTATGCAAAGGTGCCGGGCGCGTTGACTACTGGCCCGTGTACGAAAAGGTAACCGTCTTGACTCGTGAAGAAGTCGGACAAGAACTTGGTGGTAACTAGGCACAGAGCCTGCTAATCAAACCTCGCCGCGCGGGTTAATGCGCAGATGTTCAATAGAGACGGTGAGAACTAGCGAGACGCGAGCCTAGATCAAGGTGGTCGCGATATACCTCGAAAAGGATCCTTACTAGCTCACCGTTTCTATTGAGCATCGTGGCTGAGAGGTTTAAGGCAAAGGTCGCTCCTGTCCGCTAAAATAGTTCTCGGTAAAGTGGTGACATTCCGATGTTGGTTGGAATCGAGCTGGTTTATACGAGTAACGAACCCAATCGGACCGCAGGTTCAAATCCTGCCGATGCTCTTCAACTCCCGGGAACATTTGAAAGAGTGCGTGATATAACTCCCGGACATCGAGTGTGCTGATGTACCTATAAGTATCCCGTCCAGATCCCAATGACGTTAAAGTAGGGCGGGTGATTCCAGCACTTTCAAAAATTGGAGGCCTTTCGGTGTAGGTTAACCGTTCAACTTTTGACCACAAGGTCACGGAAAAAAGGCCGGTTCGATTCCGGCTCGGTGGCTGAGTTCTGGTGAGAAGGGAGTCAGGTTCAAATCCTGATGATTGTCTTCGCGCTTGACAACGCGGAGTAACTCTGGTGAGACAAAAGCCAACTAGCTAACATACCTAGGTCAATGTATGTCAAACTTTCCGACCCACCAACACGGCTAAGAATACCGAGAGTTAGACAGGCACATCTGGGAGCCGTTTAGCGTGCAAAATCTCGGTACCTTGTGTTGGTGGGTTTCTCTTTGTAGATAAGGCCGGGCGCGGCAGCGCCAACGGCAGGGAGGCAGTCCACCGTGGCATAGAGCCTGCTTGTTCTTGTTGTTCGCTCTGGAATGTTTCCACGGCAAACACTTTAACAAGCAGGTTTTGTTTTTGTTATGAAGACTATTCACTTCCGTGCAGACCAAATCATCGAACAAGCAACTAAAGACAACGCAAAGCGTATGATCGGAAATCGTTATTTTGTCTTGTTCTACTACGACACCGATTTAAGACTTCACGTGTACGACACGCGCGAAATCGCTAAATGCAACGACGCTGTGATTGCCAAGAATCCCAGCTACGTTTTGATTGCTGTTGAAAGCTTTCCTGACGAGCGCAGTTGCCGTGATTGCTGTGCGTCTGTGCGACTTACTGAGCGCATTCATGAATCCTTCCAAAAGCTTGCAAAAGAGCAACTGGGTTTAAGTTAAGCTCCGCGGGGCCGCTGCCGCGGCCAGCCCAACAACCCAGCGGCCTTGGACTTGCTCTAACATCTCATGTTACGCAAGTTACTACTTCCAATCCTCGCCGCCCTACTTGTCCCCATTACGTTAACCGCTGCCGGTTTACTAATGGGGATTTTTCTTGCCTCCACGCTAACTGGCCTGATTGGTTGGCTAAAACTACTCAATCGCATCCTGGACCTATGACCAAAGTTGACCTCAAAATCTTAACGGACTCCGCCGAGATTCGCGCCGCGCTGACTAAGCTCTCCGAGCGACAACTTCAGAAATACAATAGTCACCGAGATTCGATGTTAGCGGCGCGTCCCGACGGCACCGTTATTGTCTATCGACCCACACAGAAATGAACAAACCGCCATCCGTCGCCGTGATAATGTTTCAAACCCCGCGCCGCTTCTATCGTCTCGACGTTGACCGCGTGACATTCAATAACCTCCTTGCTAAAGGCGCCGAACTAACCGCGCTTGTCATTGGAACCGAACTTTATCGCCGCAAGACACTTACGTCTAAACAACGCTTCGTGTCTGCGGGGATTGTTGGACAATTAATTGACACCTTCGAACTATGAGTGACACACCAAGAACGGATGCGGCCCGATGGGACGATAACGATCCGTACGAAGCAATGGCCCACGAGTGCAGTAAAATGGAGCGCGAACTCACCGCAGCCCGCGCCGAGATTGAGCGGCTGCGCGGGGAGATTGAGCAAGCCTATTTGGAGGGTTGCATCGACGGGCACAACGCGGCCCATCCAGAAAGCAATGGTAAGGACAAGTGGGAATATTCCCGCGCCAAGCGCATCTCGGAGGGTAAGGAATGACAACCCAACAACTCTACGCAACCATTATTCTCACACTGTTGGCTCTGACAATCGGCGCAGTTGAAGCGATCTATGGTCTATGGTCCGCACTGGCTGTCTGTGTGATGATTGCGGGCGGTGGACTTTTTCTCATTAGAAAGTTATGAAACTCAAGTATGATACAAGCACCTTAAACGGCAAAATTGCTGTTATGCAAGAATATGAACGTACAGGAAAACGTCCTATGTGCAGAGGAGGACTCGATAAGAACTTCCGCCCGTTAAGTACATCACCCTTCTGGCAATGGAATGATCTTGACTACAACTATCCCGTCGAACCTACGCTCAAGCCGTGGACGTTTGAAACGACGCCCAAATCTTATATGTTGCTCAAACGTAAAGCGCAAGAACCACTGATTGTTGTTGTTGCAGTCGCTTGGACAAAATCTGCCATACGCACATTACATCCTAATTTCGACGCCGCGACGTATACGTTTGATTATCTGCTCGAACATTTTGAACACTCTCTCGACGCTGGCAAAACCTGGCAACCTTGTGGAACTTATGAATCCTAAAGATCTCAAACGACTAGAACGATTCACCGCCGCGGCTCTGTCGGGCTTGTGCGCGAATCATGAGACGCTCAAAATAGCATTGTCCATAGACAGAGACTCCAATGTTACTGAAGGCAGTACAATCGGAGCCTTGTCTGTACAGATGGCAACACTCACACTCAAGTCATTAGACCAATATGCCTCAAATCAATCCACCACCTAAAATTAATCCCTACGGCGGTTTCGGCGACGAGGTCGGCCCGACGCGCGGAACGTTGTCACCAAACCCTGACGCCGTAATCAACAATCTCTCAGCGCAACTAGATAACGCTCTCGCGCTAGTCGTTAAGAAGCAGAAGTCTCTTGACGAACTACGCGCCGCGCTGCGAGAACGATTGAACAAAGAACCTCTTACTTTCCTTAAGATTGATCTACTCAACATCATTGATCTATGAAAGACAACTCCTACAAAATCTCTCGTTCATACGCGCGCGGCTGCGCGGTCACAAGTCTAGACGCACTTCCTAAACATGACGGTTGTGCTAAACCATTTGACATGCGTGCCTGGGAACGGCGCCGAGCGGAACAGGGACGACCACTTACTACTGTTTCTAACCACAAACCTCGTGGCAAACAAAAGATAGGAGCTTTAATGTGAAACCCCTAACCTTCCACGAACTTCGCGTCCGGCTTGGGCGGCGCGAGTTGACACCCGAAGAACATAACATCGAGACTATTCTCGACACAGCAACAAAGCGCATCTGGCGCCTATCACCGCAAGAAAAACGAGTAATGCGAGCGGTGAACGACTGGCCCCGCGAATCCCAGCGCAACATCGCTTGGAGTCTCGGACTCAAACTCAAAACCTTCAAAGCGCATTTGCTTAATGCGAGGAAGAAATTAAAATGAAACCAATCTTCATTTCAACCCATCTCCTCGCCGTCGGGCTCGGACTTGGACTCGGCGCGGTGTTAAGTAACACCGACTCCAAACGCATATTTGCCGCGGGCGCAATAGCTGGTATTAACATTTCAGTAATTGATAATGGTCTTCGCCGGCAAGGCGTAACACTGTCACAAGATGAGATCAAGAAACTAATCAATAACGAATGGCTTAAGTTTAAATGAACTCCCCGCGTTGTCCCCGCTGTCTCAAGTCAATGCCCGCCGAACGTAAGTCCGCCGGGTTCGCAATGTGTGTCTCATGTTCTCCACAAATCGCGCTCAAAGGCGCCAACATCTACGGCCATAAGACCGCCGGTGCGGTCGAGATTATGCATCCTGACACGTATCGTAACTATAAACGGGTTAGCTCGCGGAAGGCTAAGGGTACGCATGGGCCGAGTTTTCAGCGCGGTACAACCGCTGTCTACCGATGATCTCTATAATAATTCCAACTCGTAACCGCCCCGCGCTCTTGCGGCGCGCGATGGAATCCGTCCTCAGTCAAAGTCACGGAAACTTTGAACTAATCGTCGTGGATAACTCAGACGGCTATGATCCGCGAATCGCTGATCTTGATCGTATCGAAGACGACCCCGGCAGAATTCGTTATCTTCCGCCCGGCGACCGTTTACCGATGTGGGATAACTGGCGTCGCGGCTTTAACGCTGCGCGCGGCGACTGGATTATGTTCCTTCCTGATAAGTGCATTCTCGTGCCGGGCGCCTTACACGCGCTTATCTCTCAACAGCTTTCTCCCGAGTGGATTTATACGTGGGAGATCAGTTACGGCGTAAAGCCCCGCGCCGCGCGGACTGAACGTAACTATCAAGAGTTCAGCGTAGAACAAACCTTCTCTCATACACGCACACACGCCGAACTTTCTAACGTCTTTCCGCACGGCATGAACGCGCTCTATCCGCTCGGACTACTACACGACTGGTTCTTCCAATCTTCATGCCCTGACTACTACGCAGGCTGTTGTGCTCTCTATAAGTCAAAGGGCGTCCGACATCTACCACAACCGCTAACTTATGTCCCGCGCAATAATCCATTGCTTGCTTCGACAGGCGCAATGGTCGCGCTCAGTCATCCCGGCGCGACCGAATATCTAAAAGACGTTCATCTTCCGGGCGGCGAGCTAGTTGATCCAACGTATTGCTGGGGTTACGTCGAGAAGATCCTTTATCTTCCGTTTAATTTCGCGGCGTATCTGCGCCATACGCTTAATCGCGCCCGCGCAGGCTGTTCGACGGACAAGCAAGTCAAATTCATCTTAGCTAACTGGAAAGACTTTCTTGCCGCCGCGCCGAGCACGTTCATTTCAATCCTATCCCAACTCGTCAAGCGTGCGCGGGAATAATCCTTGGCACGCCACAAGCTTAGTCCTAATTCCTAATTTCTAACGCCTCCGCTGCACAGCGTTAAATGTGTGGCAAAACAAAGTAACATAACATGTCTGATAATACCCCTGTAGAAGTTCCCACCGAAAACGTGACCATTGGCGGAACGGTCTTTCCGTTCACCGAGATCACTGAACCCGGACGTAAGTCCAAGAAGAATCCCACGCCGGCGCCGACGATCTACGTCCGTCCGGTTCTCAACGGCCTGGACGAACACGTTGAGTTCGTGAAGTCCATGCTTGTCTCCGCCGGGGACAAAGCCGTCGATCTGTTCGACAAGTTGTTCGTCCCGCACTTCAAGACCGTGTCTGATAATGGTCTGTACAACAAGGACGGCTCCGTCAGTCTTGAGAAGTTGCCCTCGTTGCTGGTCGCCCTCCGCCACAGCAAGTCCGGACCGTCGCTCGAAGACCTCGAACGCCTCAAGGACGAACTCAACGCCGAGTGTTTGGAGATTCTCGCGCTGGTGTCGTTGCAGCGCCGCGACTCGGCCGCGTACGTCGCCGAGCTCGAAAAACAGGGTCTCACCGAAGACCAGTACGTTGTCAAGTGTTTGTCCGTTCAGCAACGGCTCCAAGATGTGCAGCGCGCTCATCTCGAAGCGCAGCAGGCTAAGGCCGCTCGCGCCGCGAACCGTGCCGCGAAGCAGGCTAAGGATGCTGGCAACGCGGCGGTGTAAGTAACGTTCCACCCAAACAGGACTCCCAGGATGTAAAAGTCCTGGGAGTTTTTTCTTTTTATGGCATACCGTTTGCTGACCCAGTTACACTCCTATCATGAAAACCTTTGTATGCACTCAGTTCACAGGGCACTATCCTGTCGGTGTTGCTGCTGTTGTCATTGCTCCAGATAGAGTAACAGCGACGCTCATTCTTAATGAACAGCTGAAACAACGATTTCTTCCGGGCGATGCTGCTATTGTAAACATGATTGAAATACCCACAGACTTACCGTCTTGTGTTATTCTAGCAGACGGAAACTATTAACATGCCCATCTCCCTCTCCTTAAACCAAATCATCGCCCTGCTCGACGGCGACGACGAACTCTCCGCCGAGCGCGGCTGGCTGATTCGTAACACGTTCGCCGCCGCGGAATGCACAGTAATTCGCGCCGAACTCGCGGCAAAGATACGCGCTGAAGATCCCGCCGGGCAGATCATCCACATTCAGTCTTACGTCATGGCCGAGTCCGGCGTGACAGTACATACCGCGTGGACTCCAATTACGTGGCACGAATCATCCGAACGGCGCCGCTTACACCAGTTGAACAACTCAACCTGGCGTAAAGAACAGAACGAAAAACACCAGTGCTACGCCGCGGCGGAAGAACTTGGCCGGCGCATCACCGCCGCATTTGGAATCCCCGCGAAGACATACGTCAGTATGTTTATCGTACAAGCAGAAAAATTCAAATTTAATCCCGAAGAATTCAAAGCCTATCTCGAAGAAGCAGACAAGAAATTCAATATCTCGCAAGCATATGAACTCATCACAAGAAAAACCGAAACAGAAGAAAGTCCCCGCGGATCTCAAGAAGTTCCTATCGAGTCAGAAGAAGGTAATACGTTCTCTCGACAGACAGATTCGCTTGGCAACATTGCAATCGGAGAAGATTACAGACAAGATTCAAACGCTAATGGAAATCAATGACAAGATCTTGAAGTCCAAGCTTACGTCTATGACGTATCGCGAACGCGAACTCAAAGCCATCCAACTCGAAGCCGTTAAGCTTCGCGGCGACCTCGATCCGATTGAACTGGGTGAAGTTCTGTCCACGTACCTAAAATGAAAGTCGCCCCGCCGCGCTCAACCATTGAGCTACCGTCAGTCTTCACCGGCGCAAAGCCTCCGGTCACATCAACCTCGAACGCCGCGCTCGTTAGTGCCGCCCGGGCGCGCGCTAAACAAGTCGTAGAATTCGCAAAGACCTCGCGCTTCTCTGGCTGGGAAGACATGCAGTTGAAGTTCAACGTCTATGTTCCACCGAACTTCACCGCTCAGCCATATAGCTATATGGCCGTGCTCGGCTGGGCCGCGTGGTATGAGAAGAACGCCGCGAAACAAGTCCTCGAACCAGACGAAGTAACGTCCAAAATTCACTATCCAAAAGACCTCGCCGAGGTCGTCTGCGGCGCATATACACTCCGCCCGCGCCAACGTAAGGCGCGCTGGCAAATCCTCGACGAGCTAATCGTCCGCGGTCATCATGACGCAGTGCTGTGTCCGATGAATACCGGCTCGGGTAAGACCATCGTCGCGGCGAGTATCATTCAAGAGTTCCAAAGGAGTTCATACTTTAACTTGGGTAATAAGTTCAAACTCTGGAACATCATCTACATCGTACCAAAAGCAGTCCAAATCAAAACTATTAGAGCGCTAATCAAAGCGGGCATCACCGGGATTGGCTCCGACGTACACGTCATACCATACACCGGTCTGCGGAGCAAAGAGTTCAAGAACCTGTTCTCCGAGCGACAAGTAACTAACCCGTACAACGGAGAACTTCAGACAGTCTATGACTTCAAGATGGGCGAGCCCGCGCTAGTCATTCTGGACGAGTGTCACCGCGCGTCTAATCCCGAGGCACTAACCTCGCGCTACATCAAAGCCTTTATCTCCCCGCGGACTAAGTTCTTGTTCATGTCCGCGACTCCGGCAATTGTGCCCGAGGACTTGCGTCTATTTGCCCTCGCGTCCGGTCATAAGTTCAACGGCGAACGCATTGACGATGTGAACTGGGGCGCGTTCGTCTCAGTCCGCGCGAACGCTAATCGTTTCGCAGTCAATCACGCCGCAATCACGCGTGTCTTTGACACGTTTGGCACGGCCATCGTTGATCCGCCCGCAGACCCGCGCAAGGTCAAGTCATACAACGGCGTCAAGCTAATCAACTTCCGCAGCGAGCGTGACAAACGGATGTATGAGAACGCACAGCAAGCATGGCTTGAGAAGTGTGAAAAGTTCGGACAATCACCGTCCGAGCGTGGCCAGATCCTCGTTGCGTTCACTAACTTCCGGCGCGCCGCGGAACTAATCGCCGTGGACCAAGTCGTCGAAGCATGTCTCGTTGAGCACGCCGCCGGACGCGCACCGATTATGGCCGTGTGTTACAAGCAGACAGTTCGCGCCGCCGTCGCGGAGTTCGCCAAGCGTGGCATTCCGCGCAGCAAGATCTCAATCATCTGGGGCGGCGACCCCGAAATTAAGGAATCCGATGTCATACCATTGCTCGACTGGGTAACGTTACGGTCGGAGGTTGAACAACCAGGTTATGTTTGGTCCGACAGAAAACTCCGCGCGAAGTATAACAAGTCCACGCGCTACCATCAGTCGCGCCTGACCAACGAGCGCACAGTCGATGAACAGCGCGAGCTTGACCGCTGGACTTCGACCATGAAACTCCACGATCAGACACCGGAGCAACGTCAAGACGAGATCGACAACTTCCAAGAAGGCCGCACCGAATTTTGCATATTCACCTTGTCGGCGGGCGGAACGGGCATTGATCTCGACCAACAGATCGAGCGCGCCCGGCCGCGGACTATGTTCGCCATGCCGTGCTATTATGCCGAGGAATTTGTTCAAGCGTTCGGCCGCGCTTATCGCGAGTTCACACTCACGGACGTGTATCAGTGGGTCGTACTGTTTAACGGAACTATTGTCACCAATCATGTCGCGCCGCGGCTCGCGAAGAAGATTGCGTGCATTAACAAAACCACTAGGAGTGGATTGGAGTTAGAGAACGAACTGTTCGAAGCGGCCAAGCGCGGTAAGCTTGTGAACGAACCGATCGCCGCCGCGCCGGAAGTTGAAGTGTCGGAAGATACTGTTGTTGAAGATGATGAAGATGAAGACGAAGAGTAATTATGAAAATCGCCCCACCATCTCCCGCCGCAATTACCGCGGGCATAACTGAAATCTCTGCGCGCCGCGGCTTCGTTGTCGCAGCCACGGAGAAACAAACCTCCGCGCAGGAGTTCGTCACATACGACTCCGACATGCTAGCGGTCCTGCGCAATGCCGAACTTCTCGCCGAGTATAAGTTTCCCGTCCTTATCCTCGGAGAGTCAGGCACCGGTAAGGAACTCCTCGCGCGTGTCCTTCATGGCAACCGTAACACTATCGCAAGTATCTCGGCGCGGATGAAGCTCGACTTGTTCTACGCAATCAACTGCTCCGGCATACCAGAAACCCTATTCGAGAGTCTCCTTTTTGGTCACAAGTCCGGCTCGTTTACCGGCGCCGAGGGAGACGAACTAGGGCTACTCCGCGCGGCACATAACGGCACCGCCTTTCTCGATGAGGTCGGTGACCTCCCGCCATCTCAACAAACCAAACTCCTCCGCGTGATCCAGACCGGACGAGTCCGCCCAGTCGGTGACACGACTGAGTATCCTATCAATTGTCGGTTCGTATTCGCTACGAACAAAGACCTTAAGGCCATGTCTCTTAAAGGTACGTTCCGAGAGGATCTCTACTATCGTATCTCCACCTTTGTTCTCCGCACCAAACCGTTGCGCGACCGAGAGTGCGATGTTAAACCAATCGCCGCGCGGATTGCACAGCGGCATAAACTAACACCTTTGGACGACTCGATGTCCATTCCCCCGGCGGCGTATAACCGTGGCAATGTCCGCTCGTTAGAGAACTGGATGTTGCGGCGAGAACTACTTGGATTATCTGATGATGAAGCTTTAATTGATCTATGAAAATCGCCCCACCCGGCAGTAACGTTCCGCCGCGCAAACCAATCTTGCGCGCGCCAATCCCATACTATAACGCGCGCGCCGCCGCAGAGTTCTGGTCGATGTTAGAGACATGGCGCGCGGGCGGCTGCCAAAGACTAAGCTTCTCACCAGAAGCCACAGGAGATCCCGAGAATACGTTAAGGTCAAAGTTGTATAACCCCTTGCGTTGGCTCAAAGAGAACGGCGCGCCAGAACAACAAAACCTCGCCAACACCTTGTCGTGGACCAAGATTGGATTTGAGTTTGTCCTCACCGTCAAGCGCCCAAAGATAGCCGGCACGTATGACCAAGCCATATTCCGCGCGGAAAGTACGCCAGCTGAGATGAACATACCAAGCAACACAAGCTCGGCCTATCGTGAGGTCGAGCGCGACGTGATTAAGTTCATGGAATCTAATCCGTATGATGGTACCACCGCGACGCGGCCAGTCTTCGAGGTCACCGGCGTATTCCTAACTGAAACTATGGCAAAAGAACTAGAGGATCTCGTCAAAGAATATGGCGGTTTCATTCCGCTCGTTCGCGCCGGGCACCGCGGATCGGTGCGAGTGATACCTTGCAGTGAAGATGAGATGAAAGGATTGAAAGTATGACCCCCGCAGAAATCCTCGGCTGGCCCACAGCCGACATCGAGAAACTATCTGACGTAGACATCGAGCGCATACTCGCTCCGATGTTTCCGCACACTCGCCCCGCGACGCCCGCGCCGGCGTTGACTATGCTCGGCGACAAGATCTTTGGCGACATGTCGCCTGAGATGCTCGCTAAGATTGAAGCTTTGAAACCTAAACCTGTTAAGTTTGGAAAGAAATAATATGGAACTTACGTTTACAGAAGAACTCCCGCCCGGCGCAATCCCAATCTACGTTGACGCCTCGCTAATGAAAAAGAGCGGGTGTCAACTAGCCTTCAGCCTGACACTCAAAGGACTACGCAAAATCATAGACGATCCCATTCTCACCCTCGGCAAAGCGGTCCATAAGTTCGCCGAAGTCGCTTGGGAAAATGACCTTCAAGCTCTCGCCGCGGGGCGAGATGTTATGGTCGATGCCAAGCTAGACGCCGCGGAGTTCATTAGCGTAGCAAGCACGCGCCCGGCCGGTGTAATTCCTAAACCTCTCGTCGTTAATGGCCGCGCGGGCACGGAGTTCTACTTCGAGACGCCGTGGTTAACCTTCGTCTATAAAGGCCTTACCTATGTAATCATCATTTGCGGAACGATAGACCATGTCTCGTTTGTCAACGGCGTCATGCGCCTGTACGACTACAAGACCACGCGCTACTACAAAATTCAAGACGCTCTATCCAAGTACAAGTACGAGATGCAGTTTACCTTCTACGCCTGGGCGCTCTGGAAGTTCGGACACAAATTTTTCCCACTTGAAATTCATAACGCAATCCGTGACCTCAAGTTAACCTTTAGTGTCGTTGTTATCCAGATCAAAACCAAGCCGCCGAAGTGGACTATCAGTTCGCCGCAGGGATTCATTCAGTCAGACCTGGAGAACTTCGAGAACGAACTAAAGAAATCCCTGCTCTCCAACTTGTTGCCATACTTAGATGGAGAGTCCGCCTCCAACGGTCGTATCTCTAACGCCTGCGCACAGTGCAACTTCGCCGAGCTATGTTATTGCTCGCCGGGTATGGAAGATGCTCTCATTGCTAGCCTCTATACACAGAAACAATACACACCTAAATCGCACACTTAAATGGAACCTCCCAAAATAGAATTCCCCAAACCAATCATCTGTATCATCGGCGACTCCGGCACAGGCAAGTCAACCTCGCTGCGCAACATGCCGTGGAACGACACTAAATTTATAGATGTCGAGCGGAAGGGACTTCCGTTTGACAGTAAGCCCATCGTTGACTATTCCGCGCCGGACTCTAGCGCGAAGGTCATTCAGGCAATGATCGCCGCCAAGAGCGCGAAGAAACGCTACTGCGTCATCGAC
>Ga0181338_1000066_pt1 | contig 27988 bp, 36 predicted proteins | sample Sp13VDMM110SD_FD_122168 | JGI IMG/M metagenome (GOLD analysis project Ga0181338, IMG submission 122168) | Freshwater viral communities from Lake Michigan, USA - Sp13.VD.MM110.S.D | ecosystem: Environmental > Aquatic > Freshwater > Lake | place: USA: Michigan | collected 2013-04-23
CGTCGCAAGCGCAGGACGATTGCGTAATGGCAGGGCTTGGGTTTGCCCGCAAGCGGGACCGCCGCAACATTAACGACTACGCTGATGTTCCGGCGGAAGGCGAGAATGAAACACGCACGGACAAACTGGCCCGGCACTACGAGAGGCGAAACAGTGCTTACAAACACGGGCCTGGACCAAAGGCCCGATGGAGCGAGGAAGAGCGTCGGTACAGGCGTTGGCGCGAGAGGAACCCGCGACCGCCTGAATCTGGAACGCCGGATCATTACCCGCCTTATTCTGACGAGTGGCGGAACAACAGGAGAGAAGTGTGATGAAGCCAACCGGCTTGAAACTGGCCAGGCGCCCGAACGTGAAGACGGCCGGCGACGAGGATTACTGGCGCCACCCGCAGGATCCGCAGGACGCGGCCGGCGAAGACGCGAATTGGCGTCACCCGCAAGACCCGATGGATCCGGCGCCGCGCAAGCCGGCTTATGCCGACCAGGGTGGCCCCGACTTCGACCCGACTGACGAGAGCCAGAAGCCAGAGGGGTACGACCAGTACTCTGAGGAGGCGTATCAGGATTTTGCCAGCATCGTCTCGAGCGGTCCCGACGACTCGTACAATTCGTCCGAAATCGATGAGTGGCGCAAGCGGTGGATGGAGCGCGCAGCAGAGATGGGGATGGACGAGCGTCAGGCGAGCCAGGCGCTGGACGACATTCAGGACGGATACTGATGCGCATCACCCGGACAGAGGCCGAGACACTGCTGGCAGGTCAGCGCAAGAACGACGCGCCGTATGCCCATCCACAGGCTGCGATTTCCGCACGGTTCCTCGAGCAGGCCGTTGTGGCAACGCAGCACCTGACCGGGAGCCATGAGTGGAACGTGTTCCTGCAGCGCATCCAGGCATGGGTCGAGCAAGACAAGAAACTGTTTCACACGATGGCAGAGTCGATGGCCCTGCCGAACCTCACATCAGAGCAAGTGCTGCAGGCGCAGCGGCACATGCTTGCAGCAAGAGCGAGATTGGACGCATGGGAACAGGTACTGGCTTTGCCAAAGCAGATCCTCGAGACAGGCGACCCGAAGGCAGCGTGATTTTGTTCCCGCTTCCGGCGGAGTTCGCGGAGCGCCTTCGCGCGTTTATTCTTGACAAGCAATCCGGCAACATTCAGTTAAACATCCGGCAGGGAGTGATTCTCGGGTTCCACGTGAACGAAGTTCACTCCCTTTAGCCGTAACATAGGGCGCTTCCACCCAAAGGTTATCGAAACTTCGAGCCTCGCTGTGCAAACGGCGGGGCTTTTTGCTTTGAAAATTCCATGCCGGATTTGAAAGGTGAGTGATGACGCAAGAGAATGAACAGCAGACGACCCCGGAGTACAGCATTACCGAACTGGATAACGCTGTAGCGGCCGGCCAGATCACGCAGACCCAGCGTGACCAGATTTTTGCGACGCAGATTGAGCGCAAGGCGATGGTGCAGGCCACGCACGCGGCGACGCAGATCATCGAGACAAACAACCGCGAAACCACGCTCGACACGCAGCTGCAGCAGTATGCTGGCCTTGCGCCCGACGTGGTCCGCGAGGGATCCCCACTGCGGCAGCGCGTGGCACAGGAGTTCGAATTCCTGGTGCAGAACGGCGCGCCGCGTGACCTGACAACGGAACTCGCCGCTGTGCGCGCCGTCATGGGTCCGCTGGAGCGGGCGAAGCAGTACGCACAGGGTCGCCGCCGCGGGCCTGACGCCGGGCGCGATTCATACGGTGGCTCGATGTCCCCGGTCGAACGCCGCGCCGCGGACGCCTTTGACCGGCTCGATCCGGCCAAGCAGCAGTATTACCAGAAGCTGATCACCCAGGGCCTTTACACAGACAAGAAGGCCGTGATCAGCGAACTGAACTGGAAGCGTGGCTCCAACAGCAAGGGCCGCGCATGATCCTGAACTCCACCCCGAAACCGAACGGCAAGGCCCCCGCGATCATTCGGCCGTCCAGCCATTGGACGCCGCAGGTCATGGCCAAGCAGACGGAATTTACGGGCCGGAAGGAAGGACAAACCCAAGGCACGCACCTGGACAACCTTGTGCAGTTGCGTCGTGTCATCTGCCTCTCGCCGGAAGCGGCGAAGAAATTCGGGCACCCGAAGGGGCGCTCGATGGCCGAGAAGCACGGCTATGTCATCAAGAGGTCCGTGCCGATCGCACGGTCATGGTGTGATGCGACGGGTGAATTCCATCCCGGCTGCATTGTCTTTTTTCCGAAGGAGTTAGCGTAATGGAATTCGCATATAACCTCGGGTCCAACTCGACCCCCCTGATCAAGAAGTACCAGGTCGCGGAAACCTTCGGCTACGCCGGGGTCATCGCGACCGTGGGTGGTGCTGGCGCTTACGGCGTCAAGAAGGCTACGACAACCGCCGCTGCCAACTCGATGGGATTGGCCCTCGAGGCCGTGACCACGCTGACAGCACAGCAGTCGGACAACTCCGATCCGGCCCGCATGGTGTCGATCATTGTCAACCCGGATGCGGTGCTTCGTGCCCGTCTCTCCGGAGCGGCAACCGATGGCACGGCCATCACGGACTACGCTGAAACATCCGGCAACACGGCAGGCACGACAGTGACCGCAGCCGGTCTGGTGTCAGCAGACGAAGGCATGATCGTCTGCTCGTCGGGGGCCAACGCCGGCAAGTACCGGAAGAACATCACCGGCGGCTCGGGTTCAGCTGTTGCCGGCGTTGCTTTCCCCGTCGACATCGCCACCGGCGACAAGTTCTTCACGTTGCCGTTCTCCTGCATGGACATCCAGACCGTGCAGCTGACGACCAACCTGTTGGAAGTCGATCAGTCGGCAGCGGTTGCCACCAACCAGGTGGCCTACCAGCCGGTCGAAATCAAACTGGGCAATCCGCCGTCGGAAATCCTGACTCAGTCTTATGTGTTCCTGGTGGCCTCAGACCACCTGTTTGCGTCCAGCTAATAGAGAGGATCTAGGTCAATGGCTGTCCCCCACATTTCCACCCAGTTCGGTGATCTTTTGGACCCACGGTTCCAGAAGATCTTTTACGACCAGTACGACCAGCTGCCCGACATGGTCGACGACCTGTACGCCAAGGTCAGCCACAACGGCCGCGCAGACATGCGCTGGTCGGCAGTCGGCGCCTTCGGTGATTGGTCCGAGTTCACCGGCACCGTCGGTTACGATTCGGTCAACCAGGGCTACGACACGACCACGACATACCTCGAGTTCGTCTCGGGCTGTCAGGTCGAGCGCAAGCTGTTCGATGACGACCAGTTCAACATCATGGACAAGCGCCCGCAGGGTCTTGCGATTGCGGCAAACCGCACGCGCCAGAAGCACGCGGCCCGCGTCCTGAACAACATGGGTTCGGTCGACTCGTACTTCTACGTCAACAGCGAGGGCGTTGCCCTTGTGTCGGACTCCCACACGACGAACGCCCCCGGCGTCTCGACGACCACGGGCTTCGACAACAAGGTCACGTCGGCACTGTCGGCAACGGCACTGTCCGCCGCCCGCATCCAGGGCCAGAAGTTCCGCGACGACCGCGGCAACCTCCTGGCTGTGAACTTCGACGAACTCTGGATCCCGATCGACCTGTACGACCAGGCGTGGGAAATCGTGAACTCGTCGGGCAAGCTGGACACGGCGAACAACAACAAGAACGTCCACGAAGGCAAGTACAAGATCAAGACTTGGAACTACCTGACGGACACGAACGATTGGTCGCTGCAGGATTCCACGATGCGCAAGATGAGCCTGCACTGGGTTGATCGCGTAGGCATGGAGTTCAAGATGGCCGAGGACATCGACACCCTCGTCGCGAAGTGGCGCGGTTACATGCGTTACTCGATGGCGTGGACCGATTGGCGGTTCATCGTTGGCGCGACCGTCAGCTAACAGGAGGCCCTTATGCCACTTACCAACTATCCTTCTGGCGTCTCCAGTTTCGGCATGCCCCTTGTTGGGGGTGCCGGGGTCGCGACAACCGGCAATGTGTTCTTCGTTTCCTCTGTCGCATCCGGCCGGTCAAATTCAACTGCCGCCGGTCGCGATCCCTCGACGCCGTTTGCAACGCTCGATTATGCAATCGGGCAATGCACGGCTTCCAACAACGATGTCATCTATGTCATGCCTGGGCATGTCGAGACGATTGCCACAGCTGCCGGTGTTGCCGTCGATGTGGCCGGGATCGCGATCGTCGGCATGGGGCGTGGCTCGCTGCGCCCGACGATGAACTTCACGGCGACGGGATCAACTTTTGCCATCACGGCGGCGAACATCCTGATCACCAACATCCTGTTCACCGGCGGCATTGATGCGATCGTAACACCGATCACGATTGCGGCGGCAGATGTTGAACTCATCTCCATCGAAACCCGTGACGTTACCGGCCAGGCCATAGACTGGATCACCACGACCGCAGCGGCCAACCGGCTCCACATCAGGAACTGGACCCATGCGGGTGCCCTCCTTCCAGGTGCCGACACCGCCATTTCCATTGTTGGCGGTGACGGGATTGACATTGAAAACTTCAGGATCTTTGGCAACTTCGCTGTCGCGGCCATCGAAAATGTCACTACCGCCTCCACGAACCTCATCATCGGCGGGGGCGATACTGTGAACTACATCCAGAACAGTCTGGATAACGCAGCCGTGGTGGCAGTCACCCTGGTTGCGACCGCGACCGGCTTTATCGGACCCAACATCAATATCCGCATCGGTCAGGACGCGACATCGAACACGACCAACATCACCGAGGCGCTTGTGGGCGCGGCCATGCAGTTCATGCAGCCGCTCAACATTGCCAACCTTGGTGGCGAAGTCGCTATGCAATCGAACATCACAGCAGCCACTGACGCTTAACCACGAAAGCAAAGGGAAGTCATGCAAACCTTTACGAAAGACGAAGGGCGGTTCGAAAGGACCGCCCCACTTCTCAAGCAGTCGCAGCTGCAGGAAATGGGACAGGAGCGCGATCGCCTCAAGCAGACGCTCCACGCCCCGCCGCACTTGCGCAACGCCATTCAGGATGCCTCGACAATGTTCGGCGTCCTCAAGCGCCTGGAGACATCGCTCGAGCGCGACACCGCGCGCGAATACGTAGGTCCGGAACTCGACAAGGCCGTGCGCCGCGAGAAGGAACTGCGCGAGAAAATCAAGAGCGGGATGCCCACGTCCGAGGAGATGCGCCGCAATCCGCCGGGCGCGCTCGACAAGCACATGCAGTGGGAAGCCCGCAACAAGGCCGACATCGCAGAATGGAAAAACATCCGCCGGCGCATGATGGCGTCTGGCGCGGTGGAATCGTCCGTTTCCGATGCGTCGGTAGCCAACGTCGAAATGTTGCGCTCGATGGGCGGACACCAGTTGTCGATGGACAGTGCGCAGATCCCCGTCGCGAAAACGTATTACGGTCTAGGCGGCAGGTCGTCGACATTCACTGACGAGGAGTTGGTCCTCCTCGAGAAGGTTGCCCCGCGCCTGAAAGAGATGATCGCGCTCTTGTCCGCTGACCAGCGCGACGAGATCAAGACATCGCTCCAGGCCGAGGCTGTGATCCAGCTGGACCCTGCGTCGCTGGAAGGCCTGACCCACAAGGAAGCGCGCGAGCGTTGCCGTGCGGCCGGCCTCGAGACGGGCGGTTCCCGCGAAGATCTGGTTGATCGCCTCAAGGCGCATTACGGGAAGAACTGACAATGGCTGACACGGTTGACACGATTGTCCTGCAAAACAACTATCCCTACTACGCGGTAAGGCTTCTGTCGAAGTCTGACGGTACGGGGGAGACGAATGTCGTAAAGGTCGATCGATCAACCCTTGTCGGCAGCAACGGGTTGGAGCCGAAGGCGCTCGACATCGTGCATTGCTCGGGCATCGTGTTCGGCGCCAATCACGTGGCGCTGAACTGGGATGCTGCGACGGACGACGAGGCGCTGATCCTCAGCGGCTCGTTCTGGTTCGACTACGGCGGCATGGCGATCCCTGGCCTCGGCCCCTTGCGCGATCCGCTATCGGCGACGAACGTGGGAGACATCCTGCTGACGACATCGGGCATGGTCGCCAATGGCGGCTACTGCATCAACCTGGTCCTCCAGCTGCGCGACAGGTAAACGAACATGCGTCGTGGCTCGATCATCCCGGCGATCCGCGCGCTTCAGCCGCCGCCCTATTACTACGACGGCATCCACCTTGATTTCAGGTATGGCGCGGGTGCGCTTGGCTGCTATGTGAAAGCGATCAACGGCGCGGTGACGAGGTCCCCGCTGACCTCGCTGTTCACGTTCACGGGTGGCGCTGAAAGCATGTACATGGGGCCTGCGGGCTTGCTTGTGCAGTCGGTCACGAACACACCGCGCATCGAGTACGCCGCGAACGGGAACTGTCTTGGGCTTCTGATGGAGGCGAGCAGGACGAACCTGATGGTGCGGTCGCAGGCACTCGCGACATCCCCGTGGTTCAATTCCAACCTGACCAGCATTGCCAACAATACTACGGACGTAACTGATCCGGCTGGGGGCAACAATGCGACAAAGATTGTCTCGCCCGGTGGTGCCGCTGGTGTTGGGTGCGGCGCCACACTGACAGCGGTCGTTCACACTGGCAGTATCTGGTTGCGGTGCGCCACTGGCACAGTCGCAACAGATCTTATTGTCTACCTTTCCGGGTCGCCGTTCACAAGCATTGGGTCGGCATCCCACACCATAACGACGACGTGGCAACGGTTTACGGTCGTCACGTCAGCCGCAACGGCGGCAAGTTACAACCTCCAACTGAATGGCATCGGTGCAGGCACAGTCTATGCCTATGGCGCCCAACTTGAGGCCGGCGCCTTCGCCTCATCCTACATCCCCACCACCACCGTATCCGTAGCGCGTACAGCAGATAGCTGCATCCGCACGCTAGGCTCGGAGTTCAGCGCGACGGCGGGGACTGTGGTTGTGGCTGGAAGGGCGAGCGGGGGGCAGGACCCCGGAAACCAGCACCTCTATTCATTCGACAATGCGACCAACGCAGAGGCTTATCGAGCGTATCGCAACGGTGCGACTGATACGGTTGTTTCGCTGGTCACGGATGGTGGTGTCACACAGGCTCAAATTGCGACAGACAGTTTTACAAACTCGACCGCGTTTAAGCTGGCGGTCGCCCTGCAAGTCAACGACTACGCCTATTCCTTCAACGGCGGGGCCGTTTCGACGGACGTTATTTTGACAATGCCAACCCCGACGCAGTTAACACTGGCTGGAACCGGCTTTAACGTAACCCCAATGAACGGCCACATCCGCCGCTTCGACTACTACCCAACACGACTCCCGAACGGCTTCCTGACATCCGCCTAATCCAAGGGGTTGAGGCGCGGAGGTAATATCACGCCATGACCACGACCGGACAGCTGCGAAATTTCTCCGACCTTTACCTCGACCTGACGAACAGGATCCGGGCGCAAACCGGCACGTCCGGTCCCGAGACGGTGATGAAGCGGTACATCAACATCGCGCTTCAGGACATCCACATCGGCATGAAGGAGCGCCTGCCCTGGGCAGAGCGGCAGGGCGTGCTGATCACGCAGCCGTCCTACTCGACCGGCACGGTGTCGATCACGCAGGGTTCGACCACGCTGACAGGCGTTGGCACCACGTGGAACACGAACAACGCCTGGGGCGTGAAGACCGCACGCAAGTACGGCAAGCTGGTCCTGAGCGGCGGGCTTGAGAATTACGAAGTGTCGAGCGTCGCCTCGGACACGTCGATCACGCTGGCCTCGCGGTTCACGCAGGACGACCTGAGTGCTGCGACCTACCAGTATTTCGAGGACGAGTACGACCTTGCCGCGGACTTCCTGCGCCCCGTCGACTTCCGCTTCTTCGACCAGAACCGCCAGTTCACGCTGATGCCGCGCAACGAGTTCCGGACGAACTACGTGCGGATGCAGACGCCCGGCAAGCCGACGGCGTGCAGCATCGCCGACCGCCCGCCGTCAGGGAACACCGACCTCGTCCGCCGCGTGCTGTTCAACCGGCCGACGGACCAGGCCTATTCGATCCCGTATTCCTACATCACGAAGTACCTCGTCGTTTCGAGCGCGGGTACGGCGCAGGAGGAGTTCAGCGCGGACGCGGACGAACCGCTGCTGCCGCTGCCCTACCGCCATGTGATCGTGGCCAAGGCGCTGTACTGGGCCTATCGCGACCGTCGCGATGACCGGCGCAGCGGGGAGGCGAACCAGGAGTTCGTGGACCTGTGGCTCCGAATCTCGGGGGACAATGAATTTGGCACATCGCGTCCGACCATGTCGCCGCGGATTGCTTCGTATGCCTCGCGCGCCCGCCGGCCGATGTCGGGTGCCACGCCGCGGGTTGTGAGCGGATCGGCTTTTGATGAGTTGAGGGAATAGAGATGCCGAAGGGTCTTGGTTTTACGGAAGAAGAAGCAGCGGCGAAGAACGACAGGCGGAAAGGCGACCGCATGAGCGGCGCCGACTACGAGCGTCGCAACACCGACTACAAGCATTCCGATGGTCGCTACACGAAAAGAGAAAAGAGTGACTACGGTTATGAAAACCGACAGACACAGTTGTCCATCGACCGCGACATCCACACTCTGCCAGAGCCAGAAACTCCAGAAGACGAAACGGGGTACTGGGACAAGTCGACCAAGGCAACTGACGCCAAATTTGAAGAGTGGCGCAAGAAGCTGAAGGCGCGTGGCTATTCCGACGAGGAGATTGAAGACATCCTCTCGGATGCAGTGAGCCTGCACGACTAATGCCCAGCGGCGACCTCTTTGTTCGGCACCTCTTCGGCGGCGGCTTCGCAACGGACATTGGTCCGATGTCGGACGCTGGTCCGCAGGGTGGCGGCGGGGTCGCCCAGATGGTCATCCCCTGGCTGCTGCAGTGCGACAACGCGATGTTCGACCTCGATGGCGGCATCACGAAGTCTCCAGGCACGACGAAGATCAACGCGTCGGCGCTCGAGAGCGGCGCCACGATCCGGGGCATCTACGACTTCTGGATCCAGGGCGGCACAGGCTCGCCCTCGCAGAAGCGCATCGTGCACGTCGGCACGAAGATCAAGGCGGATGCCGGCGATGGAATCTTTGCCGACATCGCGACCGTCTCGAGCGACAGTGCGGTGCCATCGTACTGTACGTTCAACGACGAACTGATCATCAGTGACGATGCGAACTCGGCGCCCAAGAAGTGGACGGGCACGGGGTCGGCGTCAGCACTTGGCGGCTCGCCCCCGAACTTTGCCTTTGCGGTGGAACACAAGGGACGCGTCTTCGCAGCCGGCAACCCGGCACAGCCCTCGCGTCTCTACTACAGCGCCGCGTTCAACCATGAATCGTGGAACACAAGCGCGAACTACATCACCATCGGTTCGAACGACGGGTCCGGCATCACGGGGCTGGCCTCGTACAAGGACGCGCTGATCATCTTCAAGGGTCCGAAGAGGGGGTCCATCTATGTCTTGCAGGGGGACGACACTTCAGACTTTTCGCTTTCGCTTCTGCGCAAGAACTGTGGCTCGGCCGTCTGGCACAACGCAATCTTCCAGTACCAGGATGATCTTGCGTTCGTGGCAGCGGATGGTTCGATCCAGCGTCTTTCCGCGACGAGCGCCTTCGGTAACTTCAGCCTCGCGCACCTGACGCGCAACATCGGCAAGTACATCAACAACAACGTCGCGCGCACGTACCTGCGCAAGGCGTGCGTGGCGAACTGGGAGTCGAAGGGCGTGGCGCTTGTGACGCTGCCCATCAACTCGTCGGCCACGACGAACCTGATCCTGATGATGGATTACCGCTTCGGCGAGGAGCCGCGCTTCAGCACGTGGACCGGCTACATGGGCAAGTGTTCGACAATGACGCTGGCGATCGACGAGAGCGATGCCGCCCGGCAGGTCGTGCTGGTCGGCGGCACGGATGGCTATGTCCGCAAGCTGGACGTGAACGCATACTCCATCGACAGCGCGACGGCGATTACCTGCATCGCGAAGACCCCACACTTGTCCTACGGCATGCCGCACATGACGAAAGTCATCACGGGCGGGTCGCTGGGATTTGCTCCGCTTACGGACGATACGGTGACGTTCAAGTGGGAGCGCGACAACGAAACCTATGGCACGCTGGAAGTCAGCCAGGGCGGCGGCGACCTGCTGTCCCCGTCATCGGGCACCGACTTCACGCTGGACACGTCCGTGCTGGGCGGGGCGTCGTTCGTGGACACGTGGTTCGAACTCGAGACAGGCGGCGAGTTCCGCAACATTGCCTACACGTTTTCGAACGCGGACCTGAACGGCAGTTTTGAGTTGCACTCGGTGTCGACCTTCCTGCGGGGAGCCGCACTGTCAATGGAGAATGCATAATGGCGCTGTCACGCATCAAGACATGGGCGGCGGAAGTCCTGACCTACGCGACCCTGAACGCCGAGTTCGACAACATCCTGACGAACGGGGCGGGATCGCTGTCCAGCCCGCGCACGGCGGACTTCGACTTCAACGGCTTCAAGGCAATCCTCGACGACGCGCAGACGACGTGGGTGCAGGGGTCGACGCAGAACGTGATCGACTTCTACGGTGGCTCGACGCTGCTGTTCAAGATGGACATGAGCGTGGCCTCGCCGGTGAATGCACTGACGTTCCTCGCGAGTGCTGCGGCGTCCGACGTGAAGATTGTTGCACGTGGGTCAGACACCAACATCAACATCGACATCGTGCCGAAGGGGTCGGGCGTGCTGAAGGTAAGCGGCACGACGCTGACAATCCCCTCGGCTGACAGTGACCAGTTCGTACTGGCTCCTCATATTTTCGGGTGATACATGGCAACATTCTCAAAGGTAAAACTCTCCGGTTCGACGGATGGGCGCATGGTGAAGGTGGCGGCAACGGCCACGGTCGGCACCACGATCCACACGGCGCACGCGACATCCCTGGATGAGATCAGTCTGTGGGCGGTGAACAGCGACACGACGGCGCGCAAACTGACGATCGAGTTCGGTGGTGTGGCTGCGCCTGACAACCTGATCGAGATCACGATCCCGCCCGAGTCGGGGCTGATCCCGGTTGTGCCGGGGCTGATCCTCACGAACTCGCTGGTTGTCACGGCGTTTGCCGAGACGGCGAACGTGGTGATGGTCGGTGGCTTCATCAACAGGATCACGTGATGAGACAGAACTGGATGGGCTGGGGGTGGCTCTACAACCTCATGAATGGCCTGGTGGCGGACACGACACCGGATGTCACGGCTGACCACGTCATCACGCGCGATGCCAGCACGGGCTTGCCGAAGAAGGTTCTGCTGCAGCACGTCAACGTAGGCAAGCAGACAGTCTGGGTTCCGGCCGCAGCGATGACCGCGCGCACAACAAATGGCGCAGCAAGCGGCACGACCGAGTCCACCACCAATGACGTGATGAACAAGACGTTGGACTTCGACACCACAACGTCAGAAGGCGCGCAGTTCACGGTAGCATTCCCGAAAGGCTGGAACGAAGGCACGGTGACGTTCGTGCCGTACTGGACGGCAGCGTCGGGTTCAGGCACGGTGATCTTCGCCCTGGCTGGCGTCGCACTGTCGAATGACGACGCGATCGACACCGCGTTCGGAACGGCGCAATCCTCGACCGACACCCTGTTGACAGCATTGGACATCCACGTCGGGCCAGAAAGTTCAGCCATCACGATCGCCGGCACGCCCGCGGCGGACGACATCGTTTACTTCCAGGTGACGCGCGACATCTCGGACACGCTCGGCGTGGACGCAAAACTGATTGGCATCAAGCTGATCTACACGACGGACACGGGCGTGGATAACTGATGAGCCTCGGCATCAACCAACTTGTGGGCTTTGGCGTGGCAGTTTCATCGTTCACGCCGGTCACGAACACGTACAACAGCGGCATATCAGTCACTGAAACGGCTCCTGCCGGCGCAAGTTTCTGCACGGTCACCAGCGATGGTGCTGGCGGTGGTGGCGGCGTCAGGGCTGTTACTACCCCAATGGGCGCAGGCGGTGGTGCGCGCTGCGTTAGCGGGCCGTTCGCTGTATCCGGCGGCGCTCAGATTACTTACACGGTCGGCACTGCCGGTGTAGGCTATGTTGGCGCAGGATCAGGTTCCGGAACGGCAGGCGCGGCGACAACGACCACAGGCGGAACGGGCGGGTTCACGGGTCTGGCGCACAATGCTGGTGGCGGTGGTGGCAGCACCGCTTCTGCTGTCGGCGCTGCCGGAACGGCTTCGGGGGGGTCTGTGAACACTTCCGGCTCTGCTGGATTATCCGGGCTTTCTCCGGCCGTCGGCGGCGGCAATTCTGCTTCAGGCGCACTTGGCGGCGACAACACCGACGGTGCAGGTTCGGGCGGACAAGCAGGCGCAGCGCCTGGTGCTGGCGGCGGCGGTGGAACAACAGTCGACGCGACCCTTGGTGGTAACGGTGGCGCCGGCCGCATCTCGTTTGCCTACACATGAAAGTCGGCTGGGCGCGCGACGAGGACGCAGACCAGGTCAAGGCGCTGCTCGCGGCTGACGGCCTGTTCCTCGAGGGCGGCGATTGGCGGGGCCTCGGCAAGACGTGGATGTGCGTGCGGGACGGGAAGAAGATCCTCGCCTGCATTGCCTGTCACCCAGGAATCCCCTTTGCCCGGCTGGACTATCTGTCGATCGACAGCGACGTGACAGGCTTATCCAAGGTGCGTGTCGTGAGGAGTATCCTTGAGGCTGCATTTGCAGTCTGCGCGTTGCAGGGGTCGAGTTTCGTGAGCGGCGTGGTGCCTTACGACCTGCCGGATTATGCGGAGTTCATTCGCAAGCGTGGCGGACAGCAGATCAACGAAGGATTCATTTTCGTCGCGTCCCTGTCGGACGTGTTGAAAAGGCGGATAGAGGTTCATGGGCGGCGGAAGCAAAACAACAACATCGACGACGGTCACTCGAACACCTGAAGAAATCGAGTACACCAAGCAGCAGATCGAACTTGCCAAGCAGCAACTCGCGCTGGTCGAGGAAGAGCATGGCTGGCAGTCCGAGATCTACGCGCTAACGAAGCCGCTGCTCGAGAAGTACGCCCTGATGGTTGATCAGGACTTCGCCGAGATGCAGTCGCCCGAATACCAGGCGATGAAGGCGAAGCAGCAGCAACTGGACACCGCCAACATCGACGCGCAGCTGCGCAACCTGCCCATGCAGGAAGAACTGCTGCAGCGTCAGCTGGACGAGATTCGCCGTGGCGGGGCAGCGACCGACGAGCAGAAGCGCCTGATCAAGGATGTGGCGGACCGCGCGCTGGCCGGTGGTGAGACGGACATCAACCGTTTCCTTGGAACCGGTCTGGACCAGATCCGCAACCAGATGGCGCCGGCGCGCGGCATGCGACCGGACGACGGGCCGATGCAGGAAGCCGCGCAGCGCGTCCTGGAAGAGGCTGTGCGTCAGCAAGGCCAACTGTCCCAACAGGTCCGCGGAGCGCAGTCGCAGGCCGAACTGAACTTCCCGCTGGCGGCAGGGCAGGTCACGAACCAGGCGAACCAGTGGCAGGCGGGCTTCAACCAGGACATGAACCAGTTCCTGTCCGGACTGAAGACGCAGGCAGTGCAGAACCGCACGGCTTTGATGGGCCAGCTGTTCTCGGCGCCGATGACCGCAGGCGACCGTGGCCTCAACCTCGTCAACGTGTCTCGCCCGAACCCGGTGAACTTCCCGCAGAACACGACGACGACGCAGAAGACGAGCGGTGGCAGCATCTTTGGCGGCATCGGTGGGCTGCTGCAGGGCGTCGGTGCCGTCGCGCCGCTGTTCTCCTCGCGCAAGGCGAAGACCAACATCAAGCCAATGGAAGCGCCGCCGGGGCACATGCTGTCGCCGGGCGCGCTGAAACAGAACTTCAACGACCTTAGTGGCGAGTCCCCCATCGGCCCTGCCAATCAGGTGCCGATCCTGACGCAGACGGTTGGCAAGCCGCCGCAGCCTGACATGCCGCAGATCCACCCACGCTGGGCAGGGCCTCAGACGGGTGGCAAGCCGCCGCAGCCCGACATCCCGCAGATCAATCCAGGGTGGGCAGGACCGCAGACGGGTGGCAAGCCGCCGGAACCCGACATCCCGCAGATCAACCCGGGCTTTGGTGGCGGGGCCATGCCGACGGTGCAGCCGCCGCGCGACGAGGAAGACGCGCTGAACCGGCTGCGCCAGCTGCCAATCTCGTCGTGGCAGTACAAGCCAGAGACAGGCCTTGGTGGCCCGACGCACGTTGGACCGATGGCCGAGGACTTCAACACGATCATGATGGGCAAGAAGCCTGAACCGTTCATCAACACGGTCGACGCCGTTGGTTCGCTGATGGCGAGCGTCAAGGCGCTCGACAAGCGGATGATGGGCCTCGGACTTGGCCAAGCGAAGAAACCGCGCAGAGCAAGAGCAGGAGCAGGAGCATGGAGATAGAGCCAATGGGGCTTGGCTTTGCGAAGGCCAGGAAAAAGCCGCGCGCGTACCCTGAAAGAAATCAGCCGTACCTTGTGCGCCCGCAGACAGTGAATGAGCGGGGTAGCCCATACGCGTATGGTGGGCGCAACGTGGGCACGTATTACACAGAGCGGCGCAGGCCCGGCGTTCCCGCCGAACGGAAATGGATGCCAACATAATGGCTGGTCTTGGGTTTGCAAATCCGGAACGCAAGCGCGCAGAAATGCTCGCGCGCATGCACGGCTCCACGTCGCCGGTGGCGACAGCGGCACAGCCAATGCTTGGTCCGGAGATGGGACCGGCAATGCCAGCGCCACAGCAGCCGCAGGCGCAGATGCCTGGGGTTGCCCCGCCAACCCCGCCAACCCCGGCACCACTGCCCATGCCGCAGATCCCTGCAACGATCCCGCAGTCGGCACAGCCACCGCAGGCCGAGGCAGAGGCAGAGGATGACGGTCCTGCATGGCATGAAGTAATCGGTGCCTTGGGCCATGTGATCCTGTCGGCTGACGCTGGCTATCGCGGCACGGCGCAGCCCGACAACCCGTTTGCCAAGGACCAGGACCAGGAGATGCAGGTCCAGCAGTTCATCATGAACACGGCCGCGCGCGGGTGGGAGGCGATCCGCAAGGCCGACCCCGAGAACCGCCCGGCGATCATGAAGACCTTTGCCGAGATCATCCGCAAGGTTGACCCGAACTTTGACTACGAGGCGTTTGTCGACGGCCTGATGTCCGACCCCGACCGCGTGGACCAGATGGCGCCACAGATCGCGATGATGTCGGACGAGGCCAAGGAGATGTTCATGGCCCGCGTGCGCGCGGCCGGTGGCGATCCCGCGACAGCTGCGGCGGAAGTCATCAAGGACGAGACGTTCATGAAGACGCTCACCGACTTCGATGATGAGCGCAACATGAAGGTCATGCCCTACAAGCTGGAGCGCGTGAAGGCTGCGCTTATCTCGATGGGCATGGATCCGATGATGTTCGCGAACATGACGCCGGAAGAGTTCGCGCGCGTGAACAACGAGTTGCCCGAGAAGGCGCGCCTGACACCGGCCGAGATTGCAACGCTGCGTCGCCAGCCGTCGCTCGGCAAGATCCTTGGCCTGCGCTATGCAGACGAGGCTCCGGAGGGTGGCTCGCCGACAATGGACGGCGAAGCAGGATACAGGCCCCCGTCGCGCCCGCAGCGGCCGGCAGCGGTGATGCCTGACGAAGAACCGATGGACGATGGTGGAGACTTTGCGCCGCCATCGCGCGCGCCCGCTCCCCCGCGGTCCAGTGCGCGACCCGCCTCCCCACCGGCCCCCCCGCCGGCGCGGGGTCCATCGGCCCCACGCCCCGCGCCAGCCCCTGCCCCGAAGCGGCCGACGACGCCTGCCCCGCAGCCATCGGGCAAGGCTCCATCGAAGCCTAGCAGCCCATACTACCCGCCCGGCTGGAACCCGCGCACGCCCAAGCCGCGGCCTGAACCGGCACCGGTGACGAAGGTTGATGTGCCCGGGAGCCGCCCGAAGAAACCGGCGCAGCCTGCACCCGCGCCCGATACGCAGTCGGAGGGTTCGCGCGAGCGTCGCGTCGTAATGCCGAAGGACATGGAAATCAAAGGCTTCGGCAAGGTCAAGAAAGGCGACGTGCTGGTCTATGACTACAAGAGCGGCACTTACCGGAGGGCGAAGTAATGGCCGACAAGCGACCCAGCAAACCACCCCCGCGTCCGCCGGTGCCGACACCTCGGCCGAAGCCGCGCCCGCCGATTGACCGGCAGCCAGGCGACATGTTGCGCGAGCGCAGGCGGTTGTCTGCGCCAGACAATGAGCAGGAGATGAGCATGAAGAAGATGAACAAGGGCCTCGGCTTCGCGGTCAACAAGCGACCGGTCGATTCGGGCGCCAAGCCAATGCCGTACACGCCTCGAGAAGGCGGTGGCGCCAAGACGATGCCGCTGAAGCCTGGGCAGGGCGCCGGCGCGAAGACGATGCCGTATCGTCCGAACAAGCCAGCCCTCGACCCGGTGCGCAGGATGTCCTACGACGCGCCGGTCATGGACAGCCTTGGCGATCCGATGCCTCCTGGTTACGCCGACACGATGGAATACATTCCGGAGCGCGACGGCGATGCCTGGGGGCAGGGCGGTCCGTATCAGGGTGAGGATCCCGGCATCGTGCCGCTCGGCAAGCAGGAAGAGAACCAGAAGTGGAAGTACGATAACTGGCGTTCGGAAGAGGGTCGCCCCATTCCTGAAGACGGGGCCAATGTCTACAACGACCTGTTCGACGAGTGGGACCGCAAGCGTCCGGTGACGGGCGCGGACGAGAACCCGACCGAGGTCGCGCAGTGGGAGCGTTCGGTGCGCCGCGCTGCAGCCGAAGCGGGCCTGAGTGAGGAAGAGATCGAACAGCTGCTCAACGACCTGTACGATCTTGACTGATGCCACTACGTCCCTCCCCGTTCCTGGAAAAGCCGCCTGAGAAGAAGAAGCGGCAACCGACGCCTGAAGAACTCGGGTTGATCCCGCCCGAGGATTTTGGGCGACCAAGTGCGGCTGACAAAAAGCGAAAGGCAGAGAGCCAGCCGGCGCCTGCGCCGAAGATCACGCGCCAGCCGACGCCCGAGGAGCTCGGGTTCGAGGACGCGCCTGAGTTGCCGGCGGGCACACAGCCGTCGCCTGAAGACCTTGGCATTGCCCAGAAGCCGATGGGGACGCCTGCGCCGGCGAACGATGATTCGTGGGAGGCGTGGTGGAACTGGGCACAGGATCGCGTTGAGCCTGTTGCGCAGGAAGCGGGTGAGACGGCCGATTGGCTGTGGGACAACATCAAGACCTACGCGGGCTATGAGGAGGAGAAGCGGACCGGCTTCAAGCAGGACACCAGCCGCCGTGTCGAGCGTCCGGACATGGGGAAAGACGGCGGGTACGTTGATTGGGCCGTAGACCAGATCGTGCCCGACTTCTTGTACGACTTCTTCACGTCGAAGCGCACGCAGAAGGACTTCGAAATCGGCTTTGACACGGCGCAGTACGCTTTCGGAGACTTCCTGAAAGGCGGCGCCTTTGTGATGAAGAAGGCCGACGAAGGCTTGCGCGCGATCGGCATCGACCTTGATTTCCACGGCCGCTCGGAAGAAGAGCGCGAGGCCACGTGGGCCGGGACAATCAAATTCCTCGACGACATCCAGAAGTCCTACGGCGCAGACATCCAGAGGAAGTCCGCGGCCTACGAGCAGGAGTACGGGCCGCGCGACCTTGGCGACGCGCTCGTTCGGGTCGTGCCGGCATTGCCGACGATGCTGGCCCAGTACGGGTTGGCCGGCTTCGCGCTCGGGCCTGTTGCAGGCTTTGCGTTCGTGGATGGCATGGTGAAGGCCGGTGCCGGCGGCTCGCCGGATGAAGTGTTGTTCGCGGCGGTGAAGGGCGCGGCCCTCGGCAAGTTGCTCGAGTGGTCGAACGTGCTGTCTCGCCCGTTGCGCATCGCTCCTATCGCAGGCGCCGGCTACGGTCTTGCGAAGTCAGAAGGTGCCGATGAAGTCGACGCGATGGCGAGCGGCATCACGTTTGGCGTCCTTGGCGTCTTGCCCAAGAGCGGCCCTGTCAACGTGCGCTACCTGCGCGAACACGGCGTGATGCCAGACATCCGCGACATCGGTGGCCACGTGCGCGACCTGTTCATCGGCGGCAACGAGCCGATGGCCAAGCGGGACTTCGAAACATCTGGCTGGGCGCTCAAGCAGATCCGCACGAAGCACAACGTCGAGCAGACGCAAGAGATGCAGATGTGGCAGGACGAACTTGCTGCAGCCCGCAAGCCGCGGGAGGGTGACACCGAGACATCGGTGCAGGACCGCGTGGCCGAAGCGAACTCCCGCCATGAGCAGCGTCTCGAGGGGCAGTCGAAGAAACAGTTCGAGGAAGAACTTCCGTTCCGCCAGGCACACGATCACGCTGATCGCCGCTACCGCCGCGCGCAGCATCCGTTCTTTGGCGTGACGTGGCGCGAGGCGCCGTACATGCGGTCGCTGCACATGTACGAGCGCGACGTGGTGACCACGAACCTGCAGTCGGCAACTGCGCTGCAGAAAATTAATGAACAGAATGAACAGCAGTCGATCGACGCCAAGGCGCGCGCGGACGAACTGCGCCGGCAGGCTGAAGACGAGCCGGATGAAGTCGTGCGCCGCCGCATGAATCAGCAGGCGGACATGATCGAGAACGAGACGTTCCGCATGACGTTCGAGCGTCGCGTGAATGCCGAGGATGCCACCGAGTTCGCGCTCGAGATGTCCGAGATGCGGGCGGCGAGCGCGCGCTACGAATTGGTTCGGATCATCGAGGCGAAGAACAAGGTTGAAGGGCGCCGCGCCATGCAGATGGCGACGGAGCGGGACCTTGGCGATGCTTACCGGGCTGGCGTGCGCAAGGTCGCGCGCGGCAACCGGCGTGCACGTGAGTTGCTGGAAACCGGTGACAGGGTTGTCAACAATGAAATGGCGCGCATGAAGCGTGACGGGATCACGGAGGACAACCCGCAGACGCAACGAATCTGGCAGGAGCGGATGGAAGAACTCGAGGCGATCCGCGAGAACTATCGTGGCATGGCGTCCCTGTCCCTGTGGGAGAACCAGAGCGCGGCCGACATGCGGATCTCGTTCGCGCGCTCTGCGTGGGAGATGGCGCACAATCCGGAAGTGAAGCCGGGCACGCTGGGCCGCATCCTGGAGATCTTGGGCTTGCGTAAACCGCGCGCGCCTGACGAGGTTGATCTTCAGCGGCACGGCCTCGACAAGTTCCAGCCGAAGCGCGATACCTCGCCGGAAGATGCAAAGAAAGATGGGCCGGATGGGTGGGACGCGCCGCCAAAGGCAGACCCGGTCAAACCGGCCAAGGGGTTCGAGCAGCGTTACAAGGCGCTGATGGAGCATTCGCTCAAAGACCCGAAACTGGGCAAGATTCAGGACCAGGTGGACCGTGCGTTGCAATTGGTGTCGCGGCCTGAAGACGTGCTGCCCATGATCAACTTCGTGGCGAGCAAGAACCACTACGACCCGCCGTCACGCCGTGGCATCCAGACGGCGAAGCTGCGCAAGAAAGCGGCTGAGAGCCTGGGCATGACATCGGAGGAGTTCCTGAACTCGCCCTACGGCAAGGCGTTCAGTGACTTCGAACTTGAAGCCGTCATCATGATCATGGACCGGCAGTGGGCGCGCACGCAGCACGCCTACGCGCTGTGGCGCAAGACGGGTTCGAACAATGCCTACATGGCTTACCAGGCTGAACTCTATCGCTTCATGATGATCTGGGAACGCCTGCGCGGTGCGGCGGCTGAATCCGGCCGCTCGCTGCGCATGTTCCGCGAGATCAAGGGCAAGTACGGCAGCGCGACGCGGCCCCTTTCCGACCTCGAATACAAGATGATCATGTCGGGCGATGGCACCGCCGCCATGAAAATGATGGAGGGGTACAAGAAGAGCGGCTTCATGGGCATGCTCATGGAGTACTACATCAACAACCTGCTGTCTGGCCCGCAGACGGCGATGGTGAACATCTATTCCGGCGCGTCGATGCTGTTCATCGAATCCATCATCAAGCCTGCGGGGGCAGCGTTCGTCGGTCTTGGGCGCTACGGGTTCTACATGCTGATCGGCCGGCATCTGGCGGTGCCGTTCAGGAAAATGCATCGCGCGTATATCCGCGGGTTCGGGTCGATCGATGCCAACAAGAAACTCGACGTTACGATAGAGAATGAGCGGTGGATGCCGGGCAACGACTACAACACCCACGCCCACCGTGTGCGCCTGGGCGAGGTCGGCGCGCGCATCCGTGGCCTGCTCGAGGGCATCGTGCCGGCGACGGTGCAGTTCTTCCGCACGCTGTTCTTGGGTGAGAAATTCCTCGGCGAGACAAACTGGGCGGCGGGCTATGGCGAACACCTTCCGTGGTGGCTGGCAGGACCAATCGTCCGCATCCCCGGCAAGATCCTTGGCGCGATCGACGACTTCTTCAAGGTGCTGATGTACCGCTCGTCCATTCGCGGGCACGCCTATCGTCTTGCGATGGCCGAGTACCACTACACATCGCAGACATGGAAAGGACTGCGCGGGCGCCGCGCGCGCTACAATGAACTCGCCAAGAACCCGCAGGGCTACGTCGAGGGCATGGCGCGCAACGAGGCGCTGCGCGTGACGTTCCAGCAAACGCCGGATCCGATATGGGGTGGCATCCCCGAGATGGTTACCAAGACCCCGTTACTGCGCATCCTGGTGCCGTTCACGAAGACGCTGCTGAACTCGCTCGAGTGGGTGATGTCGGGCACGCCGATGGGCATGTTCGTGTTCCGCAGTACGCGCGAGGCCCTGCTTGGCCGGCGCGGTCGTGCGGCGCAGGATCTTGCCATCGCGCACGTCATGCTGGTGACCGGAGCGTCGACAGCCGTGTTCATGTGGGCGCTCGGCGACGACAACGTCATGCCGCCCTACCCGAAGGACGAGAAGGGCAAGGTCATTGCCGGCGTCAACACCGCCCCGCCACTCTCGATACGCATCCCTGGCACGGACGACTACATTCAGCTGAACCGTGTGGACCCGATGGGCGCTATCATCTCGCTCGGCTCGGCGGCGGCGAATGCCTACAAGATGTCGATGCAGCGCGGTGACACGAAGAAGGCGCAGCAGGCGTGGGACATCTTCCTGTCGTCGATGTTCTCGATGGTCGCCGACCGCTCTGGCTTCCGCGGCCTCCTCGACTTCCTGACGGCAGCACAGGGCGGCACCGCCGGCAATCAGCCGGATGCGTGGTCGAAGTGGGCAGATAAGCTGGGTGGCACGATGGCGGTGCCGAACGTGATTGCCTCATGGGCACGCACGCGCGACCCTGTCATCCGGCGCGCAGATGGTCTTATCGAGCAGATCATGAACCGTCTCCCTGGCGAGCGTGAGAAGTTGCCCCCGGTGCGCAACCTGTGGGGGGACATGGTCATCGGCTACGATTCCTACGGCGAGAACGACCTCCTCGACTACACCAACCCAATCTATTGGGGTAAGCGCGCGACGGACCCGGCGACGAAGATGATGCTGGACCTGCACAAGATCTACAACTGGGCACCTGGCTTCCTTGACCGCTCGATTGCCGGCCGCGAACTGACACCCGAAGAGTACGATTATTATCAGACGCAGCGTGGCAAGTACGCACACCCTGGCATCCGCGAGATTGCAGAGTCGCCTGAGTACCAGGAGATCATCAAGCTGCGCGCGGACATCAAGGCGACGCGCAAGGAGATGATCGACCTCGGTCGCCCCCCGCTACGGTTCGCCCCGGGTTCGCAGAAACGCTTCAAGGAACTGCAGAAGCAGCTGAAGGTCATGCAGGACAGGCTGCAGAGGCAGTCGTACAAGGTGCTGCTAAAGGCGAAGGACGTGTTCCGCAAGGCCAATTCACAGGCGCGCTCCGACACCGCCGGCAACTCGGATCAGTCCCGCCCCGGCATGTTCCCCGACATCTGGAAGCGGCCGAAGCGGCGCGACGACTTCTCCAATCCGGGCGAGATTCCGGAGTACGACATGTACGATTGGCTGGATTCGTGGATGCACGCCGACGGGCCGATGTCCATGCAGCAGGAGTGGGATGCCGAGGAGTCCAAGTCTGCCGAGGAATTTGACGGCAACCCCTACACCGGTGGTGACCCCGTGACCAACCGGTCGCGGGCGCAGCACCAGCGGTGGCAGGAAGAAAACCGCAAGTGGATCGAGGAGACGCGCCGCATCCAGGCAATCAACGCCGATCGCATGCGTCGCGGCCAGGCGCCACTGCCGCTGCCGCCGAAACCCGAACCTGTGCAGTAATCCAAGGGCGGCAAAGCAAGGAGATAATCTACCCCATGCAGTGGCCCCATCAATCACAGGTGAGGTCGTTTTACGGCGACCCGGATCCTGACCGCGACGGCTTCCCGAATCGGACATGGGAAGACCAGAGCCTTGTCCTGTTGACCCCGCCGTACCGGATGGTGCTGGCGTGGGATGCGAGCGTGCGGTTGCGCAAGATTCGGGTCCACCGCAAGTGTGAGGACTCGCTGCTCCGTGTGCTGACGAATATCGCCGGGCACTTCGGCAGCGAGCAGGCTATCGAGGCGAACGGGATGCACCTGTTCGGCGGTTGCTACAATTTCCGGACCGTGCGTGGCGGCACGTCCCTGTCGATGCACTCGTATGGGTGCGCGATCGACCTGGACCCGGTGCGCAACCCGCTTGGCAAGGCGTACAACGAGAAGAATGGCATGATGCCGATGGCCGTTGTGAAGATATTTGAGGCAGAAGGATGGACATGGGGCGGCAAGTGGAAGCGAGCGGACTGCCAGCATTTTCAAGCGGCGAACGTATGACGATGAGCGTGATCGAAACGGCATCAGCCACAGCCGTCGTAATCGCCATCGCGATTGCGGCGATCATCATACCCCTCCCGCGGCCGAAGCCAGAGATGCCTCCGGTGCCTCCTGCCGTGGAAGAGACCGTAACCGAACCGCAGACGGTTCCATTGCCACCCCCGCCTCCTGTGCCGCACCTGGAGGCGCCTGATCATGTCGAGGATGTGAGGCGTGTCAAGGTCATCCAGCTTCAGGTCGAGGAAGCCAAGCGGGACGTGATGGAAATCGCCAAGGTCTTGAGATCAAAGAAGGGGCCAGAAGATGCTCGGCGCTAAGGAGTGGATCACAATTGCCATCGCAGCGATTGCGGCCATTGGTTCGATGGCGGTCAGCCAGTACCGCGTGGGCGAAGTCGAGCACACTGTCCGGCAGCTGTCAGGTGAACCGCTGAAGCTGGCGCTGCTTGAACGCGATGTGAAAGCGTTGCGATGTGAGATCAGAAACCTGAAGGCTATCGTGAAACAGTTGCCTGAACGTGACTGTGATTAGAGGAGAGTGACATGAACATCGGTGGTGGATTGAGTTATCTCGTTGGGCTTCTGGACTTTTGGCCGGGCCTCAAGACGAAACTGGCGGCGGTGGCCGCGTTCGCGCTGGCAGTGATTGCCGCCTGGAACGATATGGCCCCGCTGATCGGCGTGGACTTCACGATCGTGGTGCCGAACGCTGTCAACGCCCTGGTGCTTGCCTTGCTCGGTGCCGGCGCGGCCAATGGCCTGAAGCGGCTGTCCAAATGACCCGCGTCCTCATCAGCCTGTGCATGGTGGTGACCCTCACCGCCTGCACGACGCTGGCCGACAACGATGTGCGGCGCAAGGCGAAGGTGGCTCTGGCCGCCTACGAGGCCACACAGCAGGCGATGCTGATTTATGGGCACCTACCCGCCTGCGACCCCGTTTCGGGCGTCCTGCGCTTCTGCAGGGACGCTGTGATATGGGCGAAGGTCAAGGCGGCGGACAAGATCGCGGTGATCGCCATCAACCAGGCAGCACCCGTGCTGCAGGGTGAGGCGATTGACGCCGGCCAGATCGTCGGCGCCCTGACCGCCATCGAGAACGTGAAGACCGTGCTTAAGGAAGCGCAGGAAAACTTGAATAAGGGGAGAGCGTGACATGACTGCAGCCCTGATGGCGACCATCCTGCGCGAACTTCTGGTCAACTTGCCGACCTATGTACAGACGGCAAGTGACCTGATTCGTTTCATCGACAGTGCCTACGACACACTGAGCGAGGCGATCGGCGACCGGGAGGTAACCCCGGAAGAGATCGCCGAGATCGTCGCGCGCATCACCGCGAACTCGGCCGAGATACAGTCGATTCCCTGACAGACCGCTTGTCTGTGAACATGATTCCGAGTTAGTGAATAAGAGGCACACGGTTGGACGTGTGCCTTATTTTTCAATGGGTTAACGCTGACAAATTATCAGAGTTCAGTCTGACAGGCCTTTGGAATCATGTAGTCAATTCAATGGCTTAGGGTGGGTGTCAGACCATTTGCTGACAGCGTGTCAAACCTTAGTTGCAGACTTGTTCCGGTAGGCCTCCAGCTTGATCGCGCCCTGGCTCGCTACGACCGGGTCGCGATAGCGGTAATTCTCCAGAATCATGATCACGCTCGACAGTTTGTGACCCGTGCGGGTCGCAATCTCGCCGGGCGTCAGGCCTGCCTGCTCCATGTAGATCACGCAGGAGTGGCGCAGTTCCATTTCCCAGAGGTCGTGGAAGCCACAGGCCTTGGCCACCTTGCGGAACTGCGGGACGTAGACCTTCGGGTCCACAGCCTGCCCATTGGCGTCGGCGACCAGCATGAACCGGTCGGCCGGCAGGGCGTCGAGCGCCGCGCGCGTCTCCTTCAGGAAGGGGCGGATGGTCACCTCCTGGTCGGTCTTGCTTTGCTGGAAGTGGAACACGCCGTCGCGGTAGTCCCGTGGCTTCTGCAGGGCGAGGATGTCCCCCTGCCGCTGGCCAAGGTCGAAGTGCAGGAGCGTGCCAAGCGCGACGTGGGGGAGGTTCATCTCGCGGGCCTTGGCGACGATCGTCAGCAGCTGCTCGATGTTGACCACGCGGATCGGCTTCAGCCGGCGGGCACGCTTCAGGCCGAGGCGGCGGGCCGGGTTGTCGGCAACCACACCGGTGCGGCGCCCGTACTCCAGCACGATGGCCAAGTACGTGGCGACGTGGTCCCGCAGCGACTTGCGGGATTCGAAGCGGGCGAGGAACTCAAGGATCTTCTGCGGCGTGAGGCCGGCGACCTGCGGGTTGTTCTTCTCGCGCGACCACTTGATCACGTAGCGCGACAGCTGCGTGTACACGCGCTTGGTCTTGTCGCGCAGTTGGGCGAAGTACTCGGACTGCTCGTACTGCTTGATCAGCCACGGCATGGAGCCACGCTGGGCGACGGTGGTGATGCCGTTGCGCAGGTAGTCGAGTTCGGCGTTGAGTTCGGACGCGCGGGCGAGCATGTCGATGGGGTCATCGGGCAGGCGGGTGACGCCGACGGGCCACGTCTGCGTTTCGGTCTTGACCTTCAGGCGGTCTGGCACTTGCCAGTAGTAGACAGTCCCTTGCGGGCGTTTGCGCGCGACGACGTAGCGGGGCAGTTGCATGATGGGGTCCTCCAGAGACAGTGGGAAATTTATTCCCACTTCTGGAGTCTGTCAAGTCACTCCGTTCCCGCGTATTCGTCTTCCATAAATTCTCTGACCTTCTTCGCCGGCATCTTGTCGAGAAATAACGGTGTTCCAGGTCCGGCCCATGCGCCTTCGATGTTGAATTCGTAGTACTCGACGGCCATTTCGTGCGACATCCCTGTCTTTTCTAGCAGAGATATAACTTTCCCCCTGTCGTAGACGACCAGATCCATCTGCCCGCAACGGGACGTGATCCCGATGACGGCCGCGTCGAATCCGTCTAACATCAATGGTCGGTCGCTCACTCCCCACCCCCTGCCGCAGCGCGAATGGCGGCTGCGATGCCGTTGCGGATCAGCCCGGTCCTGTTGCTTTCGTTGAGGTACGCCACACCCATTTCCTTGCTGACATTGTCGGCAAGCCACAGCAGCGCGGCGCGCATTGCGTCACCCGGTAAGTTCCCCTCCACCCACAGCGCGCGCGTGTATTCGTCCGCCATACCCTTCACGATGTCACTGCTCATTCGCTGCCCTCCGGTTTCACGCCATCGCTGGCGAGGATTTCGTTGAACAGTTTCGCATTCGTGTCGCAATGTGAGCAGTCAATCCAGTTGCCGCTCATCTCATCCCGCAGCGCCTCAACAACGGCGCGGATGCCTGCGCGGTGCATGGCCCGCTTCATCTCAGGGGTTGGAAACTCCAGACGCGCCCGGTTCTCGTAAGCATCGTCATAAATCCGGCCAAGGTCATCAAGTGTCATGGCTTCACCGCTCCGTTGCGCGCGACCATCACCGACTGCAGCGAACCGCAGCCGGTGATGGCGCCTGGCTTACTTCAGAGAAATCCCGAGGGCTTCCTCGATACTCTTCAGCCGCCGCGCGATCTCCTTCAGAGCGGTGTCGGCAGTGGCCTGCTTGGCCGGCGTTACTGGGGCCTTGCGCAACGACGAACCGTACACCCGCTGCCGAAGTTTCTGCACGTTCTCTGGAGTGACCTGTCCGACCACTTCAGCAATGCGCTCGTCGCTCCACCCCTCCTTGTACTTGCAGATCCCGTCACTCTCGCGAACCAGGTGGGTCTTGAGGAGGTCGTTGATCGCGATGATCTGCACATAACTTGCCACGGCTCTTGTGCGGGTGGCGGCGTGTCCGTTTGATAGGCTCATCTTAGTTTCTCCGAGGGTTGCCTAGCCGGCGGCCAGGGTGTTGAACGAATCCAGCTTCTCGTTGACCAGATCCTGCAGCTGGGATGCGAGGTCTGCATTGTACCGGACGAGCCGGTCAATCTTCGTGGCGTTGGCGTTCTGCCAATCGATGACATCCTTCAGTGACTTGCACGCCATGACCTCGCCCTCGGCCTGGACCTTCCACTCGGTGGCGGTCCTGGTCTTCTTGGGGGCAGGGGCCGGGGCTTCGTCCTTGGGTTCCAACCCGGGGTGGCCGCGGCCTGTCTTCGATCCCTTCGCCCACTCGGCGAGGGCCGTGCCATGCGTCTCGTCGAGGGCGCGGCCGTCGGCGAACAGCGTCTCGAACTGACGGGGGAGTTTCATCATCAGCTTCTCACCCACCTGATCGCTCTTCCACTGCGGCACACCCTTGGCTTGCGGTGGCAGCAGGCAGTTCAGCGTCATCTCGAACAGCATCTCGTCGCCAGCGATCGGCATCCACCCGAGTTCCTGGATGCCGCCCCCCTTCACCGGCTTCGTCTTCTCCTTCGCGCGGAAGCAGAAGATGAAGTTGGCATTGAGTTGCAGCATGCCGGTGATCAGGCGGCGTCGGTTGCCGGCGGGCTTGATCCATGCCGCCATCTTGACCCGCTCCTGCTTGGCCCAATCGTTGCCGGCCATGCGCTCGACTTCCTTGCCGTGGCTGTCGAGGTAGCCGCCTTCGCCTTCGTGTTCGTGGCTCATGCTGTCGACCACGATGACACCGGCACCCTGCTTCACGCAGTAGCGCAGGGCCTCCAGGTAGTCGATGCTGCCGAAGGGGGCGCCGAAGGGCACGTGCTGGAACTTGAACTGGTCAGCGTAGTGCAGCGAGCGGCGGGACTCCGTGTCGATCACGAAGATCTCGCCACCGCTGACTTGCTGGATGCCGGTCGCGAGGCGCAGCGCGGAGAAGGTCTTGCCGCCACCGCTTGGCCCCATCACGCCGACGAGCAGGGGGACCTGGTCGCGATGGGCGGGGGTGTTGGTGAAGATGCGGGTCATGTCAGCACCACCGCTTTGAACTCTATCCCGTTATGCTCAAACACGCCCGGCTGGAACGGTTCCCAGAGGTTGCCGTCCGGTCCGCACTTGTTGAGGGATCCGAAGTCCTTGCGCTCCGTCTCGCACCATGTCGCCAACTCTCCAGACACCGGGTCATACTTTCCGATGTCGGGCTGGACGCATTGCGCGTACCGGATGCTCAACCCCGAATTGAGGCGCATCCACTTGCAGTCCTTGCAGAATTTCATCATTGGAAACCTC
>Ga0181338_1000067_pt1 | contig 27482 bp, 36 predicted proteins | sample Sp13VDMM110SD_FD_122168 | JGI IMG/M metagenome (GOLD analysis project Ga0181338, IMG submission 122168) | Freshwater viral communities from Lake Michigan, USA - Sp13.VD.MM110.S.D | ecosystem: Environmental > Aquatic > Freshwater > Lake | place: USA: Michigan | collected 2013-04-23
AGCATGGCAAACCTCAAAAAGGCGGGTGAAGTGCAAAAGGAAATTGATACCCGCTTCAAAGAGGAAAACAAGGGTCAAGAGGAATACCGCAAAGACCTCATCAAATCCTTGACCGAATGGCTCAAAGAGCAGTCCACAAACGACCTTGCCACAATGGCATTGAATTATGGTTTAGAGGTGTCTTATGAGAAATAAGACTAAGGCGTGGCGTAGGAAGAATGGCAATCGCAGTATGTCAGGTCGCCTAAACTCCCGCAGAAAATAAAATTCGTAGTGCGTGGTTTGGGGGGATTCGTCCCCCCTTTTTTTATCTTGTATCAACCCCGCAACACCCATTCACCCCACACAAACCTCGGACAAACTGACATCGTGTCATATTGTCCACCACCTCAAACCCATTTAATCACCGCATCAATGCCGACTACCATAAAAAACAGAGGGAACTGGCGGGGGGCGACGCCAAAGCGACGAGCAAGCCCGAAGTCATGCAGGGCTAAAGAAAAGGACAAACACTTGACTTTGTCAAGGTATTATGGTATACTAGGATAGTGGGAATTAGCCCATTACTTGCGTTTTATAACCCGACAAAATGACACCCATGTCAGATTGTCCAAACCTAGGAGAACCATCGTGCAAAACCTATCAAGCAAAGACCAAGCATTACTTCACGGACACCTGCAACAGCAAATCGGGACATTGCTTACCAACCCAACCGCACCCAATGTTGCACTAGCCAAAATACTCATGCGTATCGCCAACTCTGTTGGGATTCAAAAAGCCAACCAAACGACAATCTGACAGGCGGTCATTATGTCCTATATCAAAGAACTGCATATCTCACACAAGTATCTCTGCACCGAGTGTTACGGCAACCATGTCGATACCGCAAGAGCCAAGCATCTCAAAGACAACAACTTGCGTATGACCTGCCACACCTGCGGAGAAATCCTAGCCAAACAGCGACGCCATACTATCGCACCACTAAACAAGAGCAACTATATCTGCATCACCGACATGGCTATGCTCAAGCAACTTAACCCAAAGAGAACCACATGAGCCAACCAAACGAACCAAGATTCGAGGACGACTTTGATGTCGATAGAGACCCACCTGAGCAATACACCACAACCCTATACGACATTGCATCGACAAAAGCGTGGAACTACTCGTTGGAATACAACCCAACCACAGGCATGACATCGCCAAGAGCCTTTTCAGCAGAACTAAAAGAAGCCTATAAAGCGGGGTTTCTTGAGGGCTTTACCTACCGCTTAACTAAACCAACCATAGAAAGTGAGGAAGAATGAAAGTATATCGAGGGCACAGAATTGCCCAATTACTCAAGGACATCGAGGAGTTAGAAAACCGACTGAAAAAACTATCGGACGATTCAAACCCCTATTCCCAAGAAGCATACGACGAAGTAGCACAGGGTTATATGTATCTTGCAATATCCAAAGCAAAGTTAAAAGCCTTGCAAGGGAGTCCTGCATGAGCCGTATGTCCGACCTAAACCAAAGCATTACTGATTATCTGCGTAGCAAAGATGGAACGCTTGGCGATGATTACGCTTACGATGGCTCAAATCCTGAACTAGAGGAATACATATTGCTAAAGCAATGCGTAGCAGAAGTGATTGAGTCCTTGGAAGGTGTAGTCAAAGACCTGAACCAAACACAGATGCGTGGGGTAACTTCTGACCATGTGAAAGTGTTGGCTTGGCAGTCTAAGGAAACAGTCGCCGACATCGTTAAGCAACTCAAGAAATTAACCGATTAACCAGCAACCCAACGGACATTATGACACCCATGTCAGTTTGTCCAAACAAAGAAAGGAAATATCGTGGCAACATTTACTATGCAAGACCTAAACGCAATACCTGTAACAACCGAAGAAGACGAAGCATTTAACGCTATACCAAGCACTACCCTAACAACAGAGGACAAACCCTCAATGTTTTGGAATCACAGAGTGGTAGATTTATCGAAAGACAATCAGGGTGAAACTTGGCTTGAGATTCAAGAAGTGTATTACAACGGCGACGGGCAACCATGCGGATATTCCAACCCATGCTTGGGCGGGGAGAACATCGACGAGATTCAGATACAGATACAACGCTTTACCGAGTGTCTGGCTCACCCCATACTCAATGCCGAGACCGACTTCAATAACAAATTTGATGGAGAAGATGATGATAATAAAGAAGAAGCCTAAAGTAATTCAAGGTGTGCCCGTAGTTAAAACAGGCATCGTAGTAGAAGGCATAGATATGTATACCTATCGTGGGACTGACGCTATTAAAGAATCAGGTGTTACTTACAGGTCAGCAAGCGAAGCCTTCAGAGATGCAACCTATGCTACGGCAGGGTGGAAGCCTAAGACTGATTTGGTCGAGGGCTTAGAGTGGTTCTCGGAATTGTTTGTGTTTTTCTTTTGGGTGGGGTTTGCCATATCCTGCCCGATTGTTCTTGCTTTATGGCTATTTAGATAAGGAGAAGTGAAATGAAATTTAATAAAAATGTAACCAAAAAGATAGCACGCTATCTCAAAGCAAACCCCAAGGCATCAGCCAAGGAAGTTCTTCATGCTTGCGGTGCAGAGAATAGGACTCAGGTCTACGCATTACGCTATCGTATGAAAAAACAGGGAACTTGTCAGGAAGTCGTGGCAACCACCCCCAAAATTAACATCACGCAGGAAAACGAAGCATTGCGTAAACAGATAAAGCAACTCGAAGGTGACTTACTCATACGCAACATAGAGTTATCCGAAACGCTTGACAACTTGCACAAAGCCGAGTCTAAAACCTACGACTTGAAAGCAGTCATCAAATACTTGGAAGGGAAAGCATAATGACTTGGGGCTGGTCAACTTACAACTGTGCGAAACTGCCCGCACTTGCTAACTATCAACAGGCAAAGGAACACTACGAGAAAGTCATACCAATTCGTGGTAGAAGTCAGGTAGTTAAACCGTTGGGTGAGGTGCGTCGCTTTTGTTGGTATCGCATTGAGAAACTTGTTGATGCGGTGCAGTCCGAAGCCGAGCCACTTGGTGTGTATAGAGATATATATGCTTGCACGCTACACGGAGAGCCTTACATTTTGTTTATGCCCGACGACACCATAGAAGTAAAAGCACATAAATGGCAGTCGCCGACGCTTAGACATTTCTTGACCTATTCGCTACGAGCATTTGGTCAGGTCGAGTCTTTCCGTGGCAAGTGGTATTTCATAAACAAGGCAGGCAATAGTTATCTGTTATCACAGAAGGATAAGAGTCTTATCCTAAAGAAAGATGGGGAATACTATGTGCCAACTAATTGTGAAGTCGAGAAGAAATACAAGGCTGACCGCAAGGCTATGAATAAGATACTCAAAAGGTATAAGACATTCATGGACTACGGCAGGACTGCATTATCAATCGACCCAAAGGTAACAAGGCTACAACCTGCAAAAGTAGGGCATGGTCTTGACTTTGGGAATGTTCAACTTGTCTCTCACTATTGGCGTAATGGAGAAGTCGTTACAGCCAACAGAGCAAGCCTTATCAGAGCACTAGATGTGTTTAACGCTTCTGGTGATTTGAACTTGGCTTACGAATTGCTTTTGTATGTTGCGTATGATGCAGGACATTATTCATACAGAGATATGCAGGCTACCTGTCAGCCAATAAGTTTTGACAACCGCATGAAAGAAGTATTCAAGTATTACTTTAGAGATGAGGTATTCACATCGATAGAGCAACCCATTGGCGTAGCATTCTTTGATGCAAACGCTAAGTATTTTAGGTAGTAGAACAGGACATAATGACATGGTGTCAGATTGTCCGAACATTTTAATAAACAGAAAGGAAACAGAATGTCAGAAGTATTTCTAAATAAAGTAGCAACCCTCAAAGAAGCCGAGGATATGATTGTGGCTTGTGGTTCTAAAGCAACCTTTCACCTTATGGGTGAGCCAGGGGTTGGCAAGACCGCAATGTATAAGAACATAGTGCGACGCACAGGCTTCAAGGGTATCTATATCGACGCACCTAACATCGAACTAGGCGAACTCGGTATTCCAATCCCCGACCATAGCACCAAGACCACACGCATCTATCCTAACGAGCAGTGGGGTTTTCATATCAGCGAACCTAAAGTAATTTTCATTGACGAGTTCACCAAAGCACACGCTGCTGTAAAGAATATGTTGCACCCAATGCTCAATGAACCACGCACTATCATGGGTATCCCATTGCACGAACAGGATATTGTTATCACCGCAGGCAACTTCACAAGCGACGGAGTAGGCGATGTTATGGCATCACATAGTCGCAACAGGGTATCGGTAGTTACCATTAAGAAACCACACGCAGGCTTTAACCCTGATGGTAGCATCGACGACCACTCATGGGGTAAGTGGGCTGTTGACAACGACATTGCACCCGAAGTATTGGCATGGGTAAAAGAAACACCGCATTGCCTAGCGTCATACCTAGACCCTGCACAGAACGGCAACAAGTATATATTCAATCCTAAAGAAGCACAGAAGTCTTTTGTTTCGCCACGCTCTCTTGCTAGAGCAAGTAATATTCTTAAGGCTCGTGCCGGCATAACCATGAACGCAACCCTTTGTGCGTTAGAGGGAACAATCGGTGCACCAGCGGCTCGTGATTTGATGTCGTTTGTTGAGGTCGCCGACTCGCTACCAACTTGGCAAGATATTATCAAGAGTCCAACAACTGCCAATGTGCCGAACAGTCCAGCCGCTTTATGTTTACTTGCTTTCTCAGCAGTGCAAAGAGTAGATAGAGATAGCATCGGTAAGTTCTTTGAATACCTCAAGCGAACACCTAAAGAATTGCAGTCTGTGTTCTGCTTGACAGGCATGAAGAACCACGACAAGAAGAAACTATTCTTGACAAGCCAATCGTTTGCTGATTGGATGCGTGAAAACCAATACTTATTCTAAGGGGGACATATGGAATTAGGTGCAATCATTGCGTTAGCATGGAGTATCGTGCTGTTTATATTAGGTGTCGGGACAGGATTCTTCTTGGCACTATTAATTGAAAGGAAGTAAAGATGGAAGACAAAGAAGTATCGGAGATGTCAAAGCGTGCTAACCAAGTCGCCAATGAGTTAGGTGATTTGCTAGAAAAAGCCGATGTTGAAAACGGAATGGCATTATCTATTCTGTCTGCAATGCTTATCGACTTAGCAATAGATATGAATATACCTGAAGCCGACTGCATGAAAGTCATGGTTAAACTCATATCTCTAAAGTATGAAGAAGTAAGAGAAGAGAGTGAAGAAGAATCACCTCAAACTACAACTGATGAGAAAGGAATAACACAATGGCTAAACTAACAGCCGAACAACGGATAGAGAGAACTCATATCCAACTAATGAAGCACCCTGACTTTTGTTTATTCTCAGGCTTGTTCATGGTAGGCAAGGTAAGCGTTGATGATGCGACGCCGACTGCAAAAACCAACGGCTTAGATGTAACCTATGGTAGAGCATTCGTTGATGCATTGAACGATAAGCAACTTGCTTTCCTTATCCTACACGAGAATATGCACAAGGCTTATCGTCATCTGGTGGTGTGGGAAAAACTCCACAAGGAGAATAATGAACTTGCGAACATGGCTTGCGACTATGTAATCAACTTACAAATCCAAGACTACGATAAGAACAACCATACAGTAGAGATGCCAACCGATGACGAGGGTAAAATCAGGGGTCTTATTGACGAAGCATATCGTGGTATGGATACGCATCAGGTATACAAGGAACTTGTCAGGAAATATGGCAAGAACTACGGCAAGCCCAAAATCAAAATCATCGGGCAAGGTGGTAACGGACAAGGTGATGGCGATGCCGAGGGCGAGGGGGATAGCGAAGGCGAGGGTGATGGACTACCCAAAGGCTTTGACGACCACGATTGGGATGGTGCTAAAGAAATGGATGCGGAAGAAAGCAAGCAGGCTTCCGAAGAAATCGAACGAGCATTGCGACAAGGTGCAATCCTAGCGGGCAAGATGAAGGGAAATGTTTCTAGAGAAATGCAAGACCTTCTCACACCCAAGGTGGATTGGAAAGAAGCACTGCGTGATTTCGTCAAAAGCACAACCCAAGGCAAAGACCAAAGCACATGGAAGCGAGTGCATAAACGCTACATTGGTATGGACATTATCATGCCCTCATCGTATGACGAAAAGGTAGGTGCTATCTTGGTGGGTGTAGATACATCAGGCTCTATCGGTGGTGAGGAACTTGCACAGTTCTTGGGTGAGGTGAAGTCTATATGCGACGAGGTAAGTCCCGAACAGATTGACCTATTGTATTGGGATACCCATGTTGCATCTCACGAAGTATACAAAGGTGCAGAACTCTGCGGACTAACTGAATCAACCAAGCCCAAGGGTGGTGGGGGGACTGACCCCGACTGCGTGCCACAGTATATGAGAAAGCAAGACCTCAAGCCTGAGTGCGTAATCATGTTGACCGACGGCTATCTAGGTTCTGATAAGAGCAAGTGGCAGATTACTAGCCCTGTCTTATGGTGTGTCAAAGGCAATCGTGGTTTCAATAGTAATGATGTAGTAGGTAAAGTAGTTCATGTTGAGTAAATAAACCAACGGACATTATGACACCCCTGTCATTTTGTCCGACTAACGAAAGGAAATTATATGTCACATCAAGAAGCGTATCAAGATAAAATCAGAGCAATCTTACAGGCTAAAGGAGTAGCACCAAAGCCAACGGAGAATAGTATTAGTATTGCATCATCAGCCATGTTGGTGGAGTTATCTATCAGCACATGGACTGCTAGAAAACTAGACAAGCGTGTGTCAGCCGAGGTAGACGCAACCAAATCTACCAAGACTAGGGCAGGCAACTATAACAAGAACCTGCTCGCAGGCACAGGCTTCCTAGATACCATAACAAAGTATGCTGCGAATGCACGAGCATGGCATCTATCTCAAACACTTCCTTGGTCGGACAACGGCTTACGCTTACTGCCTATGTCTAACTTCATGGACTACAAAGCCCAACTCGGTGTGCTAGAGAACAACTACATGGCATTGGTAGATAAGTTCGTGGTTGCCTATCCTAACCTAGTAAGTGCCGCCGCTTTTCAACTAGGCGATTTGTTTGACAGAGCAGAGTATCCCGATGCGGAGAAAGTCAAAAACAAATTCAAGATAGCCTACAACTTTTTGCCTGTGCCAATGGCGGGCGACTTCAGGGTAGACATAAACGAAGATGCTAAGTCTGAGATTATGAAGTCTTGCGAGGACGCTTACAACGAACGCCTTAACAACGCAATGCGTGATGCTTGGAATAGGTTGCACGATTGTCTTACTCGCATGAGTGATAGGCTTCAGTATGACGAGGTAATGGTAGTTAGTGATGACCCTCTTACCCGTCGGGAAACTGTGCTAAAGCCACGCATATTCCGAGACAGTCTAATAGAGAATGCGATGGAGTTAACGGCGCTGCTTAAACACTTTAACCTCACCAACGACACTAACCTAGAGGAAGCACGCAGAAGTTTAGCCGACGCTATACAGAATCACGACGCCGAGTCCCTTCGTGAAAACTATCATGCTAGGGAAGTAGTCAAGCAGAAAGTTGATAACATTCTTAACAAATTTAATTTCTGAGGACAGTATGGTTAACATAGATAAATCACAGTTGAATGTAAAGCACAGAGATACATTGCCGTATAGTAATAACCTCTTGGACTTTGCGTATCAGGTTGCACTTGCTAAACCGCTATGCAAATTAGTGGTAGACGAAAATTGCTTAGATAATGTATGGAAAGATGGGAAGGCTGAAAGCGTAATCTACCGCATTAAAATCTACGAGAACGGCGAGGAACTTGGCTTTGTAAGCACAGGCACTAGGTATCTTGCAGGCAACAAGGAAGAAGTCTACGGCGTTGGTAGTTTTCGTATTCGCAAAGAACGAGGTGGGTCTGCTACGATGACCAAGGATATCAAGGTAGCCTTGCGGACAGTAAAGCGTATGCTTGTCTCCAGAGTAGACAACGAATTAGTCGACCTCATTAAAAACAAAGTAGACAGTGGCGTGAGACAACTTGTATATCACGCTAAAAACACTTTGCGATGGGAACTTGACGCCGAAGAAGAAGTAATATTCTATGCTATGCAAGCGTATTATGCTAAAAAACGCGGAGAGGACAAAGTGTCTTTACCTTCTAAGTTAGTATCAGTTAAAGACGAAAAGGGGCATCAGCGTAAGTGTGAAGAGTTTGAAGCATCTAGCAGTTTAGAATTAGCACATCACGCTAAGACAGGGTATGGTGTCATGTTAAACGCAGACGGGGGGTATGTGGTATACGACTACGCACTTGGTGCTCTAGAAAAGTATCCGTCGTTTTATGGTTTGCCTATTTACTTACAAGAGAAACTAGGTATATTCAAGTTACTAAATGTTGACGAGCCTGTGATGAATGTAGGCTGTAAGTTCAATGAGGGTATGTTTTACATTTACCCCAAAACTGCTGTATAATTCCTAGGAGACTCCTTCATTGGTGTTTCCTTTCACGATGATTGCGCCGACTTTATATTGCAGATGTAAATAGGCGTGGCTTAAATGTCCATCAATCTCCTCAACCGCAAGTAGAGTGCGGAATCTGCTAACTCTACAACATACCTTTCTGTATTACTAAGCCACCTTCGGGTGGCTTTTTTATTGTCGGACATTATGACATCATGTCATTTTGTCCTAGGGTTTATCCTAGTAAAAATCTTGTTGCGTATGCTTTTGCTTAAGAGTATACTATGTCAATTAGATAAGGAAACCGAAACCAAATGACAACACCTGAGTCCAAAGTAAAGAAAGCCGTCGTTAAAATTCTGAAAGACCACGGCGTCTATTACTTCTTCCCTGCTACGCATGGCTATGGTAGGTCAGGCGTCCCCGATATTATAGCGTGCTTCTGCGGTCAATTCATAGCAATCGAATGCAAAGCCGACGACGGCAAACTCACGGCACTACAAGAGCGAGAGATACTCCGCATACGACGGGCAGGGGGCGACGCCTTTCTTGTTAACGAAGAATTGTTAGATGACCTCAACCAATATTTTTATTTTGCTGGGCTTGATGACGATGGGCGGTGCTGAAATGCGGGCGACCCACCAGTTCCTTCACCATAGGATGAAAAGATTATGAATGACGGCGTAAAAATTTTGCTTGAACGCATGAAGACCAACCCCGAAGAGTTTGTTGGTGTGCATGGTAAATGGAATCATGTGATATCTGAGCACATTGCTTTTTTAGAAGAAGCCGACAGGAAAGCAATTACTGGGGGCATAGATAAAATAATGCAACAACACTTTACGGAAGAAGTAATGAAGGAACTTATTGACCCGCACCAAGAAACAAAAGACTGGGTAGAAAAAGTAATGGACTCACACGGTTTAAAAGGAACAACTTGGGGAAGGCTACAAGTTTGAACATCATCACCTTAGACTTCGAAACTTACTACGACAGGGCGTTTAGCTTATCAAAGCTAACGACAGAAGAATATGTTCGTTCAGATATGTTTGAAACAATAGGCGTTGCTATAAAGGAGAACGACAATGAAGCGATTTGGTTTAGCGGAACACACGATGAGATTTCTAGGTTCTTGTATAAGTTTGATTGGTGTCATTCTTTTGCACTTGCTCACAACGCTATGTTTGACTCCGCTATTCTTTCTTGGCGGTTTAATATTCAACCGATGGCTTGGCTGGACACGCTTAGCATGGCTCGTGCAACAGATGGGCTTGAGGCTGGAAACAGTCTTGCTAAATTGGTGGACAGATACTCTTTGGGGCAGAAGGGAACGGAAGTTCTTGATGCTTTGGGTAAAAGACGCCAAAACTTTAGTGCTGGGGAACTTAATGTTTATGGTAACTATTGCATTAACGACGTGGAGCTAACCTACAAGCTATTTAATATCTTAGCACAGCGCTTTTCAAAGACAGAACTTCAGCTTATTGACTTAACAACGAAGATGTTCTCCGAGCCGATACTGCAACTAAACACTCCATTACTAGAACAACATTTGATGCAAGTTAAAGCCCGCAAAGAGAAACTACTTGATGCTTGCATATCAGATAAAGACACCCTAATGAGCAACCCCAAGTTAGCTGAACTGCTTATAGGTCTAGGTGTAGAACCGCCAACAAAGATAAGCCCTGCTAATGGGAAGGAGACCTATGCTTTTGCTAAAAACGACGAAGGATTTAAGGCGTTGGCTGAACACTCTGATGAACGAGTTCAAGCTATCATTGCCGCTAGACTGGGGACGAAGTCAACCCTTGAAGAAACACGGACGGAAAGATTCATTAATATTAGTTTACGGGGCAATATGCCTGTACCACTTCGTTATTATGCTGCTCATACTGGTCGTTGGGGTGGCGATGACAAACTAAATCTACAAAATCTGCCACGCAAATCTTTGCTTAAAGATGCAATTACAGCGCCAAAGGGTCATGTGCTTATAGACGCCGACTCATCACAGATTGAAGCAAGGATTGTTGCATGGCTATCAGGGCAAAACGACCTCATCGAAGCGTTTGAAAGGAAAGAAGATGTATATAAAATCATGGCATCGGCGATCTATAACAAAGAGGAGAAAGATATTACCTCGGAGGAAAGGTTTGTGGGTAAGACGACAATTCTTGGCGCAGGCTATGGGATGGGTAGCATTAAGTTCAGGATACAGCTTAAAACTTTTGGGACTGAAATTGAAGAGTCGGAAGCTGCGAGAATTATCGAAGTTTACAGGCGCACCTATCCACACATCCCAAAACTTTGGAAAGAAGCTAATAATTCCCTCGAAGCCCTATGTGAAAGAAAAACTTGTAAAGTGGGGGTTCAACCCCAAGCGCTTAGTCTTACGGCAGACGGTTTTTTATTACCATCGGGACTCTTCCTCAACTACAAAGACTTAAGAAAAGATAGCGATGAAATCGAAGGCTACTCATACTCAAGCCGACGGGGTCGTATAAAAATATACGGCGGTAAGGTTGTGGAGAATGTTTGTCAAGCATTGGCTAGGTGTGTCATCGGTGAGCAGATGCTAAGAATAAGTAAGCGGTACAAAGTTGCGCTGACTGTGCATGACGCAATCATGGCGGTTGTGAAGGAAGAAGAGGCGGAAGAAGCCAAGGCTTATGTAGAAGAGTGCATGAAGTGGAGGCCGAGCTGGGCGTTAACATTACCCCTTTCTTGCGAAGTAGGCGTTGGTAAATCATATGGAGAATGCTAATGAAATTTTTTGCGTGGGTAGGGGCGGCTTTTATTTGTTGGACAAGTTTCATGCTTTACATGGTTTATCAGGAGCATAAAAAACAAGTGTATGCGTGTTCGGACTTAAGACCAAATGCGCCAATAGATGTAGTTAAACAGTGCGAAAGACTAACAAAGAAAGGAAGCAAATGAATCAAGAAATGGATGTTTTTGTGGAAGATACTTTATGGAGCGCATCCCAAAGAATAGAATCCCTAGGTTATAAAGTTGGCAATGCGGCTGATGTTTTAGAAGCTATAGCGGCTGAAACCAACGAAGATCCAACTAGCGGGGCACTTTGGTTTATGCGTGATGCATTAAAAGCTTTAGCAGACGAAATAATTTTGGAAGCAGACAAATTGCTCGAAGATAGAAAAGCATTAAAGGACAGCATAAAATCTGTTAAAGGCAAGAAAAGCAAATGACAGACAAAATACTACCCTTTACAGGGAACACCGTGTTAGATAGCGATGCCGACGATATATTGGAAGCCAACAAAGGCAAGTACGAAGGCTTTGTAATAATAGGTTATGGACATGATGGGGAAGAGCGCCTTATCTCTACGACCAGCGACTCTGCTTTAATACTATGGTGGCTTGAGAGAGCCAAGAAAACTATTTTAGAGAGTGCTGATCCATACGAGGACTGGGAATGAATCTACAAATTGTGCACAATAAAACGGCTAAATGGAAAGACGGTACTTGGGATGTGGCGGATAAACCATTATATTTTTGGGAACATAACGGCACTCAATCACCTACATTTGCTGTTTTTGCAGACGCATTAAACTGGATTATTAAGCACGACGAGGAAAGAAATGGATAAACCAACAGACGAGTACAAGGTTTGCAGTTTGGAGGAAGCCGAAGCGTTTGCCAAAAAACGACGGAAAGATCTGAGAGAAATGAATACAGGATTGTTTGACGATATTCAAATCAATAACCCCGATAGAGACAAGGCATGGGAAGCATTTATTAAACGCAAAGATGTTGAAGGTTGGGCGGTTGATAAAGAGGGCTTTCCTTTAAATGGCTTTTACGATGTGTGGTGCATTGCATGGAGTAAGGCACAAGCAGAAAGGGCGAAAAATGAATAAGCCAAACTATGTAGCAGAAGCACCATACCAACCCGGCTATGAGGATGCCGTAGTCACGGAGCCAAAGCCATTTTTATGCGGAATCTACAAGTCTAAACCCTTGAGCGATAAGAAAATAGTTGAAATTGCTACAGAGCATATTCATATGACTTTAGGTGGCGAAAGATTTGGATATTTGGAATTTGCCAGAGCAATAGAAAAGGCACATGGAATCAAATGACTAAATTTGCTTGGTCTTACTCATCCCTTGGGTTGTTTCAGCAATGCCCTAAAAAGTATTACCACCTTCGTGTGCTCAAAGATACCAAAGAGCCTGAGAGTGAGCCGATGCTTTATGGTAAGGCAGTGCATGAGGCGGCTGAGAAATACATAGGAGAAGATGTTCCAATACCGGAGAAGTTCTCATTCATTACTCCAATATTAGATATTCTTAAGGCTATACCCGGCCAAAAGTATTGCGAATACAGAATGGGTCTGACCAAGGAACTAAAGCCCTGCGAGTTCTTTGATGCGGATGTCTGGTTTAGAGGCGTAGCCGACCTGCTTATTGTTAATGGCGAACTAGCCCATGTCATAGATTACAAGACAGGCAAAGATAGTAAGTATGCCGACACCAAGCAGTTAGAACTCATGGCTTTGGCGGTGTTTAAGCACTTCCCCAAAGTTAAGAAAGTCAAAGCAGGATTAGCGTTTGTTGTATGTGAAGATTTTATTCAAGCCAAATACGACAAAGAGAATGAACCAAAGTTTTGGTTACGATGGATTGAAGAGACCGACCGCCTCACTCTAGCATACGAGAATGATATGTGGAATCCAAAACCTAACTTTACTTGTAGAAAGTTTTGCCCAATAATGACTTGTCAACATAACGGAAGAGGAGAATATAGATGAAAAAAGTATCATGGGAAGAATCGCTTAGGGTCGCCCAACCTAGAGAACTAAACATATGGGATGGGGTATACAAACCAAAACTGCACCCCTATGCCGACCGCATTGCAGAAAACAAAAGGATACCTAGTTTATGGACACCAACCAAAGTAGAAGGGAGCAGGAAATAATGGAAATCAAATGCAAAATGATTAAAGAGTTACCTGATGGTTCAGCCATCATAACTATAGACTTAGACGAAGACGCCAAAGAGTTCTTAATTGGTGAAGGTTTTTTAACTATAGTTAAGCGCTCCCTTGCGTCGTCTGAAAGCTATGTGCCAAAAGAAAAGGCTAAAAAGAAATGAACGAGCAAGATCTAAGAGATTGCTTTGCAATGTTTGCTTTGATGGCTGTTGTGTTTGCACACAAAGGGGAAGATTCAGAATCAGCTTCGGTTACAGCCTATGAGTACGCAGATGCCATGTTAAGAGCACGAAACAAAGAACCCGAACAAGAGGTTGGTATTGTTGCAGCTAAGTCAAGAAGAAAGGCAAAAGATGCATGAGTAGAGAACCGGGGGATGTAGAAAAAGATTTATACGCAATGACCCAAGAAGAGATTGCAGAAATATTGGGTGTAACAAAATCGGCAATAATACAACTAGAGAAGAAAGCACTAGCAAAAATAACTGCAAAACTTATTGAGCGTGGTTTTGACTTTGAAGATTTTTTTGGAGAAAAAAATGAGCATGACTGGATGGCAAAAGCATGGACAAAGCGAGCAAAGCGAGCAAACCCAGAGCCAAGAAGACATCGTAAACAATCCTAAACATTACACTTCCCATCCTTCGGGAGTGGATTGCATCGACATTACTGAGCACATGAACTTCTGTCTTGGTAACGCATTGAAATATATTTGGCGTGCGGATTTAAAAGGTGATGCTATTGAAGACTTACAAAAAGCTGCTTGGTACATAAACAGAGAAATAGAAAGGAGAAGCAAATGAGTGACGAACAAATAACCCCATACAATCCAGACTGGTTTCCGCCATGCTTTGAAAGCAAAAAACAGCACAGAGAATATATGTGGCAAGTCTTTAGGACAAAGCAACCCGAAGACGAACTTAATTACTGCATGGACTGTAATAGGGAATACAAAATTAAAATGCTTAAAGAAAAGCGCTGTGAGCATCCTGAGACTATTTTTGTCACATGGAAAAACACGGTTAAGTTTTCAAAAGAAGAAGTAATGTCCAAGCCTGTTGTGCCTACACATACCGAGCAAGAAGAACCTGACGTAATTGGAATATCTAACCTAAGTAGATTTTGGAACACTCCCGCCTATGACAAACCCTAATATAGAACCTATCCCTTTTATGGGGCTTGTAGACATTGAAGAGTACCAAGTAATCAATGACTTGAACGAATATATATGTAAAAACTACGGCAATAACCCTGAAAATATGCCAAAATATGTGGTGTTAGGAGACGGAAGTTTCTATATTTTCTACAAAGAGGAGCACAGATATGCCATATGTGAACAAGCCACGCCCATACAAAAAGGAATATCAGCAACAACTGGAGAGGGGGGAGCAGCCCAAGAGGAACACTCGAGAGAGAGCCCGCTATGCGATGGACAAGAAGGGCGTAGACAGGAAGGGGAAAGACATTGACCATGCTATACCACTATCCAAAGGCGGTACGAATGCTCCTAGCAACCTTAAGCTTAAATCTCCGAGTGCTAACAGGTCTTTTAGCCGGAACTCGGATCATACGGTAAAGAAGAATAAACCTAAAAATGGAAATACTAAATAACAAAGCAATACTGATTACGACTCGCCGACCGCATCTCGTAACCGAGTGCATACCAAAAAGCCAAATTGTTGAAACCCAAGGAGATTTACATAAAGTATTAGTTAATTGGGGATTAGAAGAAGCACAAGCACTATCCAAGTTAAGAGTTAAAAACGTACCGTCGCCTATAAATAAAGACTACAAATGGCCTGGTAAGTTTGCCCCAATGCAACACCAGCGAGAAACCGCAGCATTCTTAACACTTAATCAAAGAGCGTTTTGTTTTAACGAACAAGGCACAGGTAAGACCGCATCGTCAATATGGGCAGCGGATTATCTTTTGATTAAAGGCACCATATCTAGAGTTCTTGTTGTTTGCCCCCTATCTATTATGCAGTCCGCATGGCTAGCTGATTTGTTTAAGTTTGCTACGCACCGCAAAGTAGACATGGCTTACGGGGACAGACATAAACGCAAAGCTATCATAGAGGGCAACGCCGACTTTGTTGTAATTAACTATGACGGTGTTGAGATTGTCGCCGACTCCATTGCGAAAGGCGGGTTTGATTTAATTATTATAGACGAAGCTAACGCATATAAAACAATAACTACCCAGCGCTGGAAAGTTCTTAACGGGATAATAAACTCAAAGACTTGGATATGGATGATGACGGGTACTCCAGCAGCACAAAGCCCAACAGATGCATACGGGCTAGCCAAAATGTGCGTACCTAAAAACGTTCCTAAGTTCTTTGGCACCTTCAGAGATCAAACTATGCTACACGTCAGTAAGTTTAGATGGGTTCCAAAACCAAACGCCAACGAGGTTGTGTTTACTGCTCTTCAACCAGCCATCCGTTTTACTAAAGAAGAGTGCTTAGATCTACCGGAGGTTACACATGTTTTTCGGGACGCCCCCCTTACTCCGCAACAGGAGAAATACTACAAAATCCTTAAAAAAGAAATGCTCATGGTGGCAGACGGCGAGGAAATCAGCACAGTTAATGCAGCTGTTAACCTTAATAAACTTTTACAGATTAGCGGCGGCGCAGTCTATTCAGACACAGGCGCAGTGGTTGAGTTCGATGTGTCGAACAGGCTTAAAGTCATTCAAGAAGTTATTGAAGAAGCCAGTCATAAAGTTTTAGTATTTGTACCGTTTACCCATACCATAGAATTACTTGCTGCGCATTTAAAGAAAGCAGGGATAACCAACGAAATTATAAATGGTGCAGTGCCAGTAAATAAACGCACCGATATATTTAAACGGTTTCAGGAGAGGGAAAACCCTAGTGTTTTAATTATTCAACCACAAGCAGCCGCACATGGTGTAACATTAACTGCTGCAAACGTAATTATTTGGTATTCGCCTGTAACATCTATCGAAACATACCTGCAAGCCAATGCTCGTATTGATAGGCAGGGGCAGAAGAACCCGATGACTATTGTGCATATTAAAGGAAGCCCTGTAGAGGGAAGACTTTACAACCTGCTACAAAATAAATTAGACACGCATGAGAAGTTAATTGACCTGTATAAAAAAGAAGTTACAGAAAGTACTTGACAAGGTCAACAGATAGTATTAAGATGTATCAAACAGACATAGATCTGTCTCTAATGAAAGGAAATATATGGAAGTTAAACCATCAGTTGATGAACTCGTTACCGTCTACATTAAAATTCGTGACGCACGAGACGCTGCTCGCAAACAAGCCGATGAAGTAGATGCGGACTTTGATGAGCAGTTGGATGTGATTAATCAGCAAATACTAGAAATCTGCAAAGAAACAGGCGCCGACAGCATTAAAACAAAGCACGGCACTGCTATTCGCACGGTTAAATCTAGGTATTGGACTAATGATTGGGAGCGGTTTTATGACTTTATGTTTGAGCACAACGTGCCTGAACTGTTAGAACGTCGCATTCATCAGACCAACATTAAGCAGTTCTTAGGAGAAAACCCCGACTTGCTACCCGCCGGGTTAAATGTGGATAGCGCTTATACAATAACTGTAAGGAGAAGCAAATGAGCGAATTAGCTCTATTTAAAAAAGATCTACCCGACTATCTTAAGAAGGTCGAGTTAGACGATGCAACAAAGGCGTTACTTGGTAGTGGTGGCGGTGGCAAACGTATTTCTTTGCGTGGCGGTAAGTTCCGCATGGTAGTTAACAACGAAGAAGTTATGACTAGCAATAGTGATACTTTAAATATCGTTGTTGTTAACAACGCAAAGAGAGTGTCCCGCACTTTCTACGCCAAGGCATACAACCCTAAAGAAACAGCGACCCCTCCAGATTGCTGGTCTTCTGATGGCGAAACACCTGATGCAAGTATCGAAGAGCCACAGCATCACAACTGCAACGAGTGCCCACAAAACGTAAAGGGTTCTGGTCAAGGTGGTAGCCGTGCCTGCCGTCACTTCCGTCGTATTGCAGTAGCGCTTGCAGACGATGTTGGTGGAGATGTATATCAAATGACACTAGCTTCTAAGTCCATCTTTGGTAAAGGCGATTTAGAGCACATGCCGTTTGAGCAGTTCGGTAGCTATGTTGCATCACAGGGCTATAACTTAAACAACATGATTACTGAAATGCGTTTTGATCCTGATAGCGATACAGCTAAGCTATTCTTTAAACCACTAGCGTTCTTAACTGAGCAAGACTGGGAGATAGCTAAGCGTCAGGGTGCGTCTATGGCTGCTAAGAAAGCTATTGAGATAAGCGTTCCCAAAACCGACAGTGCTCCTAAATTAGCTGCACCGAAAGCAGAAGCGGAAGATCCTCGTGCTGAAGTAGCCGAGCCTAAAAAGCGTCCCGAGAAAAAAGCTACGGAACCAACTGCTAAGAAAGACGTTAAGTCAATCCTAAGTAGCTGGTCAACGGATGACGCATGAGCTTAAGAGGTTATAGCCTCCGGCTTTTTAGAGCTAACCAAGAGGCGGACTCCAAGTTAATTGGGGTTCAGCTTGGTAGGTATTGTATAACCAAGGACATACCGGTATGTCAAATTGCGGGGAAATTTAATGTATCTCGCATGACGATATACCAGTGGTTTGTAGGTGCTACAAAACCCAATAAAGAACGGGCTGAAAAGATAAAAGCATTGCTAGAGAAAGCTCGCTTTAGCGTTTAGTTTACCCCCGGGGCAGCTAGTTTGACGGAACGAAAAGAGGGATGCCGAACCCTCCTGCTGCCCTTCCTTTCTTCGGTTTTGAGGTGATATGGCAAAGACAGACTTATTAACAGCAGTGCTCCCCAAAGAAGGGTGGTATTGCATAGTAGGTTTAAAGCAACAGGGGCATCCAAGACAAGTATTTGTTGAGACACTTGATGAAGCGTCTGATGAAATTGAAAACTTATTGTCTCAATCCTATGATGTTTATTTTGCTTGTGCCAAGTATGGTAATGATGTTGACGGACGCACACAGAAAAATAGCACATACTTTAAATCGTTTTGGTTAGATATAGATTGCGGAGTAGGTAAGCCGTACACAACGCAAGAAGAAGGCTTAGCTGCGCTTGAGCAGTTTTGCAAGACTATTAATATGCCGATGCCGTCAACCGTTAATTCGGGGCGTGGTGTCCATGTGTATTGGAGACTTGCACAAACTATATCTCGCAACCAGTGGAAGCCTGTAGCCGACCGCATTAAATACTTATGTGAAGAGCATAAGTTCAAAGCCGACGGCTCCCGCACTGCGGAAAGCGCATCTATTCTTAGAGTACCTGAGACTTTTAACTATAAGCAAGCCGAGCCGCTACCGGTGTCGATTATCAACATAACCGATGAAATGGATTATGAAGATGTAAAAAAGCGACTTGGTGTGCTTGTGGGTCCCGACTATATCCCACGGCAGTATAACCAAGATACAAACACCAGAAAAAACTCACAGAGTCGGTTTAAGACCATCATGCTCAAAACGCTTGATGGCAAGGGATGCAATCAGATTGCTAATTTGGTTGAGAACCAAGCCACGCTTGACGAGCCTAGATGGCGTGCAGTCTTAAGTATTGCTACGCATTGCGTAGATAGAGATATAGCTATACATGCTGTAAGTAAAGAGCATCCTGAGTATGACCCAGCAGCTACAGAACGAAAGGCTGAAAAGATTGAGTTCCCGTATTCCTGCGAGAAGATGGAGTACTACAACCCAGGGTTCTGTAACGACTGCCAGCATAAGAACAAGATTAAAAACCCTATCCAATTAGGTAACGAGATTCTTGTAGCCGAGCCTGATGCACCGATTGTTTCCGAAACTCCCAAGGGCGAGAAGCAGATATTTAAAGTTCCTGAGTTTCCGTTCCCATACTTTAGGGGCAAAAACGGGGGTGTGTATCGGCAAAGTGCGGATGAAGAAGATGAGCCAGCGCTTATATATGAGCACGACTTGTATGTTGTTAAGCGTTTGAACGATCCTAAAAGAGGCGATGCAGTTTGGATTAGGCTACATTTACCGAAGGACGGGGTTAGAGAATTTGCTATACCGCAGACAGAAGCTATGACGATTGAGAAGCTGCGAGATAAATTATCTTGGCATGGTGTTGCTGCACCTAAAAAGCAGATGGAAGGAGTTATGTCCTACATCATTTCGTTTATTAAAGACTTACAAAATAGAGAAAGAGTAGAGATTATGAGAACACAATTTGGTTGGACGGATAACGACGCCAAGTTTATTCTTGGAGATCAAGAGATTTCAGCAGTAGGAAACAGCTATAGCCCACCATCTGCAGACACAGGTAGCTTAGCCGACTGGATGACGCCGGTTGGTTCTTTAAAAGAATGGCAGGCTATTGCACAGACTTACAGCATGGAAGGGTTTGAGCCACACGCATTTGGATTTTTTACAGCCTTTGGTGCCCCACTAATCAAGCATTTAAACCTCAAGGGTGCGATTGTTAACCTAATTAATAACACGTCAGGCACAGGTAAATCTACAGTATTGAAGATGTGCAACAGCGTTTATGGGCACCCCGAAGAACTAATGCTTCAATGGAAAGATACCTACAACGTCAAGATCCATAGGCTCGGCATTATGAACAACCTGCCTGTAACAGTTGATGAGATCACTAAGATGACTGGAGATGAGTTTTCGGACTTTGCCTACAGTATTTCTCAGGGTCGTGGTAAGGGGCGTATGAAGTCTCAGGATAACGCCGAGCGGGTTAATTTAACCAAGTGGGGAACCGTAGCCCTATGTAGTTCTAACGCATCATTCCAAGATAAGTTGACGTCTTTAAAGGCTACACCTGATGGCGAGTTAATGCGCTTGATTGAGTACCGCATTGAGATGACTGATAACCTAAGCAAGGAGCAAGCCGACGCCATATTTAACGGACTGTATTCTAACTACGGATATGCCGGGAAGATGTATATTGAGTACCTTGTAGCTAACCTAGAGGACGCAATAGATACGGTTAAACAGGTTCAGCAGAAACTAGATGCCGAGATAGGCTTTACCAACCGAGAGCGCTTTTGGTCAGCTGTGGCGGCGTGCAACATAGCTGGTGCTTTAATGGCTAAAGATATTGGGATCATTCCTGACTTCAATATCGGGCGGGTATACCGATGGTTAGTCCAAGAACTGACAACTATGCGTAGCGAGACTAAGGCCCCTAGCTCCAACCAAGCCAGCGTAATAGGTGAGTTTATGAACGAGCACCGTGCTAGCACCCTAGTTATTAATGGCGAAACGGACCGTCGGACTGGCATGGAGCAGCTACCCATAGTCGAGCCTAAGTTCAATGACTTGTTTATTAGGATTGAGCCGGACACCAAGAGGCTGTTTATTAACGCTAAGCAGATACGCAGCTACTGTTCCAAGCACCAGATCACCTTAAAAGACGTCCTAAAGGGCTTGGCTGCAGACAAAATCTACCTTGGCGAGGTCAAGAAACGGCTATCTAAAGGTACTAAAGTCAGTTCTCCCCCTGTGTCTGTCTTGGTGTTTAGCCTAGATAACGAGCACTTCCTTGATACCGAAGCCCTTATAGAGACAGTAAAAGCCGCCCCAGATGTTGATCCACAGACTCAGCTTCAGAATTAATTGGAGGAAGTTTGTGGTCGGGGCTTCTTTTTTTATACCTTGTTTGGACGTCGAAGAAGCTCAGAGTCAGATCAAGCGGACCACCAAAAGGCTACGCTATAAGATAAAAACACAACTTGTTATAGAGCAGGGGGTCCAGGGCTTGCGTGTGTGGCGTATTCAGTAGTATCATTTGGATGTAGTCGTTTGGTTTCGGCTACTTCCTTTCAGTTGTAATCTTGACCCCGTCTTAACCGACGGGGTTTTTTATCTGGCGTAATCTCTCATGCCATCAAGATACGGCATTAACTTCTTATTGATAGGCATACCGCCCGTAATATTAGCCAAAGCTCGATCTTTGTAGCGGCGCTGGACGGAGTCATATAAAGCCCCACCATCTATTGCTACGGCTGGGTTGGCAGCGTTAAACTTCATAATCTTCTCAATAACCCGCTGCATATCCTCTGGGCTGTTCCCGTCTACGGCTATAAAGAAAGCATTGAGTAAGTCATTATGCCGACTCATTATTTCTTCGTTTGCACTCTTCATCTCGATGGCGGACTTTTGTTTCTTAGCCGTATCTTCTGGAGAGAAACCAAGCATTTGGGCTAGTGCTTCTGCTGGCGTAATCTCTTCGTCCAAAGTAGCACCCTTCATGGTAAGCGCTTTGCCTTCCATCATATACCGTGTTCCAACCATGACATTCTTAATAGCTGCTGGCATCATAACTTCTATAGCACGTTGTGTATAGCCGTCGTTGTAGCGTTTGTATGCTTCCACATAATTTAGCAATGCGCCGGCAGTTGGGCCCATTAAGTTAGTCATCATGTTCTGTATGTACTGGACTTCGTCTTGGCTCTTCTTAACGTCAGGGAACCACATGTCGGTTAAGTTAATTCCCATACGGTCGGCGAAGTTCATACCTGTAGCCTGCGACAATAAACCACGGGATACGGTGTCACCAAAGAAGTCTCCAAACTGCCTGTTAGTCCAGTTTTTGAACCAGTTCTCTGCGTCAAATGGCTTGTCATCATCTTCAAACAAAGCATGCATAGCGTTTGCTACGCCTTGGAATACAAAGAACAACGGCAGACCTGAAATACCCGCTGTTACAAAAGTAAAGCCCATCATGCCAGTGAATGCTTTTGTTGCTTCAAGCTTCATTTCATTAAGCTCAATTTCCTTGGCTTTTTTGAGTTCTTCAAAATCTGGGTCTTTACCATAGCTACGCTCAAAAGAGTCCATTTCGGCTTTTATGCCTATGCCTAATGCATCTTTAAAAGTTTTATACATAAGCACAGACATATGCTGTGGGTACATCTTAAACTGCAACACTATGTTTCTTAAGTCACCACGGAAATAGCGGGGCTTGTTGATAGTGTTGTAGTTAAACATAGTCTTCTGCGTAAGGTCTCTTGCATCCTGTAACGAAGCATCGTATGCTTTCTGGGGGGTATATCCTTTTTCTATATACCTGTTATAGGCTAATTCAAACGACGCCATGAAAGCTGTTTCACGGTTATACTTTTCTGCTGAGTGGAATGGCAAGCTAGCGTAGTACATAAACTTCTGCCATCTTCCTGTGTATTCATTAGCAGGTTGTTCACCAATAGCAGCAGCTTCGTGGGTCAGTGTAGTGTCAATAATGCCTCGAGCGACACCCTCGTTATACACATCAGCCAAGGTAGCGGGACGCAAAACCCCATCCTCATCAGCGATCATCGGACCACCTTTAACTGGATGGTTTTCTAATTCTGCACGGGATAAAGACAAAAACTCTATGCGACCTGTAGTTGTGCTGCGGAACCCTGTACCACCCAAGAGCCTGTTGTATTTAGCTAGTGCAATCGTGGTGTTTGTCATACCATACTTAGCAGCAGCGTTTGGAACGTAGATACCCGGTATAGCCATCATGTTCACGAGAGCAGAAGCGGGCGAAGTTAAGAAGTGCAAGAAGCCGAACTGTGTAAGTCCAGTAGTTAAACCGCTTTGCTTGGGTGGCTCTAGAATAGCGTTCTTAAGGTTAAGCTCTAACTCGTTAACGTAGTCCCTAAGCCGAGTGCGTTCCTCAAGCGGAACAGTCTTTAAGAACATCCTAGCTGCTTCTAAAGTATCAAACAACTGAGGCATGTGCTGGAAACGAGCTCTCTGATAAGCCACACGCTGGCGAGATACAGCAAAAGCACGGAGCATGTCGGCGCTTGGGCCGGAGATATTATCACGATGCAAAAACATCTTTTGAATACTCTGGGTTGGCAACTGCTCCATGTAATACTGGTCGAAGTTGTCTTTTAAAGCATCCCGCAACGAGTTAATTTCGTCGGCTTTGACACTAGCATCTGTGCTAGCAATGATGTTATCTGTCTCTGCATCAATGCGGTCTTTAAGTTTTTGCAGGTGTGCTATATCAGCTAGGCGCTGACCAAACCCTTCGCTAAATCCTTGTCCAACATCGAGCATTCCGTTAGCTTGATCTTCTGTCATGCCGGAGGCTATAAGCTTTTGTTTCTGCTTCTCTAGTTCTTGTTCTCTAGCCCAAGCATCTTCGAACTGCATAAATATTTTGCTCTTGCCTTTGCCGATTTGTAGCCAATAGTCACCAAAACGTTTAATTGGGAAGTAGGGACGTATCATCTCCTTGGTAATTTCTTTATGCTCTTCACGAATAATATCGTTTATCTTATCTGGGTCGGTTCCCTTAGCTTCTTCTCTAGATCTAATGCGTTGCAACTGGATAGCGATATACTCTTTAGCCCGCTTTTCATAAAACGTACGCACGTCTCTATAAATTTTTAAAGCCTTCGGACCGTCAGGACCAGCGACCATAGCAGCCCATGCTTTCTTCAAATCGGCATCGGCTTGAAATTTTGCGGCGTCATGCCCAGCACCTTGCGGGTCTGGATCAATCTTTTTAATGGTAGCCTCAATCATCATGTTGCCAAGTTGCGTGGCTTTCTCTGGATTGGTTTCTAACAGCTCACTCCATTCTTTAATAGACTTGTCACCCTCAGCAAGAATTCTGTTGCGGGTGTTAATCATGGCGTCTACTTCTTTAACATACTGCTTAAACTGTGGCATGTCACTGCCAACCATGTCTGTAATCTGGTCTAAGGTTAAAGCACCCAACAGATACCGACGATATTGTTCATTAGTAGTGCCTAAGAATTTCTTTAAGTTTTTCTTGTTTAAATCTTTCCACTTAACTTTGCCCTTAATAAGAGACGTCAAGAAGCTAAGCCGCTCTTGGACGTTAAGCTGGAATGTTTTCTTACTACTGACACTAAACGAGCTTGGCGAAAACAGGGTGTTAGTTACTGCAGTTGCACCGTAATTAGCTGAGAACAGTACGTCGGCGTTGGCTAGTGTATGGAATAAAACGTTGTCTACCCCAAACAATTTAGCTACAGTCTGTATAAACTTAGACCATGCAGACATATTAGAACCCATCGCCGACTTCATCTGACGAAGCTCTTTCTGGAACTCGGCGTTGCTAAATGCTTCTGCTACAAACTCATGCACATTTTTGTACGCATTATGGTTTGGGTTTTTAGTGTGGGCTTTCGCATAGCGGAATAAAGTGTTTAAATTATCTAAAGATTTTCTTTGTTGCTCGGTTAGCTTTGTGGGGTTGTTAATTGCCCAGTGGGTAGCAGCATGGGTAAACTCGTGCATGACGGTTTGGTTGTTGTTCCCGCCAAAGACCGTGTTAAATGTAGCAGCGTTTTGTGTAACGAAGAACGTACCACGAGCCTGTAAAGACGTTATGCTATTAGAATATACTTTATTGATGTCAATCAGATCCTGCTTAAACATCTTAGGATCAATACCTAACTTGCCTTCAGCTAAAGCTTTGAAAGAATCGTGCATCCCAGTAAAGCGGTTAAGCATATTAGCTGGGTTAAAGTGTTTCTCATAGACCTCTGGTTTTACAGTTTGTATCCAAGTGATTACACGATTTTGTTGCCCCTCTATTTTCTTTAACTCATTTTGTATTAGAGCGTACTGTTGGTTAAAGCTAATCTGCGTGTTAAGCCCAAGCTCCATAAGCCGACTGGCAAACTCAGAGAAGAACTTACCGGCTGTATCTTTAATTGCTTTTAAAGCACCCTGAATATCGTTTGCCTCAATAGCCTGCGCCACCCGTGGGTGTACTGTCTTACTCATATCCGCATCAGCTTGATCTGCTTTGGGGCTAGAGTTAAGTATTTCAGGGCGGTATGTGGGTTTTTGATTAAACGCCGATTTAATTTGGTTTGGGCTAAACGCAACTACTTCTGAAAGAACTCCATCTCTGTATTGTAAGATGCCGTCATAACCTTTAGCTCGAGCACGAGTCATTACTTCTTTAGTAATTCCGCCTTTATCTTCATCAGCCTTTTCAACTATGGCTTCTGCTTTGGCTTGTGGCACGCCGAGTGCTACCAATAAATCTACAGCCGGATTAAAACGTCTATCTTTAGTATCAATGATTAATGGATTTTGTATGTCTGCAAATACAGGTATAACGTTGCCACCAACTTGTCCCGGCGCTAATTCTCCGGTTCTATAGGGCTCTCTTAGTTTGTCTATATATTCTTGCGATAATTTTCCCTCGGCTTCCATAGCATCTATCATTTCAGGGGAAGGCATACCTGTATAAGTATCTGCAAAATTAGTGTCCGGAGTTAAATAAATACCAGAACCTAAAGAACCTTCTTTGCTTAGTTTGAATTGGGCTATTCCTTCACCCTTTTCACCGGTTGCGGTTGTGCCATGGAATAGCGGTATTAATTGTCCGCTTTGGTCTCTTACTTTAGAGTCTTTAAAGTACTGCTTAAATTCTTCAGTTTGTGGTTCAATCGGCGCATTTAGCTGCGACTGCTCTTGCTGTAGCTCATTTTGTAGTGCTTGTTGTTCTTGTAGCGTTAGTTGTGTGGGTGTTGCTTGCTGTCTAGCAGCCATAGCATTTTTAATAAACGCTTCTTCTTCGTCTACTAATGCTTGGTATTCTTTGCCTTTTTTAGAAGTAGCTAGCGGTACTCTGCCAGTCTTAGTTAATAAAGCCGCTCTTTTATCTTGAAACTCTTTAGCTTTTGCGGCTATTTCTTCGTCTGTTAATGCACCCTGCTGTGTTTCTTCTCCCACTCCAGGTTTTCCAGAAGTTCCTTGATCTCCACCCACGCCCCCAGTGGTAGATGTTGTAGTTGTTCCGGCGGTTTCTCCAGCTTCTGTCTTTTCAGATACAGAAACGCCTCGCTTAGTAGCTCCGGTGTCAGTTCCAGCTCCTGTCTCATCTGCTTTACCTTCTTTCTGTATCCGTATCATATTATCGACGATTGCGCCGATTTGCTCTTCTGTCGGTGTTTCTCCCCTTGCTTCTAGGTCGCTTCTTACTATGTCGGCTAATTCGGCACGTTGCTTCTTGGTGTAATACTCTTTGCCTGCTTGAACACCAGCACCTAATCCACCACCTACTATAGCACCCTCTAACATCTGCTCGGCTAACTGCGCAACATCTACGCCTTTTACAGTACCGGCTGTACCACCAAGATATCCTGCACCTTCTTCTAATGCTTCTGTTCCGGCTTGTAAGCCTGCTTCTTTACCTACTCGCCTTGTTGCTGTGGCGCCTTCTGCGCCAGCTTTGCCTTTAACCAATGCTTTAGTTGCAAATCTCTCTAAGTAAGCTTGTACAACAGCAGCGCCAGCAGCGGCAGTAACGTCAGCAATAGTAGCTTCTTCTAGTGGCTTGTTGTCATTAGCTAAGCGCTCATTTAATGTTTCGTTAGTTAGAGCTACTAAATAAGCAGGAGTTGCCACAACTGCTGCAGCCATGTCCGGCGCCGACGATATAAGTCGCTCGGCAATAAACGGCACAATTAATAAGGGTTTACCCGGCAACTCTCCAAGTTTTGTAGACGGCTCATAGCCAATCTCTCTGCCGTACTGCCTTAGCGAATTAGCCCAATTAAACAGCGGTTGTAGTTGCTGTTCTTCTTTTATCTGCTCTGGTGTTAAATTACTTAGCGGTACAGCAGTCTCAAGTTTGTCACCTAAGTTCTCTGCTACACGAGCAACAGCCTCAACACCTTCACCTGCTAAGCTAGCAGTACGAGCTACTAGCCCTTTAAACGGATTAGACGTCTTTGCCTCTACAGGCTGCTGCGCAAGCCATTGATCCGGACTTAATCTAGTCGGTTCTTTTTCCGCAGGTTGTTGCTGTGCTAACCACTGATCCGGACTTAACGCAGCCGCTGGTTTCTCTTCCGTTTGAGAAGCTAACCATTGATCTGGACTCATTATTAACCTTTAGTTTGTCTTACGTACGCCGCCCATTGTTCATCCGTCATTTGTGGATAATCTTTACGATTATACGTTTTTCCAGCAACTGATACAGAAGCAGGAGCCGGTGCCGCTTGTTGAG
>Ga0181338_1000068_pt1 | contig 26919 bp, 31 predicted proteins | sample Sp13VDMM110SD_FD_122168 | JGI IMG/M metagenome (GOLD analysis project Ga0181338, IMG submission 122168) | Freshwater viral communities from Lake Michigan, USA - Sp13.VD.MM110.S.D | ecosystem: Environmental > Aquatic > Freshwater > Lake | place: USA: Michigan | collected 2013-04-23
GACGCTACGGAAATGGTTATCGGTTACGATAATCATGTGTTTTCAAATACGCTTCAGTCATTTGACGGGAGTTGACTTCCCACAAAAAATAATTGTCTCGGTTTGCAATCAAAGATAACTCTGAATTGAACTTTTGTTTCAGGTCGGGATTAAGTGATTCAATGATGAATTTAATTAAAAATAATTGATTTACATAATCTGGAACCCATTCATCCCAATTTACGGCTAAAGGTATATTTTCATTTGCGTCTCCCTCAACTTCTGGTGGTTCTAAATAACGGAATCCAGTTCCAGTATCAACGAATCTCCATTCTTGAATTTCGCAAATTGTTTTATTTATTTCTTGATCTGTCATTTTTTTAGTGTTTATCCACATAAACAACCAAAGTATAAAAAAATATTGACTTGTCAATAGTCTTGGTTTATTTTCGCATTAGATGAAACATCCATTAGAAACTGCTTATGAATCTTGCATGAGTGCTTACGAGCAATCACGCACGATTCGTTCTCTTGGACGCAAGACTTTCGCAAACCAACTTCGTGAAACAAGGAGAGCATTGAAATTGACTGTCCGTGAACTTGGAGATAAGATCGGCGTGACAGGATCACTGGTCAACCAGATCGAAGTAAACTCCAAGAGTATCCTAAAGAAAGAACAAGTCGAAAAAGTAATCGCCCTATGCTACAGAGAAAAACGCCCCTACAGAAAACAGGATTCAAAAAACGAGGAGGAAAACTTAGATCAATCTCCGACTCCCGAAGAGTAAAGAATGCTGAATATGAAAAGGTCAAAGCAGAATACTTTGAAGAGAAAAACTACCAGTGTGAGATATGCAACCAACCCGCAAGCGACCTTCACCATAAGAAAGGAAGGGGCAAGTTCCTGTGTGATAAGTCCTCTTTCATGGCTGTTTGCCGTACGTGCCACTCAAGGCTGCACCACGAAGTAGGATGGGCAAGAGAGAATGGATATATAATTTATGACTACAAATAATACATTTGAATCCCTCATCATCTGCGAGGGAATTGAAGTAAGTGAAAGCCCAACAAAAATTCTATTCCGTCAAAGGTATAACCAATGCTGGGTAAATAAGAGCGATATTCGCGTGAAAGAAACACTTGGATTCCTTGACGGAGAGAAAATGATTCGTATTGTAGTTCCAGAAGAAGTAGCGAATACCTTGGAACTTGAAGGAATTTTGGATTAACTTATATGGTCGGCGGCTGAGATAAAAACTATATCTGGGTTTTCCCTCGGAGTAGTTTCAATAATGCCGAGTTAGCCCGGCCACCATTTTAGCAGGCAGGTGGACTACACGACCGGAGCGGCCTCTCGTAGAAGCACACTGACGACGGTGGGATGGGCGGTCATTTATGATCCAAGACTCCCGAAAGCCCACATCTGAAAAGGGGTTGCAAACCCGTTCCTGCTACTTACCAATCTCCGTTATCGTCTGATCCGTAGTCATCGTCTTGAGTGGTATCAATTGATACTTCATCCCGCGCCCAAAATCGGTTAGTTGGAACTGGTTTATCGTTTCCGATAAAAACAAGTCCATTGCGCCGCGCCATTTCGAGGGCGTAGATTAAGCTATCACTCAAATCGGGCGAGTATCCAGTTCTTCCTTTAAGCTCATCCTTTGTCTCAATGGCGATCTTCTTGGACTTGATCGTGTATCGACGCAGGCAAAGTTCCCGCGCCAAATCTGAAGCAGGATCAATACCAAAGATAACGCGACTCTTAAAGGCGTGATAGGCTGAGTAGTAGTATTCAGATACCAACCTATCGTAAACATCCTTACACGGGCGTTTATCAACCTCTGCGGCGATACGTTCAGTAGGTTTACCCATAGATGAGATAAGCGCGATAGCCGCGCCCATAGAGTCAAAGCGTAGCCACTCACGGATAATAGCTTGTCCGACTCGACCACCATCACCAGACACGTCCATACCAAATTTAGATGGTTGGACACCAGCAGCACGGCATAGGGAAACAACTTCAGTAGCAAGTTGGATTTCAAACTCAGCAGCGGCGTTGGCAGAGAGCTGGATTACTTTCTGACTCTCCAGCCACATCACACGATTGCGAGTCCCGCGCACGAACCCAAGTTTGGCGATAGTAAGAACACACCTATCCCCACCGATTGTAAATGCAGTATCGAATCCAGCTACCTTAGTAAATCCTTCGGAATCCCAAAGCGGTTCTTCGTTGGTATCGGCGTTACGGATCAAATCAGCGGTGAGTATAGTTTGAGCAAATCCAGATTTCGGCCACCAACCAATAGCGTTACGAACATAGTCAATTGCATTCTCATCTCCGTAACACTGCTTGAGCATGATTTCCTGTTTCTTACGATCCATTAGGAACGGGAATGGAGAAGGCTCATGGGCAGGCGCGGCGAAGTTAGGACTACGCATACCATTGTAAAACAAACAAACTCCAGTGCCAGTTTCCCACTTATCCATGTTTGGAGAAACAGAATCAAAGTTTGATTGATCTTTTGGAATTGCCCAACGGGTATGAGGGTTATCGCCAGCAGACGGGTTTCCAATACCGATAAACGTAATATCATTATTCGCGGATAAGTTTACCTTGGCGGTAATCGCTCCAAGTTCCATTTCTGGTAACTCATCAAGGGCAAGACGAACGCGATCATTTTTACGACCACGGGTAGTATCAATAGCCTTCTGACCCTCGTTGCCTGACTGGAACGCAAGGGCTTTAATAGCATTGCGGTAGTCTTTATCTTCATCGTTGGACGCGCCACCCCAAACAATCATGTGGCGATAGTCGATTAACTTACCAATCTGAACGCGAGCGCATTTATAGAGTTTTGAGATGATGCCCCAGATACGATCTTCGGATGCTCCCAAGGTAGTAGTAGCTACCCATGAAGAAGTGCAATGCGGGGCAGAACACCAATCAAGGTAAATCCAAAGACCGACTGGAAAACTTTTCCCCATTGAAGCGGCTCCAGCCAAACAAATGTCTTGGTTATTGCAAAGTTCCTCAAGTGTTCTTAACAACTGTATATTGGTGTATTTTCCGTTTACAATCGAAACTTCAGTCGGCCATTGGAGTTTAACTGCATTGATAAAATGCTCATGCGGTAAAAGTAACTTAAAATCTGAAAGATTTATATTTTGTTTGATGCAGTAGTCTTTACCATATTCCCCTCGGCTTATAGCGTAGCAGTATAGTTCAATACCAAGGTCATCCATGTTTTCTGGGAATTGAATACCATAACGACGAATACCTTTGCTTGAAGAAAAAACTCTTGACATATCAATAAGAAAATATATTTTCGGATGAAAGGCAAGATGAAACTTAAAAACAAAAATCTCGCACCTGTTGGGGGTTGGTATTTCAAATATGAGATCAAGCGTAATAACCTTACGTTCCCCGCTGTAGTTTACGGAAGCACATGTAGTAGTTTGATTCAGAACATCCAGAAAGATTATCGCTCAAATGGGGTTGAGCTTCCAAGTAACATTGAACAGATGGTCGAAGATCAAATCTGCCAACGTCAACCAAGTGAGCGTTGTTGGTATAGCGATGGTCTTGGTGATCGTATCGCACAAGCAATTCACACAGTAGCTGCGGCTACGGACAAAGTTCTTGGAACTCAACTTGAGCATAAGGCTCGCGGGTGTAGTTCGTGCAACAAACGAAGAAATGCCTTGAACTCATTATCGTAAACGATAAATATAAAATTCTATGCTCTCAATCGGAAATGACAACTTTTCTTTAGCCACTCTTGATGAGAATGGCAAACCACCAGAAACACGAATCTCCAATGCCTCTCATTGTTGGAACATAGCGAATAATTTAAGGTTGGCTAACATCGGGCGTGAGAACAAACGCATTCGTATATACAAAGCGTATAAGATGTTTCCTCCGACTGGGTATAGTAAGCTCGCGGAGAAGCGTTTACCTTGGCAATCTGACGTTAATTACGGACAGCTTGGATTCATCGTTGATAACCAGAAGTCCAGTTATTACGATGTCATCACCGAACGTCAGGCTTGTTGCACAATCAAGACAAAGTATGGTAACGAGAAAGAACGCCTCGTAAATACCGAAAACATTACTACGGCATTCGACCAAGCCTTGCGTGAATGGCCGGGGTATCTCTACAACGCAGAGCAAGACCTTGAGGAAATGCTGTTGTATGGAAAAGGTGTCGGAATGTGGGATTCTCCTATGGGATGGATGCCAGAACACGTTTTTCTTTCTGATCTTCTTTTTCCAGATGACATCCGTATTGACTTTTCTAACCTTGAGGAATTCGTTCGCCGTGTCCGTTTTACTCCATACGAACTCTACAAGAAGATTGAGAATCGTGCAGCGGCAGAAGCAATGGGTTGGAATGTGGATGCAGCAATTGACGCTATCCGTTTCCATCGTGCATTTACAAATCACCGCAAAACCCGTGAAGACTTCTTCCGCACGATTAGCGAGTCAGGATTTAACTGGTCATTGTCGGTAAACCAAAAGATTGATCTTTTCGAGGTTTACTGGAGGGAGTTTGACGGCACAATCTCAAAAGCGATCATCCTTCAAGACTACCAGCCAATCTCTGACTACATCAACTCCAACATCAAAGGTGCTGGAAAGATCAGCGAAGATGATGTTAGAACACAACACGGGTTTATGATGCTTAAAGTTGGGCTATATAATTCATGGGATGAGATTCTGTATATGCTGACCGACTCGGTTGGTAGTGGACTCTTCCAAGATATTAAAAGCCAAGCGGAATCGGCGTTTGTCGCTTGCCGTCAGTATGATTTTACAATGAACTCGCTGGTAGATGCCGTGCGCCTAAACTCCATGTTGATGATCGAAGGGCAAGGGCCAGACGCAACTAAGATGCTGAAGCAAATGGAATGGTTGCCAATCAGCGTAATGCCAGATGGTGCTAAGTTCATCCAGAACCGCTTCCAACTTCCTGTAGCAGAAAGCATGGGATTCATGCAGTTCTTCATGGGAGATATGTATCGGGGCATGGGTCAGTATCGCATCAATGCTCCTACTGCTGGAGGCAAGCAACGCACCAAAGGCGAAGCAGAATTGGATGCGGCTGAGTCAGCCAAACTATCTGGAACTCAGATTCGTAGATTCAACGAGTGCCAAACTCTTTACTTCAAGCAACTCTACAAACGCTTTGTAAGCGCAAAATCCAGCGATGATGGATATGAGTATGTCAAGAAGTTCTATGAGGTTCTTGAAGAACTTGGAACGCCTAAAGAAGCTGCGGCATTTAAAAATATCACCAGCATCCGATCCAACCTTATCAGCGGAGCAGGCAGTCCATCGTTCAAACTTATCACGGCAGAAAAATTGCTGAACATCACAGCAATTACTCCAGCAAACGAAGGACAAGAGAATGCAGTTAAGGATGCAATCGCCGCGCTATCTGGACGAGACAACGTAGCTCGTTACCGCAATACCAAGCCAAGCAAGATTGATGATACAGCTCGCATCATCGGATTTGAAAATGCTGGCATGACAGATGCTTTTGTCAATCCAACTAACTTCCCTGTGTTGCCAACTGATCCGCACATCGAACACGTTCAAGGTCACTTCCAAGACTTAGGAATGCAATTGCAGATGAATATGCAGGCTATCCAGCAAGGTCAACCCAAACTGGAAGACCTATCGTTGGCGGTTCGTTCCATTCAATTCAAGGGTGGACACATCATGGCGCACGTTGAGTATATCAGCAAAGACGAATCTAAGAAGGACTTCTTGAAACAATTCATGCAAGGCATGGGCGAGGTTCAAGGTATGGCTGACGAACTCCAACAGGTTTACGTTCAAATGGCTGAAGCTGAAGCTCAGAAACAAGGTCAACCAAACTCCGAGGAAGACATCAAACTTCAATACCTCGCTGCTAAGTCTGGTATCGACATCGACACCAAAAAGAAACTTGCCGACATCTCGATTGGCAAGGCTTCTATCAGTCACGCTCAACGCACCGAGCAACGCAAGGAACAAGGTATCACCCAACTCGCGCTTCAGAAGGCTAAAGCTCGCGCTGAGATTCAGAAAGAAAAGGCCAAGCAAGCAGCAATGCAGGGCGAAGAAGAACCAGAAGAAATGGAAACCGAAGAAGTTGAAACCGAAGAAGAAACATGACAACAGAAAAAGTAAAATCCCTATGTGCAGCGATAACCTCACACGAAGATTGGAACAAACTACAGGCGTATTTACTACTTAATGTAAATCCACCAGACGGAGTAACCACGTTAATCCATGCAATCAAAACTATTGAAGCTATTGGAACTGAGGAGCAAGGAGAATTCAAAAAAACAAAAGCTACTCGAAAGCATGAAGAACCAGCGGATAGCACAATTGACCCAGACCTTGACGAAGGATAATTTATGGCAGACCCAAACGACACCAATGAAGTAATCAAGGAACTACAGGCTAAACCCCAAGTTCCGATTAAAGGCAACACATCTGACTTCCTCAAGAAGTTCAGCAAGCAACAAACTGACGATGGCAAGCCAAGTGCTACCAATGTTGGTGATCCTAACCTTGGCATACCTAAATACAATGAAGAACCACCAGAAGAACCAACGGGAATTACCGAGGCTGAAATCACATCTGACCGAACAGGAAAGAAAAAAGGATTCGTTGAGCGACAAATTGAAGAGAACCGAAAGCTCAAAGAAGAACTTGAGAAATACAAGAAAGATGAAATCCCCAAGTTTGAAACCAAAATCCAAGAACTTGAGCGAATGGTGTCCGAGTCAACATCAACCAAAGAATCGAACCACTACCAAGACCAGCTTAACAAGGCCAATCAAGAAAAGTTGGACGTTGAGCAACAACTATCCGAGCAAATCAAAGACCTGCGGGGCAAATTGGATTTCCACGATATTACAAGCAATCCAGATTTCAAAAAAACCTACCTCGATCCTATCAAGAATACCTACGATACTGCGAGGCAGTTGCTATCGAATGATCCAACGCTTCTTTCAACATTCTCCCGCGCTGTCAATGCAAACGCCTCCATCTTCAATTCGGCCTCCGAAGAAGATCGTAGAGCGGCAGAAACCGACCGCGACCAAGCGTTCGAGGAAATCACGAACTCGCTCTCGCAATTCAAGCAATATCAATTCGCGGAGCAAGTCAACAGCTTCATCAAAGCAACTCAGGGACATCACGCTGCTCTTGTCAACTTTGAAGAAACCAAGCAGAATATCATTCAAACCTCTAAACAAAAAGAGCAAGAAGGTCGAAACAAGTATCTGAACCAGTGGCGTGAGGGATACAAGAACACTCAACAAGAGATTGATAAGGCCACTGAAATTCCAGATTCAGTTGCTGACTACATGAAGGACAAGGGAATCAAGTTCGACATCTCCCGTGATGAGGCTATCGCGCTGGCAGCTACACAGCAGACCAACGAGCAAGCATCAGTAGAGGACATGAACCGACTGATCCACCAAGGCCGCGCATACCAGAAGATTCAAGCACAACTGAAGGCATACCAAGAGATGGTCAAAGAGAAAGACGATTACATCGCCCAACTCAAAGGATCATCCCGCATATCGTCAACTCCAAGTGCATCGGATTCCCAGAAACCAAGAATGAGTATCAGTGAGGGACTTGCCAGTAAATTAGCTCGCTTTTCTCCACAAGGCAGGGCGACCGCATAAGCTCAACATTCTTGTTAGCTGGAAGGGGGGTAAGGTAAAACTTACTCCCCTTTTCATTTTTTTGAAAAAAGTTGCTTGACATGATAAATAGTCTGTTGCAATGTCGCTCGCAAGAGATAGACGAAATTATCGTTTACGATAAAATTAGTGATTCAGCCGCACTCTGGCTGGCGAGTTTTCGACCTCGCATGAAAAACGATTTCTGGACAGAAGAAACTCTGGGTTGAGTCCAGCAGAGGAAACCAAGCACTCGCTTGCTATTCCTCTGTGGTATAGTTTAGCGGTGCAAAACCAAAACTAAACCAACTAAAATCAAATGTCAGATCAACTATATTTCAATTCTTGTGCTGAGATTGACAGTTTCTTCCGCGAGGGCCGCGAGTATTTCAACGACCTCTATGTAAAGAAACTCGTCACCAACTCTGCATATTTCACACGTTTCGAGGAGCAAGCATGGCCCTTGAATCATACAACCGAACAGAAAGCATTCCGCTTTGGCCGTGGATTCCACGATCCTTGCACTCCTTTCCGTGCGATCACCGACACCTACTGCGAGACTGATTCTTGCGATAGCAAACCCGAAGTCATTCAGCGTCCCGGCACTGAGAGCTACACTTTCGAGCTTCTTCGTAAAGAGATGACGACTGATTGGATTTGCGTTGAGAGCCTTCTCTATCGCCTCTTCCCTGCTGAAGAAATCCTTCAGTTTGAAGAGTCGAATGCTCGCATCACCAAGAACGTCCACGAAGAGTTCCTTCGTTCCAACTACATCGGCGGTGCAGGCCACAAATGGATGGGCATCACTACTGATGACGGAACCTATTGCGGTTTGGTCGATGACCAAGCATGGTTCGTTCCTGAGCATACCATCAACAATGAAGCTGGTTACGACCTTTGCGCGATTCGCGTTAAGCTCGCTCCTGCTGATCTCAACAAGATTGCTTATCTCTCGCTTGATATGCTTGACGACGCACTCGTTGACCTCCAAGACGAAGATGACGCTTTCCGCCTTGATCTCCAAGACGCGACTGGTCAGCCATTGCTCGACATCGTTATCCCTGATCCTCAAGTTGGCCGTGCGCTTTACTTCCAAGCCAAGCGCAATAACGGTTACTGGGATGCAAACACCGACTTCGATGAGCGTCTTACTCGTCTGAAACTCGGCATCAACCGCATCATCGGTGACTACGCCTTCGGATACGACATCAACTCGGCTCGCTTCAACGCTGACACTGCCTTCAACGCTGGTCTTGCTACGTTCAACGAAGCTGATCCTGCGACATGGGCGCGTCTCGTTCGCGTTCCTCGTTACATCAAGACTGTTCTTGAAAACGGATGCGCTTACGTTCCTAACAAAGCCTACCGCAATGCCGACTTCGGTATCTCGGTTGCTATGGTGAACAAAGCAATGTGCAAATGGACAATGCCATCCTCGACTGGATACAGCCAAGCCCAACAAATGACCCAGAACTACGCTGGCGATTGGGAATGGAAGAACCCAGATTGGGAGTGCAACCGCTGGCGCAAAACTGGCTTCTATCAAGCCCAGTTCCGTCTCGCTGCACAGGTCAAAGACCCAACCATCATGCACACCTTCCTGCATCGTATGCCTAAGAGCAAAAACCTCTATGGTTCCTGCTGCCCCGTGCAGAGCTACATCGTTCCTGAGAACAATCAGGATTGCTATAGCTGCGCTGGCGTAGGTGACATCGTTGTGCCTTCCTAAGTTAAATAGGGGGGAGGCTTATTCAAGCCTCTCCCCACAACCTTAAATAAAATATATGTCTAATTCTCGACCACTCGCTTATGATCGTGTCAATCTGTTTGGCCCGATTCCTGTAAACCTCCTCACTGCTGGAGACGCTGACCTCTTGGTTCTTAACGACCAAGACACTAAGTTCTTTCCAACAAGCATCGTGCTGGAGACTGCCTACGCTCGCGGAACCACTGCCACTGATCCAATCGTGATCGTTGACAATGGAACCAATGGCGAAAACATCTCGGCTTCCCTCACTATCACTGACGCTTTGGATAACCAAAAACGCTATAACCCCCTTGCGCTTGCTGCCAATCCTTATGTCATCACTGGTGCTGGTAAACTCCGCTTGCTGAAATCCACTGTTGGTGCTGGTCAGGCAACCGCTACCCGCGCTCGCACTGCTGGTGTGGCTACAATCGTTACTGCTGCTGTCCATGGCTTTGCCACGGGCGACACAATCACGATTGCAAGCATGACCGACACTACGTTCAATGATGTGCAGGCAGAAGTCACAGTTGTTAATACAACTACCTTCACCTACGCAAACCCCGGCGTAAACGTCACCTCTGGTGCTGATACTGCTGGACGTGTTGGCGCACTCTATGTGAACGCCTACGTTGTTGGTATCTACTACTAAACCTCAATCATGGGTGGGGAAGGAAACTTCCTCACCCTAACCCCTTTTCTAAATTATGGCTTGCTTCACCGATCTCGACTACCGAAATAAATCTTACCCACTTCTTCTAACAATCCAATCAGCAGGATTAAATAGAGGAATCACTATTCCCGTTGTTTCTTACGGGTGCTACGATGCTATGAGTGATGCTGCTAAGATGTATCAATTTTATGATGCGCTTGCTTTGTATGGTGGTTCTACTCCAGTCACTGAAAATTGTTTTGTTCAAAAAACTGAAGATCAGCAATGGTTTCTTCTGAATGACGCTCTCGCTGATGCTCTTGATAGAGATTTTGGCGGTTAATTATCGTAACCGATAAAATATTATGGCACTCACACAACCTTGCTTTACCGATCTAACTTCGGACTTTCAAAACTACAATATCTACAAAGCCACTAATCAAATTGCTGGATTTGACATCCCGCAATACGATAAGATTGATATTACATATTATGGTTCTACAAACAACATTGCTACTGTGCAGTATTCAAATGGTGGAAGTGTGGTGGCTACTTTGACGCTTGTGTATTCTACACAGCCGCCGACAGTAAATGATACAAACTTGGTAAATATCACGATAGCTTACCCATAATATGTCCTATAAATTTAATCCATTTACTGGAAAACTTGATGGCGTTGGATCAGGAGGATTGGGTGCTACGGGTGCTACTGGCCCAAGCGGCGGCCCAACTGGTGCAACAGGCGCGACAGGCAGTGGAGCAACAATCACAACTGGGTCTGTTGATAATGCCATTCTTCGTGCGGACGGGACTGGTGGCGCGACACTGCAAAACTCTGGCCTCATCGTTGAAGATACCATTGAATCATTTGCAGTAACAGGAGTTGCTTCAACTGACATTATTACGGCAACAAGTTCTGCCTTTGCAAATGGTCAACCCGTTCGATTTACGACATTGACTGGCGGACTTGGGCTTAATACTACGACGAACTATTTTGTTATCAATGTAAGCGGAGCAACATTCCAAGTTAGCACAAGCGTTGGTGGTGCGGCATCACTTTTCACATCAGACATCACAGCAGGAATACTTTTTACAGGTCATAGCGTATCCTTGAATGTCACCATCTCCGAGAACACCACAGCAACAAATTCCGATTTAGTTCTCACGCCAAAAGGCACGGGGGCATTTATACTTGGCCCGAAACCAGATGGGATAACGACTGGCGGTAATGCGAGGGGAGCGAGGACGGTTGACTTACAAACAGCACGAGCCAGTGCCTCACAAGTTGCAAGCGGAAATGGTTCAATTATTTTAGGAGGATTTGGTAATACTGCATCTGCTGATTACGCAATGTCTGCTGGTAATAATAATAATGCTTCAAATCAATATACTTTTTGCCATGGCAACCAAAGCGCTGCTTCTGGAAACACATCATTTTGTTTTGGAGAAATAAATACAGCAAGCGGAACAAACTCTTTAGTTGCTTCTGGATCAACAAATACATCATCGGGCACTTTTTCCGCAATTTTAGGAGGCCAACAAGCAATTGCAGATAGGCGAGGAATGCAGGCTCACGCCGTTGGAAGATTTGCAGCAAACGGCGATGCCCAACGCGCAAGGTTTGTCCTTCGTTGCAAAACCACGACAAATACTGGAGTCGAAATGGCATTGGACGGAGCCACAACATACCTAACAATCCCATCTGGAAAGATCATCGCTTGCACGATTAACATTACTGGAAGCAAATCAGATGGAACTGCCGTAGCTCACTACTTGCGCCAATACTGCGTGAAGAATGTTGGTGGAACCTCTTCTGAAGTTTACGCTCCAGTTACTATTGGAACTGATAATGCCGCAGGAACAACGATTGCGCTTTCTGTAAATAACGCTGACGATACACTTCGCATTTTGGTTACAGGTATCGCCGCTGAAACATGGCGGTGGGTTGCTTCGGTTGATGCAGTAGAAGTTGCTTACGGAGTATAATTTTATGCTTAAAACATACGGACTCATATTTCCAAACGGAAAAAAATATCTTTCAAGCGTCGTGCTAGACGATGAAGGTAATCCACGCATTGATACGATTCAACCTTATCCAGTTCCTGATAATTGGGTTGATCCAACGCTTGTAGAGCTAATCAAGGCAGAACCGCCCAGCCCAGAAACGGGATGGGAAAGCTACCTTGAGTGGTTCCCCGATAAAGTAGAAGTGCATTGGAAACAATTATCGTAAACGATAACTAACTATGAGTTGCTGTAACGAAACCATTATTGTTGCATCTTATGCAAGGTCAGCTAAAGAAAGCGCAGAGAGTGCGGCAAATTCGGCTTGCTTGGCGCAGAAAGCTATTGGCGCAAGCGGAGCTACGGGGGCTACAGGGATAGGTGCTACTGGGGCAACGGGACTCACGGGCTCTACTGGGCCAAGTGGTGGCCCAACTGGGGCAACGGGTGCTACAGGGCAAGGAGCAACTGGGGCTACAGGATTGGCAGGAACTAACGGAACTACGGGAGCGACTGGACTTCTTGGAGCTACTGGAATTACAGGTTCAACTGGGTTGACGGGTTCTACTGGGCCTACAGGTTCTACTGGTATCGGAGCTTCTGGCCCTACAGGTGCTACAGGACAACAAGGATTAGTTGGCTCGCAAGGATCAACGGGAAGTATTGGCCCTCGCGGGGCTACTGGATTAACTGGAATTACTGGAGCCACAGGGCCAAGCGGTGGCCCAACGGGAGCCACAGGAGCAACAGGGATTGGCTCTACTGGTTCTACTGGCTCTACGGGAATCACGGGAGCTACTGGACTTACAGGCGCAACGGGATTGACGGGGGCTACAGGCTTACAAGGTGCTACTGGAATTACAGGTGCAACAGGCGCAGGCGCAACGGGAGCTACAGGAGTTGGGTCACAAGGGTCAACGGGTGCTACTGGCATAGGAATACAAGGATCGACTGGTGCTACAGGAACCGCTGGTGTAAACGGCGCGACTGGAGCAACGGGAACGGCTGGAGTAAACGGAGCTACAGGTGCAACGGGAACGGCTGGAGTAAACGGAGCGACTGGGGCTACTGGCGTTCAAGGTGCGACTGGGGCTGGAGCTACAGGGGCAACTGGAGTCCAAGGCGCAACAGGAATTATTGGCGCGACGGGGGCGACTGGAGCCGGGACGACTGGCGCAACTGGCGCAACTGGATCGACTGGCGCAACTGGATCGACTGGAGCTACGGGCGCGGGAGCCACGGGAGCCACGGGAGCAACAGGCGTTGCTGGTGTGGACGGAGCTACGGGTTCTACTGGCGCGACAGGTTTGGGAGCGACTGGAGCAACTGGTTTGACAGGGGCAACGGGGGCAGGCGGTGCAACAAACAACCTATATGCAAGCACTTTTTGGATTTGCCCTCATTATGGAACCCTTGGCGCAGGCGCAGCGATGTTTGCGAATACGATTTATTTGTACCCCTTTACAGTTCAGCGGCCTATCACAGTCGGAGAACTTGGAGCGCGTGTTTCTACTGTCGTTGCCGCATCCTCGGTGCAGCTCGCAATTTACGCATCGGTGGGTGGAGAACCTGATGGCGCACCGCTTGCAACAACTGTCAGTTTGAGTGGCGCGACGGCTACCACAATTTCCGACAACATAACGGATTTTAATCTTTCGGAAAAGACGACATATTGGATGGCGACGAACGCAAATGCAACGATCACCATGCAGCATTTGACCAGCACATCGCAACTCGCGGCAGTATACATTGTTGGCTCGCCAACGCTGTCGAATCTATCTCAAGGCAATACCAGCATCGGTGGGTGGAGATCGGTGGCGCAGACATTCGGAACATGGCCAACGCTGACAGCCGGCGGAACGGCAATTCAATTCGGCGCACCTCGCGGTGGTATGGTTTTCCTGCAAATTTCAGCTTTACTGTAATGGCAATAGCTTACTCCCCAATCGCAATAGTGGTAACGGACGAATACAGCCCAAGCCGTCCGCCGTTGGTTTTACCTGCGACTGCAACGAGCGCAGAGGTAGAAGAGGCCGTGTCGAATTATATTTCCGTGTTGCGGCCATTCGTAACCGCCATCGAACACCTCGAAAGCGTTGGATTAGGTAGCAACTACCAACCGACGCTTCTTTATTTGAGGCTCAACCTCGCCTCCGCAAACAAAACTTGTGCCGAATTAAGTGCCACAGATACTTACCTTCAAGGAATTTTAACGATTTTTGCACAAGATCAAAATCCACGAAACGATTGGGCTATGCCGCCTTTCTCATTCGACAAAATTGTCATCGCGGCGATGGCGGAACTCTCATATTAAAATTATGGACACTCATTCATTTAACGCAGGAATCGCGGGGATGCTCGCAACAGCAACATCTGTTGGAATTTCACTCTTGCCAGAAGTAGAGGCATGGTTAAGAATTGCTTCTCTTTTAGTTGGTATCGCAGTCGGAGTCGGATCGTTAATTGTAATTGCTAAAAATTGGGACAAAAATAAATGAAACCAGAAAAAATCGCACTTGGCATGATTCTTGTATCATTCACATTTCTTGCGCTTGCATTTTTGACGGGCTGCACAACGCTTGGAGTATCGCTTGAAACAGATTACGGAAGACTCACATACGAACTTCCAGAACCAAAAGGAACAAAGAAATGAAAAAAATAATTGAAACACTACTTGAAAAATTGAATGAAAATTCTACATGGCGCGGCCTCATCTTGATTGCTACGGCAGTCGGAGTGAAGATCGAACCAGAACTCCAAGAAGCAATTCTTGTAGTAGGACTTGGCCTCGTTGGGCTTATCAATGTAATTCGCAAAGGATAATGGTTCCTAATTCCAGACCACAGCAGGCGAAGGAAAAGACTCTCGCAATGGTCATCAAAGCAGGAATAGAAGATCGCGTTGCTTTGGTAGGGATTAGGGGATATTACTCTGAAACTTTTCAGCCGTCAGGCAACCAAAGGGGAATTTATGATGATGCGATCATTCTACTATCCCCTTCTGTTCACGCTACGTTTAACGCCAATACCGATCCTTCTGTTTTTAAGAAGGGTATCGCGGTGCTTAAAACGGGCGTTCATAGGTTCCGCAAAGGCAATCATGGCATCAGTAAACCCGGAGGCGGTTATCCAGCGTTACGACCTGCTAACGCAAAAGAAGAACTGCCAGTTGCGCGAGACAAAGAAGGCGACTCGATGGGAGTAGCAATCAATATCCACAAGGGCAGCTACAAATCAACTTCAAGCGAAGGATGTCAAACAATCTACCCCGCACAATGGGATGGATTTGTTAATCTTGTATATTCCGAAATGAGTAGATACAACCAAAAGACGATTCCGTATTTATTGAAGCAAAATGAAAATCCTACTTAGTATCATTATACTTGTTCTTGCTGGATGCGCCTCGCTTCCAGTAACCGAGCCTGAGTTTGCAGGACGCTACAAAAACGCTTGTCTTCCAGAAGCAATAGCAATGACGCAAGCACTCAAGAAAAACGACATACAGGCTCGCGTATTGCGAATACAGACGAAGGACTGGGGTCATGCGGTCTGCGTTTACCTTTACCCAACTGGGGCAAATAAGCTCTATGTGTGGGACTCATATTGGAAATCAATCAATCTTCGTGCTTGGTATGATGATCCAAACGACATAGCCAACGCTTGGTTAAAATGGGCGCATCCTAATTTAACACTTGTCAACGCAAGTTTTCTTGATTAAATTATCGTAAACGATATTATGAGCTGTTCAAATTCCAGAAGTTCTAAATGTAACCCGTGCGGCCCAAGTGAGGACGCGATGAATGCAATTGCCGAACGCGCAGCATACTATGCTCGCATAGCTCAATATGCAGCAGATCAAGTTACTCAATTCAACACTGTTTACTTGGGCGCAAAAGCAACCGCACCAACACTGGATAATTCTGGTAATGCTTTAATTGTTGGAGCATTGTATTTCAATACCACATCGAACGCTATGTTTGTGTGGAATGGAACAGCTTGGCAAGCACTATAATAAACTAAAAGCCTTATGACTCCATGCACTCCCGCGCCTCCTTGCGAAATAGACTATCCATTATTTTGTGAACCGCTTGAAACAACAAGCACAGCAAAAGCATTTGTAGTTGAGGATTCATTGTTCTGCCAAAAGCGTCTTGTAGGAACAGAGGGTAGTATTCCGATAGTTACGGATGGGTTTATCAAGTTCACTCAAGCTGTAAGCACAAATACTCCGAATACAATTGTTAAAAGAGATTCAACTGGCGGTGTAGCATTTTCCTCTATTAGCGGAACTGAGTTGCTTTTGAACAACCCAAGTGGCGACACTCGTATTGAGGTTGGCGGGACAGGAAATGTTTACATGGATTTGAAAAATCCAAACTCGGATGACTACGATCTTCGTATCCAAGCCGCAGGAACTACACCAAGGATTTTTACTAACTCAGCTATCCTTCAGATTGATGGAACGAGCGTGAACCTCCAATCAAACACAAATGGAAGTGTGGGTATCGGAACTAACTCTCCAGCAGTAAAGTTAGACGTATCTCAATCTCAGGCAGCGCAAACTGCTGTAAGGGTCAATAACACCAATACATCTGGAGCGGCATCATCTTCATATATCGCAACTCAGGGTGGAGTATCGGTCGATCTTACCGCAGAACAAAACGCGCAGGCTGAAGTAGGAACATCTTCAGCGCATCCGCTCATCATAAAATCAAACAATACTGAACAGATGCGTGTAACAAGCGCAGGAAACGTAGGAATTGGAACTCCAACTCCAGCAGCAAAACTTCAAGTTGTCGGCGGGATTGTTAGCACTGATCCATCAGCAGGTGTTGGATACGCAACTGGTGCAGGAGGAACTGTCACTCAGATAACTTCAAGAACAACTCCAGTAACCATCAACAAAATTTGCGGGTCAATAACCTTGGTTAGTGCTGCACCTGTATTGAATACATGGGTTTCATTTACTGTAAATAATACTACAATTGGATTAACAGATACTATTGCTTTATCATATTCTGGTGGTTCCAATACATATATAATTGTTCCGGGCAAAATAGTTGCAGGAACATCATTTACAATCAACCTTGTATCAATTCTTGGAATTGCTATAGATCAACCAGTAATCAATTTTTCAATCATTAAATCCGTAACATCATGAGCGACTGCACAAACTGCCCACCTTGCGACACAGAGTTTCCTTTATTCTGTGAAGGACTTGAAACAACTACAGACGGACGCAAACTTGTAGTAGAAGATAACGCATCTTGCCAAAAGGTATTGGTGGAACCAACTGAAATTTCTTTGCTTCAGTATGACCAAAACAACGATGTCGCTTGGAAGAGTGGATCACTGACAGCACCAATCAAGTTACCAAGTCTGCAACTTAACGCAGTCAATGTTGCGCCTAAGATCATGGTTCTTTTAGCGGATGGGACTGTTAGGCAATGGCAACCTACTGATACGGGAGATAACTTCTTGGCTTATTGGGATGGCACTCAATGGAAGATCGGTAATTTGGCCTCACTGCTTCCAGTAGGCGATGGAGTTATTGTAAAAACTGGCAGTTCATTTTCGCTTGCGAGCGGAGTAAATGGAGACTTCTTGCAGGTATTGAGTGGAGGCATCCAATTCAACTCAACGATTCCCGGTGGTATCCCAACTGGAGCTATTGTTCCATATGCTGCAAACTCCGCGCCTTCTGGATGGCTTCTTTGCAATGGTTCATTGTATGGTAGAGCGGCACTTGATCCATCACCACAACCTAATTTGTTTTCTGTTATTGGGATTACCTATGGTGCTGGAGATGGACTAACAAACTTTGCTGTGCCTGATCTTCGCGGAATGTTTGTTCGTGGGTTTGACAATGGAAGAGGAATTGACCCTCTCCGTGTATTTGGAACCACTCAAGCAGACGCATTTAAATCTCATAATCACAGTGGTAATACAGGAACAGAGTCAGTAGGTCATACACATTCATTTAGTGGAACCACTGGAGTTGATTCACCAGATCACTTCCATGATTATACTGTCACTGGATTTACCAATACTCGTGGCAATGGCAGCAGTCCCACTGGCGTTTCATTTGGCGCAACAAGCACAACTGGCGCAAACACTCGCCATACACACGCATACTCTGGAACAACTGGTGGGCCAAATGTCGCTCATACTCATGTAATAGCATCTGATGGACAAACAGAAACTCGCCCACAAAACGTGGCGATGAACTACATTATCAAAACATAATGCCAGCAGAAGGTTCAGTCTTTGATGGGTTCACAAGTGTTATAGCACAAGACGCTGCAACGCATCCATCGTATTTGCCTGAGATGTATGTAGCCGAATCGGTGAACCGAACCTTCCGAGGTGGTATCAACCGCACTCGCCCAAGTATCAGGAATATCAATATCGTAGCGGGAACTGGACAATCAGAAACTATCGTAAACGATATTCAGACTGGCAACTTCCAAGGCGCGTATCCATATCGGAGGACAACATACGAATCTGCTGATGGAATAGTAATATCAGTCGCGGGGGTTATTTACTTTCTGAAGATGGTAAACAATGTTGCTTACGCATACAAACTCCCAGTCGCGGATGGGTGGACATGGAATGATGGAAGTTTGATGCACACCTTTTTCGTGCAGGCTGAAGATCAACTATACATCCAGAACGGATACCAAAACCCGATTGCATGGAATGGCGATCTTAATACAAACGCAGTAAGGCTAAATCCATTCAATCGAGAAATGCCGATTGGCACGATCATGGAGTATGCGTTTGGCCGAGTTTTTGTTTCGGATAGATTCAACCAAATCTACGCATCAGATATTATTTTTGGTGCTGGATTTACTGATACTACCAACACTCGTAGATTCACTGAGATAACTTACTGGGAATTGGGAGGGGCGTTTTCTACTCCAAGCATGATGGGAAACATAACTGGCATGAAAGTAATGCCAGAGCTTGGGCTGAACCTTCGCGGCCAAGGTCAGCTTGTAGTCTTAACTGGCAACGGAGCGTTCGCAATGGATGTATCAATCCCAAGAGCGCAATGGAACACAACTAACATCCAACGCATCTCATTACTTGGGCGCGGATGCACAAGTCCATACTTGGGATTGGTAAACTCTGAGCTTTGGTTTAGGTCACACGATGGTTGGGCGTTTTATTCAAATACTCAATCTGAGTTTAATAGATACTTCTCACTTCGTAAACTTTCACGGGAAGTAAACAAATGGGTTGAGCGCGACACGCCTTGGCTTAGACAATTTGCATCAACCATGTTTTTTGACAACTATCTATTAAGCACAGTTGCGCCTGAGATTAAAAGAACATCAGCTCCGGGCTTGCATAGATACCATCGCGGGATTATTGCGTTGGACTTAGATCAATCTGCAAGCCCATCACCAGACGCGCAACTTTCTTTCCGTTGGAACGGGCTATGGACTGGCATTCGACCAACTCAAATGTTATCGGCGTTGATAGCTGGACAGAAACGTGGGTTTGCTTTCTCATTTGATAAAGACAACAGGAATCGTTTGTATGAAATGACATCAGAACAAACTGATGACTTTGGCCCAGACGGAACAAGGCAGATTGAATCCTGCTTCACTACTGGCAGGTATGATTTCAACCGAAGCGGAGCAACAAACAAGTTCCTCCGCAAAAAAATTACTGGCGGAGAAATGTGGATGAGTGAGATTAAGGGAGAGGTCGAAAGCTCCGTTGAGTTTCGCGCAGATAGTAATCCTTGCTGGTCGGAACTTAAAGTGCCTACTACTTTTGGCTGCAATCCATGTTCTCCGGTGGTGACTGAATGTGTCCCGCAGCGGGGTGGTAATCGCTACAAACGCTACAAGTTTAACACTCCAGACCCAAGTGAGTGCAATGACTTGGCGGGTATCCCATCAGTAGAGGGCAGTGAGTTTCAGATTAAAATCAATCTGATTGGTGCAGCTACAGTTGACCGAGTAAGGTTGATGGCGAACATTAAAAACAACGATGATTCCCCAGTTGGTGACTGCCCAGAAGAAAATCAAGAATGCGAACCATTTTTGTGTTGCCAAGAAAAATATTGGGAATACAATATCGTTAATTAAATTGTAATGGACAATCAAGATTCATCACCCGCACTTATTTTTCCATCTGTTCCAGACGACTTCTGCCCAACTGGAAACTGGACTCAGATATTCCAGCAATTTACTGACACTGTTTTGGCGAGTGGAACTGTGAATATCCCCGGACTAGCAGATGTCACTCCACAGCAGATTCAAACAATCAATGATTATCTGTTGAACTTGCAGAATCAAGTTGATGTTCTTACTACTACACAAGTAAGGCAAGGCACGATCACTGGCCTTACTACTGCCGATCAAACTATTTCAGTTACCTTTTCAACTGCTATGCCAAGTACTAATTATACTGTAGCATTCACACCTGTTACCACTACCTTTGGCACACCTTCAGCACCAATTTTTGCAGTCCAAACTGGATCGCAAACTATTTCTGGTTTCACAGCTATCATTGATAGCAATGTGGCCACAATAACAACATTGGATTGGGTAGCAATCCACTCAGCATAACAACCAACCAAACAAAAATATGACACCACTAAAAGGAACTGATCCTAAACTCGTAAGCGGCGGCTCGCCAACTCGCGGAATGATCCGTGAAACCATGGGGAACAAGCCTAACCTTGGCTCGAAAAAGCCAAGCGTCTATACGACTGCTGGCACTCCCAAGCAAGGCTACCAGAAATAATTATCGGTAACGATAATCTATGGGCGATACCCTCGAAGAGATGGTAGAGCTTGTGAAGGGGTTTGTCGGCGACTCTAGCACTTGTTCATACGAGCGCGGAGTCAAAGCAGTAAACCAAGCAAGACGACTACTATGGAATAAACGAGCTTGGACTTCTCAAGAAGAGTATGTCCAGATTTGCTGCGTGAACAATTGCTTCGCGCTGCCTAACCGCTACGAGCAAATCAAACTTGCTTGGATCGGGGATGATTCTGCGTCTCTTGCTGACGAGTGGTTTAATGCGACTAACGCTTTCGCCTTGAAAGCAGACCATTCATGCCATAGGTTAATTACTGAAGTCGGTGGTCTTCATGTATTGTTCCGCGATTACACAGCGCACCCATACCAGTTGGGAATCATTGCGGAAGACATAGAAGATGCAGGGACAGAGTTGATGTTTGAAGTGCAGGATCAATACGACACCTACCACAAAGTCAACTTGTTTGCTGCGCAGAGTCCCAACCTCTCCAAAACTGACCTGTTAATCAAGGGGGTTCGCTCAGTATCAAAACCAGTAACAAAAGGTAGGATTCGTGTATATGCTTACGACATGGAGTTGCAGGCAAGAACGCTGATAGCAATCTATCAACCCAACGATAGCAATCCTACATTCCGTAGGTTCAAAGCTCCGAAGACTTGCGAGTGTATCACACTCTACGCATCGAAGAAATACTTTGATCTCACCGATCCAAAGGAATTAGTTGAGTTTATTCCTGATGCGATGATTTATGCAATTCTTGCATTAAACTCCAGAGAGAACCGAAAAGCACAGGAGTTCTTGGCTAATTTAGCATTAGCTGTGCAAGAACAAGAAAAGGAAATGGTAGGTATTGAGATTCCAACTGCCGCTCCAATCCGATTTGCAAACTATAGTAGGGCAGATAACTTGATCGGGTCTGATTTATTGTCGCCTTCACCCAACGATTATTTCCTTTCGAGATGACACTGACAATTCCAGACAAGATTGATGCAAGAAAGGTAGTTGGATATGGTGATCCAGACTATGAGCTAAACTTGATGGACTTGGAGATTCTGAAGTTACCTCCACGGGAATGCCCATTGATTCATAGATTTACTCCGGGGATGTATATTCGGGAAATCTTCATGCCGAAAAATACTATTCTGACAACCTTGCTCCATCTGACTACGCATCCATTTTTCGTGATGAAAGGCGACGTGACTGTCTGGTATCATGGCATCCCTGCCCACCGCTATAAAACGGGCTACACGGGCATCACAGAAGCAGGAACAAGGCGATTGCTCGCTACTCACAAAGACACAATCTGGACTACCTGCCATGTTACAGATTTAACTGATCCAGATGAAATCATTGACAGCATCACTTCCAGAGATTTTAATCCGCACATCGCCAAGGAAGACCCAATGGTGCAGAAGTGGCGGCACAATAGAACTGACTTAATCAAATGAAAATTATAGGAGGAAAAATATGAGTGCAGCATTCGCTATTGCGGCAGGAGTTGTAGGAGTTGCAGCGGCAGGGGCATCAGCAGCTATCTCAATGTCAGCAGCGGATAGGGCAAATAAAGCACAAGGTAAAGCGGGGAAGGGTTATCAAAAGCAACTTACAAAAGCTACAAGTCAATTCATTGACCAGCAGAATCAAGTTAAGCAGGCCATAGCAAAGATTGATCCTAACTTAAAGGTTCCAGAATTTAATCTTCAAAACGCGACTACTGATTCAATAAATGCGGCGAATAGAATTACCGCAAATACTTTAAAGCAAATCGAGAACATTGTTCCGGGTTCCGCTCAAGCAAGAGGACAAGTAATGCAGTCGATTGGGCAATGGGAAAATAATCTCAATCAGCAATATCAAAACCTCCAAGCTAACCAAGGGTTGATTGACCAGCAACGAGGAGTGGTTGGAAGTATGTTGAGGGGTGAACTCACTCCAGTTCAACAAGAGCAAATCAACCGAACGATTGCTGAAAGGTCAGGGGCAGGGTTTAATCCAGCAACGGCAGGTAGGACTGGTGGATTTCAAACAGCGCAGGCTGGACTTGCTGACCAACTAAGACAATCTTCCGAAGCAAGGATTATTGCTGGAATGCAATTAGCACCCGGAGTAAACGAACAGCAAAGGGGATTGGCGGCATCAAGCATTGGACTTTCAGAAGGCTTCCGAGGACTGCAAAACACAGCCCAAAGTTGGCAGCAATTAGCTGGTGCATTCACCCAAAACGTTCCGCAAATGATGGGGATAGGATTGCAAGGAAGAGGGCAAGACATCCAAGTAAAACAATATGGCATACAAAATGCTATGGAGCAACAAGGTCTTATCTCTCAGATTAACCAAGGGAACTTTGGTGCATTGACTGGGCAGGCGCAGAATATCTACAATGTGAAAAGAGAGAATGCAGCCGCAAGTTACGCCGCACAGCAAGCAGTCGGCCAAGGTGTCTCTGACATTGGGCGGGCTGCTTATGGTGGATTAAGTGGAATGAGCTACGCATCAGCAGCACAACAAGGCTTGGGTGGTGGAATGGGCGGGTATGCAAATAATCCTTATGGATCATATCCATTGTATAATACGCCGCGAGCATCAGGCGGGACTTATCTAGGCGGTAGTCCAGCAACAGGATCAATGAGCGACAGGCCATTTGCGCTTCCAACATAAAAATTTATCACTATGTCTATCGCAGAACTCATAATGACAGGAACCAATCGCGCATCGGATTCTACCGCATGGGTTGGAGATTCTTTGGCTAAACTTGGTCAGAATGTAGGACAAGCCTTAGCTCAACGCGAGCAGCAGAAACAAGCGCAGGAGATGCTACCATTCTTGCAGCAGAGTATGCAGGAGTCGATGAGTCTTGCTGGATCAGGGAAGACTGGGGAAGCGTATGCGAAGCTGATGCCGTTCTTGACTGACCCATCAGTTGCGAGGAATCCGTTTATGATGCCAGCATTGGAAGCTGGAATAAAGATGAATCAAATTGCAGCGGATGACTTCTTGAGGCAGAGTCAGATTCAGGCATATAAAGATCGTTATGCTGCAAAAACTACAAATAATGTTTTTGACCCGCAAACTATTTTAGACACCATGAATGGTGGTGATGGTGGAGTTGTTGAAGTTGATGAGACAGTAAATCCAGAGGGAGTTAACCCTGTAGTTGCAGGTAGATTGCCCGGATTGCGAATTCCTACAGAGGGTATCCAAACTCAACGAGGCATGGGGATGACACCAAAATCAATTACCACTCAAGCAACGGCAGCAGGATTGCCAGCAGTTACACCAACTGGAATTCCACAAACAAGGGATGAAATTGATGCGGCAGCAGCGGCCAAGTTACCCGCAGATAATCCTCCAGCACCCCTTGCTCGCGGCCCACTTAACCCCGCAAATCCAGAGAACGCACTTTTTCCTGATCTTCAATCAGCACCCCCACCTAAGAATGTTCTTGAAAAGTTCATTAAATTTGAAGATAAGTTTGCGGCATTGCCATTTGAAAAACAAAAAGCAGAGATGGATAACAACTCCATTCTTTTCCCAAATAAAGAAATGCTGACAAACTATAAGCCAACAAAAGGAAGAGGTCTTATTGAGATTTCTTCAGAAGCAGGCATTGGAGTTCCGGGTCTTGCTGGAGCTATTGAGATTCCAGAAGCATACAAACAATATATTGTTGGAAGTATAAATGTTAATCCTTCAACTGGAGTAAAGAGTTATAGCCTTAGACCAGAAGTTGAGAATGATCCAAAAGCTAAGGCTGCGCTTGGATGGTTGCAAGATTGGCAGAATGCTTCGATTGAAGTAAGTTCAAACCCGCAACTTCGTGATCTTCTTTCTCAAGCAGGAAATGACGCTTTGGCTATTGATGTTTTACCATTAGGCAAGGGAGAATTAAGCGGGGAAAATATGGTTGAACTTTCAGTTAGAGGAAAACCAGAAACTAAAATTGAAGTTCCACAAGTTACCGCAGATCAAATTAAAGTATTACGATCACAAACTGGTGCTGCGAATGTTCACAATGCTAAGTTTATTCGCTTGAAGACTGCCGCACAACCTAAAACAGCAACGGCAAAAAAACTCTCGCCAAAGGATCAACAAGCATTAGACTGGGCTAACGCGAATTCAAATGATCCTCGCGCAAACCAAATCAAACAAAGATTAGGAATTTAATTACATGGCCTTTGATCCAGACGCTTATCTTGCTGAAGGGGGTGGCGTTAAAGAAACGTCATTTGATCCTGATTCATATCTCGGAATAGAAAAACCAGTAGGCACTTCTATTGGTGATACACTTCAAACAGCAGCAGAAGAATTAGAAGCTGGAGTTGGCAGGGCTGGCAGTGCATTTGCGAAATCAGCAGTTGGATCGGTAAGGATGTTTACTGATCTATTTGGCGCAAATAACAAGGTGTCTAAAGAGATTGCTGGAGTAGAGGACTACATTGACCAATTTACTACGGCTCAAGCGAAGCAAGACAAAGAAGAAATTTCTCGTTTGTTCCAAGAGGCAGAAGGAAAAGGTTTGGGCAATAAAGTTATGGCTGGTCTTAAAGCTGTAGCTGTATCTCCAGAGACGCTTGGGCCAGAGATGGCGGGGTATATGCTTCCGTCTTTAGCTGCTGGCATATTGACTGGAGGCGCATCAATACCGGTTCAAATTGGAGCGCAGGCTACTATTGGCGCGGCTCAAGCGGCAGGCTCGATTAAAGGCGACATCTACCAATCAGTCAGAGACTACTCCCGCGAGCAAGGTCTTGACGAAGTTGAAGCTGATCGTGCTGCTACAGAAGCTCAATCCTATGGTGGTAAGAACTTAGATTTGATTCTTGCTAACGCTGGAATTGGAGCATTGGCCGCATCAACTGGAGCAGAGAGAATAGCAACACGCATTCTTACTGGTAGAGGAAAAGATGTAACAAAGAAAACACTTGGAGAGTTCTTGAAGCAAGGTGCTTCTGCTGGAGGTGTAGAGGCTTTGACCGAGGGAACTCAAGAGGCAGCAGAACAAATATCACAGAACATCGCCCTACAAAGAGAGGGTAAGGATGTTCCTACCTTTCAGAATGTTCCGCAAGTAGCTACTATGGGCGCGGTGGCAGGCGGTGTTATTGGTGGCGGGTTGAAGGGAGTTGAATTTCTTTCAGCGGAAGAGAAAGCTGAACAAGACATCAATCGTTCAGCAGATAGAGAAGCCAGATCACTTTCCGCTACTGACTCTACAACCAAAAAGGTTATCAACGATCTTAACCAATCCGAGAACGCGATTGATTCTTTAAGGCAAGAGTTAGACACGCTGGAGCCTACTGACCCAAAAGCGCAGCAATTGCGGATGCGAATATCCGAGGAGCAAAAGAAAGCTACAGGACTAAAGCAATCCCTTGGAGAAGAATTTTTATCGGAACCGATAACCACAATAGAAGAACAGCAGGCAGCATTGGCGAAAGCAATTACCACTCCAGAAGCCGCGCCCGCAGAGCCAACTGTCAAGCAATCGTTGACAGTTCAACCTACGGAGGCCGCGCCTGCCAAGCCAATAGTTACCGAAGAACCGCCTGTGTCTATGGTGGGGAAAGAAGTGATACCGGGAGTCACGCCTATTCCAGTTGTGAGGACTAAAGCGCCAGTAGAGCAAGTAGTCACGCCACCAGTTGAGCCAGTAGTAAGCCAAGAATTTAAAGATGAACTTGAAATGTCTGGAGTTGCTTACGATGGAGATACAAGGTATTCCGTCCAGCAATCTTCTAATGGCACATTCAGAGCAGAAAGAATTGTAAACGGAAAGAAGGAAGATATTCAGATTGGTTTGCCAGACATTGAAACGGCACAAAATGTAATCCTTGATTCTGTTGGAAAAGAAATAACTCCAATAGCTGAAACTGCACCAGTTGTCAAAGAGGTTCCCATTTCCAAGCCAAGCGGGATGTCGGTTGAGGAATCTAAAGCCTATCTTGAAGAGAGAAATAAATCTACGATTTTTGGTTATCCAACCGAAGACATCATGGCGATGCAGCAAGGCAAGCAAGTTGGCAGAAACATTTCTCCCGCACCAGTCACCGAGCAAGCTGCACCAGCAGAA
>Ga0181338_1000069_pt1 | contig 26844 bp, 20 predicted proteins | sample Sp13VDMM110SD_FD_122168 | JGI IMG/M metagenome (GOLD analysis project Ga0181338, IMG submission 122168) | Freshwater viral communities from Lake Michigan, USA - Sp13.VD.MM110.S.D | ecosystem: Environmental > Aquatic > Freshwater > Lake | place: USA: Michigan | collected 2013-04-23
ACCGACCACCACAAAGAGCAAGCTGCGGCTGTGCTGCACGAGGCGCTAGACGAGAACCCAGATACCGTGATCGTGCTGTGCTTCTGGAAAGACAAAGGACAGTTCAAGATCAAGGTGTCTACCGTGCCCGACCGGCTCATGCTTATTGGCGCACTGGAAGAGGCGAAGAACAAAGTCATTACGGATGGGTACGCATCATGACCGCCCTGCGCGAGCGGCTGGCGCAGCCACAAATGCAACCATGTGCAGGGCGCAACTGCGGCAGCACCAATCCAAACCTGCATTCGGCTGAGTGCTTTGAGGACTACGAGAAGGCAACGGGGATGACGCAGTCGGTGGCACCAAAGTGTGGAGCAATCATCGAAGTGTTCGGTAAGGACTGGCGGCTTGACTACATGTCGCTTCCGGTCGGCAAACACAAACTCTATACCCAGCAGTACACCTACACCGCCCCACCCCAGCGCAAGCCGCTGACGGATGAGGAAATTTACGCGATGTGTGACGATTTTCATAGCTGGTCAGAATGGGATGGTGGTACGTACCAAAGACTGTGGCTGAACCTATGCCGCGCCATCGAGCGGGCGCATGGAATAAAGGAGAAAACATGACATACCTGTTGAAAGCCCTGAACTTGATCAAAGACGCTTACGTCGCCCGTGACTGGGAAGGCGTGAAGAAAGCGCGTGATGTGCTCGACAAGGAGTACTACAAGGACATTCACACTTGTTCGTATTACTGCAGCCGACCCGCCTGCATCGAGGCGCAGCGCAATGAACTGAGAGAGAAATTCTTCGATGACAACAAGTAAGTGGAACAGCGGACCTCCTCCCTCTATGGGCTGGTGGCCTGCGAGTGCTAGCGAGTGTATGTATGAGTACCGCTGGTGGGATGGAGCGTACTGGTCATGGTCTGTCTACGAGTGCGACCGGATCAGCAATATAGATACCTACGCCAAGCGGCGTGAACGTGACCGCGAGCAACTGCTAATCCGGTGGTTGCCGCGCCCTGATAACTGGCCTGAAAGGAGCAAGACATGACCTTCAACGGAACTACAGCCGACGCCCTACAGATAGGGGGCGATCACTATAAAGAGATGCCAGTCCAACCGTGGACGCTTATGGAAGCGGTGCTCTCTAGAGAGGAATTCCGTGGGTTTCTTCGTGGAAATGTGATAAAGTACAGTCTTCGTGCTGGTCGCAAAGAGGGTAGTGATGATGCGGCCAAAGCTAAACACTATATGCAGAAACTCAAGGAATTCGATGAAAACGTGCACCAGATGCGGAAAGGAAAAACCCGTTGAAGCCTTCCCAGTAAATGGAAAGAACAAGAAGACCGCACTACCTATTCTTCGCAGTCAATGCAAAGCGTGTGTAGCGGAGCGAAGTCGTCTTTGGCGGCTCGAACATCCCGGCTACGCTACGACTTATATGAAAGAGTACATAAAAACAAACTACAGTCAGATGATTGCCCGCATGAAAGAAAAGAAAAAGGAAATTTCTGAGTGGAAGCGTTTAAGGGGATGCACTGTATGCGGTGAACGTGAGCCGTGGGTTTTGGATATGCACCATCTTGATCCAACAGAAAAAGAAACAAACCCCGCGTCTAGCGCAACGCTTAAAACCTTCTTGAAGGAGGCAGATAAGTGTGTGCTTCTCTGTTCAAACTGCCACAGAAAAGTCCATGCGGGCGTACTACAACTCAGTGAGGAGCACATATGCCGTTTTAGGGAGACGATAAAGTACAGTCTTAGAGCAGGCAAGAAGACCGGCGCGATTGATGACGCGGACAAGGCACGCCACTATCTGCAGAAGCTCGCAGAAATACAGGATTCGTGGGGCTAGGAGCATTACATTGCCAACGCCTGCAAGCCCGGTAGATGCAAACAGGTTTTGGCGGCATCAATTGTTCTAGCCCACGATGTTCCGATTGATGCCCTCCGACAACGCGAACCGAGGGGGCGCGTAATCTACCTTTCCCCCTCACTAACACAGGAGCCTACCGTGGCAGCAACACCCGAGAAGAAAGTCAAGGATGCCTGCGTCAAGATCATCAAGGACTTTGACGCCTATTACTTCTTCGCCCCCGCCAATGGCTATGGGCGTACAGGTATTCCAGACATCATCATCTGCCACCAAGGACACTTCCTTGCCGTTGAATGTAAGGCAGGGAAGAACAAACCCACAGCGCTGCAGGAGCGCGAGCTTGCCGCTATTCACCGTGCTGGAGGCAGCGCAATGGTCATATATGAAGACACAATAAATAATCTAACCGAATGGTTTGAAAGGAGAAAGCATTGAGCGCACCATATAAGAGAGCCCTGGTTGTCGATTTTGAAACAGCGTGGAGTTTGGAGTACACGCTATCCAAGATGACCACCGAGGAGTATGTGCGAGACGTTAGGTTCAAGGCTTGGGGTTTGTGCTGGAAAGAGTTGGGCGCAGAAGGCGCACCCGTGTGGGTCAGGGGCAATGATGTGCAAGGCTGGGTCGATAGCATCGACTGGGCAACCACGGCGGTACTGGCCCATAACGCACAGTTCGATGTGACGATCCTGTCTTGGCGGTACGGTGCCAAACCCTGCTTCATCTTCGACACGCTGTCTATGGCGCGGGCGCTGCGTGGGGTGGAGGTGGGCAACAGTCTCATGAAGCTAGCCGAGGCGTTCAGTCTCCCGCCCAAGGGAACAGCAGTACACAGCACCAAGGGGATGCTCGACAGTATCCCGTTCGATACCGAGCGTGAGCTTGCAGACTACTGCAAGCACGATGTGTATCTGTGCGAAGAGATATTCAACCGGCTGATCCCCGGGTATCCCACCAAGGAACTCAAACTCATCGACATGACGTTGAAGATGTACACGCGCCCTGTACTCATACTGGACGGAGACATGCTGGTCGAAGCGCTGTTGGAGGAGAAGACGAAACGTGAATCCCTATTACAAAAGCTCGGCGTGGCAGAAGCTTCACTGGCGTCGAACCCGCAGTTTGCGGAAATCCTCACAACGCTTGGCGTCACGCCACCAACTAAAATCAGCAAGACGACTGGCAAACCTGCACTCGCTCTGGCTAAAAACGATGCGCTATTTCAAGCGCTCCTCAATGGTGAACGTGAAGACGTTGCCCTTCTATGTGAAGCGCGTCTTGGGGTTAAATCCACGACCGAACGTACACGGGCGCAGCGGTTTCTAGATATCTCCACACGGGGGGCATTGCCCGTTCCCCTGTCCTACTACGGAGCCGGCACGGGTAGGTGGACCGCCGCCAAGGGCAGCGCCATCAATATGCAGAACCTCAAGCGTGGGTCCTTCCTGCGCAAGGCGATCATGGCCCCGGAGGGGTATCAGCTAGTCGTTGGTGACTTGAGCCAGATCGAGCCGCGTGTGTTGGCGTGGCTGGCGGATTACACGGAACTGCTGGACATCTTCAGGGCAGGCGGCGACCCCTACGCACAGTTTGGTTCGCAGATGTTCCGTATCCCGGGCATGACCAAGGACTCGCACCCGGTGGAGCGGCAGTCTGCCAAGTCGGCGCTGTTGGGTGCAGGCTATCAGCTAGGCTGGTCATCGTTTGCCGCACAGCTTCTGACGGGGTTCCTGGGCGCTCCTCCCTTGCGCTACACCAAGCAGGATGCCGTCAAGCTGGGCGTCACCAAGATGATGGCGAGCAAGTTCCTTGAGTGGGAGGACAACCTCAAGCGTATGCAGGATATTCCACATACCTGCACGGATGAAGAACTTCTATATCACTGTCTTGCCGCAAAAGCGATCATAGATACCTACCGAGCTGCCGCCGCCCCTGTTGTGGAATTTTGGTCGCTGATGGGTGAGTTAATCAACCACTCCCTCTTCAAGGGCAAGGAATACAAGTACCACTGCCTGACGTTCAGGAAAGAAGAAATCGTCTTGCCAAGCGGTATGAGTCTGCGGTATCCTGAGCTTCGCCTTGAGAAGGACAGCGAAGGGAAGTCCCAGTGGACGTACGCAGACGGGCCTAAGCGCCAGAAGCTGTACGCTGGGAAGATCACCAACAACGTCGTTCAAGGCACAGCGCGTTGCGTCATGTCAGACGGACTGCTACGGATAGCCAAACGCTACCCCGTAGTTGGAACTGTGCATGATGAGGCGCTGGCGCTGGTGCCGGAAGAGGAAGTGGACGACGCAAAGACTTGGGTCTTGGCGCAAATGGTCACGCCCCCTGCATATCTGCAGGACATTCCCCTAGCCGCTGACGGTGGCGCACACCGTCGCTATGGACTTGCCAAGAAATGATCGACGATATCCTTGATTACGCAATGCCGCTCATCAATATCGAGCGCGTTGCAAGAGAGATTCATGCCCTGTGTCTAGACAACAGGTATGAAGAAGCGTGGGAGTTGACGCTGCAACTGAGCATCGAGTCCCGCATATTGCGAGCAGCACTCGCGCACTTAAACGAGAAGGAGAACGGACTTGCAACTACCGAAACGATTGAAGATTGGAAAGATAAAGTACTCAGTAGAGCAGCTACCTATATTGCCCCTCAAGGGAGTAATGGGTGAGATTGACTACAACGCCCATACCATCAAGGTGTGCAGTCACAGCAACACAACAGGCAAGGCGTTCAAGCGAGAAGAAGTGGACGACACCTTCTGGCATGAACTAACGCACGCGATTCTGTATGAGATGGACAGTTCTTTGTATGACAACGAAGCGTTCGTCGGGCAGTTCTCTCGTATGTTGACCAAGGCAATTAACTCAGCGGAATTCTGATGGACATCAAGCCCATACACGTTACTTGGAGCCATAGCGGCTTGAAGAAGTTCGAGCAGTGCGCTAGGCAGTATCACGAAGTGACGGTACTGGGCAAACACCCATTCAAGGATACGCACGCAACCATCTACGGCAAGGACGTACACAAGGCGATTGAGGACTACGGCAGGGACGGTACTCCTATTCCTGAACAGTACTCCTTCGTTCTTCCTGTCGTAGATGCGTTGCTTGCCAAGTCGGGGCGCAAGTTGTTTGAGCATGAGATGGCGCTCACCAAGGACTTGAAGCCCTGCGGGTTCAAGGACGCCAACCGTTGGGTGCGGGGCATCGCGGACTTGCTCATCATCGATGACGACAACCTGACAGCGCGGGTCATTGACTGGAAGACAGGCAACGACAAATACCCAGACCGAGATCAGTTAACGCTGATGTCGCTCATGGTGTTTGCACACTTCCCACATATTCGGTCGATAAGTTCTGCGCTGTTCTTTGTAGTTAAAGGTAGCATGATCAAGCACCGCATGGAACGAGATCAGTCCGATGCAGCTTGGTGGGAATACCGGCAACGTGTGGCGAAATTGGAAGCCAGCTATGCCAACGATGTTTGGAATCCCAATCGAACCCCGCTCTGCGGTTGGTGCCCTGTGACAACTTGTCCAATGAACCCAAAACATTAGGAGGCTATATGCCGTACAAAGACATGGCGGATCGAGACACCTATCCACCCTACGCCCAGAAACCCGCCGTCAAGAAACGTCGCGCCGAGAGCAACAAAGCTCGTCGCATGATGGAGAAAGAGGGCAAGGTAAGCAAGGGAGACGGCAAGGATGTGAACCACAAGCAGCCTCTGAGTAAAGGGGGCGCTACCGTGAAGTCCAACTTGGAAGTCACTACCGCACACAACAACCGCTCATACCCGCGCACCAAGACGCACGCGGTCAAGTAAGGAGAAAGCACTTGCAGATCATCGATAACAAGGCACTACTATTCAAGACTCGTAACCCCCACCGCTACTCCCTGATCCCCAAGCACAAGGTGCTGCCCATCCCGGGCGGCGGCTACGAAGTGGCCGTGTACTGGGGGCTGGACGAAGCGCGAGTGCTACGCAATCTGGGAGTCAAGAACGTACCGTCTCCCATAAACGGGAGATACGACTGGCCTGGGCGCTATACGCCTATGGCGCACCAAAAGGAAACGGCTAGTTTCCTGACGTTCAACCGAAGGGCGTTCGTTCTATCAGAGCCGGGGACAGGCAAGACGCTCAGTGCCCTGTGGGCCGCAGACTATCTGATGAAGCGCGGTGAGGTTCGACGCTGCCTCATCCTCTGTCCACTGTCGATCATGCACTCTGCGTGGGTGCAGGACATGGGCAACAGCATCATCCACCGCAGCGCGGTCATCGCGCACCATCCGCAGGCTGCTAGGCGCATCGAGCTTATTCAGGAGGAGTACGAGTTCGTCATCGTCAACTATGACGGGCTGGCGCTTATTGGCAACGAGATCAAGAATGACGGGAGGTTCGATCTCGTCATCGTGGATGAGGCGAACGCTTATAAGAACCCGCAGACCAAGCGGTGGCGAGCGCTCAACAACATCCTCAAGCCCGACACACTGCTGTGGATGATGACGGGTACGCCTGCGGCGCAGTCTCCTGTGGACGCATACGGTCTAGCCAAGCTAGTCAACCCGACGGGCATCCCCAAGTTCTACACGGCTTGGCGCGATGCGGTGATGCAGAAGATCACCGCATTCAAGTGGGCACCCAAGGCAGACGCCGCACAAAAAGTCTTTGAAGCACTGCAACCCGCCATCCGCTTCACCAAAGAACAGTGCCTCGATCTACCACCCGTTATAACGCTGACCCGGGAAGTGCCGCTGACTCCCCAGCAAGCCAAGTACTACAACCTGCTGAAGGCACAGATGGTGGTGCAAGCTGCGGGCGAGATGATCACGGCAGTCAACGCCGCCGCTGCGATAAATAAGCTTCTTCAGATCAGTTGCGGCGTGGCGTATACGGACAACAAGGAGGTGGTGGAGTTCGACGCGACCCCCCGGCTCAACATCCTGCTGGAGGCGTTGGAACAGACCGACCGCAAGGTCATCATCTTCGCCTTGTTTCGCAGCGCCATCACTTCCATCAGCACCTTCCTGCAGAAGAACGGGATCGCCAGCGAGGAGATTCACGGAGGAGTGACAGCAACGAAGCGGACAGACATCATCAATCGCTTCCAGCGTCAGCCTCATCCGCGTGTTCTGGTCATGCAGCCACAGGCCACCGCGCACGGGATCACGCTAACCGCCGCAGACACCGTGATCTTCTATGGCCCGCTGATGAGCGTGGAGCAGTACACGCAATGCATTGCCCGCGCTGACCGCAAGGGACAGAACTCAGACAAGGTCACGGTCATTCACATAGAGGGTTCGCCTGTAGAGAAGAAGATGTTCAAGGCGCTGACCGGCAAAGTTGCCGACGCCCATCTGCTGGTCAGCTTGTTCAATCACGAAATTGAAGAAAGGGGGTTGCCATCTCGTTGACGGCGTGTACAATGTCTAATCTTTGACAACAACCAAAGGAGAAAGCAATGAGTGACGAAGCACTTCCGATGGACAAGCTGGCCCGCATCTACATGAAGATGCGCGTGGCAATCCAAGAAGTCGAGCGCGAGTACGACACCAAGATCGAAGCGCTCAAGGGGCAACAGCAGGAAGTAAAGAACGCCATGAAGGACCAGATGCTTGCGTCTGGCTCCAAGTCCGTCCGCACGGATCACGGCACAGTGATGCTTACTGAGAAGCGCCGGTTCTACACACAGGACTGGGACAGCTTCAAGAAGTTTGTAGTCGATCAGGAAGCGGTTGAATTGCTAGAACGCCGCATCCACCAAACCAACATGGCTAAGTTCTTGGAAGAGAACCCCAGCCTTGTTCCTCCCGGGCTCAACTCCGATACGGAGTTTGATATCTCTGTTCGTAAACCTTCCAATTAAGGAGTGCATATGTCGCAAGTTGCTCTGTTCACTGGGACCAATGTCCCCTCGTTCGCCAAGAAGGGCGAACTCTCTGCGCTGGCTAAATCCCTCACTGGCGGTGCCGGTGGTGGCGGTGGTAAGCGTGTCTCGATCAAGGGCGGTGTGTTCCGCCTGATGGTGGATGGCAAGGAAGTGGCCGCGATTGAGGAGCGCTTCCTCGATGTCGTGATGGTCAACGCGGCTCCCAAGATTGGCCGCACCTTCTACATGAAGGCGTACGACTCTGAGAACCCTGCTGGCCCTGATTGCTGGTCTGCAGATGGTGAGAAGCCGGATGCCACCGCTGCGACCCCGCAGTCGGATCGTTGCGCTACCTGCCAGCAGAACGTCAAGGGTTCGGGTAATGGCGAGAGCCGTGCGTGCCGCTTCAGCCAGCGGTTGGCTGTCGTGCTGGCGAGCGATATGGAAGGCGATGTCCTTCAACTGCAACTCCCGGCCACCTCGATCTTTGGTCGGGAAGAGGGTGACAACCGTCCGCTGCAAGCGTACGCCCGGTTCCTCGCTGCACAAAACGTCTCCCCGGAGATGCTGGTCACGCGCATGAAGTTCGACACCAAGTCGGAAGCGCCTAAGCTGCACTTCAAGCCGATGCGCTGGCTGACTACGGAAGAGTACGAGTCGGCGGTCCTGCAAGGGAATACCGAAGAAGCCAAGCGGGCGGTCACCATGACTGTCGCGGCGACGGACAAGGTCGAGCCGATCCAACTGGAAGGCAAGCCGCCTGCCAAGGCCGCACCAAAGGCTGAAGAGGAAGATGAGGAGGCCCCGCCGCCCGCACCCAAGGCGAAGAAGGCCAAGCCTGCTGCTGCGCCCGTGGAAGAAGAGGAAGATGCCCCGCCGGTCGTGCGCAAGGAAGAGAAGCCTGCGCCTGCAGCCAAGTCTTCTCTTGCCAAGCTTGCGGCAGAATGGGACGATGAGTAACAGTCAAGGGGGTGCCTAACAGCACCCCCTATCAATATGCCTTACTCCGTAAAAACCATTTACACAGTAAGCAAGGGACCGCGAAATCTAGGCAACAGGCTTGGGCGACTCGCGGTCCACATTGACTTTTCTGTGTTGCGCATCGCGCACGCTACGGGGGCTACTCGGCAGACTGTATACAACTGGTTCCTTGGGGGCGAGGTCTTGAACCCCTACCAGCCCATTGTCGAGAAGCTCATTCGCATCCTTCAAGACGCCACCACGGCAGAAAGCGCATGGAAAAAAGTATGTCTGGAATTCAACCTTCATCCCTGACAGACGAAGAGCTTGTGCGTTACGCATGGCTGCACTCGGGGACGCTTTCTCTTGATTGGATCAAGGAGCTAATCCAACGGCTTGAGCAAAAGCTCGACGACAACAAATAATTCCCGGGGAACTTTATGGAACCGCTTGAGTTTCTAGCGGCTGTCTTGCCGTCTCCGGGTCACGGGCAATACTGTGCAGCAGAGCTTTCTTCAAAGAAGAAGCAGCATCTTTTTGCTGAAGACTTGTCAGAGTTCAGCGAACCCATCGAGCGCTGGCTCAAGAACAAGAACGATATCTACTTCGCTCTCGCGACGTTTGCAGAGAGTGGGAGTCGTACTGCCGACAATGCGCGGTACATCAAGTCGCTCTTTATCGACATGGACAACTATGCCTCCAAGAAGGAGGCAGGCACGGCACTGAGCGCGTTTCTCGAAACCACGGGACTCGACGCGCTGGGCACACCGTGGGTGGTGGCATCCGGTGGGGGGCTGCATTGCTATTGGGCGTTCAGTACTGCGGTAACCGTAGCTACATGGAAGCCCGTTGCCGAGAGTCTCAAGCGCCTGTGCAAGCAAGAGGCGCTCAACATCGACAACACCGTCACCGCCGACGCAGCGCGTGTCCTGCGCATACCGGGCACGTTCAACTTCAAGGCCAAGTACGAAACCCCCCGCCCCGTCCGCATACTGACCGAGGGCACCGAGATCGACTTCGACGCCTTTGCTGGCAGGCTTCTTGAGCTTGTAGGAGAAGTGCCGGTCACCATGCGCTCCTTGGATTTGCCGGGGCAGCGCCCCGTTAACGCGACAAAAACCGGCGTTCAGCTTATGGCGAACACGGTCGTGCAGTTCAAGGAAATTGTCCAGAAGACCAAGCGCGGGGAAGGGTGCCTGCAGTTGGCGCACTACGTCGAGAACGCTACGGATGAAGGCATGGAGCCCTTGTGGCGCGGCTGGCTCAGTCAAGCCAAGTACTGTGCGGACGGTGAGCGTGCAGCGATCTGGCTCACGAAGATGCACCCCTATGACGAAGGGCGGATGCACAGCAAACTCTCTGAGATCAAGGGACCATACCCCTGCCTCAAGTTCGAGAGTGAGAACCCCGGTTTATGTGAGAAGTGTCCGCACTTCGGCAAGATCACCAACCCCCTGGCGCTTGGCAGGGAGCTGGTTGTGGACGACAGCGAGAAGGAGATTGTTCTTCCTCCAGATGAGACAGACCCGGAAGCACCACCTGTCACGGTGCTTCGTCCGACGCCACCTAAAGGCTACTCCTACGGCCAAAGCGGCGGCGTGTTCTGCAACCGCATAGTGGAGGAAGCGGACGGGACCAAGCGCAAGCAGCAGGTAATGATCCTGCCGTACGACATGTTTGTCGTGGACTTGCTCAACAAGGACGGCGAACACACCGTGCATATGCTGGCGAACCGCCCGGGCAAGCCGGTCGATATCCTGTTCCCGCAGCGGTATGCGGTGAGCAAGGACGAGATGACCAAGAAGCTGGCCGAGCAAAACATCCTTGCCTCGTTTGGCGCAGGCAACGACAAGAATCTGTTTGACTATGTGCGTGCCTGTGTCGAGGAGGCCAGCGTCAACAAGCAGGCGATCCGCGTCCCGTCGCAGTATGGATGGCAAGAAGACGGCAGCATCGTCTACAGCGGCAGGGTGTTCTCTCCTGACGGGAGAGTGATGAATGTTCCCATGCCTGACCTGGAGAATTTGAATCGCGCAACCCGTTCGGTGGGCACGCTTGAGAACTGGCGCAAGTTTCCGCAGCTACTGATTCGTCGTAAGCTTTACGACATGTTGGCGATGCTATGCGTTGGGTTTGGTTCCCCCCTGATGCGTTTCACCCAGATGCCTGCACTGACATTCCACGCGGGCTCAACCGAATCTGGCACGGGCAAGTCGCTAACGCTTAGTGCGGTGGCGTCCATCATGGGGCACCCTTCCAAGTACCGGACGGGCAAGTCCACCTCTGCGGTGACCATGCAGCAGCGCTGCGGCAACCTCAACAGCTTTGCGTTTCTCAGCGATGAGATCACGCACAAGTCACGGCAAGACATGGAATGGTTTCCCGGTCTGATATTCGATCTTGCAGAGGGACAAGGTAAGGAGAAGTCGGAAGTCCACGTTAACCGGGAACGCCTCAACAACGTCTCTTGGTCGTTGCTTGCGTTCCTCACATCGAACGTCCACATGCAGGACTACATGTCAGGCTCCCGTCAGTTCTCATCGAATGGCGAGTTGTTCCGTATGCTTGAGTGGACGCCCAACTTGGCGTTGGAATGGACTGAGGCAGAAACAGATGTGATCAAGCTGCTGCACTCCAACTACGGGGTGGCAGGCGAACAGTACATCCGCTGGCTGGCGCAGAACGCAGAAACAGCAAAGCGCATCACAACGGAAAGCGTGGAGCTGCTCAAGCGTATTTGGCGTATGTCAGGGGATGAGCGCTTCTGGGCAGCAGGCTGCGGCGCGATAGTAGCGGGCGCTACGATGGCTTCCAGTCGCTACGCGAATGTCTGTGATCTGCCCGTGGACCGGCTGATCGAGAGCTTGAAGAAGCTGGTAGACAAAGCGCGGAAGGTCGTCAAGCTAGGCGTCAGGAATGCCGAGGATGTTCTCAACGCGTTCGTGCGCGAGCATTACGGACAGTTCGTGGTCATCAAGGAATCAGAGAAGGGTAAGCTGCTGGCTGCGTTTGGAGATGGCAAGACCGTTGACGAGACGATCACGCGTAGTAAGGTCATGGGGCGCGTGGAACATGACATCGCGATCAAGGGCAGCATTGAGTTCTTCATTGAAGAACATGTGATCAAGTCGCATTGCGTCGCGATGTCTTTTGGGTATGAGGACTTCAAGAAACAGATGAGCGTGCAAGAAGGCTACACGATCAAGTTCATGCGCAAGGACATGATGTCCAAAACGCGAGGCCCACAGATGCGGGTAAATTCGATTGCGATCAGCCGCCGCAAAGCGCCTGAAGAAGATGCTGAAGAACTACCCGTGGGACAAAGTTGAGAAAGGGCAGGGATTTTTTGTCCCTGCCCTTGACCTCGACGCCGCACGCCAAGCTGGGTTGAAGGCGGCGATCCCGTACCGCTACCGGGATACCGACGCCCTGTACGTCCTCATGGAGGGGAAGCTTGGAGTTCTTTTCTTTCGGAAGCTTCCGACGTTTGTGTAAGTAGCGTACGGACCTGTGTCGCGATCATGATCTTGGTCTGCCGAATCTGCGCCAGCAGCTTGGTCTTTTCTTCCGCAGTGAGCGACGGTGCCCCGCGAATCATGCGCTCGTCCTTGGACAGGTCGCCCATGTCTTTGCGGTAGTCCCCGGCAATCCCGTCAAGCGACATCAACGGCAGGTTCTTCTGCAAGAACGCTTGGGCCTTGCCCATTTCGCCACGATCCACCAACCCCTTGTAGGTGGCGGAAGCCTGCGTGACTTTCTGCAAACGCTCATAAACGTCGTTGACAATCCCCGACGCGTCAGCAGCCTGGAAGCTGGAGCCAACGAGGGGCAATTCAGTCCAACGCTTCTCCGGCACTTCCGTCGCTGCCTTCGGTAGGGGCACGCTCAAGGCGTGCAGCATCGCCAGTCCCAGCCCTCCGGTGTAGCCGCTGACCAGTGTCTCGATCTTGATCGGGGAGAAGTTCGTCGCCTCGCCAATGTACTTGGCGATCTCTGACGTACCAGGGCGGTAACGCATCCCCGGAACTTCCTGCTGCTCTCGGGCAGACTCAATGTCCCGTCCGGTGAAGAACGACTTGCCCAACCCGACCTCAATCACCGGCTTCATGGCCGCAGGAATAACAACCGGCGCAGGGAGCTTAACGTCACCAATCTGGACCGGCACCATGCTGCTGCCGCCGGGGACCATCTGGATCAGGATGTGGTTCAGCGCCTTCAGTGCATCCTTGGCTCCCGCTTCGGACTGCATCGAGTTGTACAGCATCTCAGGCAACGCCTTGAAGATGTAGCCAATTTCAAACGGGATCGGCACGCGCACAGTCACCGGCTCCCCTGCGTATTGATCGAGGAACGGCACGCGCACAAACCAGTTGCCGTACTTCACATCCGGGGGTGCGTTCTTGTACTCCTCATCGTCCTGCATCGCGGCGGCGTAAGCCATCGTGCCCATGAACATCATCGCGCCACGCGTGAACAACTTACGCTGGATGTCCAGCTTCTCGTTGAACGGCATCTTCCCCGTCATCGCTTTGTACAGAACGTCCAGGCCCTGTATCTGCGAGTTCAGGAACGGCACTATCGTGGAGGCCATGTGCATGGTGGGAGACAGCCCGCGCTTGCTGAAGTTCATCGACTCCAGCGCCATGAGCGTTGCCTCCATCTCTGACAGGCCCTGAGCAAGATAGCTCTCGTATTGAGCGCGGCGGGTAGCAGCATCCGCCTCAATCGACATTGCTTCCATCTTGGCAAACGCCTTCGACCAACCAGGACGCCCCTCCTGCATATCGCGCAGCAAGCGGCTGACATCTTCCGGCATACCCGTGAACGTCTGCCCACCCGTGATCCCTCGCGACTCCAACGGAGAGGTCTTGCCAAGCTTGCGCAACGCACCCAGTAACGGGGCGCTATTCGCGCCGCTGATCATGAACGCTGCTGTAGAGTCACGGAACAACTGCTTGGCCGCAAAGATAGGCGTGGAGGTCACGGCACGGCGCAGCACACGCGCAGGGATACCAAGGAGTCGGATGCCCACCGGCAGCATGGTGGGAATACCTGCCATGCCCTTGACCAGCAGATCAGACGGCACGCCGATATGGTCGGTGTTGACAACCACGAAGTAGTCCACGCCATCCTTCTTGAACTCCAGCGAACCCTTGGGAGCGCCTGTTTTGCTCGCCTTCACCGGCTTGCTGGCAAGCCCCACATCCGCAAGCTCGTACGCCACGTTCTTGGCAGCGATGTTGCGCAGCGCCATGTCGAGCAGCATCGAGGTGTTCTGCACGCTGCTGTCGAGGAAGTTGAAGATGGGCTCTTCGCCACCCACCAACTCTTGCAAGTGCGGGCTGTCCTTCAGGTTGCCCACGCGAATAGGCGTCTCACCACCAATCACCAGTTCGGCGTTGCCCCCGCGCATACGGTAGTAAGGAATGTAGTCCCCGTTCTTCAACAGGCGCTGCGCTTCCGTCTTGCTCATCGCGCCGGTATCAACCAGGAAGTTCAGCAGGTTGGCGTTGTACTCGTTGTACATCCCCCGTACTTCATCGAACGCGGCCTTGAGCGGGGCGTTTGCTTCGATCTCATCCTTAGCCGCCTTGAAGTCCGCTGCGGTCGGCATAGAGTTGATGTTCTTCTCAAGGTACGCCTTGCGCTGCAACAACCGGGGCTTGTCTTCCGGGGTCGTACGGGGCGAAGCAAGCTCGCGCTCAATCTCCTTAAGCTCCGACTCCGCAGCGGCCCGTCCAAAACTCAGCTTGTTGTAGCCTACGCGCTCACCGCGCAGTGCCGCCAGATAGAGCGTGAACAGCCGGTTGGCAGCATCAGGACTGCCCGCCGCCTTGACAACATCCTTCTGCGCCAGACGCTGGACCATGTCCTTGATGTTGACGCCCTTCTCGGACTCGATGACCCATTCCTTATCGCCATCCTTGCGGTCAAGCTGCTTAAGCTGCACCACCCCATTACTGATGGCTTCCGCAGTCATGTTGTTGCGCATCCCGTACATGCGCAGGTAGTACATCATCTGCGTGCCCTTGAGCGCATCCATCGAGGTGTTTGCGATCTTCTCAAGCGGAGCCAGCGCGTCAATAACCTGCGTGCGGAACGCCAGCCCCATGTTCTTCATGACGGAGTCAAGCATGGTCGGCTGCTTGCCGATGATCATGTCCGCTACGCGACCGGCATTGGCGGCTCCGGGTGCGTACTGAGGGCGTGCAAAAAGCAGCCGATCTTCGGCGGCAGGGCCAGACATTTCTACAGGGGGCGCATCGGCAATTTTGTTGGGGGTTTTAACAGTGACTTTAGGTGCGTCTTCTGTAGCAGCATCGCCAGAGAGTTCTTTTTTGTAATTTTTCACCGTAACATAAGGCGCATCAATGGTGGCATTTAGCACATAAAACTTACCCCCGCTTTCGGATACTGGCTCCACAGTAACGTGATACCCACCCTCTAAGTGAAACGCACCCTCTGTTTTGTAACCGCCTACAAAACCTACAACAGCCGTGTCTGACAATTTAACAGTGATATCAGGTTCAAATACGTACAGGTTTTCAACACGTTCCAGTGCAGGGAACCCTGAGTTAGCAAAAAGGCTTATTTCCTTTGCTTTTTTTAGGTTAGTAAAGTTCAAAGGGGCCGACTTTAAGTTGCGCATATTCATGCTAGGCGGCACAGTAATGCCCGTCGCATAAACAAGGTCTGAAGCTTTAATGTTTTCAACTTTTATACCGGCACGAAGAAATGTCCCCTCCCCGGTATACGAGAATCGAACATCCCCGAAGAAGTAACCTTCCTTTATAGACTTGTCTAACCCATCTAGTGCAATAGTAAGAAGCTCTTTTTTAATTTTCTGAGTAGGCTTGGGACGCAAGCTACTAGCATACCCATCAAGTTTCCTAAAATTAAAAAGATCTTCAAACATCCATTGGCTAAACGAAGCAGTTCCTTTGTCGTCTTCTAATGCTTCAATCAACGGGAGATAGTCTTCTGTTGTAGGTTCGCCCTTAAACAGCCGAATTAAAGATGCTTTGCGTTCCGTTTGTTCAATAAACCTGTCAGCCCCGTTAAAGCGTTTACTGCGCAAAAAGTCGTTTGCAATCTTTTGCTGTTCTGCCGTCAACCACTGGTCCCTGGTATTACCGCGAATTTCAGCAATTACGTCCGTGCCCCCCATACGAATCGCAACTTCGGGTTTGCCGTTGGCGTAGTAGATGTAGAAGTCGCCGTTTTTAATTTGGTCGCGAGCCGTGTCCACACTGGCGCCAGTACACCAGCTAGTACCCGCTGCCCCAGCGTTTAGTTCAATGGCGGCTTTTTCAATGGCTTCTTGGTTTTGTCTACGATCTGGAAGCAACTCTAGCTCGATCAACTCCTCTACAGTAACTTCACCTTCATCTTCTACATCTCCAAACGCATCATAGTTGTTGCCGCGATCTAAAGCCTCTTGTACCTCTTCTTCGGTGTACAGGCCCGACAAGCTTGTTGAACTGTCTACAGAAGGCATTTCAAACTTCTGCCAACCATTTTTTGCCTTGTTGCGCTCAGCGTTCTTATCGGCAATACGCTGCATCCCATCAAGGAAAGCGGTCTTGAGGTTCTTTCCAGCACGAAGCTCTTCGATAATGGCGTCGGCAGCTTCTTTACTAACGACCGCAACAGGGTGCCGGTTACTGGGGTCGATAGTGACTAGCTTCAACCGGCCTTGAGGCGTTGACTGCACACCGTATTTCGATGCCGCTTTAGCCACCAACGCCTTTTCAGGCATGGTGTAACTGTTGTTTTCTATCTCTTGCGCAGCGGGTTTGGCGTTTACACCACGCTTTTGAGGCTTTCGAGCTACAGGGGCGCGTACGCCAATAGCAGACAGCAACTCGCGAAGCGCTTCATTGCGCTTGGCTGTTATTGTGTCGGCTTCGTTTTCTCTTAGAGAAGCTTTCTCTTGCGCTTCAAGTGCAACAAAAGTAGTTGGCGTTGCTTCCGCAAGGTGCAACGGATTTTCAGGATCGAACACCTTTCCGTCAGACATGATAGTGTCTGATTCGTAATCAAGCCTATTTGCTTCTGCGGGGGCTACATAATCTTCCGGGTTATTCAGCATGTCTCGCAGATACTCGCCGCCGATGCGATCTACGTCTTCTGTTGTGCGATCCTTTTGCTTGATGTATTGCGGAAAGTTTTCTGCAAACTGCCGCATTGAGTTACTACCATCGTGCAGAGCAGCAATATCTTTCTGAGAGTATCGCGTGCGCGTGCTGTCAGTCTTAGTGGGCTGCGCACTCGTTGGCAAGAAGATGGCATCAATCGCTTTCATGGAAGCGCCCAGCATGGACTGGGTTTCGCGGATGCCCAGCAGTCGCAAGATAACGCTCTTGAACGCCTTGAGTGCGTCTGCCGCCCGCCAAGGTTTCTTAGCCAGTTGTTGTTGCAGGTTGCGGTTGGACATCACCTCCGCAACAAACTCGGACAGGCTGGCCTTGGCCTCAGTGCTGGTGATACTGGGGTCGCGTTGGACCGCCGCAAACAACGCTTGCAACTCGCGCTTGGCAGCAAGCTGCAAAGGCGTCAGCGCAGATTCAGGAGCCATCAGAACTCGCTCAGCCGCAGCGTGCGTACCTTCGTGCAACAGAAGTTCGTGCGTCAAACCACCGGCACGACTCAGCCGAATCTTCTTGCCCGAAGCAAGCGCCATCCCGAAGACTTCCCGCCCCTGATCGTCCTTGAGAGACGCGTTCAGTTCTACGTCCGTGGCATCCAGCAGCATCGCAAGACGCTGTGCAACCGCACGGTGGACAGGGTCAGCCCGCTTATCAGAAGCCAGCAGCGACAGAGCTTGCCCAACGTCGTTGTCCTCAAGCGCCTTGACCTGTTCTGCGTTGAGGTCAGGGCTTTCTACTTCTACGCCACGGGAGAACCTGTCGTACTCTTCATACGCAGTTGCTTTAAGTGCCTTTGGGGATTTCTTTTCTTGCGCTGCCTTATCAACCGCTGCTTCTTCTTTTTGCACAGCGGCTTTTTGTGCAGGCGTTTGCGCTCGCAACTGCTCTGCTAATACGTTAGCTTGCCCCAAGAATGTGCTGCGCGGTTCACCCGTCCCGGTGCGCAGAGGCCTGCCTTTTGCCAAGCCTGCACCGCTGAGAACTGTTGCAGGCCCTTTCCTACGGGGTTTGACTTCTCCAAGAGCGTCAAGTTGCGCCTGAGCAATTTGCGCTGCTTTGGTGAGTGCCGCAATCTGTTCTTGAAGCTTGGCTTTGTTTTCAGGCGTGCGAGCCCGCTTTTTTGCAGCCGCAAGTTCGGCCACTTGTGTGCCAAGGTCCAGAATGCTTTGTTCCAGATCAGCCTGCTCTTCTTCGCGCTCTGCTGCGCGAGCCGCTCGTTCGCCCTCTGCTCGCTCAGCCCTTTCGGCTTCGGTAGTGGCACGCTCCTCTGCACGCTCCGCTGGTTTGATCTTCTCGACTCTCCCAGCAACGCGCCTCACCCCGGGCAATTCCTGGCCTTTGACATCCCGCACTTGTCCTTGCGCTGCACGCATCCGTGCCGCTTCAGCAATCTTTTCTTCACCCTTGAGTGACTGCAAGCGTGCTTGTTCGGCTTGCCTAAGCGCAAGTTCTTGCTGGTTTAGCGCCTGTACGTTCTGCGGAGTCTTTGCAGCAGCAAGCGCTTCCTTCGCCTGCTCGACACGGCCTTTGGCAAACGCCACCCACTTGTTGGCTGCGGTAAACGGCAAGAACTCGGCGGCGTTTACTGCGTCATTTATCTCAGCGTCAATAGACTCTAGCGCTGCTTGTGCGGCTATAAAACGGTCAACCGTTTCCTTGTTCAGCCCAGTAACGCCACCCTTACGAATGGCAGAAAGCTCGGCTTTTAGCGCATCAATCTTTGGTTTTTGTGCAACGCGACGCGCTGCCACCACCATCTCCTTGGCTTTCTTAACCGCTGATTGCCATGCGCTCTGCAGGGAGCTTTCACTTTCCTCAACCTGCTTGGCAAGTTCTGCTTGCCGATCCTTATCAAACTGCGCCAACGCATCTTTAATGTCCTGCGTAAGCTTCTCGCTCTTCTGGATTGCAGCATTGGCGCGTTTTGCTTTAGCGGCTTCTTTGGCGCGAACGGCTTCAAAGGCTTCCGGCTTTTCACGAATAAGCCCGAGCGCACCAGTTTTAGGTACGGGCTTGCCTTGCAAGTCAGTGCCCACCATTTTGGGAGCCAACGCACGCCGCTCTTCCGCAGGAAACAACTCGCGTTGTCCTTCACGTTCACCCACAACTTCCGCCTCACCGGGACGGGCACTAGCGGCGCGAAGCTCATCACGCATAGTTACCAAATCGCCGCGCTCCACATTCTGTCCACGGACGATGCGGCTAGCAATGTTTTCAGCAGCGTCAAGAAAAGCGTTGGTGCTATTGGGCATGAAATCTTGCGCACGCGTCAGCAACGTCTCCGCAATACCCGGGACGCGTCGCGTCTGGAACGCTTGATCAATAAGACCACCAACGTAGTCGCGCCTGCGGCGAAGCTGGCCTGCAAGCGTCTGTGCGGTTTCGCCACTAGCCTCTGCAACCTTGGCAGCTTCACTTTCAGCAGACTGCCGACGAATAACCGCTTCTTCTCTTGTAAGCGCACCTTTAGGAACGGAAACAAGCTGGCTGCTAATTTTGCGGAGTTGCTCTTGGAGGACTTGCGTAGCAGCGCGGTACGCACCGAACCTGCGCTCTTCAGGCGGGCGTGGGTCAACCATCGCGGTTTCTGCGCCGCGCACAAGCTGTGTTCCGCGCATCTGCGCAGGCTGCACTATCTGTTCTTCCAACACCGCAGAGCGGGGCTGCGCCATGCTGCGCGTCACCCACTCATCAAACACATCCTTAATCTCCAGACCAGCCTTGAGAGCTTCGTCTTGAGTCAAAGAACGACCAAAGAGCCGTCTGGTAAGTGCGGCTTCTTGAATTGCCGTGCGAATAAACAAAGCGCGTTGCTCGTTTATCTGGTTCGTAAGCGTCTCAGGCGTGGAAGAGGCGGTGCCTGCTTCCGGCCCACCCAACGTACGCCCTGCGCGTAGATCGTCCGCCAACTGCGCCACGTTCATCAGCGCGGTGTCCTGCGCCTTTCGCAAAGACACAATGGCCCGTGCAGGGCCTTCGCTCTGTTCAACTGAATTTATAGCGGTTTGCGCAGCTTCACGTTCCTGCGCTTTCTTGACACCAAGCTCTTTATTACCCGCACCAAATGCGTCGTTTGTAGCTTTATCTGCCGCATCCCTAGCAGTGACAAGGTTGTCAATCTGTCTGAGAAGCACTTGCGGGTTTTGGATTGGCTTGATCTGCTCGGGCGTAGCAACTACGGGAGAAGCGCCTGCACCTAAGGCACTTTCAAAATCTAAGCCCAGCAGTTCTTCCTTGGTTTGCTCGTCACTCTGCTCCAGAGACGCTTTCCACAACGCAATGGGGTCGGGTTTCTCAGCAACCAAGGGCGCAAGATCAGGACGGGACTCGGCCAATGCAACCGCTTGTTCTTTACTCTGTTCTGCAATCTTAAGCTTTAGCCCACCCAGTACTGCCGCGTTATCTTTCTTACCCAAGCCGGGAAGCTTTGCATTAGTGGCGACAAGCTGCGCCGCCATTTCCGGCTGTTGCAGCAGGTACTCTACATAGTCTGTGAGCTCTGCCACACCGTAAAGGCGCTCGTTGGCAAGCGCCATGCGTTCTTGTGCGTAGGTATCTAGCGAAGGGGCTGCTTCCGGCGCAGCCGCAGCAGGAGGCGGAGCATTCAACTGCTGGAGCAAGTAGTCTTCTTGTGACAGTCCAGCGATTGCTTCGGGCTTAACCCCCATCTGCTCCAGCATGTAGTCTTCTTGCGTCAGCCCTTCAACACGACGACGCTCCCTAAGCTGGGAGATTTCCGCTTTACGCGGCGCGTACTCCGCAGTCAACGGTCGCAACACATCCTTCAGATGCGCGTCTCTAGCAACTTTAGCCTCTTCAAAAGCCATTTGTTCTTCGGGCAGTGCGTCCTTACCCGGGCGCTTGGGCACTGCTGCTTGCAGTGCCTTCATCTGCTCGACTGCCGCTTCGTAATCTTCGCCAAGCTTGATAGCGTAGGCAGGGTCTTTGCGCTTCGCCTCTTCCGCAGCACGCGCTGCTAGGCGTTGCTGGGCGGTTTCTGCTTGCTCAACTGCCGCGACTTGTTTTGCTGCCGTGCCCCGCTCTACGTACCGACCAGCAGGCGCTAGTGCGCCGCCCAGTACTGCGCCACCGATGAAGCTGTCGATGTATTCCTTACGCGCTTCGGGGTCGGTGATGCTCAGCCCCGCTTGCAGCCGCTCAAACACTTGCTGCGCCGACTCGGTAAGCCCTTCACGCCCAACAGCCTTACCTGTTGTCGCCGCGTAGTCGGTGAGGGTTTTCTTAAGAATCTGTTCGCTGACTTGCTTGGCAGACTCCTTGGTGATCTGAATGCCCGCATCGCCAAGCAGCTTGCCCACACCCGGCATGAAGCGCAGCGCAAGAGTATCAAGCGCTGCTTGGGGAATCGCCGCCAGAGCGGCAGATTGAAGGTCTGTACCCGCTAGGTCATAAGCGCCCGTGCGCTTCTTTTCTTCCTCAAGCTGACGGGTAAGGTTGGTGGCGGTGAACTGCCCAGCGGAGGCAAGGCCCGCCGCCCCCAAGGTAGCTACTGCTGCCGCAGGGCCAGTAACAGGCAGCGTAGCTGCCGCAGCACCCGCAGCGAGCGGAGCCGCCATATACGGCAGCGATCCACCAAGCGTTTCCTTGAACTTCGTCCAAGGCGATTCAGTCCAGCCATCTTCCGTGGGCTGGAAGATTTGTGCGGATTTAGCCTTTGCCGCTTCGTACTCTTGCTGCGCAAGCGCAGGGTCTTTGAGCCCCACTCGACCCATCAAGGCAGAGATACCGCCGCCAAGCTCCGTAGCGCCCGCACGGACAGCCGGGAAAAAGCCACCTTCAGCCTCAGGCGCAGCCTGACCCAAACTCGCGATAATTTTTTTCTTGGCAACTGCCGGATCAGTTTCCGAAAGCTCGTAGAACTGTCCTTGGTATTGGTAAACCGGCATGGTGCGCCTTAGTCAAGTTTGATGGGGTTTTCCCGTGTACCGCTTTGTGTGGAAGCTTTCTTGATCAGCGCTTCCATCTCCGGGGTCATTTTATGCCCCATCTGCTTGGCAAGCGCGAGCTGCTCTGTAACAAACTGGGCACGTTGTGCAGCAACTACGGCAGGGGTCGCATACTTGTTCGCCCCTGTCTTTAGCCATTCGTCAATTTGTTTGGCTGCGTTATCGTTGATCGTGTCGTAGAGCCGCTGAGATGCCGTATCCATGCCTCCTTCCACACGCATACCCGCAATACGTTCCGCCGAGGCACGACCTTCGACACCTTCGGAGAGTTGTGCAGCACGGTTTGCAGCACCTTCTTTGGCTCGGGCAACACGGTCTGCCGCACTGCTTACTTGCTGGGCCTTGGTGGAATAGGCGCTGGTGGACGCCGGGATCATGAGTTTGTTGTAGTCCTCGACGTTCTTGATAAGCGCCTGCTCGATCTCCATAGACGCTTTGATATCGCCAACCTTGTTGGCATGGTCCTTCTGCTCCAGCAAAGACTGCTGTTGAGCAAACAACCGAGCGGCGTCCGTCTCTTTTGCGGTGGCGGTGTCTCGTTTAGCGCGATAGCCCTCAAGCCCCGCAAGCGGACCAGTCCTTCGGCTAATACCGCCAAGGACAGACATAAGCTCGCCAAGACCTTTATCTCGGCCCATTATTTCGTCGTACTGAGCGCGTTGTTTTTCTCGGGCAATCCTGTTGGCTTCCATCTCCGCTGCCGAAGTAGGGCGTTGGGCCTGGAGTTCTCTCAAGCGCTCGCCTTCTGCCCGTAGCCGCGTGTCATCCGGCCTTCTGAATACGCCCATAGCTTCTTCAGCAGCGCCAGTAAACGTAGGCATCGATGCATCCGCAGCGGCGGGCAGTGCTTGGGCGATCCCTTCTCGTTGGCTAGGAGCAGGACGCGGAGCGGGTGGGCGTTGTTGCTGCAATGCAGCAGCGATTCCTTCGGGGCTAAACCCATAACTGGCAGGCGCATTGGCAATAAGGGAGGCCATTGAGTCTTGCGGACCTTTAGGCGCTGCTACAGGAGGCTCGGTCGGTTTTTCTTCTGGGGCATACGCCCTGCGTTGCGAAGGAATGTTTCTGATGCCTTTGGATTTCAAATACTCAATGAAGTCTTCAAAAGCGGTGGGGGCGTTTACTTCACTTCCATCCGGCCCCGCATAGCCAATGATCCCACCATCAGCGTACTCGTAATCATCGTCACCCATCGGTAGGGACATGATGCCGCCCTCTGCGGCCATGACGGGTTGTTGAGCTTGCCCTGCCTGTTGCGCTTGTGCAAACATCTGAGCTAGCTTTTGTTTTTCTGCATTATCAGCAACCATAGGCGCAGCCTGCTTCGTCCGGTCCAACACATCTGTAAGGCTTGCAATTCCTGGCGCAGGTTGTGCCGCAGGCGGGGGCAGGGCATTCCCCCCACCCATTTGAGTCGCTGTTTTTTGTAGCTCTTGCGCTGCGATAGTCGGTTGCCCGGTAGACGTTGTTGGGTTAGCTTGCTGCTTCAGAGTTATAAACGCTCTAAGAGCCTCAGGGATGGGGGAGAATTGAGTCATTGCCATTATTTTTACCCCGGAGTTTTATCAGCGGCACCGATACCGTAAATCTGCTCCAACAAAGAAGCAATATCTTCCATGCCCGAAGTCTGGGTGACTGCATTTTGCGTGCTGATCGGAAGCCCTTGCAACAGGCTCTGCTGGAACTGAAGCTGCTTGTACGGGTAAGCGCGAGCCTCTTCAAACTGTGCCCGTTGCGCGGCAAGCGCTTCTTGTTCAACACCACGTTGGGCGGTACCCGCACCCATTTGAGCAGCAAGATTCTGCAAGCCGAGTTGACCTTGCTGAACGCCAAGTGAGCCTTGCGTTTGCGCCGCTTGCAGTTGGTTTTGTAGAGCTTGAAGGCCGAACTGAGCGCCGTATTGACGAGAGGCTTCCGTAGCTTGCTGCCCCGCCAGACCGTATTGTGCAGCAGCTTGTGCGCTGGTGAGCCCTTGTTGAGCGCCGAACTGACGAGAGGCTTCTGCCGCACGTTGTGCTTCTGAGCCGAACTGCGCCATCTGTTGAGCGGCAGTCATCGCCTGTCCAGCGCCAAACTGCCTGGATGCTTCTGCTGCACGTTGTGCTTCCGATCCGTACTGGGCGGCGGTTTGAGCGGCAGTCATGGCTTGTTGAGAGCCAAACTGTTTCGCAGCTTCTGCGGCTTGTTGAGCAGAGAGCCCATACTGAGCGCGGAGCTGGTCGGCAGTAGATTTTTGTTGTGCCCCAAACTGACGCTCTTGAGCGGTCTGTTGTTGAGCCTGAAGGCCAAGTTGAGCGGCGGTCTGTGCCCCAGTCATCGCCTGTCCAGCACCAAACTGACGAGAGGCTTCCGCTGCCTTGCGAGCATCTAGCAGCATTTGCAAACCCTGCATACCTTGGGTAGCACCAAACTGTCGGGACGCCTCACCCATCCTCTGAGCTTCAGTGCCGTACTGCGCCATCTGTTGGGCAGCGGTCATGCCTTGTTGAGCACCAAACTGACGAGACGCTTCGCCCGCTTGTTGTGCCTGTAGTCCAAGGCCGGATTCGGCGAGACGCTGTGCTTGTGCCCGGTCAAACGCACTCTGCAAACCCTTGGCTTGAATGTCGCCGATCTGGGTCTGGAGGTTCCGTGCGCCTTCGGCTTCCATAATAGCTTGCCGACTACCTCCGTATCCACCAGCTTGAGCCAGCCTAGACGCAGCAGCAATACGGTCAATATCAGACTGCCTACGCGCTTCCCTAGCCTCGATGCCGGTGACGCCTTGCAGATAGGGCGTCATGTACCCTTCAACAGACTTTAGCCCGCCAAGCCCAGTATCAAACTGGCCCGATTGGTATGCACCGGGGCCTTGGAATTGATTAGCAAACTGACCAGCTTGGTACGTTTGTGGAGTAATACCCGCAGTAAAGTCTACGCCTTGGTATGCGCCCGGTGCATTAAATCCTGAGGTTGCAGTAGTAGGGGTATAAGCGCCAGTACCGGTATATTGATTGGCAAACTGACCCGCTTGATAAGCGGCAGGGCCTTGGAATTGATTAGCGAACTGCCCGGTCTGATATGCGCCTGGGCCTTGGAATTGGTTAGCAAACTGCCCGGTCTGATATTGAGCGGGGGCAGAATACTGATTCCCGAAGGCAACGGGGGAGTACCCCATCGTGCCAGCTTTAGCTGCAACATTACCAGCAGTTTGTGCTGCTTGACCGATAGCTGCCGGAGCTTGGAGGTTTTGGTAGCCAGTGAGCGCTTGCTGTTGGAGCGGTGAGGTGCCAGCAGTTAGTTGCCCGGTGTACGCTTGATAGGGCTGGTTGGCAATTGCTTGACCCTTGGAGAGCATATCCGTTACATACGGACCCGCCCATTCAGACAGGTTGCTCGTATAGGAAGTGCCCGTTCCGCCTACTGGAGCCGTGCCCCCTTCAGCAAAAGCAACCGCGCCGCCGCCTGCGTAACCGGCAATGCCACCCGGCGCATACTTATCGGGCTTGATCTGCTTGCCTTGCTTTTTGGTACCAGTACGCGCTTTACGCACGCGGTCCATCATGGCGTAGAGGGCTTTGGCTCCCTTTTTGGGATCGCCCTTGCCAAGTGCAGCAACTTTTTCAGGGGACACAAGCGCCTCCTCGTTGGCAACCTTGGCGGGTTGCTTGCCTTCAATCGTGGTGTCGATGGAGTCACTCATGCCGTCGCCCTCGCCCTTGATGGGGGTGGCACCCAGCTTCTTAGCCAGAAAAGCCAGACCGGCTTCGCTGCTGCCATTGCCGAAGTGAGACACAACATCAGCGGGGATAACAAACGCTCCATCACGCAGACCGCCCGCAGCTAGGCCCATGACCCCGCCTTCAGCAGCAAAAGTCGTGGCTTGATACGCCTGTCCCTTGGCACCTTCACCATACGCCCGAGCAGCAGGAACATTATTAGGCTGCACAGCTTTGAGCGCCATGTTGACTTTGCCTTGGTAGCCGCGAGCTTGGTCTTTGATCTTTTGCTGATCCCGCATGGACTTGATGGCGTACATAGCCAGCATGGCGTCCATGATCCCGCGACCAGTAGAGCCTTTGTCGCCCAAAGAATCGAGGGCTTTCTTAAGGATATTGCTGCTTGGTTTAGCGGCAGCAGCGCCAGAAGCGCCTGTAAATGCCTTTGGGTTGTAGTACCCGCTAGGAACCGCGCTCGCTTTGTAGTAGCTCCGCTCGCCAGTGTCTGGATCGTAGGAAAAACTCAGCCCCTGGTAATCCTTGTCGTATTTATACGGCGTATTGGCGTAAGGGTCAGTGGGGTCCACGTTAATGTTCCCCCCGCGAAACGGGAAGTCCCCTTCTTGGTCACCCAGAGTCCCTCTAAGTCCTTCATAAGATGGGGCCGGAGCATCATCGTAGGTATACGTGGTGCCAATTGCATTACCTTCTTCGTCGTACTGAGTTTCATAACCCATATCAGACCTCTACTTTCAAGCGTACCCTTGCAGGGACTTTAACAGTTCTTCCACCGATTGGGGCTTCTTCTGCTGTTGAGACGAATACAGCCAAGACAAATCAGCAAGATTCATCGGCCCTACGGACTCTTGTGCGGGAGCTTGTTGTGCAGGCTCGTTACCCATCAACCCCATAGCCAGCAGCATCGGCATTAGGTCGGGGCTCTTTTCCTCGGCGACTACTGGAGCGGGGGTTGGAGCAGGAGCGGGGGCGGGAGTTTCAGTGGGGGCTGGAGCGGGGGCTGGGGCTGGAGCAGCAGCGACGGTTTCTTGTGCAGGGGCGCGGGTAGGAGCAGAAGGCTTGTCGCCAAGGATATCTTTAAGTTCCTTCTGCACACCCGCTTGCGTAAACCCACCAGCAAGTTTGTCAATGAAATCTATGCCCGTACTCGGCAAATATCCCGCAGCCGTTTTACCTGCCTCGCCAGCAACGGAGCCGACTAGGATGTCTTGAAGGTCGCCACCACCCATGAGGGTACCGGGCGCTCTAACTGCGGCGTTACGCAGCACGTTGTCAACAAACGTAGACCCACTGACCGGAGCGGCAGTACTGCCG
>Ga0181338_1000070_pt1 | contig 26691 bp, 38 predicted proteins | sample Sp13VDMM110SD_FD_122168 | JGI IMG/M metagenome (GOLD analysis project Ga0181338, IMG submission 122168) | Freshwater viral communities from Lake Michigan, USA - Sp13.VD.MM110.S.D | ecosystem: Environmental > Aquatic > Freshwater > Lake | place: USA: Michigan | collected 2013-04-23
CGAAATCACGCGAGCGATGGGCTATGAGTACCTTGACGCCTGCGTTCAAGCCGGACGGCCGGAAAAGGGCAACAAGGAAATTGCACTGGCGCGGCTGATTTTGGAATTTGGATTGCGCAAGCGGGCGCTGGAGTCAAACCCGTTCGACAAGCTGACAAAGAACCGCACCGTGAAGGAGCGGCGGCTTGTGTCCGATGTGGAGTTGGAGCTTGCTGTGGAGGTAGGCCGCAAGCTGGGCGGCTCGCGTCACATTGTGGCGATGGGCCTGAAAACTGCTTGGTTGTGCGTGCGCCGGTCCGTGGAGGTGCGCAGACTCAAGCGGGACGGAATTCGTGAGGACGGGATGCTTTGGGAGGATGGCAAGAGCAAGACCAAGGCGGCGGTGCTGATCGAGTGGAGCCCCGAGCTGCGGGAGACGATCACCGAAGCCCTGGCAATCAAGCGCAACAATGTCGCCGGGACCATGTACGTGTTCGGCAACATGCAAGGCCAGCCGTACACAAAGGGCGGCTGGAAGGCGATGCTGGATGACCTGATGCGAGAGTGCGTGAAGGTGGCGGCAGAGCGCAAGATTGAATTCAAGCGGTTCAGCCTGCAAGACTGCCGCCCGAAAGGCGTATCTGACAAGCTGGAGCGCGGCGACCTAGACACCAAGCAGGCCACCGGCCACAGCAGCGACAAGATGATTGATACGGTCTATGACCGCCGAGCTTTTAAACGTGCGACGCCTGCGGGCTGAGATATGGAAACTGAAACACCTAAACAATACGCCACCAGCGAGGCTCAGCGCGCTTACAGCAATGGATATGCGGCAGGGGTGCGGCGTGCGGCGCATTCACTCAAGATCCTGCGGGCGAAACTCGCGAAGTTGCGCAAGAGCCAGCTAGTGGCGCCAACTCCCGCCGTCCCGAGCCAGAGCCAAAAAATGAAAATGGATGGCTGGATTAGTTTTCGTACTCGCCTACCGAACCGCGCTGACGCAACGGACGGCGGACAGATTGAACTGATGAGCGCAGGCGGCGGAACGCGGTCCGGAATGTGGGACTGGGTGAACACCGCAGATCTGTGGGAGGTCAACGGATTCGTTATGTGGCACCCCCTCAACTGGAATCCATATTCCAAAGTCTGTGGATCAGATTCCAAAAACCAAAACGGGCTCCAGTGATGAGGCTGAAGCCCGTTGATTCCATTATGAATTCTGGCGGAGTGGACGGGACTCGAACCCGCGACCCCCGGCGTGACAGGCCGGAGCCAATACCCAATGTTTATGCGGAAAGTAGCTATTCCGCATATTCCAAAGTTCGCCGAAACACGCTGCAGTTTCCCTGTAGGTGGGTCGGCGCTATTCCAAAGTTTTTAAGGAGTGAGTGATGAGCGCAGAAGAGGATAAGCAGCGCTTGCTGACGGAAATGGATTCGCTAATGCGCAGCCTTCGCCAGTGCGACACGCAGGCGACGGCCGTTGCATGGATGACTCGTGCATATAACGCCATGGACGGCGCGTCCCGCCTTGTCCGCGACTTGGAGCGCATGGCGCGCGAAGATGCCTCCGAGCGGCGTGGGCTGATTTTTCAGATTCCCATGCCGAAATTGGAGATTGTCCAGTCAATCCCGGCGAGCATAGCGCATCGCCATGTCGAGAAGAAAAGCCCGAACTATCAGCGCCAGAACGGGCAGACGGTTGTTTACCCCGATTTTTTCCTACACCCCGGACTCAAGAAAGAGCCGCGCCCATGGACGCGAGAGGACACGCGGAAACTTGAGGCGGCTGCGAAACACAGTCCGCGCCGCATCGTGCACAAAAGCCAATGAAAGAACTATCCCTGCGCCCCTATCATGGGCGCCTTTTCATCACGCGTTCCCGCAAGGAGTACGAGCGCCAACACCAACTGTTGTTCAAGACGCCGGACGTTCTCTCCTGCGCGCAGGCTGGCCGCTTCAATGGCGGCGAGGGCCGGGACGGTATGTGGACCTACCTGATATTTGCCGACAAGCCGCACACCCTAGCCCACGAAATCAGCCATTGCGTGCTGCACGTCTTTGAGCGCTGCGGCATTGACCCGCGGGAGGCTAAAGGCGAGCCGTTTTGCTACATGCTCAGCCAATTGCTGCTTGAGGCCAAATAACCCTCGCGCCCGCGAATACACCCATAAGGAGTAAGTGATGAGCAAAGTGATCGAATTTGACGGTGGCTACGGACGCACCGGCACGGTAGAAGTTGAAGTGGCGATTTGCTGCGCCTGCAAGAAAAGCAAGCTCTGCCTTGTTATTGACCAGTCCGAGAAGGAGTATGAGCCGGGCTCGATTTGCAACGACTGCGCCGCGGCAATGTTTGCAGAACAGACCAGGTTATTTTCCATCGTGGGCAACCCCACAATACCTGATGGCATGGCGGTTTTCGTGGACAAGGACGGCAAGGAGGTCGGGCGCATCATTGGGCTCAATTGACCCTCACGCGCGAATACACCCATAACACCTCACACGCAATCGGTGGATTAGTTACACCCTGAATCCAGCCTCGGTGCTATGTTGGAGGGCTAACTACCGGAGTGAGCAATGGGGAACTTAAGCACCTTGCCGTGGTGGCAATTGATGGGGCTGGGCGTCTTGGTTGGCGCCGGTTTGGTGATGTTCATACGCTGGGTCCAGCGCAAGAAGTAGTCAGTCGATCAGCACTGCGGCGATACAAAAGCCGGCGATGATGCCGATCAGCAAGCCGAGCGTAAAGGCCGTCATTTGATGGCTGGCGTCAGGGCCAGCATCCGGGTCTTTTCCTCGCTCTGGCGCGTTGTACCCAACCAGAAGGCCACCGCGCTACCAGCAAAACCGCTTAGCTGCCCGATCATGTAAATGATGAGGTCGCGGTTCTCGGTCGGGATGGGGATGAACAGCAGGGCTACCAGCGTGCAGGCAAACGAAGTCAGGATGCCGGCAGTGATGACCGCAGGCATGAAGGACTTGTTCTCCATCTGCATTTTTCGGGCGCTATCCCTGTCGCCTGCCGCGATGGCCTCAAGGTCTTTGATGTTCTGAAAGCCAAGTGCCTGCATCTGCAAGGAGAAGTTCTGGTCGGCCTCCTTGAGTGCGAGCAGGGTTTCCGGGCTGGCTCCCATGATGGCGCCCTTGACGGCTTCCACGGTCTTGTCATTCAAGCCCAGTGCGTTTGCAGCGGCTTCCACAGCCATGCCGCCCAGCGGCCCGCCGATGGCAGTCCCGATCCAGGGCGCCACGGTTGCGATGATTTTGGTCCAGTCCATTATTGCCAAGCTCCTGTTTCCATCTGGTCAGAGATCCGCTTTGCGCGGGCCGGGGTTTGCTTTGCCCATGTCGAATCAAGCATTCCAGCCGCTGCGCCGGCATAGTCGCCTGCCTTGACCATTGCCAACGTGTTTTTGAAGCCCAGCAGCCCGTCCACACCCATCTGGAAGGCCATGTTGAGCAGCGCGCCGAAGCGGGCCGCGTCAAGGTTCGCCATCCACGGAGCGCGGCGCAACAGTTCGGCTTCACGCTTGTCAATGTCGTTGGACAGCAGGTAGGCCGATTCCTCTGCCGTGATCCCGCCGCCCTTGCGCTTGTCGATCAGCCGGCCGACGCCGATGGTTAGATACCCGAGGTGATCAGGATAGGCGGTTAAAACCTCGCCCTCATCCCGCCGCAATTGCTTGGTCAGTTCAGCTTTCATCGCTTCGACTCCAATGCTTTAATGCTCGCGTCGTGGCCGTCCACCCGGAACTTGAGCAGGTTCACTTCCCTGTCCAGCAGGTTCACCGAGTTGTTGCCGCTCTTGACCAGGATCTGCAATTCTTCGACCGCCTTTTGAGTGGCGAGGCCGTTGAAGTACATCCCCACAAGGACCAGCAGGCCCACGCCGAGAACGGAAAGAACGCCCCAGAGGGGAACGCTGTAGTCAATGGTCACCCGCGTGCTGGTGATTGGTTGAGGTTCGCTCATTCGGGCGGGGCTTTCTAAGTTGTCGAGACGTAAAAAAGCCCGCTCAGTGGCGGGCTGTGTGGGTTGTATGATTTGTCAATGAACAAAGAACTTGAAACGGGACAGCTTTTCGGCAACCTTTTCGCGGCCTACGACGACGAAAACTTTAAGTTTTCCGTTGACCTTTTCGAGCGGCGGTTTCGTGATGGCGGCTTCGATCTTGAGTGGTTCAAGGGGAAAACCTGTTTGGATGCTGGCTGCGGTGGCGGTCGGTACAGCATCGCTATGGCCAAGCTCGGCGCGGCTGCTGTCACCGGTATCGACCTGAGCGAAGTCGGAATCGCTGATGCCAAGCGCCGCGCCGCCGACCTGGGCGCGGGGCATGTCAAGTTCGATGTCGGCTCCGTGACCGCCCTGCCCTACGCCGACAGTTCCTTCGATTGCGTGATCTCCAGCGGCGTGCTGATGCACACTACAAACCCGGTCGGCGTGATGAGTGAACTCGCCCGCGTCCTGAAACCTGGCGGGATGCTGTACATGCTGGTTTACGCCACGGAGGGCCTGCGATGGCCGCTGGTTCAAATGCTGCGCCCCATCGCTCAGCACATCGGGTTTGAAGCCATGGACGCTGCCGTTGCGAAGGCGGGAATGCCCGTTAACCGGCGCCGCACCTACCTTGATGACCTGTTCGTTCCCTGCATCGACTTCTACACTTGGCAATGCCTCGAAGGCATGCTTGCAGCGAATGGCTTGCACAACGCGCAGCGCTGGACGAAAGGCCGACTGGATCAGGAGGAAACGCTCGATACCTACGCGAAGGATCTGAGCGGCTTCCTTGAGGTATTTCAGGCAATCCCCGGCGATGCTGCGCGCCGTGCGGTGGCCATCTGTCAGAGCGTTCTGGACCACGCCAGCGCAATTGCCGAAGACGTGCGCGCCGGTAAGCTTACCGAACCAGAAGGCCGGGAAATTGCGATTGGACAAGGGCATCATCGTTTCACAGCCTGGAAGCGCTAGGCGTGAATCCCGGCAGGGTCGAGGGCGTCCAATTCCTGCCGGAACCGCAAACACAGTGCAGCGCGCTCAGTGCCCCCTTGTATGTGGCGGCGCAGTCGGCGCGTTACGGTTAGCTCACGCGGGAATTCCCGCAAGATCACGGTCATGTGAACCACGTTGCACAGCAGGTCCAGCAGGTAGCCGCGCGCCAAGATGTATGAGCCGATGATTGTCTGCAGCCTTGTCAGCCCAACCGTGTTGCGTACCCGCTTGAAGTTCATCACGGCTGCGTAGTCGGAGAAAAGTTGCCCCGGCGCGAAGATCAGCAGTAGGGCAAGTAGGACTATTTCGATGTAAAGGAAAATCACAACAACACCTCCTTTGCGCGGATTGCGGCTTCGAGAAGCTCGCACTCGCGGAAAAACTTGTTCTTGCTGCGGTTGTACGCAGTGACAGCCGCCAAAGATTGGCCTGTTGCGGTAGCTTGCGCCTGGCATAGCGCATTGGACGCAAGCAGGCAGTTCCAAACGTCCTCGCGGGTAACACCTTTGCTCGCCAGCATCCATCCAATTTCCTGTTGAATTGTTGGAGGCGGTGTACTAGCAATTACATCCAATTCTTCCTGCGTGTATTCACGCGTGGTTTCTTGGCCCGTGGAGAGATCAATGACGCGGACATTGGTCATGATTTCACTCGTAAATAATGTTGACCGAGCCAGCGTCAAAGGTTTGCCCGCCCGTGATCAGCAGCCGGATCATGTCAAGCGCGCCGGCCAAAGTTACCGACCCAGCGGCGACGATCACCCCGGCGTTGCCGTCCAGCACGGCGACGACGCTTGACATCGAATACGAGTTTCCGGTGAGTTTGACAATTTGAATGTTGCCGTGCAGCGTATTCCCAGCGCCGCCGCCTACAACCCCCACCAACAAACTGGCTGTAGATGGATTGGCAGTCCCGCCCACCAGTTGATTCTGTGTTTTGTACCCCGTCGTGGTGGGGACCCCGCCAGTGCCAAGTTGTATAGCGGGGCTATCGACGCCTGTAACACTCACGCCCACTAAGGAAACATTGATGCGCCTCACCCATGATGGGATGGATGTAAAGTCAATAGCTGACCCCGATGTAGCGACTACCGCCGTGCCGGCGGTCAAAACGGATACCGGCAGCGAGGTATTAGTTGCCGAGATAAGGCCATAGCTGACTTGCGACAGGCCCGAATCCAAGACCCCGGAATCGTTGAAGACTGTTACGGTGGTCACCCCCGCAGCAAAAGCGGAAGTTCTGATCGTGCTGTAGATGGTGCCGCCAGTGTTAATGGTTTTCAAACGGCGGCGAACCTGGAAGGTATTGGTCTGATCCCCGACCACAGAAAAGCTGGTGGCGCTGATGTAGGTCGGTGCTGCGCCGTACAAAACCCACTGATCGGCAGCCGTGGCTGTATCGCCAATGCCAGAAACATCATCGAACGTGGACTGGACGACACCAAGTGCGTTCTTGACGATGAACTTCAGCGGGACGCCGCCCAGAAGCCACACCGGGCCGTTGGTGGGGTAGCCCAAGCTGTTCAGGGTCATCACCACACCCTGAGCCGTGCCGCCCGTGTCGTCGGTGTACGTCGTTTCGGGCGTGGTTGTGCCGGCCAGATAGGTTTCAATCGTGCCTCCGACGAGCGGATCGCCGTTGGCGTCGATGATCTGGGTATTGCCTAGCGGAGAGAAAAAATACGCCATAGGGCTCCTGAAATGAAAAAAGCCGCCAGGATTGCGCCGGGCGGCTAAAATTGCGGTATGAACAGACCTGACTACTCAGACCTTGAGGCTTCGGAATCAGCGGGGCACGTTTTTGGCTTCCTTGGCCCGTTAGTCCTGATTGCTATTGCTGTCGTGCTTATAGTCTTGGGCGCTATCGCCGTTTTTTAGCGGTTTCTCAACTGAGACAGGGCGTTAACTTCCGCCGCCGTGATGGTCGGGGACAGCTCGTTTTTCTGCCCCAGCCATTTAACAAACTCGGGGTTGTTCATACGGCGTGCCAGCAAATTCGCACCACCCATAGTTCCCGCCGCCCCAGCAGCCAGCGGCAAATTCCAGGACAAAACAGCCCCCGCAATCGCACCCCCCGCCAACTGGGCACTGAGCGCGGGCTGTGTGCCTGATGGGTTGGCAAACACCCGCGACCCATCGCGGACATTGGAAGCAACACCAGCCAATTGAAGTAACTTGTTCTCGGTGTCGGGGACGCCCAAGCGCCCGAATAGGGTGTTACGCGAATCCGGGGAAAGCTTGTTCAGATTGGTGAGAAATGTTTCTGTGGAGAATGCGTCGCCAACATCGTTTTGATTACCTGCGGTCGCCTTGCCCATGCGGCGAAGAACTGCCGAAGCCAGCTCCTTGCGGTTTTCTTTTGGGATCGCGTCAACAACGCGCTTAAGCACCGTGTTTCCTTCGGAAGTCCCGGACATGGCGGCGCTGAATACCTTCTCTGGCGCGTCCTTGCCCACAATGCCCGACAACTGCTCCAGGCGATCAAGCTGTGAACTGGTGTACTTGTTGGCCCATTGCCAGGATTGCTCTGCCTTGGGGCCCGCAGTCTTTGCGGCAGCGCCCAAGTCCTCCGACAGCGCCCCATACAAAGCCGTCCATTTGGAGCGCGGCACGTCTGATAGCAGCGAGTTGTCCGCAATCTCATTGCCCACCAATGTGCGCAGCTTTTTGATTGCCTCGTATGGTAGAGCGCCGCCTTTGGCTGCCTGAGCCAAGTCAGCCTCCAGCGCCGCGTCGATGCCTTTGATTTTGGAGTTTTTGAACCACTGGGACAGGTTTGGCGCCCCGGGAATATCAGCGTTTAGCTCAGCCAGCTTCGCCTGAGTTTTCCCGACATTGATAGGCGAATCTGCTGGGATGTACTGGTCAAGCGTGTTGTATAGACGCGCCTGCACGACCTTGAAGCCGTCTTTGAACCCCTGCACGCCCTTGGTGATGGCCTCGCCTGCGTTCACCGCATTCCCGGTAGGGGACAGCTCATCGGCTAGTTTCGTGACACTTGCAGCCACGGCATCGGCCTTTTTCTGAGCCGCCTTTTGCATGACGCCAGCGCTTCCCGGCGTCTTGGCAAGCACGCTTTCAATGGCTCTGGGGATTCGCCCCTCCGTAGCCTGCCCCACGGACGGCGCGACATCAGCAGCGTCCTTAAAGAGTTCGATATTTTTGTTGACAGTCTGACGCCCTTGCTCGCCACCTCGCAGCAATCCACGGACGGCGCCAGACCCAGCGGCCAGCGCCACCTGCGGCGCAACAGACCCCAGCAGCCCCGCCGCCGCCTGAGCGCCACCACTGCCGCCCATTTCCCGCGTCACGCCTTGAGCGCCGCCGCCAGTAGCCCCGGAGACGGTTTGCATGGCGGGGCCGGTTGACAAAACCTGTCCGATCTTTTGAACAACTGGAGCGGCACTATTTGCCATCGCTCGCCCGACGGCCACTGTGCCTGCGCCGCCCGCCATACCGCCAGCGATATCCTGAACAACACGCTCCGTAGCGTTTTCTGGTTGAGCTACACCAGCACTATTCAGCACGTTGTCAATTGCTTTGCTGGTTGGCGGGAATCGGTAATCGCTACCAGCCGCAGCCAAGCCCATATTCATTGCGCCCCCGATGGCATCGGCGCCCAACCCAACGAGACCGGCCGATCCTTTTGCACCTGCACGCAAAGTAAGTCCTACTTGTCGCGCCAACTCGGTGCCCATGCCGCGCTCTTCCGGCTGTGCTGGCGCTCCGATCTGCGACTGCAAAATCTGAAACGCCTGCTCCTGAGTTGCGCCCGCAGGCCCCTCCACCGTGTACTTCTTGCCCTCTGGCGAGGTGAAATCAAACGTGGGCATTAGCGGGCCTGCACTTTCCACCCCTGAGGGATCGCTGCCGGAGTTGCGTTTGGCGCTGGCGCGGTTGGGTTGGCTGTCATGTCCCCCATGTCGGCAAACACGCTGGCAGGGTCCATGCCGCGCTTTTTGGCGATGCCTTCATAGCTGGTCTTGGCTTTTTTGGCCTCAGTCTCATAGGTGCCAATGCGTCCTTGCGCCTCTGCAAGAATCTGCTTCTTGGTTTCCGGGCTCAGGCGACCACCACCGGCCAGGTATTGAGCGTATCCCTTGACCTTTTCCGGGATGTTCGGGCTGTTCGCAACGGTCGCGTATTCGCCTTCGCGCACGACGCTGGTTGGGTCGTACAGTTTTGCAAGGCCGTACACGATGTTGATATCGGACTGCGTAGTGTTGCGCCCGGTCGCGTCCTTGATGGCAGCGTAGGCCGGGTAAGCCTGCTTGTAGTTCTTGACTTCAGGCAGGCTCTCGAACTCTTTGCGCAACCCCTGCTCGTTGTTGAAGCCGGTTTGGATGCGTGCGGCATCGCGGTTGGACTGGGCAACATCGCGGGTTGCTGCGGCATTGGCATAGGACGCGCCGACACTGCGCTTGTTGTTTTCGATAGACGCGTTTGTGGTCTGGTCGTTGTTACGGCGGCTGGTCTGGTCGGAAAGCAGCTTGTCCGTCTCGATTGACTTGGTGTAGATTCCCTGAAGCGCGGCGCGTAGGCCCTGAGGGTCTTGCGGCAGCTTGGACACATCGAGCGCGGCGTGGTACTCCTGCGGAAGTTGGGACTTGAGCTGTTCGACGGCGCCGGCTACTTCCTGGATGTTCAGGGTCGGGCTTTGCGACAGGGCGTAGGCGGTCGAGCCCATCAGGCCCACGACTTTCTGCAAGCCCTCGATGTTTGTCTTGTTGGTGCCGGCTTTGTCTTTCGCCAGGTCACCTTGCGCTTTTGAGTACTCCTGCGCCTGTTTCCCGAGCCCGGCTTTGTACAGAGAATTTACGTTCTGTTCGGCGTCCTTCCCGAACTGCCGGTAAACGTCCTTGAGTTGGTTCTGCTCTTGCACACCGCGCTCGTACTCCTGCATTTTCATCTGCCCCATGCGCTGGGCAAGCTCGTTCTGGTCAAACTGCGCCTTTTGGGCGTACATCTCCTGAGGGGAGATTGTGCGGGGGCGCTGGACGCCAAGGATGATGTTGGGGTTGAGGGTCGCCATCGGTTAGCCTCCAGATCCGGCGTTGCTGTACAAATAGCTGTTCATGCCGGCGCCGTAGTCTCGATTGCCGGTGTTGTTCCATTGAGCATTTGCCGGCTTGCTCATCAACTGGTTCCAGCGGTAAGCATCGGTAGCATCAGCAATGCCGCCGCTCAAAGCGTTCGCACCGCCGACGATCCCGGCCGACTGAGCGTTACCGGCGGCAAGCTGGTTGCCTGCAATGGAGTTGCCTGTGGCAATCCCCGCCGCACCGACTCCAGCCGCTGCGCTTTGGCCCTGCCGGGAAACGCCAGACAGGAAGTCGTAAGTCTGAGCTTTGCCGGCCATGTTGCGGCTGTACAGGTTGTTTTGCTCGTTCAAATTGCGGTTGTAAGCGTCGCCGGTATAGGTGTTGGCCGTCTGAGCGCCGAAGCGCGTCAGGGCCTTGAGAGCCGCGCCAGAGCCATAGCCGCCGCTGCTGGCTGCGCGGGTGTTGATTTGGTTCAGCCCAGTGTCCAGCGCGGTTTTGAAGGTGTTCTGGAAGACAAGATCGTTATTCAGATCCTGCTGCGTGAACTGCTTGTAAGCGGGAGCCGGGGCGAGCAGTGAACCATAGTTAGGGTTACTGGATGCCTGCGCCTGAGCCGCCGCCATGCGCGCATCAATTGCGGCGTTAAGACCAGCTTCGTCAACGACAGATTGCCCGCCAGCCTGCCAGCCTTGAGGCACAGAATAAGCCTGGCGGTCGTTGGTGTCGTAGTAGTATTCACGCCCGGTCGTGCCGCCGTAATTCGCTTGCGTCTGGTCATCACCAGCCATAGCCAGTTGCCGGTCTGCCGGATTGCCGCCAGCACCTGTTTTTGTGAATTGGCCAAGCAGCTCGTTGCGGATCTGATCGCGGCTCAGCCCACCGCCGCCACTTCCACCGCCCAGCCCCAAGCGCATCAGCAGCTCGTTTTGAGCCAAGCCGCCGCCAGTTGTCCACGGCGCCAGGTCTTGCCGCTGTTGCAGGCGTGCGGCCTCCTGAGTGGCGCTGGCCTCTCGCGCTGCTGCGCTCTGGGTGTCTGCTGCCTCACCCGCTGCATCGCCTGCCAGTGCGCCGCTAATCAAAGGCGCCGCAATTGCTGCAATCCATGCCATATCAGTTCTCCTCAATCAGTTCGTGATCGACCTTTTCAGGGTCTGTTTCGTCAGTGGCATGGATGCAGAACCAGACAACGTCTGTCAGCGATTCCACTTTGTGCAACTTCCCGGCGGGTATGGTCAGCACCACGGGGGCGTTCGGGGTTGCGGTGTGCTTGCTGGTGACGCCGTCAACAGAGACAATCACCGCTCCACTCGTAAGCAGCGAGAGGTGGTCATGCGCGTGCTTGTGCTGACTCAAAATTAGCCCGGCGGGGATCATGGTTTGCTTGGCGTAAACGCCGCCACCGAAGTGGTGAACAATCCCAATGTTTTCCATACCATCACTCATACACTTGCCCCCGCGCCGTTGTATTTATTGCTTTTTGATCTGTTTGCTTGAGGCGAGAGCAGCTGCAAGTTTTGATGAACATGCAGCCCGCATACCGTCTTGCCCGCCAGCGGGATAATGTGATCAACTTCCATCCCGGCCGCTCTTGCGGACTCGTAGATTTCAGCAATGCGCGCAGCGTCTGCCCATGCGGGAAGTGCTTGCTTTTCTGTGGCCCGACGCCGCGCCGAGATCGCTGCCTTTGCGGCTTTGTTTGCGGAGTCCCACTTTTTCACATAGCCGCGCATTCGCTCTCGATTCGCAGCCTGCCAGTCGGCTAGGTAGGATCGCTTCCCACTAGCTGCGTATTTCTCTCTACTTACAGATTTCCGGCACTCGACGCAATATCCGGACAAGCTGCGAGGTCCGTTGTGCCCTTGCTTGCAAGGCGTCCCGCTCACATAAGTATTGAAGCCCGCGGTGCGCGCCTCCTCTATCAAGCGTGAAACCCTCTTCCGCTCCGTCTCTGTGTTGGCCACGCCGTGCAAGCGCCATTGCGAATAGTGCGTATTGCAAAGGCCTCTAGCCTGGCATTTTCTATCGCATGAAGGGACGGTGCAGAACTTCAAACCGAAACCCCCGCCGAGTTGTGCCAGACAATCACACCCCCAGTAATCGAGTAAACATAAACCGGGTATCCGAGCGTCATGTCCATGTACTGCCGCCCGATCCAAAGCCCAGAAGTCGGGCGCTCTGCGGTTGTTCCCGACTGCCTCAATGCGGAGACAAGCTGGTGCACCCAGTTGAACCACGTACCCCATGCCGGTGTTAAATTCCCTTGCGCGTCTTGCGTGCCTGATGTTGGGCGAACGACTGGATCAGCCACGGCGCCCCCATGCACCAATAAAGGTCACGTTGACGGGATCAGTTACGGTGAACTCAAAGGTCCACACGCCCGCATCAGCGCTTCGGCCCAGCCGACGGAATGTTGCGCGGCCTCGGTAAGCTCCACTTCTGCCAATGTCGGCCCAGCGCTCATTGCCCCAGGTCTTGCCGCCGTCTTTGCTGATGCGCATCATCAGTTGAGGGTTTGCGCCCTGCCCTGTCGATGTGCCAACGCCCATTTGCATATCAATCCACACTTCGGCAAAGCGGGAGATATTCCCGGTCATCAAGTGACGTCCGATGAACTTGCGGGTGATGGTCGCGCCGTTGTCGGTCAGTGCGTCAGGGTCGAACAGGTAGGTGCTGCCTGTCTCGTAGTCGGTGACATAGCTGCGGTTTTGGTGGTTAACCTGAAGCTCTGCGCGGTGCCGGCCACCGCTTGATTCGGCTTTAGGCCAGTCGCCAGTCCGACCGTCGTAGCGCCATGACCTGTTCTCTGCCGTGAAGTTGATCTGCCAGAAGCTGTGCCCCTTGTCGCGGAAGGAAAAGCCCGTTGCACTTTCCAGGCCCGCGTAAGAAGCAAAAAGCGTCTCAATGTCTGGGTTGGAAACCACTTGCAGCGAGTAGCCGCTAAGAGTGCAAACTTGCACGCCACCAAGCCGGTTTTTGCTCAGGAAAATAAGGGATTGGTCGAACTTGTCCAGCGAACTGAAAGACGCCAACCCGAACTCGATTGCGGCGGCGCCTATCGGCCCAAAAGCGGCATCATCGGAGTTGGTAGGGCCTGCAAAGCCTGTCGTGAATTCACCGAACAGCACAAGCTGCCCGTTATCGGCCACCACGCGCACCAGGTTGTCCGGGTTGCTTTCCTCGGTGGCAAAATCCAGGGCGTCCCAGCTCAGCCCGTCATTGATCGCGGACCATTGATATTGCCCAGTCCCGGCGGATGTGACGACAAACCGCAGCTTGAGGAACGTGACGGAGGTAGGATTCGCTGGGAACCCCACATCGGTAATCTGCACAAACGCATCGGTAGCAAACGTCAGGATGTAGCCGGCCGTGCCGTCCACAATCATCAGCTGCGTACCGTTGTCAACCATGTCAACGATGCCGCCAGAGGTCAGCAGCGTGCCCAAGCTGGTTTGCGTGCCGTCGTTGGCCTCTTTCCATAGCTTGTCGCGGTTGACGTAGTACTTGAAGTCGCCATGACTCCATGCGCCACGGCAGGGGTTGGCCCCGTAATTGCTCTGCGCGGTCAGGCCGGGCATGCAATACATGGTGATCTTCCCGCCGCGCTCGCCATCGGGCGATATCTCGCTGTACAGGTTGACGCGCTCCTGATCCGTTACAGACGGCGAGCGGCTTTTGTTGCTCAGGCCGAATAGCGGGATCGGTTCGAGATTCACAGTCCGCCAGCCTGCAAACGAACGGCGATTTCCGCCAGGATGTCTTCTACGTTGTCGCCAGTGAAGTACCCGCCGGAGTCGGAGACAAGCACGTTCGCGGCCTGCATGGTCGGGATAACCCCAGGGAACAGGCATCCGTCATAGCAAAGGCAACAGTTGTAGCTCCAGGCGCACGGATAAGGCGACTCGATGTAGCCATAAGCCACAGTCGTGGTTACGCCTGCGATGTCCACAGCGATGCGGTAAGGCGTCCGGCCCAGACCGCAAGTGATGGTGAATTGCGAGCCGATTGGGAAGTACCCACCGCCGCCCGTAGATAGCTGCGGATTTGTCACCACCAAAGGCGCGATGTCGCCGTCCACCGCGTACACGACTAGATTCAGCGTCATGTCGTCGCCAGGCGGGAACACGAGGTTCCGCTCAAGCGAGCCATTAAGAGCGACGTTGATGTCCATTAGAAGTATTCCGCCTGGGTGACGCCGACTGACGGCAGATTGACGGCTTCCTGAATCTGGCTCAAGCCCATCAGCCACAGCTCAGGTCGTGACTTCTGCTCGAACTCAGGCAACAACAGAAAGGCGGTCATCATCACGTAGGGTTCCTCGGCATAGTCGGGGATGGTGGTGATGGTCCAGCGGAGCAGCTTCTTGACCTTGAGGGCAACGTGAGCAGCGCGGAGCTTTTCAAGTGCCAGCTCAAGATCAGGCGCGCTTGCTGCCTCTTCGGCCCCGAGGTTTGACGACTTTCGCAGGGCTCGAATCGCCAGATCCGTCTGTGTTGCCATGTTCTTGCTCCTGCTCGGCCATCTTCAAGCCGGAATCGATGACTGCTGCGAATTCGCCCTTGACCTGCGCGTCTTCGATCAGGTCGGCCTTCTCGGCCTTGACCTCGAAGTGAGCGTGGTTGCTCAGCTTCTTGATGGTGTTTTTGTCTGTGACGTTGACGTACTCGCCCAAGGGAAAGTAGTCGCTGTACATGCGTAGGCCGTCGTGACGTTCGCCAGGAACGCCGATGAATTTGATCTTCATGGGAAAGGCGGGCGAGGTTTCCCCCGCCCGGTCCGTTTAGGCGTTCAGTGGCGTGAAGGTCACGATGATGCTGATGCGGTAAGTCGTGGTGCCCGTGGTGGGGGCGGCCTTGACCAGCACATCAATCGTGTCGTTCGTGGTCAAAACCAGCGGGTGAGCCGTCGCAGCGCTTGCACGCACGACTCCGCCGGTTTGACCAATCGTGGAAGCTGCGACAAAGTAGTCGGGATCCACGCCGTAGCCCACGTCCAGCGTGATGCCGGTCGAAGTGTCGAGGTCATCGACAACCACCATCACGTCGGTGATGACAGAGCCGGCCTGGATCATTGGCGACTGGATCAGGTCGTTGATGACCAGGGCCGCGCCAGCGGTTACCGTGTACGTGGCAGCGACAACCTTTGCAGATTGGCCGTCGCCCACACCCGGCATTGCCAGCAGTGCTGCGCTGGAGACTTTGGTAGCGTTGAAAGTAGTAGCCATTTCTTTGCTCCTTATGCGTCAGCGACGGCAGCGTTGAACATCGTGAAGACGCCGTTCTGCACCAGGTCGGCCGTGTCGGTCGTACCCTTGCCGAACATCAGCTTCTCGATGCCACGGATTTCCTGAACGCCAACGCCGTGGCGGAAACCGTAGTCCCGCACGTCAGTGGTCGATTTCAGGCGGCGAGCCCAGGCAGCGCCCAGAGCTTGCGCACCAACCAGGAAGTTGAAGCCCACATCGATGCCGCCGGCGCCTTGACCAACCAGAATGCCGCCGGTCTGGCCAACAGTGGTTGCATCGGCAGTCAGTGGCAGGCCCATTTCGGGGATTTCGCGCACGATCACGCCATCCCACACCAGCTCGCCACCGGTAAACAGCGGGTTGGTGTCCACGTTGCGCTCGCGTGCATCGCGGTTGGCCTGTGTGATCACAGGGTCAAGCGAGAAGTCGCGGAACGAACGGGGGTTGGCGAACAGCACAAACCACTCCTGATCGCCCTTGCGAGTGCGCATCGGCTTGATGCGTGGGCGTGCGGCCTGAGCTTGGCGCTTGGCCAAAGACAGGGTTGCGGCGCTCAGCTTGTCGGCCGTGTTGTCCAGGGTCAGAAGGCCGGTGGCGACGACGTTGGAAACGCCGTTTGCGACGGCGGCGCCGAACAGGACGCGGTCAGCATTGTCAACCAGCCATGCGTTGCGCTCGGCAGCGGTTGCGACGTCCCAGCCGACCATGACGCCGGCTGCGTTGGGAACGGACTTCAGCGCCGAGATGATGTCTTCCCGGTACTTTTCCATGGCCCAGTTGCGCAGGCCCGGACGTGCAGCCATACGCAGATCGATCGCCGATTTCTGCTCGTCCCATTCCGTCATGACAACGGCGTTGCGCAGCGGCGCGACGCGGACAGCCATGGAGCGCGAGTCAAGCTCGGCTTCATTGCCTTCCAGGACCGTGTTGCCGGTGACGCCGCCGCCGAGTGCGCGAACGGCTGCGAAGGTAACCCTGTCGCCCGGCTTGCGGGTCAGGTCTTCCTTCATGTGGATGATGGCGTTTTCGTCGGTGCCTTGGTACACCTTGAAGCGGTTTTCCCTCACGCACTCCGTGAAGAACTGGTCGTCCCATTGCTGGGGAGTAAGCCCGGAACGGGCTGTGGTTTCTGCCATGTTGTGGCTCCTTAAGTGTTAACTACTTGGTCAAACGGGGTTGGCCCGGTGAACGACGGCGCAGAACGCGCAGCACTCGACCGGGCTCCAGCCAGCGATGCAGGCAGGGGCGTTTTGGAGGCGGCAGGGGTTGTGGAGGTGTGGCCCAGTTCGGCCATCACTTTTTCGCGGATTTCGGCTTCCAGCTTCGAGCGGTAAGCAGTCGGGTCATCGCCCATCTCTTGGGCCAACAGCATCCGGGCGCCTTCGCGATAAGCGAATTCCCACGGGTGTCTGTCGGCTTGCATCTGGGCGTACAGCGCTGGGTTTTTCTCCATCGCCGTTTTGAACACTTCGATCTTTTCGTCAATGTCCGCATGCGCTTGGCGTGCGATCATTTCGGAAGTGTTGAAGCGCTCGTTCAGGATTCGCTCCTGCATGACCTCGAAAGGGTTGCGCTCTTGCTGCTGTTCGCCTTGGGGTTGCTGACGTTGCTCAAGCTGACGCCTGACCTCTGCTAATTCACCCTCGTAGCGAGCCGCCTTTTCCTTCCAGTCCTGTCGCCCCTTGCGCTCTGCTTCCAGTGCAGCCAGGGGAACATGCCTTTCCTCGGTGTTTTGCGATGTCGTCTCGCTTTGACCTTCCCCGCCTTCACCGTCGCCGGTTTGTTGGGCTTGGTCTTCGACCTGCTGGCTTTCCTCGCGGGGTTGGCCAGTCAACACGTCTAGATCGCTCATGCTTTTTCCTTCAACGCCCGTAATGCCCGGCGGCAGCAAACGCCCGAAACCTCGGCGGCAGGGCCAAAAAAAAAGCCGCCCGGTTTAAGGGGCGGCTGTAGTTCGGCGGGTAACTTGTCTATGCGGAAACGGACTCACTCGGCTGCGGGTTCATTGCCCCGCTCACCATCAATGCGGTTTCAACTTCTGTCTGCTCGGTATTGGCTTGGACCAACTCGATGTCGGCCATCTTTCGCACCTCATCCAGCGGATGCGTCTGCTCGGGCTGATCGCCAGGCTTGGTCACGGCCATGCGCTTTGTCTGGCTGTCTGCTTCTTTCAGGTCCAGCTCGCGGTTTTTGAGTGCAAATTCCTGCTCGCGGTTGGCCAGGGCTTGCTCCAGCTTCTGGTTCTCTTGCGCAGCCTCTTGCAGCGCGGCCTTCATTTCCTCAATCTGCTGCTGCACTTCTGGCGGAATCTGCTTGCCCTGCTCCATTTCGTCAAGGATCGCGTCCTTGTTGCGCAGGTTCGATGCTTGGATGATTGCCTTCGGAGGGATGCCGATTCCGGCCTGAGCGAGTGAGCTAAGCACTTCAAACTGTTCGCTTTGTAGGGTGGAAATATCCGGCCCCTCTTCAATCACAATGTCCACGTCAAGGCCCGAAACGTCGTTCTCGACTTCCACAACCTCTTGCAAGCGCGGATCGTCCGGACTTTGGATGCCCAGCTGCATTGCCATCTGCTGCTGCTCTTGTGGCGGCAACTGGCTCAGCTTTTCACCCAGCGTGACCTTCTTGTTCAGGCCGACCCATTTCAGGTTGCGCTCATCGTCAGTCACCCGGACCCACTTTTCCTCGGTCCAGAACTGCTTGATCCGCATCCATGTGGCTTCGTACACGTCGCGGCTGAATTGCTTCAGGTCATCAAGGCCGGGCTCTAGCTCGACGGCGCCGCCCTGCTGCTGAGCCTGGATGGCCTTGCCGGACTGCCCATCGGTCCCCTTGCCTGCAAGCGCCTGGGCCGGGCCGCTGGCCTGCATCTCCATGGTGGCCTGCTGCATCAGGGCAATTTGCCCTTGTGCCATGTCGCCAGTTGGCAGCACGCCGAAGTTCTCGCCAAACTTCATGCCGCCGTTCATTTCGACGTGACCGTCTGGCTTGGCAAGCTCGATCTTTGCCTTTTGAGTATCCAGCAGCGCTTCTTTGCTGCCGAACGTCTGGCGCACGCTCATCAGGTGCAAGGCCTTGCTGCGGCGCTTGTTGATTTCGTCTTGCAGGCTGATCTGGCTGCGCACATCGCCGTAGCGGTTGTTCTCGCGGTCAACATACGCCGAACGCATGATGAGGCTTGAGCAGGAGTTGCCATCCTTGTCCAGATACGGCGAAACCTGCGGGTCAACCAGAAAGCCGCCCTTAGTGAAGGTGGCGACCATCCAGTCGTCACCCCACTTGTAGTGAATTTGCACGATCCGTACGCGTTTGCGCCGGCTGTCGCACCAGATTTGGTTGCGCGGGCGGTCGTCAAAGGTCTGGCTCATGGCGCCAGTGGTCGATGTCGTGTTCTCGATGGCGTCTTTGCGCTCTGGGTACTGCTGCATTGCAGCCTTGGCGTCCTCCCAAATCACGATGCCTTTGTAGGTCGCGTCCTTGAAGTCCTTTTCTGAGCTGTGCGGGTCCCAGAACAAGCGATCCCAGGCCACCTTGCGGTAAACCACCTTGGAATCGTCGTTGCGGGTGCGCTCAACGATCACGTCAATGCCGCCGGTTCCTTCAATCAGCAGGTTCTCGTAAACATCGGAACGCTTTTCGTCATAGTCGTTCTGATCGCCGACGAATCGCAGCGCATCAGTTGCGGCTTCGGCGCCCTGTTCTTCCTCCGGGGTGCGCGGGAATGCTTTCGGGTCGCTGCGCATGCGGCGCTCAAAGCCGCGCAGGTATTCGACCTTGCGCTTGATGTAATTGATCGTCAGGGCTGGCTGTTTGCGCTTGCGCAAGATGGCCAGCTCTTCGGGCGTCCACTGATCGTTGTCGTAATAGTCCCGGTCGCGCTCGGCCAGGATGCGAGATTCACGGCAAGCCTCTTCCGATTCCTCGAAATAGCCGACGCACGCTCGCAATTGGTCGTCCAGATCACCCATGGTGGGCGCGGCGCCCTCTGCAGGGTTGATGATGCTGGATTCAATTGCCATTTATGCGGTCTTCCAATCGTCGGTTTCTGGGTCTTCAAACTTGTCATACCAGCGGTCTTGGTACGGCTTCTTGTCGTCTTTCGCCGGGACAATGGCCGGGTGGGCGTCGCATATGGCCCTGCCAATCACGCTCGCTGCGTCTACTTCGTCATCGTTTGCGCCGGCCGGAAACTTGAGGTACTGGTTGATGACGTCATCGCCCTCAGGACCTTCAGGAATCCACACTCGCCCACTGGCCGCCATGCCTTGGAAGGGCTGGGCCTTGGTTGGCTTGTCGCTTCCATGCGGAGACAAGGGTTCAATGCGCACATGGTTGCCCTGCTGGCGCATTTGCAGCTTCATGAAGGGCTCTGCGGCCTTCCAGTTGTTGTCAGCCTCGGGGAACCAGGCGAACGGCTTGTATTTCTTAATCAACCCAGTGATCGGTGGGCCGCCATCTGCCGGCTTGTCGTTTCCAATCACCTTGTCAGCCAGCACGTCCAGCGTGCATTGCTGGCGAAAACCGTCCAGCATCCAAAGATCGCCCTTGGAGTCAACACCCCAAACTCGGGCGCAGTTGTAATCGTTGTGGTCCTGCCCGCCTGGCGCGTGGTCGGTCGTCAGGTACTTGTTCAGGTGCTTCGGCTCCTGATTCTTGCGATACCTGCGGAACCAATCCCTCTGAAAGAACGTGCCGGTTTCAGGGGCGGGCTTTTGTTGATAGAGGCTCGTCCATGTACGGCGCTTAATCATGAATGGGCGCCAATGGTCCATGGGGTCGCCGGTCATCCGCCCAAACCACTCAGGCCACAGACTTTCTCCCAGCTTTCTGCCCAAAGGATCGTCCGCACGGTCGGCGATGGCAGGAAGGCAAATCACCTTCCACCTTCGTCCGTCACGCCCGTCAAACATGCCCGATTCGCCATCCCAGCCAATAGGCAGGATTCGCCCCGCGACATCATCCTCATGCCACCTAGTCATGATCTGCACTTGTGGCGAGCCAGGAATCAGCCGCGAGCAGAAATCATCAATGTAGGCGTCCCACGTCTTATTGCGGATCGTCTCGCTCTCAGCTTCTGCTCTGCCCTTGAATGGGTCATCCAGCACACCTAGCGCGCCACGGTTGCCCGTTAGACCCGACAGCAAGCCGCCAGCCATAAACTCGCTACCATTGGTCAACGTCCACTGATGCGCCGCCTTCTGGTCGTGCATCAAGCCAAGCCCCATCAGGTTGCCAAAGGACTTGGAATTGATCAATTGCCGAGCCCTGCGGCCCTGCTTTTCCGCAATCTCACTGGCATAACTCGCCAGAATCACGTTTCGCCGATTCTTGCGGCTCATGAACCACGGCACAAACACCACGTCGCTGTAGGTGGATTTAGCCGACCCTGGCGGCATCAACACCATTAGGTTCGGTATCGACCCGTTCTCAATCCCCTGCAAGTCGTCGCAGAGCAACTTATGGTGCGCCGCCAGCTTGGACAGCTTCATCACGCCAAAAGCGTCTTCGTCGGCCTCATCCGTCAGCGGAACGGTGGGTATGTCCACCATGCACGCAAAATCAGCGAGCGATCGCTTTGCTAGCTCCCGCCTCGCGGCGATGACATCAGCCGCCGTTAAGCGGGATGCTACTGATTGCACGTAGTTGCTCGGTCGTCAGTCCTGACAAGTTCATCTTGGACTCAATCGCTCCACCATCCGGCCCAGAATGCTCGATGGCCTTCACTTCGCGCCACTGAGCAGCACGCCGGTTTTTCAGCCAAAAGATGGCTGCCGTGGTGTCTGGCGGGTAAAACTTCCTGATCGGGGTCTGGATCACCTCATTGGCAATCACCCGAATATCCACCTCGTCATGCTCATAGCCATTGGCACGAGCAAACAGACTGCGCTCAACCCGGTCATCCGCTTCATCCTTGCCGGCCTTTAGGGCCTGACAAAACTCTTTGTTCTCCGCTTTCCACCGGTACAGCGTCCGCACCTCGACCTCGAAAAAGTCAGCCAACTCAATGTCAGTTGCTCCTAACTTGCACAGCTTCTCAGCTTGAGCGACAAACTCTTTCTTGAACTTTGATGGACGAGCCATGATTGATTTCTGGTGTCTGATGCGGCGGCCATCACGAATACGCCCGAAGGACCCCATCGGACTTAGCCTTTCAGCCTGGGGATTGCCGTTCTCGCTCGACCCATCGCGGCGATGAGCGCTGTCGCCAGATAATCCAGGCGGTTTACCCGCCGCCTGCACGCGATAGGTCCTGCGTGATGTCTCGGGGCTCGAATAAAGAAAGCCCCCGGGCCGGTCAGCGCGGGGGCTAAGGCTCTTTGCGGGAGCCAAGGAGAAAAATTAACGGCCGTTGGCTTTGCTCACGGCAATGACGGCCTCGGCCTGACTGTTGTGGCACGCGACCGACTCATAGCAGGCGGTGTCGAACGTCTTCCAGAAGCCATTGCTCCAGCGAACTTCGTATTTCATGGGTTCTCCCAATTAGTTGCCCCAGACGCAGAACGATCCAGCTTGTCAATTAAGTGGCTCTGGCGGGTCTGGCTGGGGCGGAAACGAAAAAGCCCCGGCGCGTTGCTGCGTCGAGGCTTGGATTAAATTTGGTGAACTGCAAAGCGCGCTGGGAGTCGAACCCAATCCGGGCACCACAAGGTTTGCAGCCTTGCCCGGCCATGAAATCCACGCCGCGTATCTCTACGCATTCACCAAAACGGCTGCTGACTAGGCCACCAGGTTGGAGCCTGGAAATGACCAATCAGCATGCGTTTTGACAAATTTTGGAGGCACCTCTGCCTTCCTGCGCACCAATGTAAAGGAATATTCGGCATCCGTCAAAAGCAATGGTTTCACAGCATCCCAGCAGCCATCAGACGGCGGCACAGTTCATTGCGCGCCTCAAGCACAATCACCCTGCGCTCCTCCTTGTCGGCCGGCAGACGTGGGCTGAACCACACTTCGCGCCCGGTGTAGCAGTTGCGGGCCAGGATATAAATAGCCGCCTTGTGCGGGTCGCGCATTTCCGACACATGGAAGTCCACGGCCTTCATCTGCGCGGCGTTTACCGTGTCGTCGGCGATATCTGCCGTGCTGTCCCATCCTTTGGGGCTGACGGCGTTGCGGAACATCGGATCTGCGCCCGCAATCGGGACGGGGCTGTAATGCTTGCAGTGATGGTGCCAGCGGCTCAGAATGTCATCCAGAATCACGTTGGAGTCGTTTCGCATCATTTGTCCGTCCTTTTAGTTGTCAGTGCTGGGTGTAGAGGGCTGTCATCAGAGGGTGCGCGGCCGGCCTGGTTGGCTCGGGTCTTTGCGCCGTCCATGTGGTGTTTCGCCCCCGTCCGCTTGGAAACAATTGCTTTGTGTCGCGCCAGTACGCTAATGCGTTGCCGACCTGCAGGGCGTCAAACCCCGTAGCAGCCGTGATCGTTGCGCGCTTGGTGTTTGGGTTTGCCTCTACGTAAAGCAATACCTTTGCGCGGATTCCTTTGTTGTTCACCCCTGCTCTCCCGGCATTGGGAATTTCTGGCGGATGGCGGTGGCACAATATTCAGCACCTCGGGTAGACCCATAAGCGACCGTATCCGGAGTCTCGTCCTCGGAACCGCTACGTAAATCACACTCAGCCGCGCATTCCTCGGCTATCAGGGCGGCAAATTTGCATATTTCGTCCTCGCTGTAGCCGTAGTCCGTTGTCCATGGCGGTAGGTGTGGGTCGGTCAACCCCGCCTCTTTCGCCAGTCGTTCGATGTCTGGGTTCATTTCAGTCCTTTCTTTTCATTTGGCCGCGTGTTCTAAGCTGCAGGGTGCAGGCTCGGGCATCCGGACCATCTGCGAGTGCCCCCGGCTTAAATTCAAAACTGCTGCATCGTGCGAACATTGCGGGTCATTGCAAACAATGCGGGCAGATTTGCCATCCTCAGACACCAAAGCGCCAAATCCGGCCTCATGCCCGCCGAACTCCCGCTTGCAGACCGGGCACGGCAGCCAGAAGTACCCAAACAACCATGCATGAATTCGATTCAGTGTTCTCATCCCACTCTCCCAAGTTAATCAGGCGTAGTGCCTGGGGTAAAAAGATTCAATTCCATTTGGTCCCGTGCGCTAGCTGCCGCGTGCACGGGCGTCCGCCCCGTCAGTCACTCAGGGCGCCGATGGTTAACATGCCGCCGATCACCGCGCCAAACAACGTTGACGCGATTGCGGCCAAGTGCAGAGCAACGGTCCCCTCCGGCAGGAGCGTGATTACCACAGCGCCCACCCACAGCGATGACAGGGCCACAATCAGCCCGACGACGACTCTTTGCCGCTTGCTCATTTCGCGTCCTTCCCCAGTTGCAAGAACGGCATCGGTGCGCCTGCGTACATATTCACAGGCAGCGCGCCGTTCCACTTCCCGGCCTTCACCATCTCCACTTCAATGCGGCGAAGTTCCAGCACATCCTTGGACTGCGACAGAGCTGTGTTCTGGATTCGCAGGGCCTGTGCTTCGGCCTCGGCTTTTTTCAGCACCGAATACGCCTGCCCATCAGCAACCGCTTGCACAGCCTTGGCCTCAGCCTCGGCGACGGCGACCTTTTCCTTTTGCTGGGCGGTGACGGTCAGGACCTTCTTTTCAGCCGCTTGCAAGAGCTGGTCCTGATTGGTCTTTTCGTTGATCGCGGCCATGTACGCCGGATTGAATGAAAAGTTGGTCATGTCCACATTGATGATTTGCGCGCCGTACTGGGCGACACGGACACGCAGCAGCGCGAGAATGTCAGCCGCCACCTGCGGGCGCTGGGCGATCAGGTTGGGCGCGGTGTACTTGGCTGTAACGGCCTTGAACGTGTCCATGCTGGCCGTCGAGATGTACGAATCCAGATTTCCGTCCTTGCTGTACTGCTCGAACACCTACGCAACTTTGGCAGGCACCACGGAGTAGCGAACGACAAGGCTGGTCTTCACCGGCTGCTGGTCAGAGGTCGCGCCGTCAGCATCCTTGATAGCGGCTTCTTCGGCGCGGACGTTGAAAATGCTCAGCTTTTCCCACGGCAGCAAGAGCATGAAGCCCTCGTTTTGAATGCCGCTGATCTTCCCGCCCACGGTAACCACGCCGCGATGCCCGGTCGGGACGGTTCGCACCGGCCAGAAAGCCACCGCCAGCACCAGCACAAACGCCATCAGCAGCCCTTCGCCGACTGCCTTGGGGATATTGATTTCCCCGTCTTTCACGTATCGGTTGAACATTTTTCTCTCCAGTTGTCGCGCCCAAAGCGGGGGCCGCTCCGCATCGGTTAATGCGTTTTCAGGAAATCCAGGTACGGGCGGCGGATCGCCTGATGGAAGTAGTTGGCAGCCGCCTCGTCGTGGTCCAAATCCGCTCGACTCCCGACGCCGCAAATACTCCGGGCCCACTTGGCGGCTTCTTTTTCGTTGGCCACGCGCTCTGCGGAGACAGTCGCAATCCACAGCCAAAACTTCGGGTCAGCGCAAAATGTCCCGGCCATGCGCGCCAAGTCACCACCCTTGGGCTTGTCCACGGGCTGCTCGTCATCCCCAATCTCCACCAGCGCAGCCATGAACCTATGACCCGCCGTGTTGCCCTTGCGCACAGTCAGCGCACGGAATGCCTCAAGCTCATCCGGCGATGACAGCCAGAACGTGACCTTGCAGCCGCTTGTGTGTGATTCGGACCAGCCTGCAAGCTGGATTTCTCCGGTGAATGTCGGTGTCATGCGTATGTCTCCAATTCAGGTAAAGGCACCTTCGCAGGCCAGCGGCCAAGTGCGACAAGGGATTGCACAGTCTTGCAATGGCAGGCCTCCCAAAGCGCCTCCCGCTCATCCCGGCTCATGTGCGCTCCTTGGTCAAGGTCGGAGTGGCAGCAATGGCACAGGCTGGCGATGTAAATGTCCGACGCCTTGATGGACCGGCCTTTTCCGTGCTTTGCCTGGTTGGAATGCGCACCGCATACCGTGCCGTCATCCCGTCCGCAGTTCGTGCAGGGGATGGTCCGGGCGGCTTTCATCAGCGCGGGGCTGCGGATGTAGGTGAACTTCATCATTTGACGCATCCAATAGCCCGTAACGCAGCCTCCGGTCCGTCCACAATCGCCCACGGGTAGCCAGCCCAGCGCTTGAAGAACTTTTCCTGCGCCTTGGTCGGCTTCTGTGCGCTTTTGACCTTTGCGCCGTCCTTCACCTCAAGCAGCAGGAACTGACCGCGAATGCCGACAAGCAGATCCAACGGCTTGCCGACAACCTCAACCGTCGCGCCGGCCGCTTCCAGGGCACTGATTACCGCCGCCTGGTTGGCGTCAACACGCAGCGCGTACCTCATCCCGCCACCTTCGCCACGTAGTGGGGGCAATCACGCTCGAACGTCGGGCTAAACGATTCGTAGCGTGGAGCCTTTGCGCAGGCAGTGAAGCCTGGGGAGATTGGTACTCCTAGGCCGTGGTCGGGGCGCTGGTTTGCGCACTGGTTGCAGGTCATGAGCCCTCCGGATAGAAAAAGCGCATCGGCTCAAGGTTGTGCCCGGCGAGGAATTGATTGCTGGCCTTGTGGAAATACAGGCCAATATTTCCCTCCCACCCCTCGCCGTTGCGCTGCTTGTCCACAATCAGGAGCGTGTCCGGCTCCGTGATTGGCACAGCCTTGCCGTCCTGAATCTTTCGCTCTTTTTCCTTGTTCCTCCAAACCGCGATCACGTTGTCCGGCTGGTCGGTAATGGCCCCGGTGCCCTTGAAGTCGTATTTGGTTGGGCGGGCGTTTTCAGTTGTCGGCTTTTTGATGTGGTGGACAAGGTGAATGTGGATGTTGGAATCCCTTGCGATTGAGCAAAGCTCATCCACAAAAGCCTTCTGTCCGTTGAAGTCGTCTTCCCCGGCTACGCACTTTCCCAGGTTGTCCACAAAGAAATGTGAAACGCTTAGCTCTTTGGCTGCATACCGGGCTACGGCGCAAACCTGCCGCCATTGCACAGTTCCCTGCTGGTCGTAAAGCCAGATCTTGTCGTCTGTCCAGTCCCGGAACTGCTCGTATTCGTCAACCAGGATGCGGCGCGCCTCGGGGTTGGACAGCAGGAAGTCATCGCCCAGGCTCATGGAAGTCCACTGCCGGCCCATGCGCTCCATAGTCTTCATGGGCTTCATTTCAAAACTGGCAATGCACACCCGCTCGTTCTGCGCTGCCAATGAAAGCGCCACCTGTCCGGTAACAAGGCTTTTTCCGCTGCCGTTCGGACCACCCCACACCGTCACCTCACCGGGCCGGAACTGGATCAAGTCGCGGGTTTTTTCCCACGGCATGAAAACCCGTTTTTCCTTGTTTGGGGTGTTCATGCGGTCCAGCAGGGCCTGCACGTAGACCGACGCGGCTTTTACTTTTTGCTGGTGGTCGGTGACATGCTCGTACAGAGCAAAATCAATGTCATCGCTCGTAATCACTGGCATAGCGCCTCCAG
>Ga0181338_1000071_pt1 | contig 26302 bp, 15 predicted proteins | sample Sp13VDMM110SD_FD_122168 | JGI IMG/M metagenome (GOLD analysis project Ga0181338, IMG submission 122168) | Freshwater viral communities from Lake Michigan, USA - Sp13.VD.MM110.S.D | ecosystem: Environmental > Aquatic > Freshwater > Lake | place: USA: Michigan | collected 2013-04-23
GCTTGCAGGGGATGATACAATTAAAAATGCAGAGAAATATATGCTTGGAAAGTTGTAAATTTTTTTGTATATTATAATATAAGAGTACTGCTTTTAGCATACTATTTTAATCATTTAAAAAATCAAAAACACCTATAAGACACTCTTATAATTACCTATAAACAAAGATAATAATATGAAACCATATAAATCAAGTTCTGATAAAGAAAATTGTTCTCCTGTATCATCCAATTGTGTGATATGGCAGGGACCAGATATTTCTTGTATTAATATCTGTAAAGGAGATAGTATATCTGATATAACATATAAAATAGCTACTCAACTGTGTGACTTGCAAAACACAACATCACTTGATAATTTACAGCTTGATTGTATATTGAATATTTGTACAAATAGCCCAGAACCAGAATTAACATTGGCTGCTGTTTTGCAACTTATTATAGACAAAATTTGTTGCTCTTTTGGAACACTTAATACAGCTATAGATAATATAATTACAGAAGGTTTTGGTGGTTCTTCTGATGAACCAATTTTAAATTTACCTCCTTGTTTACAATATACAGATCCTTCTACAGGTTTACTAGTTACATCTTTAGTACTGAGTTCTTATGTTGTTCATTTAGCAAATCAATTTTGTCTTTTAAAAGCAACAGTTACCACTCATACAGCACAGATTACAAGTCTTGATACACGAGTTACTGATTTAGAAGATGCTCCATGTTGTTATATTCCTCCACTTGTTACTTCAAATTGTTCATACGGAAATATTGTAGCAGGGATTCCTACAGCTATGAATGTTTTACTAGATAATTTAGATGATCAGTATTGTCAACTTAGAGATGTTTTAGGTACAAATAATCAATTAACTTCTGCAACAGCTTCACAGTGTACTAACTTAGGTAGTCTAACTGCTTTAAGTCAACCTGGAACTATGTCTAGTTTAGCTGGTTGGAATAACACTATAAATAGTTTTGCTCAATCAATGCAAAACTTATGGATTACAGTTTGTGATATGAGAGGAGTAATTGATGATCTTAGAGATTGTTGTGGTGCTTCAGACTGTTCATCTTTCTTTTTAGGATTTACAGTGGGAACAACAACTAGTACTAATATTTTCTTGTTATTTAATTCACTTACTGTTATTCCTTCTGGATATTCAAATTGTCCAACTTTATCATCTGTAACAATTAATGATGGTAATGGTCATTTATATACTAGTACTTTTGATTTAGTTGCTGCATCTACAAATCCTTCTGGAGTTAATTTTGATATTAGTGCTTCTGGATTAGATGTTTCTCTTCCTTGGACAATAGTGGTAACTGGTTGTATTGTAAATACTGCTGGAACGTGTACTAAAATAGTTACAAATACTATTCCTGCTCCAATACCTGTTACAACCACTACAACTACAGCAGCTCCTTGTAATAATTATAATGTTTATATAGAAGCTGCAGATATAACTAATGCTGCAAATAATACAAATCCAGCACAAGATGGAAATGTATATCTGTCATATATAGCTTGTGGAGACGTTGTAACATCTACAACTATTTATTCTACAAGTGGTGCTCAATCAGCAATATGTATTGATCCTATTTATACACCTTATTTCTTTTATTTTGATGCTGATGTATTAATAACTGGAACATCATATGTAACATTAGTAGGAACTTGTACACCACCATTATAATAAATTAAATTAGAATATGTCTTGTAACTGTAAATTATCTTCTTCTTCATGTGAACCGTGTGCATTTTGCTCACCTCCAGGAGTTACATGTTTAACCACATGTGAACCTATAGATCCGTGTGATGGAAAAAAAATTGATTTATGTTGTGTATTATATTCTGGTCCAGATCATGAATGTTCTGATATAATTACTGGGGATCCATTGTGTGAAATAATTATTCAAGTTTTAGAAATATTGTTTCCTCTTGATTATTGTTGTGCATTAACAGGAGAACTCACTGTAATTACTACTGCTGCTCCTTAACTTTAGTAACTTGTACAATATAAATATAAATGTCACAACTTATAAATATAACAATCACTAGCTCAGGTCCAGATCTTGGCCCCTATGATTTATTTTTAGTAGATAACTTAAATAATGTTTCTGCTGGGCCAACTAGTATTCCAAAGTCATTATTGCTTTCACCGGGATATACTTTTATTGTAAATGATAATATTGTAAAAGTTAGATTGCAATCAGTTAACGCAGGATGTCCATATGTTGAATTTGATGTACCTCCTCCACCCCCTATTACTACAACTACTACTGCTAGCCTTCTTCCTACATGTCCTTGTTATTATGTACAAGCCATGGAAGGATCTTCAGTATTTTGGACTGATTGTGATGGAGTTGATCAAGAAGATATATATGCAGCAATACAACCAAGGTATTGTGCTTTACTTGGCACATTATCATGTGACGATGTTGATGCAATAATCTACGGAGGAACAATTGCTTGTATTGATGATTCTTGTCCAACCCCTCCTTGTCAATGTATGACAGTAACTAGTGTAGATGGAGTTAATATACTAATAAACTATTTTGACTGTGATGGGGCTTTTATTTCAGATGTTCCTGTATATACTATATATCCATTACAAGTTTGTGGTAGTAATGTAAGTTCTATAGATCCTATTGAAGTATTTTATAGTGATGACTGTGAACCTACAGGAGAAGGTGATTCAATGGAATGCCCTACTATACCAAACTGTACAGATAACTGTAATTGTATAACATTTACAAGTAATACAGTTGCTGGTGATATTGTTAGTTGGTTTGATTGTGATTTAGGTTATCATAGTTATATGATGGAAGATTATGAAATATTAAGTGTATGTGGATCTAATCCTACATCACCAACAGAAAACATAATTATTAGTATTGGAGGCCAATGCATTGAAGAAGAAGGATGTATTTGTACAACTACAACTACTTCTACAACTACGACTACTACAACAGCTCCTCCTTGTAAGTGTTACACTGTTAACGGAATTCTTGAAAGTCCAACTGCATTAACTTATATAAATTGTGAAGGACTAAGCATTTCTTTTACAATACGAGAATCAACTATATTAGTTCCAACTGTTGTTAATTTTTGTGCACAAGAAGGAACTATAGATATTCTTCCAGATACTAATATACCAATTGATAATGGATTATGTTTATATGGTACTCCATGTTTTGCTACAACAACTACAACAACTCCTCCTTGTGAATCCACTTTATGGGAATACACTATAACAGGAGGTGATGTAGAAAATGCAACTGGAAATACAGGTGAGCCACTCACTGTAAATGTTCCTGAACCACTTGAAGTTACAGCATATGATGCTTTTGGTGGAGAACAACAAAGTAATTGTCCTAGTGGTAATACTGGTGGAGGAGTTGCCTTTAATGCAGGATCTATAGGAACTCATACTATATGTTCAGTTAATGAACCATATTTTTGGTATTATAGTAACGATGTTGCTGTTTTTCTAACAATGACTAATACATTGGTTCCTTGTCCTTAAAATAAAAATAAAATGTCAATTATTTAAAATATTAAAAATGTATTATTCATCAGGATGTAATTGTGGGTGTGACTATGATTGTGGATGTAACACGGTTCCATCTACTTGTTGTACTACATGTAGTCCAATTATTACTACTACCACTATACCTTGTATAGGGGAGCTTTGTGATGAATTATATAATTGTGAATGTGTAACTTATAGTGGTCCTGATTTAACATGCTATGGTATAATAAATGGTACTTCTTTATGTGATATAATAGAAATTATTGCTACTCATCTTCCTAATTGTGTTTCTACAGATATTTGTTTTACAATATCAGAAAATTCACTTCCTTCAACAAGTTGTGTTACTCAACCTTCTTTACTTTTATGGAATGGTAAAGTTTACTATCAACCTAAAATTGGAAATTGTTCTACAACATTAGGATATGTATATTGGACTGGTTCACAATGGGAGTATGCTAATGGTTTAGGAGGAGGCACTCAAATATATGCTTATCTACCTATTCCTAGTGAATATCCTATTACATCTCCATCAGGACCATGGATTAATTTTGGTACTACAGTAATAATGGAAAGTTCTACAGAAGGAGTATGTCCTGTTATTACAACTACTACCACTTCGTACCCATGTCCATGCTCATGTATAACCTTTAATAATGTTGGATCAGATCCAGCTGTAGTAACATGGTTAAGTTGTGGAACCCTTATTTTTAATAGTTACACTGTTCCTGGTCTAACCACTCATCAAGTTTGTGGTACAAATTCTACAGGTGCTAGTCAAAAATTACTAATTACAATAGGAGATAGTTGTGTTCCAAGTCAAGGAGATTGTGTATGCAATGTTCCAACAACTACCACTACTAGTGCACCAACAACAACCACTACTACTATTGCACCTTGTAAATGCTATACTATTATATATCCAACTAGCATCTTGATTCCTGTTAAATCATTTAGCTACAGAACTTGTACTGGAATTCTTGTAGGTGGAAGTATAGTTGTAAACACATCTGTAAACATATGTGCTCAAGAAGGATCTGTAACAGCATCTGGACTTTTACTTTTTGATAATGGTCTTTGTACAAATGGTTGTACAACTACAACAACAACAATAGCTCCAACTACAATTGCTCCATCTACATCTACAACAACATCTACAACAACTACCACTACAGTTGCACCTACAACTACTACAACAATTCTTCCTATAGTATGTAATTGTATATTATTTTCTAATATAAGTGACGTTAGTCAATCTATTAGTTATAGAAACTGTTCTGGTGTAATTGTTTCTACATCAATTCCTGCAAATAGTCAAGCTCAGTATTGTGGATCAAATGGAGCTGCTTCAAATCCGGCATCTGTTATTATTATTACTGGAGGAACTTGCATAGATGGAGCATGTTTGTCACCACTAACAACTAGTACAACAACAACTACCACAACAATTGCACCACCGGCAGACAATTATTATTTTGCTAGAGCATATGTTTGTTCAGATGATGATACTAGTTGTAATTATGCATTTGATACATATGTTAAAATGTCTGGAGCAGGTGTAATTGGAAAGTTTTACAGAGAGCCTGGGCCAGCATTACAATTGTGGTCATATAAATTAGTAAATACAACACTAATAACAACAGGAACATATTTAACAAACATACCATTTGATACTTGTGCATTAGCATGTACTGGGTAAAAATAAAATAAACCTGTTTAATAATTAAATATTTAAAAAATGTCTTGTAACTGTAATGCTAAATATGATAATAAAGTACCTTGTTGTTGCTCAATAGGGGAACCTGTTATTTGTACAACTACAGTGTGCCCAGACTCACAACCTTGTTATGACACAGTTGAAACGGATTGTGTAATATATACAGGCATTGATTATGATTGTGCCGGTATTAGTAACGGTATGACAATCACTCAGGTGATGACTGCAATACTTACTGCAGTAAATTTAGTAGAATGTACTACAACAACTACTGCTGCTCCTAGTTGTAGTTGCTATTTAGTAATTAATACTAGTCCTACTATTTCATATGATTTTACAACAACTATTTGTTTTGGTGATCCAGAACCACAAGAATTTAGTTTACTAGCAAATCAAAGAGTATACACTTGTAGCCTTGGTCCTATAACAGTAAGTAATCCAGCTGTAACTGTTCAACTATTACCATTTACTCAGTATCAGTGTTTAGATAGAGGAGGTAATTGTTTTAATCCTGTTACGTATTGTCATACTGTTACTGTTACAGGATCTGTTAATATAGAATATATAAATATTGATGGAATTCTTACTTATACTGGAGTAATCACTACAAGTACATTTTTGTGTGCTTGGGCAGGTAGTATTGCACAAGTTGCTGGTGCTGGTAGTATTGTAATTACACCATCAACTGTACTTTGTTTAGATAATAATGATTGTGTATAAATATTAAGAACTTAATATTTTTATAACTAATTTTGAATTATTTATAAAAAATACCGTAATAAACCAAAAATCAACAAAATGAAATTTATTTGTGCACAACCTGCCATAGATTACTATACTTGGCAAGTAGAAGTTATGATAAATAACTTTATTCGAAATGGAGTAGATCCTAATGATATACATATTGTATGTGCTCATTATGGAGAAATTTCTAAAAAATGGAATAAATTAAAACAAACGTATTCAAAAGTTAACTTTTTCTTTTATAAAGATGACAGAATTAAACCAAGTTATATTTCTAGTGTTAGGCCTTACATCTTACATAAACATTGGATTAGTAATCCAGAACTAGAAAAAGAAATAATATTTTATCATGATTGTGATATAGTATTATCTAAAGAAGTTGATTTTACTGATCTTCTTTCTGATACTGTATCTTATGTTAGTGATACTGTAAGTTATATAGGAGCTGACTATATAAGATCAAAAGGAGAACACTATCTAGATCTAATGACTAGAATAGTAAACGTTGATAAGAATTTAGTAATATCTCAAGAAAAAAATAGTGGGGGTGCTCAGTATATTTTAAAACAAGTATCTGCTGCTTTCTGGAATAAAGTATATTGGGATGCTGAAAACTTATTTAGACTTGTAAACGATCAGATTGTGAAAGACAATCCTCCACATGCTATCCAAATATGGTGTGCTGATATGTGGGCAGTTCTTTGGAATTTATGGTTTTTTGAAAAAGAAGTTAAGGTGAGTGATAAACTTCATTTCTCTTGGGCTACTTCTCCAATTGCAGAGTGGGACAAATGTCTCATCTATCATAATGCTGGAGTAGTAGATGGCAATAGTAAATTATTTTATAAAGGAGCATATATTAATAGACTTCCTTTTGATATAAAAATTGAATCTTTTACAGATAAACAATGCTCTTATAACTATGCTAAGGAAATCTTAAAAACAAAGGAGGTAACATGTCTATTGTAAAAACTAAAATAGTTCATTCCGAAAATCCTTTAGAGCATTGGTCAGATATTACAGATCTTAAAAATAAATGTGTTCTTGATTTAGGATGTGGCTGGATTAATCAAGGTTTTCAATCTACTCCAGAATATTTTTTATCAAGAGGAGCTTCTAAAATAATAGGAGTTGATGAAACATGTACTGAAATAAATAGTCTTACTGAAATATATCCATCACATACATTTCTTTGTGGAAAAATTGATACAGCAGATGATTTATCAAATCTTATTAAAACTTATAAACCTGAGTTTATTAAAATGGATATAGAAGGATTTGAAGTTTTAATAAAAGATATACCAGTTGAAGTATTTAGTAGTGTAGAAGAAATGGCTGTTGAATATCATAACCCAGAATGTAAAGAAGTTCTTATTAATAAATTTAAAGAATTAAACTTTGAAGTATTTGCTTCAAATAGTTTTGGATGGTATTGTACAGATCCTAATATAATGGGTATAATACATGCTAAAAAGAAAAAATTAAAAGTATTAGTTTTTACATCTGCTTATTATAAGAGAGCATATATGATGAGACAAAGTATATTAAGTTGTTTAAATCAGACATATAAAAATTTAGTTCATTCTGTTAATATCACTTTAGATTCAACATCTACAACTAAAAATCTTTCACCTCTTTATGATGATTTAGTTAATAATAATGTGGTAATTAATTATAGTGATAATTATAAACATTATGGATTTTCACATTTCAATAATATGAATTGTATAAAGTTTATACCTGATTATGAAAGTTATGACTTATTTATAAAGATGGATGATGATGATATCCATAAAAGTAAATACGTAAAAAATATAGTAAAAGCTTTTGAAGAAAATCCTGATGTTGATATAGTCTCTTCATTTATAAATGTTCAATTAAATGGACATGATTTATATCGAGCTTCCCCAACTCCTTTTGATAATCTAGGAGGAAATCCTGGAGGAAGTGATTACCACATGCCAATGACTTTTGCTTTTAATAAAAAAGCTTTAGATCTTATTCTTCCTTTAACAGAAGCAGATGTTTGTGGACATGATGATATGATGTGGAGAGTGGCTTGGGTGAAGGCTGGTTTAAAACATGCAACTGTAAATAACAATGATGAAATTATATGGAACATACATGGAGAAAATGCATCAGTTGCAGATTTTCTTAAAAAATAAAAGTCAGGTTTTGTTGGTTTAATCCTGACAAACAAAGCCCCGGTGTTTCTACACTGGGGCTCAATTTTTTAAATATGTTTATATAATGTTAATAATTTAAATTAAAAGTCCTTACCTTTATATATTATAACTAATTCTTAATAATATGAATCTAATTGATAAAGTTAAACACTCATTAAAATGGAAACGGTCTAATGCATTCTGTGCTACAAAATTAGGTATTTCTATTGAGAAATACAAACAATTAAAAAGACAAATTAATTTTAAATTTGGAGAAACTATAGAACATCCAAGAACAAATAAAATATTAGAGTTTAAAGAAGACCTTGATAAAGGTACTGCAGAAATAAAAGGACTGTCTCTTACAGAACCTAGAACTGCAGAAGAGATTATAGAACTATTAAAGATAGATGTTACTAAATGGAAGCTTAGTTCATATTGGAATAAAGAAAGACATGATGGTTGGTTTATATCAGCCATGGTAACAGCTCTTAAACATGAACCTAAAGATATATTAGCTGATGTAATAGCTAACTTTAATCCACGTTATGAACAAATTGGAGAAGTATTTGTAAATGAGAAGTTTACAAATGATTCTGTAGGTATTATATCTACACAAGACTTACATTTTGGAAAAGAAGATAATACTAATATACTAGTTCACTTTAAAGAAGCTATTACTAATCTGGTAGGTAGGGCATATATGTCCCATAAACTTACTAAGATAGTTTACGTTATAGGGGGAGATCTTCTTAATATGGATACTTTCTCTGGTACAACAACAGGTGGTACTCCGGTGGATAATGCTCAGAGGGCACAGGATGCTTATGCAGAGGCTTTTGATGCATTGTATTGGTCAATAGCTTACCTTAAACAATTCTGTGACAATTTGCATGTAGTTTATGTCCCAGGAAACCATGATAGACTTAGTTCATTTCATATAGCTCATGCACTATCTAAGTGTTTTGATTTAGAAGAAAATAATATTTATTTTGATGTAGAGTATGCAGAAAGAAAAGTTGTGGTTTATGGTCATAACTTTTTTGCTTTTGAGCATGGAGATGTTACAAAAAAGAATACAGCTTTAGTGTATGCTACAGAATTTCCAGTATCTTGGGGAGCCACTAAATATCGTACCTGTTACACTGGTCATTTTCATTCTAAAAAAACTGTTGAGTTTGTCACTGAAAATGAATATAATGGTTTTGCTGTTAAACATCTACCTAGTCTGTGTTCTACAGATTATTGGCATTATCATAACAAATTTGTAGGAGCCAAACGTCAGGCTATTATGGAAATTCATGATGTTGAGAAAGGTAAAATATCTGAATTTATATACACTGTTTAAACTATTAAAGTTTAACTAGGAAACCTCAAAGATTTTTCGTAAATTATAATATAAGAGATTGTGGCAAAACAATATAAAAAACCAGACCTTAATGCACCAAGATTTAGACCTAAAAAATTAAATCTTACAAATATGGAATTCTATAACAAATTTATAGAAGAAAATCCAAAGTATAACACCCTTACTTTAAATCAGTTTAAAGATGTTATTAAAACTTTTAATGGTTTAATATGGAATGGTATAATAAATGAGAGAGATGGTGTGCAACTTCCTGAGCAACTAGGATATATATTTATAGGAAGTTGCCCAAGAAAAATTACTGATAATGTGGATTATCATAAAAGTCTACATTATGGGGTCAAACTTCAAAATAGAAATTGGGAATCTGACCAGTATGTAGCTAAGATTTTTTATACAAACTATGAAACTAAATATAGATTTAAAAATCATGACTTATGGGGATTCACTGCACTAAGAGATTTTAAAAGATCGGTTGCTAAAACCTACCCTAGTGAATGGAAAAAATATATTCAAGTTGATAATAAGCTTAAAATAAGCAGGTTGTTTAGATTGGAAAAGTTTAAGCAATCAAAGACAGATGAAACAAAAGAACTGTTAAAAAATTATGATGAATTTAATTTAGATTAAAATGGCTAAAAATACTATTGGAGATGTTGTATCAAGACTACGTGATCAGCTTAAAGGTAACAAACAAGATGCTTTTATGACTGATCGTATGATATATACATTTGTTTTAAAAACAGCTAAGTTTCTAATGAAACGTGAGGATAGCAAAAATAAACTTTTGGTTTTCTCATCTGTAATTCAAACAATGGATTATGTAGAGCTTATAACAGTAGATAGAGTAGAGGCATGCTGTACAGGAGTATCATCTGATTGTACTATTAAACGTACTAAAGATAAACTTCCTGTATTCTTACAGGGATATTTTGGACCTCTTATTCGTACTATAAGTTCACTTGATGGTTCAGAAGAAATGCAACCTATTCTTCCTAGTACTTATAATGGTGTTGTAAAATCTAAATCATTTAAATATAACAAAACTAGATATTTTTGGTTTCTAGATGATTATATATATTTCCCTGATTTAGAATGGGAAGCTGTGCGTATAGAGGGAATATTTGAAGATGATATAAGTGCTTGGACTTGTGAAGAGGACAATTGTATTGTTAAACAAAATCAATCATTTAATGTTCCTGATTATTTACTAGCTGAGTTAGAAGCTCAAGTATTTAAAGATTTTATGGGCCTTTACCAAATTCCAGCAGATGCTGCTAATGATAAACAAAATATTGCAAGATAATGAATACAGAACTTAAATATAAAACATTTGATGAATTACTTGGTGATGTAGGTATTGACTTTGCTATTTATAATAATGAAGGTCTTATTGAACCAGCTCAACTTATTAAAGTTGCTCAACGAGTAAACTATGATTTAGGTTTAAGAATTAATGGAACAAAAGAAAAAGTTTTAGATATAGAGAATAGGAAAGTAAAACTTCCTGATGACTTTTATGTTCTTAACTATGCTTATTTAACAGGTACGTATACAGTTAACTATAGAGCTAATGCTGGAAGAGAAACTGAAAATGTAATTGTTGGCAATTGTTCTAGATGTCATAGAGCTGAATCAGACTGTTGCTGTGAAGCTACTTATGTACAAGAGTGTCAGAATGGAGAAAAGATATTTGTACAAGTAGTTGAAAAAAGAAAAACTGAAACTAGAACATATGAATCATTTGAACGTATTAGAATGTCTACGGATGGAGGAAGAGCAGATGCTCTTAACAATCATGATGGACATACTGCTTTTATAAAAAATGGTTTTATATATACTAACATAGAACATGGTAAATTATTTATTTCTTATCAAGGAGCATTGGAAGATGATCTAGGTAACTTACTTGTATTAGATCATCCTATGATTAATGAATACTATGAGTATGCTATTAAACAACGTATTCTAGAAAATCTATTTATTAATGGGGAAGATGTTGCTCAGAAAATACAGTTGATTGAACCAAAGTTACGATCAGCTCGTAATAATGCTCTTACTATAGTTAATACTCCTGACTTTGCAGAAATGTATCAGGTGTGGAAAATGAATAGAAAAGCAATGTATGCTAGATATTATGATATGTTTAAAAGCTTTGACAGCTATTAATGAAAATAATAAAAACTATAAAAGTTCCTACGTACAGTTGTGAACTGTTACTTATTATAACAGATCAGTTAAAAGCTGAATCAGAGAAAATATATAAAAAATATAAGTTAACTTTAGAAGATGATGGTGGTGAAAGTGAAGGAATATTATTAAGTCCAGATATCGATAAATACTTTTTAATTATAGACACTAAGTATTTATCACATAACACTATAGCTCATGAAACATATCATGCTGTTGTAAGAGTCACTGAAGATAGAGGAGTTTCTGATGAAGAAGCTCAAGCTTGGTTATGTGGTCATTTAACAGGAGTGATGTATAAATTTTTAGAAAAAAAGAAGTTTGATATAAAACATGGCTGATCAACAACAAGGAAACCCTGGAGCAACAACTAATACCTTTAGTAAAGGTATGCTCAAAGACTACAATGATACATTTGTAGGGGAAGGGTTATATACACATGCACGTAATGCAGTGAATAACTCCCATGATGGTCAAGTTGGTGTTATAGGTAATGAGCCATCTAATTTATTTTGTATAAAACTTCCATATACTCTTATAGGATGTATACATCTTACAGATGATCAATGGGCAGTATATTTAACAGATGATACTAATTGTGAGATAGGAATCTTTGATGAATCAGCTTGCACTTATTCAACGTTATTAAATGATCCTTGTTTGGGTTTTAAACTTAGTAATTTAATTACTGGGACTTATCGTAAAAGATATGACTGTGAACGTTTAGTTTATTGGGATGATGGAATAAACCCAACAAGATCAATGGATGTTGATAACACACAACAGTATTACAATTATATTGATAGCTATGTAAACAATTGTAGAGTAAGAACTTACCTTACAACTGTAAATTGTGAGACTCTTAGAATTGCTCCGTTAATTACTCATCCTTGTATTTCAATTGAAAGAGGTTTAATAGCTGGTAGTATGCCTAACGGATCTTACCAAGCTTGCATAGCTTACACTATAAATCAAGTGAAGATTACTGATTATATTGGATTAACTGCTGTACAACCATTATGGACACATGAAAATGTAAGTAGTTCTTTAGTAATTAAAATTAGTGAAATTGATAAAGACTTTGATGAATTTGAATTAGTAATACTATCAACTGTAAATGCTCAAACTGTAGCTAAAAGAATTGGATACTATTCTACTTCTCAAGGAACAATTTATGTTGATAGATGGAGTACAGAATATGTTTCAGTAAGTGTTGGAGACGTAGTATTTAGATCTGAACCTATTGAGAAGACAGATGCTATGTATCAAACTAATGACTATTTATTACGAATAGGTACATATAGTAAATTTAAATTTAACTATCAACCAATAGCTAATAACATTAGAACTAAATGGACAGCTGTTCAGTATCCTGCAGATTACTATATAAAAGGTAATAATAATGCAGGCTACATGAGAGATGAAGTTTATGCATTTTTTATACGTTGGATTTATAATACTGGTGAGTTTAGTGAGTCATATCATATACCAGGTAGACCAGCTCTTCCATCTGATAGAGCAAACATTACAGGTGATGATGCATTTGAAACTCAAGTTGCTCCAGTAGTAACTAGACAAACATGGCAAGTTGAAAACACGGGTAGTATAGGTGGTTTACCTTTTGTTTTAAATCCATCATATTTAAATGGAGGAATAATAGTTGCTAGAGGTGATATGTCATATTGGGAATCTACTGAGTTATATCCAGATAATCGTCTAGATATATGGGGTAATTTATGTGGTCTTCCTATAAGACATCATAAATTTCCTGATGAAACAGTTACATCTGTTGCAAATAATCCACTAAGTATTTTTAATAATAATGGAACCACTATAACTATATTAGGAGTTCAATTTGAAAATATACAACCCCCTCTTGATAATAGTGGTAATCTTATTCCAGGTGTAGTAGGTTATGAAATTCTTCGTGGTTCACGAGAAGGAAACAAATCTATTATTGCAAAAGGGCTTTTTAATAATATGAGGAAGTTTGACACAAAAAGCTCAAGTCAAGGTTTGTTTCAAAACTATCCATATAATGATTTACGTACTGATCCTTTTTTAACAGGACAAGGACATACAGATGATATTTTTTCTTTTCATAGTCCAGACACAACATTTAGTAATCCTTTTTTAAATCAAGGAGAAATAAAATTATACCAAGAATTTACAGGTACTGCTAATGGCTATTTTGAAGATTCATGGAAACATCCAAGATTTAAATTAGCATCAGGACTAGTAAAAATTGTAGGAGATATTTTATATTTAATGTCTGCTGCTGAAGCAATGCAAACTATAGGAGGTGCAATATTTAAAAAAGCTGGTGGTGCAGCTGGTGGAGCAATAAAATTTACAGGAACAGAAGACAACCCAATAGAATTTACATATCAACTATCTCCTTTTCCCTCTTCTCCAGCTGCAGCTGGAGGAAATATTACAGGAACAATTATGACAGTTTTATCATGGGCATATTATGTTTTGCAAATAATAACTTGGGCAATAACAACAGCTGCTGTAATTGCTTTAATTGTTGCAATGTTATCTTCTAAACAACAAAAAGTATATGATGTATTTATGTATTTAGTTGGAAGAGTACAGTTTGCAGTTCAGTATAACTCACATGCTTTTTATAATACGTATAAAAGTAATTTTATAAATAACAGAAGAAGAAAAGTTCTTGAGTCGGCTTATGGTGGAAACAATTTACAGCAGTTTGCAGGAAACTATCTTATTCAAAATATAATGAGATCTAAAGCTGTTTTTATTCAAGTCAATAAAAATATAGTACCAACTGGAAACGATCAAAGTAGATTTTTATTAGGTAATCGTAGTAAGAATACTAATATTTCTTCTCCTGTTGCTTCTTATTATGGGGCTCTTAAAATACCTATTGCATCTCAGTATGGTCAATTAGAATCTATTAAGCAAATTCCAATAAGCACTTGTATAACACCCACTGCTAATATAATACCCACTGCTAATACAACTACTAATATATTTTTTGGAGGAGATGTTTATGTAAATAGATTCACTGAAAAAAATACAATGCCATTTTTTACATCATGGCTTATGGGAGAACCTGATGAGTTTGAATGGAACTATCAATTATATTATAATATTCCAGATCCGGTATATTGGATAAATAATTTTAAATATAAACACAATATTTTTGGGGATTCTTTTTCATCATATAGAAATCTTGATAATCAAAATCCTGGACTTTTTGGTGTTAATGGTGGACAGTTTTATTTATTTTGTAATGGTGTACGTGATTTTTTTGTAGAGAGTGAAGTGAATGTAGCATATAGAGATTGGGAAGAGGATATACCAAGAAGACATTATGATGATAGAACATTTTCTGATCTTAAAGCAATGTTTAGAAGTGACATTGTAATTAGTGGAAACTATTACAAGTATGATTATAACTTAAGTATATCTAAATTATTTAGTAGTCATATATCATGGGGTAATCTATTACCTAGAGATTATAGTCCTATTAAAGCTGCAAGTTGTTATACATATAGACCTAATCGTGTAATTTATTCTTTACCACAACAAGTTGGATCTAAGAAAGATAGTTGGAAAATATTTTTAACTAATAACTACAAAGATTTTCTATCTAGAGTTTCTTGTATTAAACCTATTAATAAAACAGGTTCTCTTTTTATGATGGCTAATCAAAGTCCTATGTCATTTATGGGAGTTGAGGAACTTAAAGTTGATGGAACAGGAGCTAAAATAACAATTGGTGATGGTGGATTATTTCAACAAGCAATGCAGTCTGTGGTAAATGTTGATGAGTCATTTGAATATGCATCTAATCAAGGAAGGTATTGTTCAATAAATACAGTGCATGGTGTATTTTGGGTGAGTCAAAACCAAGGTAAAATATTTTTGTATGCTGGTCAGTTAAAAGAAATATCTGCAGCAGCTGGGATGAGGTGGTGGTTTGCTAAATATTTACCTTCACAACTTCTTACACAATTTCCAACATATACTTTATATGATAATCCTGTAAGTGGTGTGGGTGTTCAAATGATGTATGATAATACTTATGACATAATATATATAACTAAAAAAGATTATTTTCCATTAACAGCTGGCTTACAACTTAATACTGCAAATAATGGGTTTACCTTAAATGGAACACCAATTGCACTAACAAATACTAATCATTTTAAACCAGCTAACTTTACAGTGAGTTATGATTGTAAATCACAAAGTTGGATTAGTTTTCATGATTGGGTTCCTACATTCTTAATTCCAGGAAGATCCCACTTTATGAGTGTAGATAAAGATAATGTTTGGAAACATAATATACGTTGTGACTCTTATTGTAACTACTATGGTATAGATTATCCATTTGAGATAGAATTTGTATCTGCTACAGGACAGACCGTAAATACAATGAGAAGTATAGAGTACTTACTTGAAGTTTATAATATGTATAATGATTGCAGAGATAAGTCTCATGTATTAGACCAAAACTTTGACCAGGCTATTATTTATAATTCTGAGCAAATTAGTGGAATGCTACAACTTAATCTTAAGACAAAGAATGATCCTTTGAATATGTTAAATTATCCAAAGATAAATTTGAGTCCAGATTATATTGATATTCAATTTTCTAAAGAAGAACAAAAATATAGATTTAATCAATTCTGGGATATTACAAATGATAGAGGAGAATATAGTGGTATATTTAGGCCCATGTTTAATACTGAACCTAATGGTTATATTTATCCAATTAATCCTCAGTATGTAAATTATAATAAACCAGTTTTACAACGTAAGAAGTTTAGACATAATGTTAATAGAGTATTTTTAAGAAAAGTAAAAAGTACAAATAACAAGTTCTTATTTAAAGTATCTAATCAAAAATTATTACAATCACCAAGATAATGAAGAAGCCTAATTTAAATACAATTATAGCTAACAACTTAAACAAAACTGCACATGTTCCTAATAAAGGAATGAGTGGGTTGCCTAATAAAAAAGCAACTGTTCCTTTTGTTTCTAATGAGGGTTATAAGAATGGGTTGCCTCCAGTTGGAAGTCATTATAGAATTCCATCTGATACATTATATAATCCAACCCCGTATAGAATTAAAGCCACTCCTAATAATGGACCTTCTAAATGGTTAGAAGCATATGATACAAGTAACACTCAATTTCCAGGAGCTGACTATGTAGATGAACAACATTATGATACGGGTGGTTATATTTCAGATAAAGCTAAAGCTACACAATTTGGTCAGTATGCTGAGGGAGGCTCTTCATGGATGTTAACTAATCCTAATAGAATATCTACATACTTTCCTAGAATGGCTAATGGTGGAGGTCTTCTTAGTAGAACAGTGACATGTTCTAATTGTGGATGGTCTTGGAAAGCAGTAGATGGTGGAATAGATCCTATGACATGTCATAAGTGTGGTGGTACTATTAAAATGAAGAATGGTGGAGATATATCTATACCAGATTTACAATATGGAGGATTAAATAATATTTCTAAACTTATTTCTATAGATATAGAACCTAAACCTATAGAACCTAAACCTACAGAAGGAACTAATAAACAAAAAGATTGGTTACTATCTTATATTAAGTCCCCTATGTATAGAGAAAGACTTAAAAAAGAATTTCCTGATCAAAACAATGCTTTTATAACTAATGAGGTTAATGAAAGATTTAACAATGTACTTAATGAAAAAGTTGATTATGTTAAGTCTATAGCAAAAGAACCTGAATATATATCTGGTATAACTATACCTAAGCAATATGAAGGTGAATGGTATGATTACAAACAAGATAAATTCTTACCTGGTAAATGGGGTCCTGATTCTTATGGTAGAGGAAATGATAAACCAGGTCATATTTATTTAGAAAATGAATATAGACCTAATGCATGGAATCCTACAAAAGGATTTGAAACAACTCCTTTACATGAGTTTGGTCATGCAGCAGATGATGGAGGTGTAAGAATTCCTACATCTACTAAAAAGAAAATTTTTAATTATACTAAGTCTGATGCTAGTGCACCTAGATATAGAAGTAAAGGTATGACATTTAATTACTATAATACTCCTACAGAATTTATAAATAGAATTCAACCTATAAGATATTTACTAGATAAGAATAATATATACGATGCAAAGACTAATGTTTTTGGAGAGAAAGAATATAATAAAATGTTTAAGAATTCTGAAATAATAAAAAATGTACATTTTCAGGATGTAATGAATACTCTTAAAGGAACAGCTGAACAAAAGAAAGCTGCCTTTATAGATATAATGAATAGTGTTGCTCAGAATGATCAACCTCAAAATGAGGATATGCAGTATGCTGAAGATGGAGTTATTGTAACAAAAACCACTACTAGAAAAATTTTAGAATCATCTAGTGAATTAAAAGATTTCATGAAAGACTGGAACAACTCTCCTATGGCTACACAAATGTTACAAAATAGTGTAGACAAAGATGATCCAGCTGGTATTAATTCTATTTATGCTAGAAAAATAAGAGATCAAAGAAATAATTTAATTTCTACTGCACCTATGTATGTTATGGGAGAAAAAGAACTTTTAAAAAAATATGCAAATTTAACTAAGAAAGAAGCTGATCCTGGTTTAGGTGGGTATGCTGTATACAATGAAACAGATTACAATTTAATTCGTGATTTTCCAAAAATATTTGCAAATCCAGGAGCTTTTGTTAGATTTTTTGGTAATAATGCAAAACATGATGTTTACACTAAAGCAGCTACAAGAAGTCCTAAAAATTACAAATACGAAGTAAATTCAAAGGATTTTAATGGAAATAAAGAAGAAACTGATGAAGTATTTATTCATGAGTTATCACATGCTGGTGATTATGGTGGATTTTTTATGCCTGATTCTGATAAAAGAAAAATTGATAGATATGCATATTCTGCTCCTAAATTTAGTCCTCCTGAAGCTGAAGTTAAACCAGCTCCTTTTAATATGCTGAAGAATACAATGGGTAAAAATGCAGCATCATCTACATATCTTGCAAAACCATTTGTACTAAATAATAATAGAAAACTGTTAAGTGATTATAAGGCCTATGTAGCAGTACCAACTGAGACTAGAGCTAGATTAATGAACTTTAGATATAATGCAAAAAATCAAAAACTCTATAATCCATTTACTCAGAAAGCAACTAAAAAAGTATTAGATCAATACGATAAGGGTGATATTAAATTTCGAGGATATGATCCATTATTTCAACTTAGAGAGGTTTATACTGATGATCAAATAGTAGATCTTCTTAATACTATTTCTAAGACTAAAACAATACCTTTTCAAAATACTGATACAGGTAAATATGGTGGAATATTTGAGAACGGTGGTTCATTAAATCAATATGATGTAGGTGGATTAACATGTCCACCAGGGTTTTTTCCTAAGCCTCCATACAATGGATGTTTTAATGCACAAGGACAAACCCCTGAACAAGTACAAGCTGAAGTAGGAAAAAAAGGAATATATCATGCTATTACTAATCCTAATGGAGTTAGACCTAGCTTATCCCCAAATTTATTTTCTAGTGTAACTAAACAAACTACTCAGTCTCCTCTTACTAAAAATACTATTTTAAATGAACCATTAGCTAACAGTAACAGTTACATTCAACAACAACAACTGCAGAAAATAAACAATACAGAACGTGTAGAAAATAATAAATTAAAAAATAAAATATCAAATCAACCACAACTAAGACAAGCTAGAGGTTATGAAACACCTTATGAAAGAGAAAGAAGAACAGCACTAAATAGTAGTTATGTAGGAAGTAATCAACATGCAGGATTAGATGATAATGGTAACATTGTAGAAAAATATTCAGATACAGATTTATCTGGTAAAATAATAGATCGAAATGCTAACCGTCAAAGACGTATATTAAGTACAGTGGGAGGTTTAGCAGCACCATTTGCAGTAGGGACAGCAGTAGCTTCAGCTCCATTTGTTGCAGCAGCAGCTACACCTTATGTAGCAGCTACAAGTGCTGCATTTAATGCTCCTATTGCAGGAGTTGCTGGACTTACTCCTAGTAGTTTATTAAGTGCTTACACCGGATATAAAGGTATTGAACACCTTCCTCATCTTGCTCATTCATATGAAGAAGTTTATCATGACCCTACTAATTGGAAAAATTGGGGAGACGCTGCTGCACAAACCTTAAATACTGCATTACATTTATATCCTTTAGCTAGTGAAATAAAGGCAGGTATTAATACTTATAGAGGAGTTAATCATATTGCCCATGAAAGTCTTGGTAAAGTTGTATTGGATAAAACAGCAGAAGAAGGTCTTAAACAAACTTCTAATTTCTTAAAACCAATAGAAACTCCTGTTTTAAATACAACACCTGTTTTTGCTAGTCCTGGTCCAAAAAGTAAAAAATCAAGTCCTGAAACTTCAAGAACTACAATTCCTGCACATAAGTATGGTGGTTATACAAGAGGATGGGTAGATAAATATGCAACAGGAGGTTTGACAACAAATACTACAACAATATCACCGCATATACAAAATTATTCAGATAATACAAGAACAAATCTTGCAACTCAATTATCTTTGAGAGCTGCTCTTGAAAATAATAGAGATCGTGAAGTTAATAGTGATGCTACAGAAGCTAAGAAATTTATGATGGATTATTATAACTCACCAATGTTTAAAGAGTTATATAGTAATAGTGTAGCTGCCGATAAAAAAATGGGGAAGAATCCAATAGACTTACATACAGATTTAAGTGATATTGAGTTTAGTCGTGCACCTATACTTTCAAACAATCCCAATATAGGGGGTATTTCTTATTTTAAAAATAGAGTTCCTCATATAGATCAAAAAAATTCTATGTTATTCCGTCCATGGAATGACATTGCTGTTCATGAAGTAAGTCATCAACTTGATTATAATGGACATGCTATACCACAAACTGATATTGATTTAATTAATAAAAATAAAAAAATAGCACCTAAACCATACTATGGACAATTACCTTCAATAAAACAATGGTTTATAGATTCTAAAGAATATAACGAAAAGGTAAAACGTAACTTAGAATTTCAAAGATATGTTGCTGATCCTACAGAAACATTAGCAAGACTTAGAACTGCTAAATATTTAGCAAAGAAAAATGGTATATATGATCCTTTTAAACAAAAGGTAAATAAAGAACAATATAAAAAAATAAAAAATGTAATGGGTTCGGATGGGTTTAATCCAATTGATCAATTGGAGATGATTTATACACCAGAACAGATTATAGAAATGATGAATAAAATAGCTCAAAATAAAACTAAAAATTCAGATGTAGCTAAATACGGTGGTACATCAGGTGAATGGCTAAATAGATATCTATAAATAATTATAAATTAAATAAATTAAAAACAATGATTAATCAATTTTTAAAATTAGGTGGAGTTAATACAATAGAAGAGTTCTATAGTAAATTTCCAACAGAATCTCATTTTGATAACCATGTTTACCAGATGAAATATGGTGGTGGTGTGGATGTATATAATGATGGAGGTTCTTATCGTAGCTATCAAGAGGGAAGTACTGTAACTGCTGATCCAAAACCTTATGGAGGTGTAAGTATAGTGGATTTATTAGTTTCTAAAGGTAAAGCTTCAAACTATGCATCAAGAAAAAAGTTTGCTGAATCTTTAGGTATGACTGGATATACTGGTAGAGCAGGAGAAAATAATAAACTTATAAATATGATTAACAGTAAACCAGATATTTTAAATAACTATGAAGTTGTTAAAGAATCTGCTAAGTCTGTTACTAAAGCTAAAACTAAAGCTTCTAAAGAATATCAGCCTACACAGGAAGAAATTAATGCTTTTATAGCTTCAGAAAAATCAAGACAAGCTAAAGAAAACCCTTATATAACGGCTCCAGCAAATAATGGTTTTAAATCATATTCTTCAGATAAAAGTAATTTTGGTGTGTTTCCATTTGATAATAATAGTTATTTAGCACAACCTACTAAACAAAGTAATCCTACTAAACAAAGTAATCCTGCTGATTGGAAAGGTAGAAATCAAAAAGGTCAATTACTATCTAATTTTAAAAAAGCAGAACAAATTGCAACTCCACAAACACCAAGTGAGTTGTTTAATTATCCTTGGATGAAAGATATAATAAAAAATTATAATCTTCCTAAGTCAACTAAACCAGTAATTGGCACAGAAGCTGATGCTAGATATTTAGAATCTGGAATGATTACAGATAAAAATAAAGGTGTTATGTATGTTGTAATAGATGGTAAGGTTGTTAAAACTTTTCCTGTAATGACTGGTTTAAATAAAGATGGAGAAATAAATGATACAGGAGTAGGACAGATAGACCAATTATTTAAAACTGACCCAAAAAAAGCAAATAAAGCTAAAGCTACTCCAACAGGTACTTATTTATCAGTTCCTGTTCCTCATGTATATGGTAAAAAAGGATTTGCAATGAATCCTATACCTGCATTTGGAGAAGCTGCTCCTAAAGTTACAGATCTGTATCAACATACTATATACGGAACTAATCCTCGTGTTGGAGATTCTGGTTATGATCCTAAAGAAGGTGCTAGAAGACTTAAAATTATGAAAGGACCTGGTGAAAAAAGAAATGCTAGCTATGGTTGTACTAACTTATATGGACAAGATATAGACTGTTTAACAGGACAATTATTTCCTAAAGGAGATACAACCATAGTAGTTGATAGTAGAAGAGCTAAAGATCAAAATTTTTTAAAGAACAAATATGGTATAAAAGAATATGGTGGAGATGCTTATGCTAATGTACCTCAACATGGTAATCCAGGTGTATATGCAGATGGATATAGTGGTACATCTAGTGGTGGTCAATACTTTGATTATGGTGGTTCTTATATTCCTGATTATAGTGAGTCAGCATATAACCTTCCTCAATATGAAATGGGTATGGCGGAAGGTGGTCCTATATACAGTGATATGACACAATATAATCATCAAGGAATAGTACCAGCTTTTGATTGGATGCAAGATGGTGGTTCTCCTTTGTACAGTACACAAGGTCAACAATTACGTAACTTTATGAATACTGTAGGATATACTCCAGATGGTTGGATGCCTAATCATATACAACTTCCTCCTGTAGGTCCTAGAAGGTATGATGATGGTGGTATGTCTCCTGATCAAGCTGCAATGATGGCTCAACAACAAGAACAACAAGTTTCTCCACAGGGAGCACCAGAACAAAATGGTGGTGGAATTGATCCACAACAAATTATGCAAGAAGTTGCCCAGATGTTACAGCAAGGTGCTCAACCTGAACAAATAATGCAACAACTTATACAAGAAGGTGTACCACAAGAAATGGCACAACAAATTATACAACAAGTTATACAACAAATGCAAGTTGGACAAGAGCAAGAACAAGCTCTACAACAAGAAGCTATGGAAGGAGCACCACAAGCAATGTATGGTATGGGAATGAAATATGGTGGAAGTAATGATAAAAAAGGTAAATTTGCTAATCAATATAAAGTTGGTGGTGAATATAATATGAATGATACTGATATTAAAAAATTAATAGATCAAGGTTATAAAATTCAATATATATAATTATGCCTAGAATTAAAATTATAAGTAAAGGATTACCTAAAGCTTTAGCAGGATTAAATATCCCTATGCTTACTACTACTACTACTAAAGATCCATTGAGTGGTATGTCGTTATCTATTGCTGACAATGCAAATAATAAGCAAGCTGTAAATAGTTCTACTTTAACACAATCTTCTGTAGCACCTTTACGGTATGGAGAATTAGATGAGGATGGTAATAATATATTTGATTCTGCTACAGAATATTCTGTTTCTAAATCAAAAAATCCAATAAAAACCACTACAACTAATTCATCAGCATTAACTAATTCATCAGCATTAGGTAAATTTAATAAGGGTATAGATCAAGCTTTTACAATGGCTAATATGGCTCTTAGCTATTTTGATAAACAAAAAAAACAAAAAGAATATAATAAGTGGATGGCTCAAAGTATGCAACCACATAATTCTTATAGTGTAGATACTTTTACTAATAGAGGAGACTATGATATTAATGATGGTATGTTTAAACCTGATGAAATGGGCTATAAAAGTAAAGGAACTCAAGCTAATCCTTTTGGAGCAAGTTCTACTTTTCAAAAGTATGGTGGTATGTTTAAAGCTGCAGATGGTATAACAGTTCCTGGTGATCAAATTGTACAAAGAGCATTTCTTCCTGATGTTTCTACAGATGTAGTAGGTCCAGTTAGAACAGCTGCTCCTGTAAGTGCTCCTGTAAGTGCTCCTGTTTCTGAAAATGTTTCAACAAAATCTTATAAGTCTTCAGGTGCAAATCCAATGGCTTCTCAAACTTGGAATGATTATTCAAAAGAATTTAAAGGAGTAACAAATCTAGGAATATGGGGGGATGAGAAACATAAAAAAACTACAAGTGATCATAATACAGGGGATGCATTAGATCTTGGAATTACTGATTTAAATCAAGGATCTGCAGTTGCTCAACAAATACTTGCAGATGCTAAAAATAGAAATGTTAAATACGTTATCTTTAATAAACAAATATGGAACCCATCTGTATCAAATGAATGGAGACCATATACAGGTCCAGATCCTCATACAGGGCATGTTCATATAAGTTTTAATAGAAGTGCTAAATCAAGTAATAATGGACAACAAATCTCTCTTAGTCATAATAACCCAATGAATGTACACTATGGTAACTTTGCTGCAAAATATGGAGCTAAACCTGGTGCTGATGATAATGGAGGTAAAGTGGCTATATTTCCAGATTTAGAAACTGGTATTCAGGCTAATAAAGATTTAATGTTTGGTTCAGGATATAATAACCTCACTATAGCAGAAGCTAGAAATAAATGGGTATCTGGTAATTCAGGTCAACATAATAATTCTACTGATGAAATAGTAAAAGCTATGGGTGGGAATAAAAGATTATCTGCATTATCTCTTGAAGAAAAAGATAAACTATTTAAACAGTTTACAAAATGGGAAGGTAAAGAATCTTATAACATAATTAAAGATAGAAAAATTTTTAATGAAGGTGGTCAATCCACTGATAATACTACTAATATGAAAATACGTATCGTTGGTGGTCCTACTAACATGGCCCAGGGTGGTGAATCTCAGTATAGTGGACAAAGTGATTATGGTCTTTATATAGGCCAACGTAATCTGTATAACACAATGGCTAAAAATCCATACACTGAAGCTGAAGATAAAGTAAAAGAACAAGATGAAACTAAAAATAATCCTTATGTGCTTGAGGCAGAAGGTGGAGAAACTATTCTTCGTCCTGATGGAACACATATGAAAATAAGTGGTTCTAGTCATGCTAATGGTGGTGTTAAACTTACTAAACAACAAGCACCTCAAGGATCTTTTATTTATTCTGATACACAGAAAATGAAGATTAAAAATCCTCAAGTTTTAAATTATTTTGGTAAAAGCCCTAAAAAATCTGGAATTACTCCAGCTGATGTTGCTAAACAATATGATGTAAATAAATACATAGGAATTATTCAAAATCCTTATGCTGATCCTATAGCTAAAAAAACAGCTACAAAAATGATAGAAAACTATCAAAGAAAATTAGCTGAACTTGCTTTAGTTCAAGAAAGTATTAAAGGATTTCCACAAGGTATTCCTGAAGTAGCTAAAGGATTAGTTTCTAAAGAACAAGGACAACAACAAGGAGAAGAACAATCTCAAGCTGCCTATGGTGGTTATTTTGCTAATGGTGGTATGCCTGATTATGCTATGGGTGGAGGATGTCCTCCAGGAGAATTATTTGATGAAGAACTTCAAATGTGTGTAAAATTTCCTAGAAGTTTAAAAAATAATTTTCAAAATAATAATAATAGATATTATCAACAATATGGAAATCGTAAACCAGTAGGATTAGATTTTAATTTTAACAATGATAAAAAAACATATAACATAGGTGTTGGAGCTAACTCAGTTATTAATAATGGTAAAGTAGGTAATATTAACTATAATGCTTCTGCTGCATTTCCTAGACTATTTGGTAATAATAAAGGATTATCTGTAACAGGTAATTATGCTGGTGGTAATTTAAGAATTGGTGCAAATACTAAATTTCCATTATTACGTGGGACTCTTGGAATTAATGGAGGATACACTCAAAACTTTAATGATCAAAATTCTGATTCTCAAAGTATGATGATGTCAAGACCAAATACATCACAGTCTAATTTAAATGTAGGGGCTGAATGGAATGGTAAGATAGGAAAAACAAATGTTAAAATATCTGGTAATTATGGTAATCCTTCAGGTAGGTTTGCTCAAGGTGGTGTACCACAATATCAAATAGCTGGTGAAGCTCCTGCCGATGAAGGTAAGTTTGATCCTAATGATATATTTGGTATTAAACGAATGTTATTTAATGCTGGCAGTGCTAATAATGCAAATGGAGTTGCTAAACAAGCAGGACCTTACCCTAATGCTTTTAATACATATGTTCCTGCTTGGTTTAAACCATGGCTTAAGTCTAA
>Ga0181338_1000072_pt1 | contig 26120 bp, 27 predicted proteins | sample Sp13VDMM110SD_FD_122168 | JGI IMG/M metagenome (GOLD analysis project Ga0181338, IMG submission 122168) | Freshwater viral communities from Lake Michigan, USA - Sp13.VD.MM110.S.D | ecosystem: Environmental > Aquatic > Freshwater > Lake | place: USA: Michigan | collected 2013-04-23
CGCAGATCGTCGTCTACTTCGATGAGCGCCGTCATCGGATCGCGCCGCTCGTCTACGTTGCGAAGTAGCGCGTCGGAGAAGTCCTCCCCCGCTGCCTTATCGAAGACCGCCTGCGTCGCGAAGGCCACACAGCGTACCCTCGCCGTCGCCAACAGGGCAGACGACCTGGCGCGCTTAATGAAGCCCGTTGCCAAGGGAGGGGAGGGGCTCTCCCCTGCGGCTGCTGTGCAGCGCGTGAGCAAGGAGATCGACACAGCCGACCAGGCAGCGAAAGCCCTTGTGACGAAGCAAAAGCTCGTCAAGCGGATCGACAAGATCGAAAAGGCGTACAAAGAAAAGATGGACATCGAGGACGCCGCGGTAGCGTTGGAGTCCGAAGCAGGGCGGGGGGCCGTGTTTACGGCGGGTGCGGTCGCGCCGGAAGGGTACACGCTCGCCAAGGCACTACGGGACGCCTACCTGGCAAAGCTCATGGCGGACGACGAGATCGCCGCGTACCTCATTCACAATAAAGTCTCGGGGGTCGTGCCGAATAGGATGAAACCCGTCTACGAAACGCCGGAGGCGTACACAGCCGCGCGGACTCGCCAGGTGGAGGTGGTCAAGAACTTGAAGGCGCTGGAGAAGCAGCGGGCGGACATCGTAGAAGGGCTGAACGCCGACAGGGCCGCGCGTATCGCAGCGGGGCAGACGTTCACGGATCTGGAGTTGGCCGGAACCGTGAGAGCGGCGACCCTCGAAGTGAGGACGCAGATCGCAGCCGCCTTAAAAGAAGCCGAGACTTTTGCGCTGCAAGAGAAGGCTCTTGCCGGGCAGGAAAAGTTCGACGCCGCTTTTACGCAGGTAGGCGAAGACATCGTCAAAGAGTGGGGACAGATCGCGCGAGGCGAGGAGACGGCCGCCGCCGCCGCCGCCGCCGCACCCCCGCCAGTCGCGCCTCCTCCAGTTTCGCTTACACCGATGGTGGACCCCACCTCGTTGGCAGCAGCGCTCGGGGGAACCGTCTCTGCTCAGCAGGCGCAACGCATCGCCGCCGCGCAGACCTTCGAGGAGCTGTTCGAGGCGCTCCGCGGGGCCCCTGACGTTACCAAGAACGCCGTCGCGAGGCGCATGGGCGCGGTGGACTTCGCCGCCCTCCAGAAGACGATGAAAGGTACGGACGCCGAGGTGGCCGCAGCAGGCGTGTCCGCGAACGCCCGCGTAGCCGAGGCCCGCGCCGCGATGCGGAAAGCGAAGGACGCCTACCAGGCGGCGATAGCAGCACCGGGGGACTACGCCGGGCTGGCCGCCGCGCGCAAAGCGAATACGGCGGCAGAAAGGGAGTTAGCTGCGGCAGAAAAAGCGTTAGCGTCGGCAGCGGGCGTGGACCTGTCCGCAGGAGCGGCGAAGGTTACGAAGGCGGAAGGTGCCGCTGCGAAGGCGGACGAAGCGCTGGCGGCAGCACGCGCGGAGCCTACGCCGAGCGCGCCTGCGGGGGAGGCGCTCCCGCCCATCCGGAGGGTGCGGGAAGCAGCGGAGGATCTGGCCGAAGCGGAGACGACGCTGGGCGAAGCGAAGGCGGCGTTGGCCGCGTATAGCGGAACGCCAAAGGGGCTGGCGCTCGTCCAGAAGAACGTAGGCATCGCAGAAGCGTCGGTCATAGCGGCCCGCGCCAAGTACACGAAGATCGTGGACTGGGCGAAAGCCTCCGTCGAAGCTGTTTCTGAGGAGAAACTGGCTGTGATGGTCAAAGAGATGTCGCAGCCGAACCTGGGTGGGGGCATCAGCGACGCTGCGCGGGTAACGAAAAACGCGACGACACCCGCCGTGAAAGCCTTGCTGGAGCGCCGCGCCGCAATCGTCGCGGAACAGGTGGCCTTGAACAAAAAAAACATGCCCGCATCCACCCGCGCGGTACAGCAAGCCGCCATCGAGGCACGGGCGGCGGATGTGGAAGAACTCATCAAGACAACGACGCCCGCGTACGCGACAGCCGTGGACAAAGAATGGAAAGTACGCAACTACAACGATCTTTTCCAGGAGCGGTTGGACCGCGCGACCGCCCTGGTGCTGGGTCAGAAGACACCCTCGACGGGCAAGGCCAAGGCGGCGCTGGAGAAGGCGGCGCTGGCCCGCGAAGGGAAGATCCAGAAGGCCCAAGTGGCAGCGACGAACGCGCGTATCGCCGCCGACAAGGCGCGTACGGCGCACCAAGCAGCTACCGACGCCGCCGCCACGGCCCTCGACGCCGCGAAGGCGCGTAAGGCTGTAGCCGACACGGGGTATGCGGCGGCGTCTACCGCCTACGGTACGGCCCCGAAGGGAGCGAAAGCACCCCCCAAGGGGATCGCCGGACAGGAGAAGATAGATAGGGCTTTGGCTGCGGCACGCGACGCGGACAAAGCGTGGTCGGAAGCGCGCGACGCCGCAAAAGCCGTAGACGAAGTGCCCCAGGCGCGAGAGACTTTACGCCAAGCGCTCCGCGACACGCGCAGCGAGTACGAGACGCTCGCAGAGGCGCTCGGGAGCCAGGCAGAGGCTATAGCGGCGGCCAAGAAGGCGGCCAATAAGCCGATCCCTAAAGGCTCGGACCCCGCGCTCCCCTTCGTGGAGAACGCGGAGAGCCTCCAGCAGAGGTTCGATCTGGCCGCACGGGATGTCCGAAGGTTGAGCCGCGGGCGGACGTTGGCTATCGCCAAGAATATCTGGACGACTACTACGGACACCGTCAAGCCCCACGGGGAGATGCTGGAGCAGAGCTTCACGCCCGCGATGCGCCAGATTGGCCGAGAGATGGAGGGGAACTTCAAGGAAGTAGGCGAGCGCTTGGAGGCGGCGCTGGACAGCGTCACGCCCCCCGGGGGCGTGGGTAATCGCGCGGCGCTGGAGGGGGTCATCGACTATGCGAACGACTTCAAAGACGGGGTTTCTTCCGGGCAGATGAGCGGAGAGTACGTGGCGCTGGTCGCGACAGCGTACCTTCAACCACCCGTCATCAAAACGCTGTCCGCCGCACAGCGCGTAGAGATGGTCGAGGTCGTGCGTGCATGGGCGGCGGACGTAGAGGCGGGCCTGGAGACGCTACGGGATCAGATACTTGCGGTGTCTCAGCGGGTCGGAGGCAAGACGGGAATACGCGCCACGCAAGAAGGCGATCTGTACTTGGCCCAAGGTGTCGGGTACGGGGGAGCAGAGCGCCGGGCGATTGTCGATATGCACGCCCAGAATCTTGCCTACGGGGAAGCCGACGCGCTTGCGATCAACAGCACGCTGCTGGGGACATTCGACCGCGCGACGGCGACAGGGGGGCACCCGTTGGCCGCGCGAGGACGGAGGCTTGCCGCACGGGTGCTTCAAGATCCTGCTGAGTATCGTCCGGAGGGCGTCGGGGGCGTGTTCACGAAGGGTACGGCGGTCCGCCCCGAAGTGGTGAAGCCGCTGGTGCGCGCCGTCAACCCCGTGCGGGGGTCGGTGGAAGCCGAGCGTGTTTACTCAACGGCTGTTGAGGCGCTCAATGATCTGGAGATGCTGCTGTTAGAGATTGAGAAGACCATGAAAGGGGACATCTACGTCCCCCGCGCGATGCGCGATATGATGCTACGCCAAGTAGACGCGGCTGTTGCGACGACCAACCTCTCCGGCGTGATGGCAGACTTAGGTTCGTACAGGAACTTCTGGAAGCAGGTAGCCGTTCTCGGGTCAGGCACCTCCCGCCCGAAGCAGTTCTTCCTCGATTCTGCCAGCGACTACATGAGAACAGCGGTGAACGCGGGATTCGGGCAAGCTGTGAAAGCAGCAGCACGCTCCCTCCCGTCGCAGGCGTTGGGGGCGCCGTTCATGGCGCAGCTTGCGATGGTAACGGACGCCGCGACGATGGCGCTGCGTGTGCCCGGAGCACGAACCGGACGTAGTGCGCGCCTATTCGACAAGTGGGTTAGCAACTTCATATTCACGTCCCCCGTAGACGGGATTCTGGCGCGCTCGGAGAAGGTGGTCGCAGGGCAGTACACAGGAAAGGAGCTTGAAAAAGCCTTCCGAAATGCAGGGGTGTTTGAGAACTTCGCCTCTATGCAGTTTACGCGGTCCGTCGCGGCAGGGGTGGACGTGCTCCCGGTGGGGGTCAGCGCAGCGCGTGGAGCGCTGTCGGGGCTGACGGCGGGCTTGGTAGTCGGCGGCCCGGCAGGCGCCGTGGTGGGGAGCGCGCTGGGGGCGACGCTCTTTGGGAGGACGTCGTGGGGGAGGAACCTCATGGCGAAAAACTGGCGTTCTTTACAGGAACTTCAGAACATCGCAGCGACGCGGCGGCGCGTCGCGATTGCTGTTGGGCTTGTGGAGTCCGGCATGCCGCTGGAGGAAGCGGCCCGAAAAGCGGTACAGATCGTCGGGGACTTCTCGCGGGAACTGGGACCGGCAGAACGCGGATGGCTCACCGTCCTCTTTCCGTTCTGGTCGTACGGGAAGTTCGCCGCGCGCTCCGCGGCTGTGAGCCTCGTCACGAACCCCTACAGGTCGTCCGTACTCACAAAGCTCGGACAGGGTACGGCGGCGGCGCTGTCCACGGCGTTCGACGCAACCCCTTTCGGGGATGACGAGTACGGTTACCACCCGGCGGCGATGGAGATCGAGGGAGATCCGGCTGCGGTCTTGGAGATAAAGGCGTACATCGCGGAAAAGATGGGAAAAGATTGGATACGCGACAATCCCGACAAGTGGGAGCGTCTCGCGCAGCAGAACGCAGATATGGGTTGGACGGACGCCGAAGGGGTGCAGCACCCTCGCGCGCCGCGGGCCAGCGAGCGGTACGCTCGGATGGTGCGGGAACTGCGAAAGATCCCGTACGACGAGGTGTTTCAGTTCATGCAAGGGGTAGAGGCCCCCGAAGCAAAGCTCGTGGAGATCCGGATGGATGTCGCGCGAGAGGGAGGGCGCACAGCGGAGGAGCGTGAGGAAGAAGCACGTAAACGCGGACGTGCCTTCTACGCCCCGTTGCGGGAAGATATGCAGCTCCTCGCCGTCTACTGGGCGCCGAGCGTCACGCGGCACATGCTTCCCGCATACGCTCAGGCACGCCCGACGGTCCTCTTACCGAAGAAGCGGTCCCAGGCGGACGAAGGGTACTTCCACGCCGGCACCGGGCGCTACGAGCGCCCCGGGGATGAAACGCGCTTCTACCAGCTTCCCCAAGACCCGCTGACGGAGGGAATGACCTTTCCTATCCTCACTATCGCCGCCGGCTTGAACCTCATGCAAGGGAAGGGGGATGCGACGGCGTTGCGGGATCTTATCTCCGGGATGTTCCAAGATCCCTACGTTGCTCAGGTGATCAGCGAACTGGACCTCACGGGCGTCTCCGGGCAACAGACGAAGATCGCCATCCCTACGCGCGTGGGGGAGAACCTCCTGCCGTTTATGCAGTCTATCGGTATGACGGCAGAGCAAAAGCTCTACCGCGGACAGGACCCGCTCGCGTCGGGAGAAGATAAGTATAAAACGGCGTATTTCCTACCCGCGACTACAATGCTCGCGCTGTACCTGTTCAAGCCCATCGTCGGGGAGATGTGGGCGGCGTTGGACTTCGAGGCGGCGGCCGAAGCCCTTGGCGGCGAAGCCCCGTTCATTCGCGGAGAGCCCGACATTGTAGACTACGCCAGCATCTACGGGAACTTCTTGATCGGGCAGCGGGCGCAGAGCGCGTCGCCGTCGCAGACGCAGGCGCGCTTCGAGCGGGAAGCAGAAACCCGCGTGGAAAGGGCGAACATAGCAAGAGGGAAGGTGCCGATTCTCTACAGGTCGGAGAGCACGATGCGCCTCCGCGATATGTCGCGGGAAGAGGCACGCCCAGACTTCGAGCAAGCCTCCGCGGATCTTGTGCGGCGTCTCCAGGCGGGAGAGCTTTCCCGGGGCGGGGACATCCCGTTGGCGCGGGCCTGGCTCGTAAGCTCGGGCACCCCCCGCGAAGAGGTTGCCTCCTTGGAGGAGAGCGACGTGCTTGCGCGCGTGCGGGCGACGAAGTAATCTGCGGGGGAACCCTCGACGCGCTTAGTACGCGGAAACATCTAAAGGAGACAGTATGGCAAAAGCCGGTTGGTGTAAGAGTGGCGACATCAAGCCTCGTGCTGTGCTCCCCGAGCATTTGGGCCTCGACGTAGAGAACGCCTTCGCAGGCGTGCTCGCTGTTGGGACGCTCGTGTACGTGTCGGGGGTCAACACGACGTCGGGCGTGTCCCAGGTGTCGAAGGCGTCCGCCACGGGGCTTACGCCGTCGAACATCGCTACCTACGTGGTTCTCGAAGCCATCCCGCAGAGCGGGTACGGTAAAGTGACCCGCGCCGCTACGCTGATCAACGTAGACACGTCCCTGTACGCCCTTGCAGGCGACGTGGTGTACCTGTCGGGCACGGCGGGTGCGAGCACGCCCACGGACCCGAGCAGCCTCGGCGGCGGCGCGGTCCGCCAGCGGGTCGGCTACGTGAAGGTCAAGTCGGCCACCGTCGGAGAGATCGTCTACGATCTGGTGTCGAACAATGTCACGAAAGTTTCCCTGACGATGCTCCCCGTCGTGACGGTGCAGTACGCGACGCTGTCGATCACCAACGCGCAGATGCTCGCCATCGCCAGCACGCCCATCACCCTCGTAGCCGCGCAGGGTGCAGGCACGGTCGTAGAGCTTCTCTCCGGGGAACTGTTCTTCGACCACACCACCGCGTACGTCGAGCCCAGCGCACCGGATGATCTGGTGGTGCGCTACATCGACGGAACCGGAACCATCGTGTCCCAGGACGTAGACGCCACCGGGTTCTTGACGGCGGCGGGGGATGCGGTTTGTCGCGTCGCTCCTCTCTCCGGGGCCATCCAGGTCGGCATCTTGAAGGCGGCCTGCGACAACCAGGCGCTTGTGCTGCACAACACGGGCGGGAACTACACCGGCGGGAACGTCGCAAACATCGTGCGCGCCCGGATTGCCTACCGCGTCCACAGCGCGGGTTGGTAGTCCTATGGAAGCGACGCGGCGCTTCGTAGCGTTCACGTCGTCGGACACCGGCAAAGTGCCGGTGGCTGGCAACGTCTACGTTACGCTCGACTTCGGGGACACCTCTACCATGATGGTTGCCGTTGCCGAGCGGCGCCGTAAGTTCGTGCTGGACCGTGTGGAGGTGCTCCGCGCGACGGGGGCCTCCGTGACCGCACATACGGCGTTGGTGGCGGACGTGACGGGCTCGGTCGCAGCGGCGTGGGCGACCAAGTACGCCAGCGCTGCGGTCGCGGCAGCTACTCGTCTGGACCAGAACCAGATCAACGGCACGATGTACACCAGCACCGAAGGGAAGCTGTTCTTCACCCCGGGTGGGGACGCAGCGGACACTTTCAACTACGAAGTTTGGTTCGAGGTACTTCAGTAATGCCACACCCTACTCCGTTGAATATCGGTCCCGCGGGGGCTGACGGTCCCGCGGGGGCCCCTGGCCCCTCGGGTGCGGACGAGTGGACCTTGTCGATGTACGGTACAGGCGCGGACGGCGTAGTAGACTTGAACGGCGTAAATACGTTCTCGTACATGTCGAAAGTCGGAAACGTCTACACGCTAATGCGCGATATGCGCGCTACCGACGTCACCGTTCGCGCAGGCTGTACCCTGGTCAAGCGCTACATCCTCTACGCGCGAGGGACACTGGTGGTCGAGGCTACCGGCGTAATCCACGACAACGGGGCAAGTACGGTCAACGTATCGGCGGGCGGCGCGACGGGGCCGGGCACCCGCCGCCCCGAAAGCCTGGGCGTGGCTGGCGCCGCAGGGCGAACGACTACGATTGCCGGAAACGGGGGTATCGCAAGCTCAAACTCCTACGGGGCCGCATCCGGCTCGGGGGGCAGTTCGGGCATGGGGCAAGCAGGAGGGGCGGGCGTTGCCGCAGCTCTCCCCGCAGGAACGCTCGATACTTTGCGTGGCCCCGGGTACTTGTCCACGCTGCTCCTCCAGGGTGGAACGACCTGGGCCGCCGCGAACGGCGGGTCGGGCGGCGGGTCGGGCGGCATGAACATCACCCTGGGGGGCGGCGAGTCAGGAGGCGGCGGCGGGGGCGCTCCAGTGTCGGCACTCTTCGCGCGAGTCATTGAAAACGCGGGCCCGATCCCCAACACCGGGGGGGCGGGGGGGACCGCCTTTCCCATGGTTGCCGGCGGGGGGGGGGGGGGGGGGGGCGGGGGTGGTGGGTACTTGATCATCGTGACGGACTCGGAGCTTCCCCTCGGGGGGACGGTGACGTCAAACGGCGGCCTGGGGGGCAGCGGGTACAACGGGGGGACCAACGGGACCAACGGGGCCAACGGGACCGTGGACTACCGAAGGTCTTCGTAGTGGCCGCGCCCGTCGAGCCGTACACACCGTATCGCACGGTCGGCACGGTGATGGGCGGGTTGGCGTATTTGCTGCTGCTGGCGGCCATCGGGGGGCGTCTGGACCTTCCCCCACGTACTGTAGAGAACCTGGGGTACGCAGGCACGATGATGGTGCTGGGGCAAGCCGCGAAGGCAGGCGTGCAGCGTGTCGCGCAGGCCAGGGGCCCCGCGTGATCGCGCTGCTCATCCGCCTGTTAGGCGTGGCGGAAAGCCGCCCCGCGACGACGGTGGTCTACGCCCAGACGTTCCGTTGGGAGATGGACGAGGTCGCGATGCTCCGCACGGTCCACCGGGAACGCGCACACGCCACAGCGCGCGTCGCCCTTCAGTGGTGTGAGGACGAGGAGCAACGTCGTGCCTGATCCCGTGCAGCTTATTCGCGACCTGGCGGTTGCGGCGACGACGCGCGTGGACGGCGTGGAGGCTCTCGCACGCAGCCTGGAGACGCGCCTACGAGTGATCGAGACGGCCCAGGCTGAAGCGCGCGGCGCCTCGTTGGGGCGCCTGGTCCCGTGGCTGGCGTTGGCGCTCTCCGCGGTAGGCGCCGGTCTTTCGATCTACAAGGCTTTTTAGGAGTTTTCATGCCTGTTCTTCCTGACCTGTCGAAGTACGTGGACATCGCCGGGCCGCATGTTCGCATGGGGCGTAGGCAAGTCCGCATCCCCATCGCGGCGATCCTCGCGGCACTCCCCGACGCCGCGCGTGCTGCGCGGGAGCGCGCCGCGGACGACCACGCGGAAAGCTCTCCAGGCGGCGCTAACGTGACGGCTGGCGAGGTAGCCGAAGACGTGGCGGCGTTCCTGTCCGTGCTCGCGGAGGCGGTACTCCCCGCGGTGTTGAAGGCGAACGGGCTGTGAAGCCCATCGAGCTACAGCTTGTCCGCAAGGTGTTCCTCCCCGAGCGCACCGTCAGCGCGCTTGCCTACGAGGGGAAAGACTTCGGATGGGTGGTGGAGGACACCGACCGGGGGCTCGTCCAGGGACAGACCTACGCCGAGATGCAGCCGCTCCGCGTACAGGGGAAGACCTGCATCGCCTACGGGCATTGGCCTATCGTTCTGCGCGACAGTCCGAAGTTTGGGCCGGACACGCTGACGATTCTGGTGCTCGGACACCAGCTTATCCGCATCCATGTAGGCAATACGGAAGAAGATACCGAAGGGTGCATCTGCCCCGGGCTGACGCTCTCGACTAAGAACGGTAGCGCCCGCACCGGGAAGTCCGCAGAGGCGGTAGCTTGGCTAAAGCGGCAGCTCGTCCCGCACTTGAGGGCGGGGGGCGAGGCGTGGATACGCATCACCCGGGACTGAGCAGCGCAGCGGCCCCCTCCGGCGGTCAACAGGGGGCTGCTGGCCAGTGTATATTTTCTTCTTCCCACCAGAATGTCAAATCTTGGGTTTCGTTATCGTAATACTCGCCAACAAAACCAGACTTGAAAACAGAACTTTCGTTCTCAAACAAAGCTAAGAAAAAAAACGGGTTTGTAATACCCATCTCTCCCCGCAAAAAGTCTACTATGTACGTGTAGTTAGAGCCACGGATTACACCCGCTTCTACAAACAATACGCTTTTCCCATCTAACTTGTATTTATACAAGCTGAAGAGGGTGTGGAGTTCTATTCTGTACGATTCGTTCCAAGACTCGTCAGGATATGGAACATCTACACCAAAGCCGTCGCAGATTTCGCCATCGTGACTAAGGGCGTGACGAAGTATTTGTCCTACCGTAGAAGAATAGTCTGTAGACACGGATACTATTACGGTATTACTGGCGTTGAAACCCTTTTTCAGTAAGTCGTCTACTAAACGGAGGGTTAGCGCAGTTTCTTTTTCTTGCGAAATAGCGTGCTCGCTTCTTTTCATGGGTGCCTCGTTTGTGGATACGCTGCTGGTAGGGGAAGTACGCAAGGGGAACATCATTCGGAAAGGCCATCTGCGGCGTTTTGAAACGTGTCACGCCACGGGACGAACACGCCCACCGTGACGGCTACGTCGTGATGTGACATACCCTGGATGGCGGCGAAGTGCAGTTTAGTCATAATCCCTTTCCCCGCCGCTACCTTCAAGATGCTTTGGAAGGCGGGCTCGTCCCAAGGGGTAGGCATAAAGGCCCGCCATACTGCGGCCCATTCCGACAGCGTTAGCGCGAAGTAACGGGTGTCCCCGACGTAGTAGCCGCCCTGTTGATACCAGACGGTCAGACCATCGACGCGAAGCATCTTGATCGCACCAGGGCTACCGTCGGGGGGAATCATCCAGCCAAAGGGGGTCATTCTTCCTCTTGACACGTACAGGTACGTGCGCGTTCTTGTGCGCTGCGTAGTTTGTCTACGAGGTACGACACCTCTTCCTCGGTGGCGAAGCCCCCACGGCAAAGGGTGTTGCGTTCGATGGTCGCCAAGCGTGCCTCGTCGGAGGCGTTACCGTTGGAAAAGGCGTCTACTACGCCAGGGTAGAGGTTCCGAGCGATCACGATGCTCTCCGGTTGTTTGTTGCGTGCGCGATGCGGGCGCGGGCGATGTCGGCGTACTCCGCTTCGCGTCCAACCCCGCACGCCGTTCCGACCTGTGGCGGCGGAGACAAGCCCTCCCGCTCCGCGTCGGTCAGCTTCAACCACGCCTCCAGCGCTTGATCTGCGAACAACATGATCTGAACGACGTCGCCACGCGACCACGCCCGCTCTCCTTTGCGTTGCAGGTTCAGATAGAGCTGGCGCGGGTTCTTCGGGTACGGCAAGCCCGGGAATCGCACGCGACCCGCCTGCGAATCGACAACCTCGCCGGCCCGAGGACGAACAAGCGGCCCCTGCACAACAAAGTCCCGCCGGAATGACTTTGGCCCGAATGTCCACAGGTACGTCAGATTCCCCGAGTGCTCGATGCGCCGGAAATTGTCCGATTCAAGCGCGCGCTTCACCCATGCGGAATACGACTCCCGCGGTTTGCGCGGAGGGGCTCCATGCTCCTCAACAAACCGCACCGCGGCCGATGGTCCGCCGGGCTCTCCGTCCCCATCGAGGCTTCGGATCTTGCTGATCATGCGCGGATCGGGCGCGACACCGCGTGTGTCGAGGTGGAGCACCTTCGGCGACGACCGGCCTGCGAAGATCGCCTGCCCCTTGTTCCCTGGAGATCCGGTGCTCCACGCCTGGTAAATGTTCCCAATGTGCCCCGGCATCGTAAGGCTCCCGGCCGCAGATCGGCGAGGAATGGGATCGGAGAAGGACAGGAGCACTTTGAGCGTGAACCCACGCGCCTCATGCACCTCGCGCGCCAGATCTGTCGCCCGCGAAAGGAACCAGGTCTCCCCGTCCCGCTCCACATCATCAAGCAGCACGAACCGGTTCAACTCCAGAATCTCATCGAGGCCCACGTCCCCGTACTTCTTCGCCTGATTCGCCTTCGCGTTTCCGTACGTCGCGACGCCAGAGAGTCGCCCGTCCCCCGCCCGATACAAGCCCACCATCACCCGCATCTGGGGAAAGCTGGCCGCATAGTGATTGTTGACGATGAAATCTTTGCCCGACTCCCATGTCCCGCGTCGCACGGCAAGACCGCTCAAACCACGCTCCTCTTGGCCCCCCGTCATCACGTCCACGCGCCACTTGCGGGGGTCGAACCCCTCCCCTGATCGATACGAGTCGCGTCGATCTTGCCAGCGCTGGGAGATCCCAGGCCCAAACGAAGGCTTGTCCAAAGCCGCCTCCTCCGCGTCCAGAATCGCCTTCCCCTCCGTCGTCACGACGCCATGCGCGCGGAGCGAGCGAACCTCGGCGGGAATGTCAAGCGCGGGTACGTCTGGGGATGGACCGCGCTGAGCGCGGATCTTCGCCATGAGTTCAAGGAGGGTCGCCGGGAGGTTGGCGTGGCGGGTCACAATGCTTTCCGGTTGTTTAAGGTGCTGCTCACAGGCGCGCTTCGAGCGCGATGGGTGGGGCGGCGTCCCCCAAGAAGTGCGCGGCGGCGGCCTCGAAGGCGTGCGACCACGTCCCCAGGTAGAAGTTCTCCGCGATCCAGGCGATCAGCTCCACGGTGTCTTGGTCGAAGTTCACCACGATGCGGAGCCTCTTCTGCTCGCCCTGGCTGCGGGCCGATGCAAAGCGTCGCTTGCATGCCGGGCACTCGATGGGGCGCGGAGCGATGGGGTTGACCAGCAGTTCTTTCGCGTAGGCGATGATGGCGAGCCTGTGCCACTCGAACTCCGCGACGTGTAGCCTCTTCGCGGCGATCTGGATCGCGCGGATGTACAGCGGGGCAAGGGTGATGTCGGTCCGCATCCGCTTGAACGCCGAGCGCTCCCCGCGCTTGCGCGGGCGGATCGGCGCCGCCGTGCTTGTGCTTGTGACACGCGCCGAGATGGGTACGCGCTTAGGACGGGGGTTGAGGCGGGGCTTCGGTGTCTTCGGGGGAGTGTCGGACATACGGTGCTCCTCCGTCACAGAATGACGGGTAGGTGGGGGGTGTTGACGATGGCGTGGAAGATGAACCACGCGATGTAGATAGTGACCAGGGAGAAACCGAAGAAGTACAGGTAGTCCTCGTGCTGTTTCACGAGGCATCCGCGGGGCGGCGGCGCATCTCGTCCCGCAGTTCGTCCGCGCGGACCTGTAACTCCGCAGCCAGGTCGTTTAGTAGGTCGATCTGCTCGGCGGGGGGGCGCCCCGCAAGGTACGCGAGAATGAAGGCTTGAATCGTTGGGTCGTCCATAGGATCTCCAGGTAGAGAGGTTACTTCTTCGGTTCCCAAGGCACCAGCATCCCGTCCACATAAACGGGCTCGGCGTCCTTGTACCAGCGCTTCATCAGCGACGGCTCGGTCTTGATCGGCACGTCGGGGACGAACGCACGCATCCCCGCCACCATCAAAGTAGACAACGCCTCCGCAGCGCTGTGTGCAGCCACAGGCTCGGCGGGCACCTCCAAGATGAACTCATCGTGAAGGAACAGCACGGGACGGCACCCGTACAAGGGGCCGGCGTCGAGGTAGCAAGCCTTCGCGATCTGCCACATCGCCTCCTTGGCCCCACGCGCTGCGAGCCCCTGGAAGTACGTGTTGCACCCGGACGTAAACGTACAGCCCCCCCGGACAAAGCCGGTGCGGGGGAGGGTGACGGCGAACTCCTGCCCGTTCGCGTCCATCTGGAGGGAGGAGACGTGGCTGAAGTAGGCGTCTGCCTCCAGCCACTTGCCGCGCCAGATGCGCTTTAGATCCTTGGCCTTCTCTTCCGAGATAACCACGTCGTAGGTCGCCTTTGCGTAGGCTCCGAAGGTGGCCGCACCCAGCCCCCCAGGCAAACCGAAGTTCGCTGCCTTCGCAAGCTGGCGGGCGTCCTTCGCCCACTTCTCGCCAGCCTTGCGGGCCTTGTTGACGATGTCGTAGTCCCCGTCCTTGTAGGTCATGGCGGGGTGGCCCTCGGCGCGCAGGATCTCCACGCCCATATCGACGTGGGGGTCCATGCCGGCAAGGATCGCCTCGGACATCTTCGAGAAGCCCAGGATGTCGATACAGGTCTGCGCCCACGTACAAAGCTCGATGAAGCTGTAGTCTACCGACAGATACCAGCACCCGAGGCGGGGCACGAAACACTCTCGCACCCCGCCCCTACGGGGTGGGTTCTGCGTGTTGGGTTGATACGCGGAGGTGCGGCCCGACGATACCAGGACGTTGTACCCGGGCTGGATGAGCCAGCCCCTTCCGGGCAGCACCAACCCCCGTTGCCGCCCCTTGCTGTCCAACCCCTTCAGCGCGGGGACGTACGTGGTGAGGAGCTTGCTGTCCGCGCTGCTATCGGCCAGCACCAACAGGTCGGGGTGGCCCGCGCCCCGCAGCGTCTCCTCGTCCATCTTGACCTGTCCGTCAGGGAACTTTTCGGTCGCCCCCGTGCGGGGTGCAGGCTCTCCGCGGCCCGCGAACCCGGCCTCTACCAGTCCCTTGATCTTCAGCGTATCTTTCGACCACGCGACTTCGATCAGCCCCGTGTCGCGTTTTTTGGTCGCCTTCCCCTTTAGGATGCCGGACGCCTTCAGCTTCTCATTCGCCGCATCGACCACCGTACTGAGGTGCGTCTCCAGGGCATCGACAGCGACCCCGTCCGTCAAGACGCCGTACATCGACATCAGATGCAGCGCGAAAGCGGCGCGGGTCTGTCCAGGTTCATCTACCAAGTGCGCGGGTGTCTCCCGCGCTTGGTCCAAAAACACAGCGAGATGCCACTTGGCGTCATCCTTGGCGTATGTCTTCGCCTCGTCCGGCCAGTCCCCCAACGGGACACCGTCCAGCTCCCCGTACCGCAACCGCCACGCATCGGGGGCATCCTTGCTGTCGGATAGGTCCACACTAAAACGGCGCTGGACCACGTCGGACAGGGTGAAGCCGGTCTTCTGGCCGTCCTCGTCCGCCTTCATCTCGCCGCGGGCGTTGAGGAGCATCTGGTCCCGCACCTTCGTGCAACGGATTCTGCCGGCATCGTAGGCGGCGAACACAGCGGGGATCAGCGAGGGGCGCTCCCCACAGAAGACAGCCAGGTCGAAGGCGGCGTTGTGGATCGCGAGGTGGATGTCCTCGTCCGCCAGCAAGCCCTCCACGAAGTCCAGCCCGGCCTCGCGGGCCAACAGCCCTGGGGGGTTCACGGACCCGTCCGCTGCCTGTGTGGCGAAGCTGACACACACAAGCGGCGGGGCCAGGATGCCCGGTGTGATGAGGTACGTCTCGGTGTCGATGGCGACGACGGGCATGGGGATCTCCTACCAAAACAGAAAGCCGGCGCGCGCAGAAGATACTTCCACACACGCCGGCCATTGGAACGAACCGCGAAGGTGCGCGCTACTCGACGCCTTCCAGGTCCGCCGCTGTCGGCACGAAGTAGTTCACGACCGAGAACTCCTTCCCCGTCTTCGTCTCGATGGTCGGCATCACCTCCACGATAACGGGCATCCCCCGGAACATCGTGCCGTTGCCGCCGGTGATGGCTGTCAGCACATCCACGTCAACGGATGCGGGGTCCACGGGCGTTCCGTTATTGGCGATAGTGAGCATCGTAACGGCGCGGGCCTTGATCTCGGACAGCCACGTCCCGTACTGATCCTGCACGCGCATCCGGGTCCGGTGCTCCCCGGGGAGGAGGGTCCCCCGAAAGGTCTTGACGACCTCGAAGTCCGTCACGTCCGCGAACTTCTGGCTTTGGTTCTTCTGTCCCCGCCATCCGATGATGACGGCGAGGTATCGCCCCGGCTCGTTGAGGAACGGGAACCGGGTGTCTGTCTTGGCCTCTTTGATCCCCGCGTACATAGAGGCGGCGGGAGCTGCGTTGGACATTGTTTCTTCCTGCTGTTTTATCTGTTGCTTTGCACCGACCGGGAGTGTCCCGCTCGTGGTTTTATTGTACCTTAGTGCCTATGGTACGTCAAGGCTGTGCATCCCATATTCCGTAACAAAGACGCTGAGGCGTGTTCATGGTCGCCTGGATGTATGCCGCGTCGTTGCGTGCAGACGCGACCGCTGCACGCGCGGGCTCGGTGTGCCCGTACAGGTACGCATACACATCGTCGGCTTCCTGCCCCGCCCGGTGAGTGCGGGAGAGCGCCTGCTCCATCGGGCTCCCTGACGGCAGGAAGTCCAGGAACAGGTTCTCGTTGTGCTTCTGTAGGTTCTTCCCGTCCTTATGTACGTGGATAGACAACGCCGCGCCGTACGCCCCCGCGATGTCCTCGGGGTTCGTGCCGGGCCCAAACACCGGGATCTTGCGCGCCACCAGCGCCTCGGCGATAGCCTTGTCGGCGTACCAGATCAGCCCGGCGGGGTGCTCCCGTAGCCAGGCGACCGCGTCGTCCAGCAGGAACGTGTCCAGCCACACGGTTTCCGTAGGGGGCGTAGGGCGCCCATGCCACCGGCGGCGCGCGTGCGGCGCCCAGTCCTCCAGCGCGCGCAGCAACGTGCCGTCGCGAGCGAGCGCGTTCGCCTCGCCCTCCAGCGCTCGCCGCGCCGCCATCGTTACCAACAGCGGCGAATCGAGGTGCGGGAGGTTGCGCTTGCACACTTCGCGCACCTCCCGGTGCCAGGCGGCGCGCGTGCGTAGCCAGTTCTGATCATCCACGTCCGGTCGGTTCTCCGGGTGTGGCCACCGCCAGCGATAGTAGAACCCCTGGGAGAGCTGCCTGCCGCAGCGCCATACGTCCAGCGCGAGCACCAGCGCCTCCCCGTCGGGGCGTTCCCATGACGCGGTCAGCTTCTCCAGGTGCTCGAAGATGACCGCAGGGGGGTGGACGGCGCGCTCCACGAAGTACAGGCCCGCACCGACCGAAAGGGTGTCTGTCCCCACGACGCCCGGGGAACCCAGCAGGCGGCGCATGTAGGCGCTCCGTGCCTGCTCGATGCGCTCGGGCACGTCGTCGGTCGCTTCCCATTCGGGGAATAGCGGAGAGAAGATGGACCAATCACAGGAGGTAGGCTCGCTCTGATAGCGGTTCCCCGCGGCGTCGGCGCGTACGGACTTCGCATCCAGAAGGGTGCAGAACGCCTGGAGCACCGTAAAGAACGCCGGGCGCGGAACCGGAGACTGTGCCTTCAACGCCCATTGGGCCAGGTGTGAATAATCTCGGACGCTCTTGCTGGTAAGCGTGCCGGACATACCGACGACGCGCGTGCCGGGATGCGCCCGTAGGTATCGGATAAGCCTCTTGGTTCTAGCGGCGTCGGCGTGGCGTAGGTTGTGCATCTCGTCGCAGACAATCACGTCCGGCGCCAGCTTCTCCAGGATGTCGGTAGACGACGCCTGGGAAAGCTGGCTGTACGCCATCACCCGGAGATTCGGGGGGATCTTGAAGTTCGGCGCGTAATCGCGCGTGCGTGCGTTATCGAGGGGGATACGCATCTGCGGAGGGATGAGGAGCAAGGGACGCCGCGCCCCCAAAGCGTCGGCCGCCAACAGGGAGATAATCGTTTTCCCCCACCCGGTCCCAATGGGGAGAAAGGCCCCGTCGCACAGGTGCGCGACGAGGAGAGCGAGCGCTTGGATCTCGCGGAACTGCATCGGCTTGTCGGGGCCTCGCGACCACCGAGCGGTAGCCCAGACCACCGCCGCCTCGCGTACATCGGCGTCCGCATAATCCGCCCAGGGCAGATCCCGGATGCGCTCCGCCTCGTCCTCCACCACCACGCGCAGGGGGGCGCCCCCAACGGTGACGGTAGGGACGGGCCGAGCCGCTATTGCCGCCAATACGGCGGACGCCGCAGACATCTACCGCCCCCGAGCGCTTACGATCACGTCCGCCTTCGCGCGCAGGATCTCCAACACCGCAGCCGCGCAGGGGGAACGGGTGTCCACGTAGAGGATGCCCGGCAGGACTACCTTGTCCAGATTCATCAAGGCGTATGCGGCCACGACCGCGGGGCCGCCGTGGTAGGGGATGAGCGAGTAGTGCGACACAGGCTCGGCCGCCTTGGTCTTCTCGTTCTTGTAGTTCGCGGCTGCGAGCGCCATGAACGGCGCGAGCACCTCGTCCAGCAGGCGGTACGGCACACCGGACTTCTCCGGCAGGCAATCCACGTAGAGAGCGAAAGGCGCCGCCGCTCCGGGCACCCCCGCGTCCTGTTCATCCTGCATCTTGACGTAGGCACGCTCCAGGTTCACGAGCTTTTGCAACAGCTCCTCGCACTTCTCGCGCGCTTCGTCACGCTCCTCTGTCAGCGCGGCGACGTGCGGGCCGGCGTCGTAGGCGGGCTGTGCGGACAGCGCACGTACCTGCTCCCGGTCGGTGGTGTCGGGGGCCTCGACTACCACGGCGACCTCCTCCCGGACGACGTTTTTGGACCCCGGCGGGCGACCGCGCCTCTTGGGGGCTTCCTCGACCTCGACCACGGGCGCGACCTCGACCTCGACCACGGGCGCGACCTCGACCTCGACCACGGGCGCGACCTCGACCTCGACCGTCGCCGTGCGGGAGCGACGCGCGGGGGGCGTCACGACGCGCGGGGCGAACGACACGATGGGCGTAAAGCCATCGTGTTCGCGCGTGCCGAGCACAAGATCCACCCCGTCACGTTGCGCGTTCGTGCGGACAGCCTCCGCGAACGCCTCATCCGTCAGCGCGTCGATCTCCTCGGCGCTCCAGCCGAGCGCACCCAGCTTGGCGACCGTGGTAGCCGTCACCTCCACGACCGGCGGGACGACGACCTGGGCGACCTGGGCGCCCTGGACCTTGGCGTCGCGGGGGTTCATCGGGGACTCGGGGGGGAGAAGCGTCGGCTTCGTGGCGACGGGGGCCACGGGCTTCAGCAGCGCGGAGATCGCGGCGGGCAGGGGGCGCGAAGGACCAGCGGCTACGGGCTCGGCGGCGATGGGAGCAACGACCTTGACACCGAGCTTGGCGAGGAGGTGTGCGGGCAAAGAGGGGACAGACATAGGGGGGATCTCCTGGGCGTACGGGGACGGTTGAGAAGCATCTTTCAAGGCCGCGCACCGGGATTGGTGCGCGCACCCGCCAAACTTGCCGCAGGCGGTCCAGTTTGGCGTGGCATCTGCGGGACCGGGCAGCTTGGCAGTTTCAAGCATCCGATCTGATATGTCTTGAATACGGGTCCATCCGGCGTGAACCTCGCGTACCGGGATGAGCGCGTCCGTGTACCGGGCGGTCGCAGCGCCTCGGGTCAGCACGACGTTGTGCGCCACGCGCACACCCGTCACGGGGCCTTTCACACTACACGTCGCCTCATAGGCGTACGCGAGCATCTGGATGTTCGTGCGTAACTCCTCCTCCGTCTTCGCGTATTGCAGGCTGGACGTGGTCTTATGGTCCACGACCAGGGGCTCCGTGCTGGCGTGAAACGAGATGAAGTCGATGCGCCCTTTCAGCACAAGCCCGTTCCGCATCGGGCGCTTCATCTCCCGCTCGACGTGCCCCACACCTTCCGCCACCCACACAGCCAAAGGCCGCAGCGTGGGGAGACAGGGCCGGACGATGGCCCGGTGTGCGTCCTTCCCGTCCCCTTTGTTGGACAGGTCTTCCGCGTTCTGATTGAGGAGTACGTCCTCAATCAGCCCGTGGCAGGAGGTTCCGATCAAGGCGCTGGTCTTGGGGGGCGCCTTGATCCCCATCGGATATTCCCAATACCATTGACGCTGGCATCCCAACCACGTCTCTATCTGCGACGGGCTGACGTGTTTCATCTCATAGGGCATCTGTTCTTTTCCCTGCGCTTGTTTTACTTATTGTATCTTAGCGTCTACAGTACGTCAAGCCCGACGAGGATAGATATTTACGATCTGCCCCTTCGCCGCACGGTTAGCCAGCATGCTCGCCGGGCGCCGATAGCGCGTGACGTGGTGCCCGGCCTCCTCGACGCGGTCTGCACGCGGGCACCCGATGTGCTTTAGGATATTGCCGATCATAGTCTGGTCCTCGCGCCGGACGTCCACCACCGCGCGCCCGATGGCGCGCGTGAGTACCTGGACGATGCTGAACACCTCCAGGTTCGCGTCCCCCGCGGTCGCCTCCAGCCACGCCACGACGGGCTCCGTCCACGGGGGCAGGGAGACGTACACCTGCGCGAATTGGCGCATGCGCTCGGACCAGTCCGTATTCTCATCGAACCACCACGTCGCCCGCTCTCCCCCCTGGGCGCGCAGGACCAGCGCCTCCGCAAAGAGCTGTTCGCGGTATTCGCTCAACCATCCCAGGTCCGCGCGCCCTACGCTGACCGGACGATACCGCCGGTAGCCTGTCGGGTCTTGCAGAAACTCGTCCTCGTTCGTGGTCCCACACGCGACCGTGCTGCGAGGGTGGTCCTCCGCGCGGCGTGCGTAGGGGGCCCGGTAGTTATCCACCTTGTTGCTCAACCACCCCTTCGAGACGTTGTCGTCGCTGCGGCGCACGGCGGCCAGTTCCCCAAACTCAACCAACCATTTCCCGCGTAGCTGAATGAAACTATCCTTGTTGTGTAGGTCCAGCTTCGTGGACAAAAACCAGGACGTACCGACCAGCGCCTCGAAGCTGCTGGACTTAAACATCCCCTGCTTGCCCGTCAGGACCAGCATGGTATCCACCTTGGCCCCGGCGGTAAACGCACGGGCCAGGAGAGACAGGAGGAACTGTTCTCCGATGCGGACCACCAACTCCTCATCCCCTGCGGGGTCTGCGCCGAAGCCCCGCAGCAGGAGATCCTGCATGCGGGGTGTGCCGTCCCACGTCAGGGTTCGCAACCAGTCTTGGATCGGATGGAAGCGCCGCGCGATGGCAACGGCCCGCACCCCTTCGAGCAGCAGCGGCGTAGACGTGTCGAGGTGGTACTCCCGCCCCATCCGCGCGACCAGGCGCGTCGCGGACTCCTCGGGGAGAGATACCCCGTCGAGACACACATCCTGGGCGAAGGCGTCGAACGATAGGCGCTGCGACCAAGCGGCGTCGTCCTCCAGCACGGTTAGGATGTTCGCCATAGATCCCCGGGGGTCGCCGTCCCGGTTCATCCGGAGCCGCTGCCACACGCTCGGGTTCGCGCCGTCGGGGAGCCCCGCCACGGACATCGTAGCCTTCGCGGCGGCGTGCTCGCGCTCCCGCGCCTTGCGTACCCGCTCAGCTACCCGCAGGGATTCGCGGGCGGCGCCCAGCCCGACCACCGCGTCGGCTACGTCCTGCTCGCTGCTCGTCTTCGCGGCGCGTACCAACGACTGCCGGCGACGAGCTGCCTCGACGCGCACCGCTGCGGCGTCCTCCTCGATGCGGGCCTGGACGTATCGGGCCTCAGCCTCCGCGATACGGGCGAGGAGATCCCCCGACGTATCGGCGTCCGTGTCGCCGTCGTCGGAGAGGGGGGTCGAACTGCGCCCCAGCATCACCGGGGACTTTACCTGCACCGTGCAGCCCTGACAGGCGGCGGAAAGGCGGCGGATGTCTGCACACGTTCGCGGGCCCGCGCTCGTCTTGGCGCGCTGATACGTCGTCTCGCACTCGTCCTCGGTGTACCCGGCGTATGGCGCGCTGACCTCGTGAGCCAAGTCGTCGCCGCCCCGGCACCGGGCGATAATCCCCAGGGCGGCGTACCATTCCGGCTGCGCGAGCGTGGCGGCATCCGCGCGAACGTGCGCCATGAACGCGCACCGAGACTCGATGAGCGCCAGGTCCTCCTGCTGGTCCGGCTGGCCGACGCCCGCGTAGGGGGACGCATCCGTCCCCGCGACCGGCGTGTCCCTCGGCGCCTTCTCGGGTCCGGCCGGTCGCGGTTGGGATGCTGAAGGGAGCGAGCCTCTCGTCCCGGCACGCGCGCCCGTATTGGCGGCGGGCAGGAGATCAAGCCGAGCAGGATCGAGAGGCTCACCACGCACGTAGCCAAACACCGGATCGGATGCAACGTCCGTTCTCACGGTCGGCCAGTAGAAGATCCGCCCGGGGTTGCTGCACGACGGGTCTGCGCGCCCGTCCATACCGAGCGCCCAGGCGTACACGTCGCGATGCGTCGCGGGGGACAGGGGTGCGGCATACGGGAGGATGACGCGGTAGCCCCCCGCCGTGAACGTCGAATGAATGACGTGCTCCCATCGGGACCACCTACCCGTGAGTTCTTCCGGGTCATACCGGCACTCCTTCGGGTCGTAGTCCAGCACCAGGGCGCACACACTCAGGACGTTCGCGTCCTTTCGCGTGCTCCCTGGGGGGTACGTCGCCGGGGACCAGAGTACCCCGTCCTTTCCGGCGACCCCCGCCTCTCGGAAGTCATCGAAGTCGTCGGGCCACACCAGGGCGCGCGCCGTGGGGAACGTGTCCCGAGCGTACCGGAACATCGAGACGCTAAGCTGTCGCACGGGCTACACCGACACTGAGGCGGCGCCCTCATAGACGTTCTGCATGGGTTGATCTCCAGGGAGCGGGATAACAGTTCCACCGTTGATAGCGCAAGCACTACAGGCGGCAGAGGATGGGAAGATGCCTACTTTATTGACCATAGACCCTGGACTCCGCGCGTGTGGCGTCGCGTTGTTTGAGGACGGGGAGCTGTTGCGCGCGGGTGCGGTCCGTGGTCCGCGTGAGGGACGAGGCGCCCCCGTATGGGCGGCGCTATCGGCTGGCGTCGAAGCGTGGCTCGGCGCGCAGGCGCCGGGCGTCGTGGTGGTCGAGCAGATGCAGGTTCACGTCCGCGGGAAGGCGGACCCGGACGACCTTCTGGAACTGGCCGCCGTCGGGGGCGCCATCATCGGGCGCTTGGCCGCCGTCGGGTGGGTGGTCGAGTCCGCGCGTGCGGCGACCTGGAGTGGCCAGGTGCCGTCGGAGATCCGGCGTACCCGTACACAGGCATGGGTTGAGGCTCGGGGTTGGACCGAGCGCGCGGATATGGACACGACTACGCGGTTTCAGCAGGACGTGTGGAGCGCCATCGGGATCGGAATCTGGCGCCTTACGGGGAGCTGGTAGTCATAGGCGGACCAGCGGCCAGGTCCGCACCTCGGGGCGGGCCTCGCAACAGCACCGCTTCGCCGTCGCTTGTGAGAGGTGGTTGTGCCGGCAGGAGCCCGCGATGGCCCCCCAGGCGTAGTAGCGCGGCGCCCCCGGCGCAAAGTACGGCGCAAGGCGGAGGAGCATCTCCGGCGTGATGACGGAGCCCCCGTAGGGCGTGCGGTATGCGCGCATACTACCCCGGCCGCTGCTTTGCGAAGTGTGCCGGCGCCCCCGCGATCCTCTCCGCGATCCCTTGGGCGATGGTGAGCCCCGCCCCTGCGACGTTACTGGATGACCGCCGCCGTTTCGATGCTGGCGGCGTACCCAGGTCCTCCCCGTCGAGCGTGTAGACACGCACGGCGGCGACCTCCTCCCCGTAGCGGTCGGTCGTTGTGACCCCCACCAGGAACTCATCGAGGTGGAGCACCAGGCGCGCATCGCAGCCCGCCGCCGTATATGTCAGCACCACGGGGACGGGGGCATGTTGGAAGATGCCGCTTATGTCCCGCATGACGTCTCCGACGTGGTAGTCGGTCGCGTAGTTCGGGGGCGTCACCCCGTACACGGCGCCCCGCCGTTCCCGCACCTTGCACCCTCGCGGGTCCGACAGGTCGAATAGTTCTTCCCATATCGCCGCGACGGTGGGCGCCGACAGTCGAGATAACACCGGCGTAGCCCGGGGGAAACGCTCATTGAAGTAGACCAAGAGGGCGCGAAAACCCTCCTCCTCAAACGCGGCGGCGGGGTAGTGCATCGCGGACAGGCGCCCATCCGCCCCGAAGCGGAGGGCGGACGCTGGCGCCGTCCAGGTCGTGCGCTGTTCGGTGTCGATGTGCGCGGCGAAGCGCGCGGCGACGTCCGGTAGGGGTCCGGCGTCATCGAAATCTGCGGGCGCAGATACTATAGGGAAGGACATACTTCCTCCTGCGCGTGTGCGGGGTCAGGTAGTGCCAACATCCGGTCCAGCAGGTCCAGCGCGCTGGCCTGTAGCGTCTCGACAGTAGGGCGGAGTGCGACCCCTGCGACCCATGCGGCGGCCCGTGCGGCGGCCCATGCGGCGGCCCGTGCGGCGTCCCCTGTGGCGGCCCATGCGGCGTCCCGTGCGGCGGCCCCTGCGGCGGCCCGTGCGGCGGCCCGTGCGGCGTCCCCTGCGGCGGCCCATGCGTCGGCGGCCCGTGCGGCGGCCCGTGCGGCGTCCCCTGCGGCGGCCCATGCGTCGGCGGCCCGTGCGGCGTCCGATGCGGCGGCCCATACGGCGCCCCGTGCGGCGTCCGATGCGGCGGCCCATACGGCGCCCCGTGCGGCGGCCACGACACCCTGTGCGTCCCTCGCGGTATCAAGGTCTACTACTTTGAACAGCGCACGCAGCGCCTCGGCGTGCAGGGCCAGCGACGGCACAAGATCGAGCCACGCAGGCGTATGTACGCGAATGAGCCAATCCAGAGCAAGGTAGGCGCGCCGCTCCTCAGTCGCAGGGTCACCGCGCGATCCGACGAGGCGAGGCACCCACACCGCCGCAGGAAGCAGACGGTCCCGGTCAGCGTCCGATAGTGCGTCGTTCCATTCGCGAAGGAACGCCGACACAACAGGAGACGCACACGCAGGGATATCGCTCCACGGCTCACCGGCCATGTACGCCACGGCCTCCATGATGCAGATGTCACGGTCGCCCGTCGGTGCGTCGGTGCGTGGGTGCTTCCCAACGCCGAAAGAAACAGTAGATAGATCCATGGTTATTCCTTCTCCTCGCGACGATGCTCGCCGCACGCCAACATCCGGTCCAGCAGGTCCAGCGCGCTGGCCTGTAGCGTCTCGACGGTATGACGAGATGCGGCGTCCCCTGCGGCGGCCACCGCGATGGCCCGTGCAACGTCCCATGCGGCGTCCCGTGCGGCGGCCCCTGCGGCACGTGCAGCAGCGGTCGTCGCGGTCGAGGCGCTCGCGGCGGCCGAGGCTGCGTCCCGCGCGGCGGGCGCGGCGGAGGCGCTTCGTGGGACGGCCGAGGAGGCCGCGCGGAGAGAGGGTATGGCGTCCCATGCGTCCCGTGCGGCGTCCCGTGCGGCGCGCATCACAGGCCCCGCCATAACCGCGCTCTCCCTGTCCACGATCTCACCGAGCGCGCGGATGGCCGCCGCGTGGGGCACGAGCGACGGCACACGGTCAAGCCACGCGGGGGTATAGACGCGGATAAGCCAGTCGCGCGCAAGGTAGGCGCGAGCCCGAGAGAGCGCGGGTCGGCCGCGCGTGCCAATGATCGCGGGCAAACGAAATAGAAGAGCCACCCGCGTTGCCGGCGCGGCGTCGTTTAGGCCGATTATCATCTTCCCGATAACGGGGCACACGCACGCCGGAACCTCGTCGCTCGCCGCGTCCAAGTCCAGCCACGCGCGAACCTCCTGCATGGCGCACCGCTGCCCCGCCGTTCCGTTACCGACGCCCGATATAAGCGTAAGACTTTGAAGGTATTCAGCAGTTACATAGAAGGGGATCATATTGTCTCCGGTAGCCAGCGCGGGAGCTGGCGGGGTTTAGAGGGGCCGACGGGGCGCGCGGCGCTCATTCGTCCATCGCGACGGTGACACCCCATCGGGAGTCGTCGGACCCGCTCCCATCAGTACCGACGAGGACCGCGCGATCTCCGAGGAGGTAGACGCTCACGTCGTCGGTCGTCTCCGCGGTGTGGACGGGGAGGAGCCCCTGGATGTCGGCCTCGGGGTCGTAGCCGTCGCCGTCGTTGTTGCCTGAGGTGAAGAGGGCGTCGCGGTCGTTGATGATCTGGTCGATGTTCATGTGATCTCCGTAGGGCGGTGCGCCCCTACGTCCGCAAGCCCGCCCTCGCGAGAGGAGCGGGCTGGGTGGTGGGCGGGGGCTACTCGTCCTGGGAGTCCAGGCGGTTAGCCGAACAACTGCGAGAACACGCGGTTCGCCCGATAGCGCACGTCGTCTTCGATCGCGCTCTCGTTCTCGTCGCCGTCGGTGTGTACCCTCACCGGCGAGGAGCCGGACACGCGGGCTACAACGCTCACCGCGATCTCCGCGTCGGGGTAGGCGGCTTCAAGCTCCTCGGTGAGCGCGGCGTCGTAGGCGCGCACATCGGCGTCGGTGTAGTCGAGACAGAGCAGGTCGGCCGAGTGGATCGTGTAGGAGAGGGTCATCATGGGAGGCTCCGGAGGTTCACCAGGACTTCATCGCCCCGGTACTGTTCTAACGCCGCCAGAAGCCGCGCTATCGTCTCGGCGGGGTCTTCCATCCCCGCGCATGCGTTGACGCATCTAACCGCCCGCCGCACGTTGGCGGTAGCCGGTAGCACCTGCCCCCGGGGA
>Ga0181338_1000074_pt1 | contig 25931 bp, 5 predicted proteins | sample Sp13VDMM110SD_FD_122168 | JGI IMG/M metagenome (GOLD analysis project Ga0181338, IMG submission 122168) | Freshwater viral communities from Lake Michigan, USA - Sp13.VD.MM110.S.D | ecosystem: Environmental > Aquatic > Freshwater > Lake | place: USA: Michigan | collected 2013-04-23
AGAAGTTGTTTTGGTACAACTAGTATGTTACAAAACTTACTTGATGAGCTTACAGCTTCTATTGCAGAAACTAGATATAAACTTAAATTCTTGTCTTAATGATACAACTAAATCCAATGCTTCCAGTATATGTAGTACCCTTTGAAAAAGAAAGGTATTGTTTTGCTATTGAATCATCTTTATTAGAAAACTATCTAATGTTCCATATTATAATGAATGATTCAGGAGAAATTTGGTCTTTCCCTCAAACTGAAATAAGGGGCACTATAAACTATTCAGCTTTAAGGAAAACTATAAACAAAGATAAAAAATCTGTTCACATAGATAAATTAAAAGGATAATGGCTAAGTGGGAAATCATAGAGGATATTAAGTTTAAGAAACAAGCTGGAGGTAAAACTTTACCTAAAGCTCAAAATGGTTTATTAACTAAAATAAAATCTACTTTAAATCCTTTAAATATTGGTGTACCTGATTATACTGATAAGTATAAAACTTGGAATGAAGCTTATAGTGCAGCTAAAAAAGCAGGTTTATCAGAAATAATGTGGAATAAAGGCCCTAATCCAGGAAGAAAAAATCTTGATTATGCTGGTACACCTGCACAAGAAATGAAATCTTATGGAATAACAGGAGAGCAAAGAGTCTTTAATCCAAGTACAGTTAGAAAAAATCTAGGAAGATTAGATACTGAAGAAGGATATGATACTGAACTCTCAGAAGTTTTTAAACAATTATTTGATTCAAAAAACCCTGCAGTAGTAAATAATGAAGAGCCTGCTTTTGGCATAGAAAAAGATGCTTTTAGATTATACTTAGGTTTACCTCAAGAAATGAATAGTTTTACTCCTTCTAAATATCAAAAAGGAGCTTTTGAGATAGTTAATTATAATCAAATGTTGCCTGAAGTTTTAGATGAGAACATAGAGAATCTTATAAAAACAAAAGGTAATCCAGAAAAAGAATTTAAGTATGGAGAACATATTGAGGGTGGTAATAGTCCTATCAAACCTTATGGTGATATAGTAATGGGTAAACATACTGTTAAAAAAGGTAAAGATGATAAAGGTGAATATATAGAATACGCTGATAAATGGGATTTAGATTCTTATAAAGTAGGTAATGTTGCTGTTGGTCAAATTGCTGATATGGTTAATAAACCTTTCCCTATATATGGTAGAGTCTATTACAAAGATTATGGTGATGGTGTAAAAAGAAAAATGTACTATACAGATAATGAATTAAAATCTTTTAGTACAGATAAGAATAATAAGAATTTTAATGCATTAGATTTACAAAAAGAATTAGTTAACAGAGGATATGAACTTCCTAATTCAATGCAACAAGATGATTATGGAAATCTAAACTTTGATGGTATCTATGGTAATGAGACTAAACAGGCTCTACAAGACTTTCAAAGTAATAGCACTCCTGCTCCTAAGATGGCAGTAAGTCTCCCAGGACAGTCTACAGCTTTACCACCAGAACTAAAAAATGGAGGTAAAGTATCAGGTTGGCAAATTATTGATGATGTCCCTAAAGCTGAAAAAGGGTTAGCTGTTGGAGAAAGAAAAATTCTACAAAGACCTACTCAACCAGTACAAGAAAAATCTGTTATTAAGTCTATACCTACAACAGTAAAACCTCAATATAAATCTGAAGGAGATTATCTTAATCAAGTTTATGGAGAAGACTCTGGAGTTCAATTACCTGGACAAAGTAGTATACTAAGAGCTAGTCAAGACTCTAAACCTTTTTATGATGTAGCTAAACAAGATTACTCTTCTTATAAAAAAGATTTTTCAAATCAAATAGAAGAAGAACAACAACAAAAAACAGATGAACAAAAATCTAAAGTTGATATTGTAAATATACAAAAAAAATTAAATGATTTAAAAAAAGAACAAGATTCTATGAGTTCTTTAAATGGAGGGTTAGGCTCTTCTAATTTTTTTGATATGTTAAAACAAAGAGATAGGGCACAAGAAATGGGTGTTTTAGAAAGTAAATATCAAGACCAATTACAAAATACTCCTCTTATAGATAAAGCAGATGCTGTTGGTACTATAATGCTTACAGCAGGAAAATATTATACTCCCCCTCCATTACGAAAAGCAATAGATTATGGATTAAATATACAAGATGTAGGAGAATTTTATAATCAGCCTAAAGACACATTAAACCAAGCAAGTGTAGCTTCTGATGTTTTATCTTATTTAAAAATTAAAAAAACTGATAAAAATCCTTTTAGTTATATAGGAGATGCAATAACTTTGAAACAAAAATTAGATTTGTTTAATAATGCATCTAAACAAACATACAAACATGGAGGAATAATAGAAGACCCTAGAGGACAATGGGCACACCCAGGATCAGTAACAAGAATACCTTCTAATCAAATAACAATGCAAGGTGTTAATTACCCTGTATTAGGAGTTTCAGATAGAGGTCATACCCAAATGATGTACCCTGGAGAAGACTATTCTTTTAGAGGTAAGTCAGTTACAGAGTATCCTATGATGGCAGGTGGAGGTCAAACTTTATTAAGAAATCAAATATTAAATACAAGATTACCTGCAACAAATCGACCAACCCTTAATCCTAATTTTAATCGTAGTACATCTACAACAAGTCCTTTAAGTTTACAGGCCTTAGGAAAAAAAGATTATGGTATCTCTTTAAATAGAAATGGTTTAAATCTTTCAGCAGGATTAAACTTAGAAGGTAAAAACCCTGCTTTTAGAGCAGGAGTAGATTATGGAAAAGGAAATTGGTCTGGAAGTGCAAACTACAGTACTGATAATAATAACTTTGGGACTCAAGTTGGGTATAATAATAAGGGATTTAATGCAGGAGCTGGATACCAAAGAAACAATAATGATAATTCTTTTAATACAAATGCAGGTTATAGCAATAATGGATTTAATGTAGGGGCCGGGTATCAAAGAAATAACAATAATAATTCTTTCAATGCAAATGTTGGTTATGATGGAGATTCTCCAGTTAACTTTAATGCTAATTATGCTTATGATAAAGACCACTCTTTTGATACAAATGTAGGTTTAAATTTAGGTAAATTTTCAGGAGGTTTAAATTATGGTTATAACCAAGAAGGAGACAAGGCCCATAACTTTGGAGCAAATGCTAATTTAGATTTAGGTAAAAACTTAAACCTTAGTGCAGATGCAAACTTTGACTCAAATAAAAATTATCAAGTAAACGCAGGTTTAAAATATAATTTTCAAGACGGAGGAGAAGTAAACTTTACTTATGCAGGAGAAAACCATAGAGTATATGAAAAAGTAAGTCCTACAGGAAATGGCAAAGGCATAGAAGGTCATATTATGGTAAACCATCCAACTGAAAATAAAAAAAGATGGGATACTATAGATCTTACAAAAATAACTAATGGCAGGGTAAAAACTGTAGCACAAGGTGTAGCATCTACTAAGAAGTGGCATAAAGAAAATCCTGAATATGCAAATGGAGGTCAAGTAGTATCTGAAATATGGGAAGAAACTACAGGCTTACCTTGGAGTGAAGCTAAAAAGTTAGGGTTAACTAAAGGAGGGTATGAGGAGAATTTAAAATTAAGATCAGAGCTTTTAAAAAATCCTGATAAATTTACAAGTATTGCTAAAAATAATATTCCTGCAGAAACAAGAACTCCAACTACTAACACAAATGTAACTGCGTATGCACCAATTGAGCCTATGCCAAATACCTTAAGGTCAGTTGAACCTGTATCAAATACTTTAAAACCAGCTGAACCTGTATTAAACAATACAAATGTACCTAAACCTATAATAAATAATACAAACTCAACTGAGCAAGTAACAACTAACCCAGTAACAATTGAACCAGTAGTAAATAAACCTGTACAAACTGAGTCTACACCAAGTACTGTAAAACCAAATAAATTTTTACAAAAAACCCCTAACACACAACAAAGTAATACAAGTCCTACTACAGAAAATAATGAAAAAACTGAAACAATTCTTCCTAATACTAAAAACAAAGAAATTTCTGCTGAAGAATATCAAAACCAAATAAGACAAAATTATAAAACTTATTTAGAAAAAAATAATTATGTTTCAAAAACTTATCAAGGCGGAGGAGTAAATACTGAAAATATGAATTGTATACATGGTGTTTGTGATTTAATTTCTGGTACTACTGATGTTGAATGGGACTCACCAACAAAAACTTATACTGGAAATGAAACTTTTTCTGATAATAAATCAAAAGAAGGTTTTTATGTTGTTAATGATGTAGAAAATTCAGGATATAAAATAGGAGATATTCTTCAATTTTCTAGGTATAAAGATTCTAAAAAGTCGAGATTTCCAGGAAAAATAACATCTAAAAATAAAAAAGATTTGTATCCAAATCACGCAGAAGTTATTTTAGATGTAGAAAAAGATGAAAATGGAGAAACTTGGTATACTATAGCTAATAATAAAGGTAGTGATCATTGGAATAAATTAGAAAATAGTAAAATTTCTGAAAAAGAATTATTTTCTAAAACAAAAAGAGGTGATGGGGATTTTGATGGAATTATAGTAAATAGGTATAATCCAGAATTTGTAAAAAAACAAAAAGAAGAAAAGGATAAAGACCTACAAATACTTTCAGGAAATAATGAATATGCCTCTTTATATGAAAATGTAGATAAAACTTTTTCTTTTACAACACCTCAATATGATTTTAATAATAAAAAAGTTACAGAAAAACCTATTAAACAAACAAAAGATTTATTAAAAATCTATGAAAAAAATTATTCAAAAATAGGTAAATCTTCAAACCTTTCTCCAGAAATACTAGATGAAATAATTAAAAATCAATTAGGTATTGCCCAACAAGAAACTAAATTTGGCACTTCTCTAAAAATGAGTGTAAAAGAAAATATTCCAGATTTTGCGGTTCCGGCATTAAAAAGTTTATCTAGTTCTGGAGATGATTGGGTAGAAAAATATTGGCAAGATGATGCATTTAACGTTCAATCTGAATATAAAACAAAAGAAGATTTTGTAGCAAATTTACAAAAAAAGAACTCTTTAGATCAAAAAACTAGAGAATGGATTGCTAATAATTCACCTAGAAGTAAAGGAATATTTCAACAAAAAGATTTAAGTAAAAGAGGTAGATATTTTGACTTAAATTTAAATAAAAAAGAAGATCAAGTATTAGCTTCTTTAAATTTAGCTATAGATAATTACCACCTTCTTGCAAAAAAATCACCTAATTTAGGGCCAGATGAATTATTAAAATTAAGTACTTTAATGCACAATGCCCCTAGAAAAGCTCTTACTAATGAATTTGTAAATTATTTTTTACCTAACAATAATATAGATTATGTTAATAAAGTAGATAATTTTTTAAAACAAGGTATATTTAAAGCAGAAACATCTCCTAAAAAAAATCATTTAGGAAAATTAAAAAATGAAGATGTAGCTGGTTTAAAAAAGATGTTAAAAGTATCAAAAAATGGAGGTATGATTAAAAGAGCAGATGGTTCATACTCACAGAGAGGCTTATGGGATAATATAAGAGACAATGCTGATGGAGGTCAAGTGTCTTCTTGGGAAATTATAGAAGACTTACCTAAAGCAGGAAATGGTTTAATAAGTGAAATAACTTCTACACTAAATCCTAAAAATTGGGGAGTAACAAATTACTCTGATAAAGGAAGTTTTGATTCTGCATATTCTACTGCAAAAAAAGCAGGTGAACAAGAATTTATGTTTAATAATAAAAGATATAATACAAAGTATGCAGGTACACCTAGACAGGAAGTTGGTAGGTATGGTGTAAATGGACAACAAATTAATCCTGAAATTATAGATCAACCTGCAAAAACTACTTTATTTCCTTCATTTTATAACAGTACTGCAATTACAGGAAGATATCTTCCTGGACATATAGGGGCTTCTGTATCAGATGGAAAATATATAACTCCAACTGTTAATTACTCATCTATGGGTAATGAAGTTCGTGGTGTACAAGATGCATTTCGTAAAGATGAAAAAACATATTATTCTTATGGAGTAGATCCAGTTAAATTTACTGATAAAGCAAAAAGTTTACCTTTAACTGAAAAAGCTGCTAAATTTATGCAAGAAAAATCAACTCCATCTGATTGGAATTTATTTACAAATAATTGTGCAGATAATGTATGTGATGCTTTTGGAATACCTAGAAATAAAGGTTTACAAACACCTTCAGATGCAATAGATAAAATAAAAGAAAAGTATCCTACACAAGATGTTACAGGTAGAACTTATGGTAATTATGTTAAATTATATGAAGGGTTACAAAATCAACCAAATGAAAAAATATTATCACAAGCTAATAATATATTAGGTATTGCTAGTAGTCCAGAAATACAAAAATCTGGTTTAAGTAATAAATTAATTAGTACTATACAAGGAGTACTAGCTGAAGAAGGATATGATTTATCAAAATCTTTAAAACAAAAAGGTAATTATGATGGAGTATTAGGAGATGAAACTAAAAAAGCTTTACAAGATTATCAAAGTAAAAAAACTTCTGCACCTAAGATGGCAGTAAGTCTCCCAGGACAATTAGTAGCTTTACCCCCAAAATTTAAAATTGGAGGTAAAACAAAAAAATTAAGTTGGGAAATAATAGAAGACTCAGATGAATTAGATGAATATAAAAATGGAGGTAAAACTTCTGCTTGGCAAAGAAAAGAAGGTAAAAGTCCAAGTGGTGGTTTAAATGATAAAGGAAGAGCTTCTCTTAAAAAAGAGGGTCATGATATAAAACCACCTCAACCAGAAGGTGGTTCTAGAAAAGATTCCTTTTGTGCAAGAATGTCTGGGATGAAAAAAAAATTAACAGGTTCTAAAAAAGCTAATGATCCAAATAGTCGTATAAACTTATCATTAAAAAAATGGAAGTGTTAATACAAAATAATAAAATATTAAAAAATTAATATAAACAAAATGAAAATTAAAAACCCAGAAACCGGTGAAGTAATAGTAATTCCTCAAGGAATGGAAGATGCTGTAAGAGATGCTATTGAATCAGGTAATGATCCAATGGAAGCTATGCAAATGAAACATGGAGGAATCCATATCAACCCTGCTAATAAAGGTAAATTCAATGCAACTAAAAAAGCTACCGGTAAAACTACTGAAGAACTTACTCACTCTAAAAATCCATTAACTCGTAAAAGGGCAATCTTTGCTCAAAATGCTTCTCGTTGGAAACATCAAGATGGAGGTCAAGCTATGCAACAACAGCAACCTCAAGAAGGTGGTCAAGAAGACCAAATGCAACAACTAATTCAAATGGTTGAACAAGCTCTAGCCCAAGGAGCTTCTCCAGAAGAAGTTGCACAAATGTTAATTCAACAAGGTGTACCTGAACAAGTTGTTCAACAAGTAATTCAATACGCTATTCAAGACTTACAACAGCAACAACAAGCTCAAGGCCAAAACCCTGAAGAACAAATGCAACAACAAAACCCTCAAGAAGAACAAGCTGAGATGGGTCACGGAGGTATGAGTATGTATAATGATGGTGGAATGGCTATGTATAGTCATGGTGGTATGGGTATGTATGAAGAAGGGGGCATGAGTATGTATGGTAATGGAGGTCAATTACCTGAAAGTTTACTTAGAACTAGAATGAGAGCTTCTGGAGCCACTTCTGAAGAAATAAATAACTATCTAACTGAAAATTATAATTATGGTGGAATGACTATGTATGGTCATGGAGGAATGATTAAAAGAGCAGATGGTTCCTATTCTAAACGTGGTTTATGGGATAATATTAGAGCTAACAAAGGATCAGGTAAAGCACCTACTAAAGAAATGTTAGAACAAGAGTCAAAAATTCGTGCAAGAGAAGCTGCTTATGGTGGAGCATATGGTAATGGTGGTGGAATTGATAATCCAGGTTTTAGAGCATTACCAGCTTATGTACAACAAGACATCATTAATAATATGGCTTATGGTGGTTGTATGGAATGTGGTGGAAAAATGGAAACTGGTGGTAGGTTTTTACGTAAAGCTGTATTTGGAGTGTATGATGATAACTCTTCTTACAGAGATAATCCAAATGATCCTAATTCTGCTGCATATAATAATTTTACAGCTACTAATGCTGGACAACCAAATCAATATCAAGAAGAGGTACAAATGGATAAAATGCCTTTAACATCTATTCAAAGTGGTTCAACTGGAAACAATCTTTATGGTTATGATAAAGCTAACCCTTTACCTTCTAATATGGATAAAGTAAATCCAGTGTACCCTATGCAATATCATGGAAAAAACTATGATACTAGTACTCCTTCTAAAACTAATAATAAAAATTCATATAACTATAATAGTCCTAGTGTAGGAGGAAGTGGTTATTTTAGTAGGGGTATAAATAATTTAAATAGTGCAGCTAATTCTTTTATAAAAGGTTCTCAAATTAAAAGACATGGTGGTCTACATAGAATGGACCCAGGTGGGTTAGCTTTATCTAATACAAGTAGCAATGCAACTTGGGGACAAGGTTTAGGTAATTTAGGTACAGGTACAAGTTTTACTTCACCACCTCCAACTGCACCAATAGATGGTTTTCAAATGGACCCTAATCAAATTCAAGACCCTAATCAAGCTCAAGAACAACTTCCTTTAGATAATACTGTTTTACCTCAAAATGAAGCTTCTTCACAAAAACCAAATGGTATGTATAAATGGGCTGCTGGTATAGGAAAAGCTTTTTCAAATAATAATGTAAATTATGGAAAAGGTGCACTAAAAGCAACAAAAGGTTTAGAAGATCTAAGTAAAGGTGCAGTAGAAATATTTGGAAATAACATTTCTAATAGAAATGCATTAGGAGATGAAGCTAATAATCTAAGAAGTGCTATGAGAAATGATTATCAAAAAGTTGGTAAAAGACCTACTGATGGTAATGCAATAATAAGCAAATATGGAGGTAGGATGATGCAAGATGGTGGTGCAACTTATGCTGATAAAATGAAAGTATCTAAGAATAGCCCTGAAGCAGATTTTATAGCAGAAAAAGGAGAGTACATTGTAAACAATGGTGTAGCTTCTAAACTAGAAACAGGTGGTTCACATGCTTCAGGTAATGATACTGCTATATCTTTAGATAAGTCTTCAAACCCTAGTTATGTACTATCTGATACTCCAAGACTAAAACAATTACAATTTGGTGGTAAAAGAGTATCTCCTTCTAAGTATGCTGAAATGGCTACAGTAGAGGCACTAGGTAAAACTCCAGATCAAATCCTAAAAGCTTATACCTCTTTTACTAAAAGAGCCGGAACAGAAGGAAAAGTATTTGGAGACAGAATATCAGATGCAACTAACCAACTACTTGGTCAAAAGTATCAAAAAGATCTAGCTACAGTAAAACAAATAGCTGACCAAGCTTACCATAAACAAGAGCAATTAAAACATGCTATGGGAATGGACAATGACTTAGACCATGCACAAGAAGTAAATGGAATGAGTATGGCTAAATCTGGTGGAATGCAAGATGGTGTTCATATGAATTACTTTAATGCTCCTGCAGTTCAGTATGGTGGTAGCCCTCAATTATTTTCAGATCCTTCTGAACTAGGTTACAATACAACTCAAATGGCTTATGGAGGATTACATAAAATGCAAAATGCAGGAAATGCTAACCCTTATTCAAATTGGAAAGGCCAAACATTTAGCACACCTGAAGGTAGGATTACACCAGAGAAAGTTGATTTAAATATAAAACCTATGGCAGATTGGGCTGGTGCGGCTCAAAGATATGCTGGTAAAGATAGCAGAATAACTACAAAACAAACTCCAGAAGCAATTGGAGCCCTTCAAGAAGTTATTTATGATGAGTATTTAGATACACCTCAAGGACAAGAAGCTTTAAATAAAATGTGGTTAGAGTATGGAGTAACTAATCAATTAGAAAAAAACTACTCAGGTATTGCAAATAAAATAAAAAATAAAGAAAAATTAACTCTAGATGATCTTAAATTACTTAGAGCAAATTACATAGATAAAAACGCAGGTAAAAGATTACCTGAAAGATTATCAGATGCACCTGTAACAGGAACTACTGAAACTACAACAACTACTACTAAAGATAAAGATCAAGAAGTAGATAAAAAGAAACTTGATATTGAAACTGCTGATAAAAAAGCTAATTATGATATTCCTGCTATTAATGCTTATATCCCACAATCATATGGCAGAAATCCAATAGGTTTACAATTAGCTCAAGCACAAACAATAAGACCAGCTAAGTTAAATATACAATCAGAGTTAAATGAGTATAATAGAGGTATGAGAGGAGCTTTAAGAGGAACTCAAGGTAATACTTCAGTAAATGTAGCTCAACAAATGCAAGGACTAAATAACTTATACGGTGCTCAAAATAAACTATTTGGTCAAAAGTATAACTTTGATGAGCAATCAAGAGCAGGTGCAGATCAATTTAATGCACAAGCTATTATGAACACTGACGCTGCTAATATACAAAGAATTGGTGTTAATCAAGATGCTATTGCTAGAAGAGAAGGTGCAATAGATACTCAAAGAAGAACAGATTTCCAAGCAGGTATAGAAAATGCTGATAAACAAAATGCTTATGGACTATCTAAAGATTACATAGAAAGTACTTTTGGACCTTATTTAAATAATGAAGGTAAGTTAAATTTTGCTTATGACCCTGATACTGGAGAAAAAATTAATAAAGATAAAGAAAAATCCTACACTATGGCACAAATTAATAAGATGAAAGATTTGACTGATATGCAAAAAAAGGAATTAGGATATGTAAAATATGGAGGTTCATTAAAAAAGATTAAGTTAAAACTAAGAAAATAACTTATAAATTAATAAAATCAAGTGAAATTAGTTATGTATTTGGATATGTAACTAATTTTGCTTATTATTGTAAACTGTAATAATTAAAAACAAATGCCAGGATTTTCCCAATATTCCCAAGTAGTCAAACCAGCTGAATACGTAGAGCCAGTATCTCTAGATTTACTAGCTAAAGGAACTATGTATAAAGAGCAAATGCTAGAACAAAACTTAGAAGGTATAAGTAATCTTATATATAATACAGAAAATATGCCTTCTTTACAAGGTATTGATACTGAAAAAAAGAATGAAATTATAAACAATATTAAAGAACAAGCTTCTCAACTAAGTTACTCTGATTTAGCTAATCCAGCTGTAGCTAACCAATTAAAAAGTTATATTACTTCTGTAACTAAGGATCCTGATATGCAAGGAATTATGCAAAGAGGGTATTCTTATGAAACTGAATTAAAGAATAAAAAAGATGCAAAGGCAAAAGGCAAGAACTACTATTCTCCAATAATTGACCAAGCTAATAGTTATATGAATGCTGGTACATACCTTAAAGAAAGTAGGTTTAATGGCGAAGGTTTTGTAGACCCTGAGTTACAAAAATTAAAAGCAGAATATTTAAAAAATGTTCCAAAAGTAAAAACTCAAAAGAAAGTTGGTGGGTATTGGGTAGAAACAGAGTCATATGACCAAGATGCTTTAAATGCTAATTTATCAGAATTATACTCAAGACCAGACGCACAAGAATACTTAAATTATACTTTTGCTCAAAAATATGCTGATGTAAATTGGGATGATAAAGGTAGGGAAAAAGTAACTGAGCTTTTAACTAAAGCTCAACAAACTGCTGCTTTAGCAAAAGCTAATTTAGCAAAAACACCTAATGATAGGAAAGCTATGGCAGATCTAGAAGAAGCAAATGGTTTTGTAAGTAACTATCAATCTTTATTAAGTAACCCAAGCTTAGTTGGAAGTCAATTAAGAAGTTCTGTTATTAATCAAGATGTACAAAACATGATTAATGAAGATATAAAAAGTTCTAACTTTATGAGTCAATTAAGTGTAAATGAAGATGCATTTGCTTTAAAGTCTCAAGATTTAAGTAATAGTTTAACATTAAAAAGTGTTGATGAAAAATATAAAATTGCAGGGGAACTAAGAGATTTACATAGAGATTCTGGATTAGATCCAACTAAGTATACTGATATTAATCAATATAGAACAGATGCAGCTAATATAGTACTTAGGAATACAGAAAAAACAGAAAATAAAAAAAGCTCAGAAGAACTTAAGCAGTATGTATTAGATAAAGAATATACAAATAAAACAATAAAGGAAAAAGTTAATGCTGGTGATGTTAAATTTGTAGAAAATATTTTAACAGCTTTTCCAGATATGATTCCAGGTAATAGATCACATGAAAGTTTAAAATATGACCCAACCACTGGTGTTTATAGAAATGAAGATGGTGAACCAATTTTAGGTAGATCTGATATATTAAATTACCTTAATATAGACAATTCTACAAGTATACAGTATGAAAAAATTACAAGTACAACTCCTTACAGTTCTTTAATTAAAGGAAAAACTTATGACTATAATGGAGAGATTATGACTTACAATGCAGACCCATCTAACAATTGGACTAGAAAATAATATGGCAAATAATATAAAAACAGTAGCAGATTTTATGTATGGCCCTTCTGCAGGTGCTATTGCACAAAATAATGTAAATAATAAAAGTGCTTTACCATCATCTAATACAAATGATTTAGGAGTTATTGGAGACTTAGATATTAAAAATATACCTAAATTTATTAAACCTATAAAGCCAAGTTCTCCTGCTCCTGTAAAAAACACTCCTTCAAAAATGGAAACAGCAATAGGTTTAATAGCTGGTGTAGGAGGTTATTTAGGTAAAAGTTTTACAAATTTTTTAAATAGTGTTTCTTTAGATGATTTAGATGAAAAAGATAAAGAAAATAAATTAAAAGAAGCTTTTTTAAGCAGTATGGGTGCTGGGCTTGATGCCTCTAAAAAAAGTTCTGCACCTATTATTGAAAAAACGGCTGATCAAAAATATAAAGATTTATATGATTTTGTAAAAGATCCTATTGAATACAAACCAGTTTTTGTAAGGAATGAAGGTATAATGCCAATATTAAAGTTTGAAAAAATTGATAATTCTAAAATAAATAATGAAAATACTAATACCTTTTTAAAAAATCTAGGTGCTACTATGGAATATGATGACATGGGTGCACCTAGTCTTAATTTTGTAGATATACCTGAAGATCAAAGAGATACTACTCAACAACAGTTAGAAGTTATAAGAAATAAAAAAATAAAAGATCTAGATGGTGAATTAGATGTTAAACTGAACAAAGAGCTTAAAGAGTTTTACCTAAAAAATAAATATGATTCTTATGGAAGTACTGGAGCTGCAGGATTTATGGGAACAGGAGGTGTAGATGGAGTTGGTGGAAGTTTAGAAGAGTTAGCAATAGTAGATAAATATAAAAAACTAAAACAAGAGGGTTATAAAAAAATAAAAGGTCAATTTGAAGAAGTTGTAGATAATTTTATAAACCCACAAATGTTTAAAAAGCTTCCAGTAATAGATAGTAAATCTGCTATTGGACTATCAATGGATAACCTTAAAGATGATATTGAGACATCTGCAGCTAATAGTATGGCTGCTGTATCTAATCTAAATAAAGTTATAGAAGATTTTAGTTTAACAGGTACTAAAACTGTAGATTTAGATGGAAAAAAATACACTGTACCTAATAAGGTAGAGATGTATGATAAATTAATGAAAAATGGAATTAAATCTGCACATGTATATGACCAACATAATAAAAATGTTGCATTAGAAAATGCAGATTTTGGAGAATATTATGGTAAAGTTTATGGAGGTAATTCAAATTTACTTGGCAGGGCATTAGAAGGATTAGGTTTTAAAGATGTAGATAGAACTACTGGTATGAGTCAAATTGAAAAAGATGAGTATGCTAGTATAGGTTTAAGAGATCAAATAAGTATAATGTCTAGTTATGCTAAATCTCTTTCTAATGGTAAAGACGGAGCCTTAGATCAATTAAATGCTATAAATACAACTAATATTAAGCCAGAACAATTAAAACAGTTTATAGCTTATAAAAATAGTGTAAAAGCTAACTATGATAAAATAGAGCAATTAAAAAATACTATGTTAGCTTGGGGAGAAGAAAATCTAAAAAGTTATAATAAGGAATTAGCTACTCAAAAACTATTAACAGAACAAGGAGATTTAAATCCAGTAGAAGCTAACATGTTTACTGTTGCAAAATACATTACTGGAATACCAGATGTTATAGGAGACATGGCTCAAAAAATTAAGTACAGGGGAAAAGATTATCAGGAAGAGGTAAAAATTTCTTCTGGAAGTAAACAAACTGTTTCAATAGAAGAGTTACTTGAAGCACAAATTAATACTAGGAGGATGTCAGATTTAAAACCTCAAGTTATAGATTTTAAAACAAAGCAAATTACAGATTTAAGTGAAGCAGAAGCTACTAGGTTATTTGGAGAAGATGGTAAGTTTGTAGGTTTTAGTAATATTGTTTCCGTTAGACCTTTTTTTTATCAAGCTACTAAAACAGCTATAGATACTGCTATATTAGGAGGAATTGGAGGTGCAATAGAAGCCACAGTTTCAAGAACAGCTTTAAAATTTGGTGGTGAAAAACTATTACAATTTGGAACTCAACAAGCTATAAAAGCAGAGTTATCTCAAGCAACAAGATTAGCAGGAGATAAACTTATTTTTGGTAACTTAACAGGCAAAGAAGTAATGTGGAAGGCTTTAGATGGTACAATTAATTTATCTACTTCAGGTTTAAAAATAGCAAATAAGCTTGGGTCAATGGTTGTACCAACTGGTCTATTATTTGGTAATGAAATGTATGATGGGTATAGAGCTAAAGGTTTTACTCCAGAACAAGCTATGAATTTAACAAAAATAGGAATATTTATAGAAGGGGGTACTGAAGCTATATTTGGTAATGAAGTAAAACTATTTAATGCATTTATCGGTAAAGAAGCAACTTTAGTAGAAAAAAAATTAGCTAATGAAGTTTTTGAAAGAGCTATTGGGAGTAAGTTTATGAAACAAACTGGAAGGGCTGCTACTGCAGTTGAAATGAGTTTGTTTAAAAAATTATATATTAATGCTAAAAAGTTTGCTAATAGTAAAGTAGGTATATACACAGTAGAAGGTCTTAAAATGGGAGGAGAAGAGGGTTCAGAAGAAGTTATTGGTAACTTAGGAACAGCTTTATTTATAGAACCTTTAGCTAAAAAATATGACCCTACTTTTGAAGGGCAAGGTTTTGAAATTAAAGATCAGTTAAATACTATGTTAACAACAATGGCCACTATGTTACCTATGATGGGTAAAGCTGGGTCAATACACATTCAAAATGAAAAACTAGAAGCTCTTAGCTCAAAATATGAAGTAGGTTCTAATCCAGGTTACCATTTAAACACTCTTGCAGGAATGTTTAAAAATGGAGACATAAACCAAGAACAATATCAAAAAGCAGTTAATTATGTAAGTGACTATGAAAGTTTTCATGCTAGAGCTGATAATTTTGTAAATAACTCAGAAATATTTAAAGAATATAATATTAAAGAAAAAGAAAATGCTAAAATAAAAGTTTTTGCAAAACAATTGGAAAAATCTGATATTGAGAATCAATTATTAAATGCTGTTACTGATAAACAAAAAGCTGTATTTGCAGAAAAATTATCTAAGATAGATAATGAATTAACTAATTATATTGATAGTGGAGAATACACTTCAAAAGAACAAAGAGTAGCTGCAAACATTTTTCAATTAGATTATTTATATAATAAGGATACTTTAAAACATTATAACTCAAATAAACTTTCTAGTGTAATTCAAATACTTAGAGAACAACAAAGCAAAGAGACAGATGAAAAGCTAAAAGATGTTTATCAAAAAAAAATAGATTTACTATCTAATAAGTTAAAAAATGATGTTGTAGAACATTATACTAATAAGATGCAAAAAGAAGAACTAGAAACTTCTTTAAAAGACTTAACAGAAAATAACCCAGACCAAGTAAAAGAATTAGAAGATTTAAGACTAATCAACAAAGATAGGGAAGTTGAAAAGTGGAAAAAAGAAAATCCAAATGCAAAAGAAGAAGACTTATTAGCTCAAGTAAAAATCATATCTGCTAAATATAGAATGGAAACAGATTTACCTTTAATTGAAGCTTACCAAAAAGCTAAAAAAGATAATTCAAATCCAGAACTAGTTAAAGCTTTTGAAAAAACTTTCAATATTGCACCTAAAGTAGAAGAAGTAGAGGAGGTAGAAGTAGAAGAAGAACCAGCTAAAAAAGGTGAAACTCCTAAAGAAAAAGCTCCAACTGCAAAAGAAAAAGAAAAAGCTAAAGAAAAGGTTAGTAAACCAAATAACTTTAGAGAATCTTTAAAATATATGGAATCACATCCAGAAGAGTTTACTAAAGCTCAATTAGATATGTATTCAAGCAAAGACTTTACTAATATAAAAGAACAACAAAATGTTTTAAAAGAAGCTCAAGAACATTACGATAAGACATATGGTGAAAAAGAAAAATCTGTTGACTTAAAACAAGATTATATTAATAGAATCTCTGCTGCAAAAACTATAGAAGAGTTAGAAGATTTAAAAAAAGAAATGCTAGAAGATCCTAGAACAGAAGAATTTCAAGATGAACTATATAAAATGAATATCAGAAATAGGGTGAAAGATATAAAAAATAAAGAAAATAGTATTATTTTTGGAGGTAAAGAATATACTGTAGGTTCTTTTGTTACAATAAAAGGTGAAGGAAATAAACTTTATCAAATTAAAGGATTAAATGATGATGGTAGACTAAGATTAGAATTTTTAGGTAAAGGAGCTACAATAAATCTATCAGACCCTAAAGATATAATGACAACTTTAAGTGAAGAAAAAGGTTTAGAAGAAATTTCTAAAATGGCAAAAGAGAAAGCTAAAGAAAAAGCTGCTGAAACTAAAGAAACTACTACAGAAACTGAAGAAGATATAACACAAACAGAAGAAGAAATGAAAGAAGAGAAAAAAGAATCTGAAGATACTTTAAAAATGTCTACTGAAAATCTAGAAGAGCTTTTAGATAATGAGACTTTTATGAATGAATCCGTAGATAAAGGTAATAATAAATCTCTTGAAGATCTTATGGAAGAATTAAAAAAATCAAACAAAGATAAGTGTTAATATGGCAAAGATAACCTGTGCTTTAAGAAAAGAACAAATTGGATTACTTATACAAGTTGCTGCATCTTATATGAAAGATGTAGATAAGTATGATATGGTAGATATATTAACACCTTTACAAAAAGCTGTAGGTGATGATATTATTCAATACGCTGCTATACTACCTAAAGTTATTGGTAAAATTATTTTTAATAATAGTAAAAAATATAAAAAAGGCAATAGTGTAGATAAGCTTTTAGATATTGCAGAAAGCTTTGAAGAGTATGATGCAGTAGAAAAATACCTAATAGATAATAATATTATAAAGAAAGAAGTTTTACCTACAGAGACAAAAATAACAAATTTAAAAGCAAAAGAACAAGAAAAAGCAAGTAAACTATCTATTATAGTTCATGGTACAGTTAATGGGTATGGGTTACAATATTCTGAAGGAATGTCTACTTCTGATATAAAAAAACCCGAAGATCCAAGAGGATTTCTTCCAGAACAAGAACAAATAGAATTAAACAAAGGAAATTCTATAGTAAAGACAGATAAGACTTTAGATAATGGAAATAAAACAATCTCTATAATATCACCAGCTATAGATATTTTTGGTCGTTCTGCTGTTTCAATATATGATTTTGAAATACCTACAAATAATAATTCTACAGCACAAGGAATAAAAAGTATAATAGATAATGTTAGAAAGGAAGATTTAAAAGCAAAAGAATTAATAGATGAAACAGTAAAACAAGTTAAAAAATATATTGACTCAAATGCTCAGTTAACAATTTCTGCTACTACAGATACTAAAGCTGATATAGAAAGAAGAAGACAGGAAGAATTAAAAGCTAATAACGTAGAGAGTGTTAATGAATATATAAATCCACAAAAAGCTAAAGAAATTAGTAAAAAAATACAAGCATTAAGACAGCCAGATAATTCTATCTTACCAGAGGATATGGCTGAATTTAAAAAGCTTGTGCAAGAGGGTAAAGATAATATGCCTGCTGTATCACAATATAGTGAGAAAGATGTAAGAACAAAAAGAGAAATTGATGCTAAATATGATGCAGAACTAGCTGCTTTAGAACAACCTATTACAGATACTAAAGCTGGTATAGATTTAATATCTACCCCTGTTTCTAAAATAGTAGAAGAGTTATCTAAACTAAAAACTTTAAATGAAAAATTAGATTGGTTAAAAAATAATAATTTATTATCTCCTATTAGTATTAATGGTAAAGAGTATAACACAATTGATTACTCTGATAGAGTAATGGTGTTAATGAAAGTAGGTAAATATAATATACCTTTTTATATTAGTACTGGTCAAGCAGGTAAAAAAACTGTAAAAGCAGGTAACTGGTATGCAGTATTTGGTATTGGAGTAGAAAAAGGGTGGATTAATAAAGGAAGTGAAGAACAAATAAATAATAATTACGGATTTCAATTATTTGAAAAATTATCTAAAATACTTAATGAAGGGATAGGAGTTGTTGAAAGTAGAGAAGATAATGGTAATGGTAAACTAAAAGAAGGTATAGGTTTTTTAAGTGATTCTAAACAGGATTTAGAAGCATTTAATAATAATATGAACTTGCCTACAAAACCAGCTGGAAAAAATACAGATACTGAAGATTTTTATGATCATGTAAACAATACGCTTTCTTTATTAAATAATGAATTAAAAGAACTAGCTGCTTTAAAAGTTAAACCTGAAGAAAAGAGTTATGACAGAACTGTAAAAAAACTTAATGAGCTTTTAGATAAATTTGAAAATTTAAAATTAGCTGACACTATTGAAGGATTAGAAGAACAACTAAAAGAAGTTAAAGATGCTATTGATGATTTTGGTGCTGAAAAACAGTTTAATGCATATAATGGAAAGTTACCTACTTTAATAGAAGCTGGAGAAGCAAAATTAAAAGTAGACGCAAAGATAAAAGATAAGATAGAAAGTATTAAACAAACTAAAGAGTTAGAAAATAAAAAACAAGAAAAAAAGAAAAAGGAAGTTTCTGATTTATCTAAAGTTTTTGACCCATTATCCTCATCTTCTTCACAACAAAGAGCTGGAAGACCATCAATAAAAGGAGATAAAGTAATATCTACTCAAATTACTGTATGGACTATGCTAAGAGAGATAATAAGAAAAGGGTCTTCTCCAACAGATGCAGGTTACTATGCCACTGTAATGAATAATACTCTTGAAGATGAATATCTATTTGAAGACACTAAAGAAGCTTTAGATAAGAGTATAATAAATAAAGAAAAAGTTACTAATGGTAAAATTTTAGTTATTACAGATGAAAAAGGTAATATATATTATTTTGATAATAATGGAAAAGTAACTACAAAAGAAAAAGGAGGTGTACCTGCATATCAAAACTTTAGACCAGCTTCAGACTCTAATAGACCTTCTAAAGAAGATTTAGAATCTAAAGGTTTAACAGAAGAATATGAAAGACAACTTAATGAAGTAAAAAGAATTAGAGAATCTAAGGAACCTTTTACTTTTGAAATAAGAGCAATTACCCCTGGTTATATCAATGCTAAAATACCTGCAGAAAGCAAACTACTTTCAGACATAGGGGAGAATCTTACCATTTCTATGGAGGGTAATAATACAGTTCTTACAGATAAAGATTCTGGTATTAAATACACAGTAGATAAAAATAAATTAGGTGACACAGACTTAATAGATACTATAGTAGCTTTATTAGACTTAGAAAATAATAAAGGTTTACCTGAAAAATATTCAGATGAAATAGATAGAAGAACATTAATAGAAAAAGTTTATAATACATTTAAACCAACTAAAGAAGGAAAATCTGTAAGACTTAGGCCTGAAAATGGAAAATTTGTAGTAGAAATTGATGGAAAAAATTTAAGTTATGAAGACTCCGTTGAATATGTTAAAAATGCTCTTATTGATATATATTCACAAGCTTTAAATATAGGAGCTCCTTTTGAATTTCCAGTTTTTAGAAATGGGGAATTTGAAATGATTTCTTATACTAACTACAGAGATTTTATTTCAAAATACACAACAACAAAAATGCCTCAAATGGATAATAGTGTTTCCTACTTAAAACTAGGTGACCCTGTTATTCAAGAAAAAGAAGAAACTAAAGAAGAAACTAAAGCAAAAGATAAAGCAAAAGATGAATCTGCTAATCCTTATATATTAAACATAAAAGATGAAGGTGGAGGTCTTAAAAATTTACCATTAGAAAGAAGTATAGTTTTATTAAATGAAACTACTGAAGAAGAAGAAAAAAAAGCTAAAGAATGGTTTGATACATATTTAAAGTCTTCTGGTATTAAATTTAATGATTTTAGAGATATTGTAAATTCAGCTGCCCTTGCAACTTGGACTAAAGGAGCTGTAAACTTATGGAATCAAGGTAAATATTCAGATTTATATCATGAAGCTTATCATGATTTTTCACAAGAATTTTTAACTAAAGATCAAAAAATAGCTTTATACACAGAAGCTGAAAATACTGCAGAAGGTAAAAAAGCTATAGAAGAAGAACTTAAAGCTAAAATAAAATATACAGGCAATAAAAATGCAAAATTAAGTACTTTAGAAAAGTATCATGTATTAGAAGAGTTAATTGCTGAAGATTTTTATAAGTACATGTTGTCTGAACAAAAGTTAATTCTTAATCAAAGGCCAAAAAGAAATACTATCTTTAGAAAGATGTATAACTTCCTAAAAGAATTATTTACTGGAAAAACAGACCTTCAAACTATTTATGAAAGATTAGCTACTAATAATGTATCTAAGTATGAAAGAGATGCATCAAAAGCTTTTTTTGGAAAATTAAATAAAAAAAATGTAGAAGGATTAAATCTTGAAGATAGTCTTTCTGTATATAAAGCTATAGATGGTACAATAGCTTCTTTATTTAGAGAGAATAACCTATCTATATCTAGTTTATTTAAAAATAAAGCTTATTTAGAATTAGGTCTTAATGAGGTACAAAGTACTTTTTTAAAGAACTTAAATGGTACAAAAGACATAAAAGGGTATTCTCAAAGGTTATTTGAAGCTGAAAAGGAATATGAAAAAGCTAGTGAAGAGGAAAAAGAAAACTTAAAACCTAATATAGCTCAATTAAAAAAGATTGTAGAAAACTTTAGTTTTGTATTAAATAATTGGAGTTCTATAAAAAGCAGTTATTTAAAAAACTCACGTTTCCTTAAAGTAAGTAGTGAGTACTTACCAGAGGATCTTGATTCTGATGATTCTTCTTTAACAAAAGAAGCTAAATATGATGAACAAGAAAATATCAATGCTATAGCTAAAGCTTCTAAACAATTGATTTATTTAATTGCTTCTTTACCGGCATATACAAATGTAAATGGTAAAAAACAACTTAAAATGAATTCTTTTTTACCTGGAGTTGTAGATACTGTAGATTTTGAATTAACTTTTAACCAAATAAGTTCTGCTCTTTCTGGCTTGTATAACTATGAAGATCAATACAATAAGTTGGTTTCTATGCAAAAAGAAAACCCAGAGTTAAAAGATCTTGTAAAAAGTCTTCCAAACCCTAATGTAGATTTAACTCCAAGTTTAGCTCAATTAAGAAATCAATTTATAAATATATTTGGTACACCAATCGTACCTGTAAAAATTGTAACTGCTGAAAATGAAAATGATGTAGTTAAGGTTAATACTTATAATGCAACTTCAAATGTACTTAGTAAATTAAAAGCTGATTGGGACTTAAATTTACAACTTGATGGTACGCATACTATTAAAAACCCAAGTACAACTCAAAATGAATTAGATTTAACTAAAGTAATTAAAGATTTTGGTGTTATAGGCACTTCAATTTTTAAAGAAAACATGCCTGAAAGTAAAAAACAGGAAGTTGCTATTAAATTTTTAAATGCTATAGGTTTTAAACTTTCCCCCCAAGCTATAAATTCTCCTGAATTTAAAGATTATTTAGATTCAAAAGGTACTTATGAAGGTATACAATCTATCTATAATAGCTTATTACAAATAGAAAATATAAGAAAAGAAGAATCTTTTAATAAAAACTATAAGTACTCTAAAGCAGAAAAAGATTGGGCTATGCAGCCAATACGTTCAGTTTTAGATGTAATCAGTAAAGATAAAAGAGGTACAGAAGAAAATAGTGTAAGTAAAAGTTATGTCCCTACACTAGTAAAAGGATTATTAGACTCTTCTTTAGCTAAACTTTCTGAAATAGAATTAAAATACTCAGATAAGTTTTATAGTGATAGTGTAACTAATGCTGGTGGAGAATTAGTTTGGACTAAAAGGTCATGGAATCAGTTATCAGTTATGTATAATACCATAAATGATGTAGAAAGATATCCAACTTACCAAGAACTAATAAACTCCCCATTAGGTTTTATATTTGATGTAAGTAAGAATCCTGATGCAAATAACATTTATTTAAGATCAGTATTTGATCTTGAAACTGGTATTCGTAGAAAAGACTCAAAAGGTAAATATGTTACTTTAGATTTATACAATCATAATGGAATAAATGTTATTAGTGATGGAAATAGAACTGGAGATAAAACAATTAAGTTAACTAGGTTTGACAAATTTGTTCAAGATTTTATTTCATTATTAACTGGAGGAAATAAAGAACATGCTCGTTATGGAGATAAAACAACTTCAAATGGTACAGAAACTACATTTCCTAGGTCTGAAGGAACTGCTAGAAATTCTTATTTACCAGTAGATGTAGTTTCTTTTAAAAGCACTGTATTACCAGAGGAAGCTTGGAAAGCTTTTGAAGCATCTTTAAACTCTGCTATAACAAGAACTAATCAATTTCATGTAGAAGGTGTAGGTAAAGATTTTGACAATTACTCTAAAAACTTATCTTCTAAAAAAGATGGTGGAAAAGAAGAGTATTTTGGATTTTTTGAAGGTATTCTTAGCAAAGAAACTAAAGATAAATTCTTAGAAAAAGGTTTACTCACAGAATTAAACTTTGATGCTAAAAAAGTTACAGAATCTTTAAAAGAAAGTATTAAAAAAGATCTAACTGAATTTTTAAATAAAGAAGTAACTAAAACAAAAGAAGAAATAAAAAGTAACAACCTTTTAAATGCTAAAGACTATACAGATACCTTTTTATTAAAAACAGTTGAAAATAACAATGAGACTTTAATTAGAGCTTTTGCAGTAAATGCTTATATACTAAACATGGAACATATTAGATTAGTTTTTACTGATCCAAGGTTCTATGATAATAAGAATGAAAGTTATACTGAAATCTTTAAAAGGATGTCTAAAGCATCTTCTACTGGGACTATTGGTACAAATGATGAACAAATTAATAAGTTTTTACAAGGCACTAGATTAGAAACAATAAAATACAATGAAACTCATGAAGATCAAGTCCCAGAAAAAGCTGAAGATGGTGTAGAAAATACTGTTATTTTTAATGACGCTGTTATGACAGCTGCAGATTTTATAGACCAAGTAGATGAAAGGTTTAAAAATGCTCCTTTAGTTGAAAGAGTCGGTATTAAAAAAGCTTATACTAATGCAAAAACTTCAGATGCTTTTGGTTTTTGTACATTTGACTTTTATAGACAATGGAATATAAGAACTGGTAATGATAATTGGAACAAAGAAAAACAAGCTATATATGAAAAAATAGTTAATAAAGAGTCTTTATCTGAAGATGAAACATTAAAAGCTTTTGCTTTTTTTCCACCTTTAAAAATAAGAGTTGTTGGTTTTACTAAAAATGCACAAGGAATACCTATTCCTGTAGACTATAAATTTGCAGTATCTCCATTAGTAGGGTCTGTAGTACAAGGAAAAGCTTTTGAGAAAGTAAAAGATAACATGATTAGACAAAATGTGTCTATAGGATTATTTAAAACTGCTTCAAAACACTCTTCTATAGTTAATAATGAAGGAACTCACAATAACTTTTATAATGAAGGTGGTTCTGTTAATGAAGAGGATTATGTAATAAATCCAATACACACTGAATTTATCTTTGAAGTTATGCCTTCTCCAGAAGACTATAAAGGGTCTGTAAGTTTTTCAACTCAATTAAGAAAATTACTTTTTGTAAACTCATTTAAAAATGGAGTTCCTATAGATTATAAAGGTACTAAAGATCAATGGGATGCATTATCTGAAAGTAAAAAAAGAAGCTCTTCTTCTACTTACCTTAATAAAGAACTTTTTGCTGAAGCTATAGATTCTTTAGTTGAATTAGAAAAAAATAAGCTATTAGATAAAATTGGAGCAGAACTTAAAGATGGTAAGTATACTTATGATGAAGAAAAATTCTCTGACTTATTACAAGAAGAGTTTGATAAAAGAAATTTACCTCAAAATGCACTTGATTCTTTAAAAGTTGTAAATGGTAAATTTAAATACTCTTTAGATTCATCTATACAAAGAAATACTATTGAAAGTATTATAATATCTATTGTAGATAATAAACTTAGAAAACAAAAAGGTTTTGGGGAGTCTTTAATCCAAAATTCTTCTGTAGGTTATGAGTCTGCAACATTTGACAGAGTAAAATCTTGGAACTCTATAAATGGTAATGATTTACCTTTTTATGGCTATGAAGGAAGAACTTTACCTAATGGAACAAAAGTTACTTCTGCCCAAAAAATGAAAATGGCTATACAAGGTGACTTTAAAAAGCTTTTAAACTTAAAAGATGTAAAAGACCTAGCTAATAACCCAGATGTAATTAAAGAAGCAAAAGAAAAAGGTGGTACTTATACACCTGAATTAGTTGCTTTAAACAGATTAATTAGAGATGAAAAATGGTTAGATAAGAATAACCATAGAGAATTAATCTCTACAACAGGAGTTAGAATTCCTGTACAAGGCCATAACTCTATGGAGTTTATGGAAGTATTTGAATTCTTACCTGAAGAAGCTGGTCCTATTGTTATAGTTTCTCCTTTCCTAGTTGCTAAATCTGGAGGTGACTTTGACTGGGATAAGATTACAACTTTATTTCCATCTATTCATTATAACTCTTATACAAATAAAGTATCTTTGTACAATGTAAAAGATAGTTTAGGGCAAGGTACTATTGACTTTAGTAAAATTTCTAGAAAGAATAAACAAAAAACAGAAAAGTTAAATACTTTTAAAACAGAACTAAAAAGTGCTTTAGAAGAATATAAAAAAGACAAAGATTTTGCTAAACTAGCTAAACAAGATTTAAAAAGAAGTTCTAGGTTAATTAACATTGAAATTGCACTATTAAAACAACAGTATGATATTTTACATGATTTAGAAATTCAATATAAAGAAGGTGAAGTAGAAAACATAGATTCAGTTATAGAAGCTGTAACTGGAGAAAAAATAAACTTTTTTGAGACTAGTTTTCCAGCTATTATAGCAAAAATAGAGGATAAGATTAAGGAATATGAAAAAATAAATAAGGTTCTTTTGCCAATAATGGAAAGATCTTTAACCTCTACCTATGAAGAATTAGCATATACAAGAAGTCAATTAAGCATATTAAATGATCAGCTAGAAGAAGTTAGAAAAACAAATGGTGATATACAAGACTTTATATTTAAAAATAACCCTAAAAAAGCTTATAATAATCAAATAAACAGTATTATAAGAAAGACTTTAGAAGCTTCTTCAAACTTTAATCAATTAGTTACTCCAAACTCAACTGATATGTTTGAAGGTATAGCTGATATTATACAAGAATACCAAGAACAAGATACTAAAAAATCATATTCAGACATACCTTCTAATTCAACATCTTTAGATCAATTTGAGTCTAATAC
>Ga0181338_1000078_pt1 | contig 25061 bp, 27 predicted proteins | sample Sp13VDMM110SD_FD_122168 | JGI IMG/M metagenome (GOLD analysis project Ga0181338, IMG submission 122168) | Freshwater viral communities from Lake Michigan, USA - Sp13.VD.MM110.S.D | ecosystem: Environmental > Aquatic > Freshwater > Lake | place: USA: Michigan | collected 2013-04-23
AAGGCCATGGCAGACGGTCCCGGGACAAAAAAGAGAAGCAGCGTGAGACCTTCCTTCGAGGCGATCTGCATGGGCATCGCCGTGAACATCGCGCAGAGGAGTACCTGCGTCCGTACCAATTCCAAGAATGAGCTGATGCAAGTCGGCTGCGTGATTGCGACCCCTGACTACCGGAAGATCCTGTCGTGGGGTTACAACGGAAATGCGTCAGGTCTTCCGAACCAGTGCGACAGTGAGACCCCGGGGGCGTGTGGCTGTCTTCACGCAGAAGAGAATGCGGCCATCAACTGTGATGCGCCAAGAGGGACGCTGAAGGTTGTGTTTTGCACGCATCTGCCCTGCCCGATGTGCGCGAAGCGCCTGATCAATCTAGGCAACATCCTGAAGGTCCACTACCTCCAGGACTACCGCATCAAAGACTCTCTCGCCTTCTTCGACACCGTCGGAATTCAACACGAGCAGATGCTCAAGGAGTAGCCATGGAAGTTCAAGCGATCTCGATGGATCCCCGTATCGCCGCCATCCACTTCAAGGACTACCGGAAGAAGGTCCGGGAAGCTCGAACCGCTCGTGTCACTGCCCTGAAGGGGGAGATCACCGACGGCAACAAGAAGCGCGTCAACGCCTACAAGAACCTCTCGCTGCTCGAGAAGGAGGACATCGTCACGATGGAGTCCTACCGGGCGATGGCGAAGGGCCACCGCATCATCAACGTCGCCAATGCCATCCGTGGCGCGGGCCTCTGCACCGAGAAGCAGCTTCCCGTGCTCGCCATCGCTCGAGCGAACTGGGAGAACTGCCATCTCCGCTTCGACACGAACAGCGGCTTCAACAGCGTCGTGTTCTCCCAGGATCCCTGGCTCAACACGAACTGGCGCTCGAATGCGGCCAAGCGGTTCATCGACCCCAAGAGGGTCATCCCGTTCCTGAGCAGCATCTTCGGCGCCGAGCTCACGAACGCCGAGTGGCGCAAGGGCAGGAGCCTGCCGGTCGCCAACACTCAGCGAGCGGTCGTTCCCACCATCCCTGTCCACCTCCGCCCCGCCGGCGACCTCTCGGAGTACTTCATCCTCTTCGAGGCGGAGTGGGACAAGCACGCGCCCCCGGACCCGCTGCTTCTGAAGCACGTGGCGGGACACATGTACTCGGTGCTGGCCCAGTGGGACCTCACTGACGTCGAAAAGGCAGTTCTCGAAGGACGCTTCGCGTAGGGTCACAACATGAACCACATCCATCCGCTCCTCTTCATTCTCTTCTTCCTCATCATCGGCGGCGTCGCTTCGTACTTCGTCACCGACGCACGCTGGAAGAACCTCATCTACGTCATCTCCGCCGTAGTCACCGGTGTCACCCTCCTCCTCTGGCTGCTCAAGGTCTTCGGACTCTGGGCGGCTCCGGGCTTCTGATGGGCTTCGAGTGCAAGATCATCCTGGACTCCATCGGTCCAGCGAATGTCCGACTGACGACCTTCGAGGTCACGTTTCCACGCATCGTGTTGGCGGAGCTCAACACTCACCGTGACTTCTCCAGGAACAGCGCGAGCTCTCGTGCCATTCCGGTTCCGATCATGCTCAAGCGGGTGATGGAAGATCCCTTCATCCCGATCTACTGGGGCAAGAACCAGAAGGGCATGCAGGCAGAGGAGGAGCTCAGTGAGGAACTCCAATTCCATGCCCAGAAGATGTGGCTCCTTGCTCGCGACGAAGCGGTCGAGCGTGTGAAGCAGCTTCTTGACGTCGGCATCCACAAGCAGATCACCAACCGCCTGCTCGAACCCTTCCTCTGGCACACGGCCATCATCACGGCGACCGAGTGGGAGAACTTCTTCCGACTGCGCGATCACAGGATGGCGCAGCCGGAGATCCGCAAGCCCGCTCAGATGATGAAGGAGTGCTATGAGAAGAGCATCCCACAGCATGTCGGCCTCAATGGTTGGCACCTTCCTCTCGTCACGAACGTCGATGAGGCCACCCTCATCGCCGACGGCTTCACCAAGGATGGGATCGCCCACAAGAGCCAGCTGGCGCAGATCTCTGCCGCCCGCTGCGCTCGAGTGAGCTACCTCACTCACGACGGCAAGAGGGACCCGCAGAAGGACCTCGAGCTCTGCGCCGATCTGATGAACAACGGGCACATGTCCCCACTCGAGCACGCCGCTCGTGCAGAGCCCAACGCCGACAGGGTCGGCAACTTCCGGGGCTGGCGTCAGCTCCGGAAACTGATCAAGGGAGAGGCTGTCTTCGGGAGCGCCGTATGAGCCGGCTCATCGGCTTTTGCGGGCTGGCGGGGTCCGGCAAGGACACCTCTGGTGACTTCCTCGTCAAGAACAGCAACTACGTGAAGCTGGCCTGCGCCGACCCCCTCAAGAGGATCTGCCGGCAGGTCTACGACTTCACGGACGAGCAGCTCTGGGGTCCCAGCACAGAGCGCAACAGACCGGACAAGCGCTACTGGCGACTGTCGAAGTCGAAGGAGGATGTCGAGAAGCTCTTCGAGGCCTGGCACAACGGAGCTGACGCCGGGCACGGCGCAGATGACGATGGCACGGTCTGGAACTTCATCGGCATTACGGAGGCTGAGTACAAGTGCTGGGTCGAGAGCTGCGGGTACCTCACCCCACGCTACGCACTCCAGCAGCTCGGTACGGAGTGGGGCCGCGACTGCTACCCGAACACGTGGATCGACCTGGCCATCCGGACGGCCATGGCGCTGCGCACCTCGGGCGTTCTTCGTAGCCTCCACTACAAGTACACGGCGAAGGAGGGGCTCGTCAGTGGGCATGTCCCCTTCGGTCCCCGCATCGGCGGGGTCGCCATCACCGACGTGCGCTTCCTCAACGAAGTGCTCGCCATCAACAACGCTGGAGGGGAAGTCTACCTCCTCACACGAGGCCTCGGTCTCGAGGGAGCAGCGGGTCAGCACAAGAGCGAGACCGAGATGAGGAGCATCCCCAAGGATCTCTTCAAGGGCATCATCGACAACAGCGAATGGGAACTCGACCAGCTCGAGAACTTCCTCAACCACCTCACCATCAAAGGATAGACACCATGCTCATCAACGACTTCGGCGACAGCAAGATCACGGTCAAGCGCGACGACCTCCTCAAGGCACTCAGGGAGAACCAGACGAAACACACAGCGGAGTACGCTGAAGCGTATGACGGTTACAAGGTCGCCTTCGTGAAGGAGGCCGAGAAGCTTCTCAGCCGTGCGAAGGAGGGCCGGTTCGACCAGCAGACCATCGCTCTCGCCGCACCGCAGGACCACACGAAGGACTACCACCGCGTCATCCGCATGATGGAGATGTGCACGGCGGAGGAGATCATCGTCTCCGAGTCGCAGTTCTCCCAGTACGTCCTCGACGAGTGGAACTGGCAGGCGAACTTCAAGGCGACGGCCATGGCCTACTCGGGTCGTCGATGATCAACGTCCTGAAGCTGTGCGAGGACTCGCACCGCATCTCGAAGGACAAGGGCTGGCTCGAGACAGAGCGTTCGTTCGCCGGCGTCGTGGCCCTCATCCACTCCGAGCTCTCGGAGGCAATCGAGGACTATCGGAACAACAGGCCCATCAGCCAGATCTGGTACGACGTGAAGTGCAACACGGGACCAGTGATCAAACTGAGTGCCGAGGAGCTCAAACGGGCGAAAGCGGGGGACACAGCTATCGTCTCCGCCAAGCCCTGTGGCGTCCCTTCCGAGCTCGCTGACGTCATCATTCGTATCGCGCAGCACTGCGGTACGGAGGGTCGTGGCAGTGCGCTGGATAGCCACGTGCGGGTTCTCCATGGAAGCGTGGTCGCAGATCCCCGAATGACCTTCGAGGAGATGATCGCCTACGCACATCTCGATGTGTCGTTGGCCTTCAGGAGCTTCACCAAGCAGGAGAGCTTCTCGGAGGTCTACGACCACCTCGCAGCCACTTGGGTGCTCCTCGAGGGCTTCTGCAAGAACAACGATATCAACCTCGAGGCGGCAGTTATCGAGAAACAGGCCTTCAACGAAACGAGGCCACATCGACACGGAGGCAAGAAGATCTGATGAAGGCGACGCACTACTGGCGGCCCACGAGTGTGGTTCCCGACCGAAAGAAGGAAGTACTGGTCGACTGTGACGGGCCTCTTGCCCTGTTCGACCAGGCGATGCTCGACATCGTCTTCGACATCACGGGCCGCCGGTACGTGCTCGAGGACATCAAGGGCTGGGAGATCTTCGAGAGCATCGAGCTCACGGAGCCACAGGTCCGACAGGCTGCGTACAACAAGGTGAAGGCGGAGGGCGGATGTCTCGGCCTCCCCATTCACCCCTTGGCGCAGGACGGCATCAAGAAGCTCCAGAAGGTGGCTGACGTCATCATCTGCACGTCACCGTTCTATGGTGGCAAGACGTGGGTGTACGAGCGCGAGATGTGGTTGAAGCAGCACTTCAAGATCGACGGCAAGGAGATCATCCATGCTCGGCGCAAGTACCACATCGCCGGCGACATGCTGGTCGACGACAAGCCCGAGCATCTCGAGAAGTGGTCCCTGCGTTTCCCCGGTGGCCAGCCGGTCCTCTGGGCAACGATGGGCAATCGCGGCGTGACAGACTATCCCAGGGTCTCCTCCTGGGAAGAGGTTCTGGCTCTGCTGGGCAAGTAGTACACTCCTCCCATGGCAACGTCCGAAGGGTTCTCGGCAGAGGAGAAGTCGCTCATCCAGCACCTCAAGGCGCGTCCAAGGTGCATCGAGGAGAGCGACCCCCACTTCGAGCAGGCCCTTCGGGCGTATGCTGGAGGCATTGGCGAGACCGGCCATAATGGGCAGGTCATCATCTCGTTCGAGATCACTCAGCTCAAGGTGACGTGATGGGCAAGAGCGAGGACCAGAAGGGCGATGAGCTCAACTTCGAGCTCCGCAAGAACATCAACGACGCCTACGCCTTCGTCGAGGGCTCCAAGAGTACCCAGACGTTCGCTACGGTGACCTTCGAGGACTTGATGGACCAGCAGATCGAGCGGCTGGTGGGGAAGGACACAGCGGCACGGCCCAACCCCTACCACCGCATCGAGAAGATCGAGCAGGCCATGAAGTCCACGGTCGCCAAGATCAAGAGCCTCCCAGCGGATGCTTTCGTCCTACGCGACAAGAACGACAGCGTGAACACTCCACCCGAGGGCGATGACACCAATGGAGACGGGGGCTGACCTCATAGACAAGTGGCACAAGGAAGCGCAGAAGCGCGTCAAGTTCCGTCTGCCCCTGACGCTCGGGATGAGCTTCGAGCGCTACAAGGACTTCAAGACACACGCGCCTGAGTACATCATCGGGGCGGACGAAGTAGGCTGCGGGCCCCTTGCCGGGCCCGTTACCGTTTGTGCCTTCCTCTCTCGAGCTGACTGGCACCTCGCCGGCGTGCGGGACTCCAAGAAGCTGACACGGCCGGAGCACGCGGCTCTGGTGCCCGACATCGAGCGGGGAGGCGCATTCCACATCGCCTCCTTGCCCAACACGCTGGTCGACCAGATCGGCATGACCCAGACGCTCCAGCTGCTCTACGAGGAGTGCCTCATGCAGCTGCAGGTCCGGTTCCCCGTGAAGTTCGACAAGGCGCTCATCGTGATCGACGGCAAGCAGTGGGCTCGCTACGTCGACCACATCTCCCTGCCCAAGGCAGATGACATCGTCACGCAAGTTTCTGCAGCCAGCATCCTCGCGAAGTACCAGCGAGACACCTGGATGATTGAAGTCGCAGACCGTCTCTACCCCCAGTACAGCTTCGACAAGCACAAGGGGTACGGGACACCTCGTCACCGAAACATGATCGCGAAGCACGGGGTCTGCCCGTTGCACCGCCTAACATTCCTCAAGAACGCCGACGCTTGGAGAGATTGAACATGCTGCTGCCTGTCTACATCCATGTGGTCCCAACGTGGGACCGCCCCTTCCTCTCCACCAAGCCTCCGAGTGACCAAGTGCTCGAAGAATCCAAGGCAATCGGTGGGAGACTCTTCGTCGTCGAGCTCGAGCTCCCCGGCTTCGCAATGGTCGATGGGACGGTGCGAGCAGTCGCAACCCTCGTAGATCAGACGGGAATCCGCTTGCCCGATCCGACGAAGCCTGTATAGTCCCTGAAGTGAGCTCCTCTCGGGGATCTCCTTTGGGCTGATGGATGCCAGGGGCCGCACCCCCTGGCATTCGTTTTTTTAGCCCCTACTTCGTCAGCTACCGGAATGGCTGTAGGCTCCGGATGTGGCGATTGATTTCCAGGTGGTCTTCCCTCAGCAGATCATCCCGTTGAATTCCGCGCGCATAGCGGACAACCTGGCGGTGCGTACGCTGGACGTACAGGGCGAGGACTTCCGCTCTGTTGATGAGGTCCTCATCAACGGCTCTCTTTCACCGAGCGTTGTCATCGTCAGCAAGACCCGCCTCCTGGCGCAGGTCCCACTCGCCGCTCTTCTGCAGAACATCACGTCGGTGCAGATCGTCTCGAGGAACCTTGTTCTGACGGACAAGAGCCTCATCAAGTTTCAGGTGGGGCATACGCCCAGCAAGGTGAAGGGGGTTCTGCGCCTGGTGCAGATCTTCCTGAAGACCCTGTTCACAACGCAGGGGACAGACATCTTCAACCAGCGCACCGGGGCCAATGGTCTCCGTGGTCTGGGCCGGACTTTCGGTAGGGATGAGGGTGGCAACATCATCTCCGACTTCGTGCTCTCTGTAGCGGCAGCGTCGAAGCAGATCGTAGCTATCCAGAGCAGGGATTCCTCTATCCCCAGAGATGAGCGGCTTCTCTCAGCTCGAGTCACGCGCTCCTCATTCAATAAGAATGAGTCAGCACTCGTGGTATCTGTCGAGCTCACCTCCCAGGCCGGTCGTGCCGCCCTGGCCAACGTGATGCTGTAAGGAGTGACTGATGGCTGTTTCGGACCTCGAGGCTTTCATTCGCGAGCGCCTGGGCATCTTCGATTCGTCCATCGACGCGTCGGAGGGCTCTCCCGTGGACACGGAGGTCATCCAGCCCATCCTGCGCCGCCTCGGCACAGACCCGTTCACCGTGGACTTCATCCAGTTCGCTCAGGACCGTCTCACGCAGGAGTTTCCCGAGCTCGCCACGAAGGAGGGGGACGCCATCATGGACCTCCTCATCAAGCCTGCGACGCTCCTCCTCGACCCGGTCATTCGGGAGGCCGTCCGCCTCAAGAACGCCCAGTCCTTCAAGGATCCCACGATCCTGACGCTGGACGAGGCTGACGCCCTCGCAGCCAACCTCTTCGCCGACCGGGCGACGGGAGATCTCAGCAGGGGACAGGCCCGCATCTACTTCGCCTCCCCTCAGGCCATCAGTCTGTCGCCGGCGAACTTCGCCACCTCGAAGGGCGGTCTGCACTTCTTCCCGTCGTCCGTGCAGGCCATCCGCACCGACGAGATGCTCTACAACACCGAGGGCTCGCTCTACTACTTCGACGTCAACATCGTCGCGGAGGCCGCTGGCGAGCAGTACAACATCGGCCCGGACGAGCTCGTCTCTATCGCCAACCTGGCAGCAGCCGTTCGAGTCACGAACAAGCGCAGGTTCCGCTTCGGTACGCCAGCGGAGACCGCTGTGGAGTTCATCGGTCGGGCGAAGCAGGAGCTCAGCGAAAAGTCTCTTGTCACCGAGCGTGGTGTCCGTTCCAAGATCACCGCAGCATTCAGCGAAGTCACGCAGGTGGCTGTTGTCGGCTTCGGCGACCCAGAGATGCAGCGTGACATCCTCGAGGGCGGAGGTCTGGGCCCGATCCTAGCGTCCGGCTTTGGCCTCCTGCCTATCCCCGACGGTGAGAGCTCGATCTCTACCCGCCGTATCCAGATCGACGTCTCCGAGGACGTGGACTTCACTGCAGTCATCGGTCCTCGAGGCACCGCCGGCGACTACGTCCTGACGATCTATGGTGGGTTCTCCTCTGTCCCTCAGATTCGCGACGTGTCCGTCACCGACGTTGTCGACAGCCGAACTCTCGACCTCGAGGACCAGGTCCTCGCCTACAGCTCGTTGACGCTCTTCCCGTGGACGCTCCGCAAGAAGGAGCTCACGCTGTCAGGCATCCCCGGCGGTATTCTCTTCCCTGATGTTGAGGCAGGAACAACGGCAGCGGTTCCGGATGGCAGTGTCCACATCGGCGGCGCAACGGACATGTTCATCCGTGCCATCGAGTTCGACACCAGCGTCGTTGTCTTGGACGCCGTTGTGGATGACGCACCTCTCCTCGATGGAATCTCCCTCGACGCCTCTGCGGGCTCTGGAGAAGTCAGTCTTGGCGACCTCGAGCTCGATGACACGTACGCCGTCGGGGACAGCACCTACCGAGCCCTCGAGCTCGCAGCCCTCAAAGGCTACTCGCTGCAGATCTTGGATGGTCCCGCAGCAGGCAGCTACCGGGTCATCACCGTCACACACGCCACGGGCAATGCTCCTGTTCTCCTCGTCGATCCGCAGCCGGACGACCCGCCGGGCAGCTTCCGTTGGCGGCTCCTCGATACCCTCGACATCGACTTGGCCGAGCCGAAGGAGACCAAGATCTCCGGCACGGACCTCATCACCGCACAGAGCACGGACTACGTGCAGACTGCAGGCGGCGTCGACTTCCAGGAGTACGGCGTTGGTCCCGACGACATCCTCCGCATCGAGAACGGCCCGGATGCGGGGGACTACGTCGTCACCCAGGTGCTCACGCCTCTCTATCAGCGTGTCCAGCTCGATCGAGCTCTCACTTCCTCGAGGGCAAACATCCGCTACACGATCTTCCGAAGCAACGCAGAGGGCGGAGTAGACCTTCCGCTCATCCGTGTCACTTCGATAGATCTCCTCGACACCAGCGGCCAAGCAACAGGGACGAAGGTTCCCTACGCCAAGCCCGTCGACATGCGGAGCAAGAACTTCGCAAACGTGGCCCACGGCGTGAAGGAGGACTTGACCGACGGCGTGCTCGGTCTCGTAGGCGACAAGTTCCCCGGAGGTTTCCCCGTCAACGGGTACACCCTCTACATCAACTACAAGACCTCTGCTTCCGCCGCCACATCGACCACGGTTGTTTCCTTCCCCATCTTCGGCTCTCTTGCGGCTGTTGATGTCGCCGATGCTATCAATCTCGCACACGGCACCCGCATTGCGGCCGTGGTCGATGATGATCGAATCGGTATCCTGCCCTTCGCCTACAGCGTTTGGGTAGATGCGAACGCTACGACGGCGCTCGTCTTTGGGGCTGCGGAGAAGTACAGCATCGCCGACATTCGATCGGCCACTGTCGACAGTCTTCCACTGAAGTGGGACAGCATCTCCCCCATCATTGACCCCAACTACGACGTCGTCGATGTCCGTGACGGCTACCAGGTCGGTTACTACGCTGACCTGACTATTCCGTACGCAGACAACTCGGCCCTCGTGTCTGAGGGCGCGGGCTTCTTGCCGGAGATCGATCGGCACATCATCCTCGGCTCCCGCTCCTTGGGAGTCGCACGTCTCTTCTTCCTCGAGCCGACGTCGATTGAGTTCGACGATAACACTCGGTTCTCTGCGGAGCTCGAAGACGGGCAGGTGCTCTCCTACGTCACTGACAAGACGCTGGAGCACCAGGTTCTTCCCGCCCTCCCGAACGACTCGGTGCCCAAGGATGGTGTCGTCGACACTGGTGCAAACACTCTGACGAGTGCCTCGGCGGACCTCTACCGTGAGGGGGTTCTTGTGGGCGACATGCTGGAGGTCACGTACCAGCCGCTCGTGGGCTCCACCGTTCTGGCAGATCCGGTTCCCCTGCTCACGCACACCACCATCATCCTGTCGGTGGGTGGTGGTGTCGACAAGTCCATCATCTTCGTCAACGACGATCCCCTCGCCGGGACGCCGAATGTGACCCGCAAGGGTGTTGCTGACCAGATCAACCGTCAGGTGGGACAGAAGATCTGTGCCATCACCTCGGGCAATCGTATCGAGTTCGATGCGGATATCTCTGTCATCGTGCGAAGGACTGGAACGTCGAACACCATTCTCGGGTTCTCGACGGTCGCTGACTCGGACAACCTGTCCGTCGTTGCGGGTCGGTACACCGTTGGCTCTTTCACCTCGACAGAACTGACGATCACCGGCTCCTTCCTCGGGGCAGGCCCCTTCACCAGGCAGCACTTCAAGGTGTTCCGGCCCCGCCTGCAGCGTACGGTCTCGACCGTGATGTCCACACAGCTCGAGACAGCTGGCCTCTACTACTGCGACGTCGAGCTCGTTTCCGAGGGCACTGGAGATCAGTACAACATCGAAGCCGGCCTCCGAATGACGGCTACCGGCTTCGTGTCCGACGGCTACTGGCTCACGACCGAGGACTCGAACCTGACCTTCTCACCTATCGAGAGGCCGGTTCTGCATGTCTCCCGGTCCATCCTGGATGTTGGTGTCTCGGACAGCCCGGTCAACGCCACGCAGATCTCCGGGCAGAACCTACAGGTCAACTACGAGCGCTCAGGCCTGACGGCGAGCGTGCAGAACTTCGCCTCTTCTGAGGAAGAGCGCGTTCTCTGCGAGAGCCCTCTCGTTCGACACCTCATCCCCTACTTCATCCGTTTCGACGCGCAGTACGTTGGCGGCTCGAAGGAGGACGTGGTTCTACCGGAGATCGAGAAGCTCATCACCGAGCTCGCACCCCAGGAGTACCTCGAGGTCGGAAACCTGGAGCGCATCATCCAGAACAGGGGCGCTACGTCGGTGAGGAACCCCATCGACCTGATCGCCGTCATCCACCCCTTTGACCGAGAGGTGTTCATCGAGCGAAGCCAAGACAGGATCAACACGGGCAAGCTCGCAGCCTTCGTGCCTGACGTCCTCAACGTCGTGAGGAAGCTCTCATGAGCTACTTCTTGCCGACGATCGGAACGTTCAGGAGCTTGTCTGGGTCCCCGAGCTCGAGGACTACCCCTGAGTGTGGATCGAACAGGCAGTCGCAGTCCAGGCAGCGAAGCATCGCTCTAGCAGCCAAGGTTTCGGGATCACTGAAGCAGTGCTTCGCATGAGTCTCTTGTCGGACTTTGCCTCCACAGCGCTTGCAGGTGAACTGCCTGTAGAAGGCGTCCAATCGCTCCTTCTCCCCCTTGAGCTCATTCTGGTAACCTTCGACTGCCTTCCACGCGAGCTCAGGGTCTAGTTCTACGAAGGGCACGTAACGACCGTACAACTCTGAGGTAAGGGTAACAAGATGTCCGGCGCCGTCATTCGCATCGATCAGATCAGGCCAGGCCCGGTCACGTCCTCAGGCACAGATGGCATCTCCAGGAATGACCTGTGGATGGGATCGGTGGTTCAGGGTGTCTCAACGCTCGGCGGAAACCTGACGTTCGCCTGGACCCTGCTCGACAAGCCCGTCGGGTCCGCTTCTGTTCTCACGAACGACGCCACGGCGACCTGCTCCTTTACTCCGGACCTCGCTGGTACTTACCGCCTCAAGCTCGTCACCGACGGCGGCGGCACCGGCAATGAACAGACCCTACTCTGCGGCGTCACGAAGGACGCGGCTGGCGTCATCACGATGCGCGGCTGGCGTATCCCTGCCTACAAGGAGAAGGGATCTGAGGCCAACTTCACGGGCAATCTCCGTGGATGGATGTCCGCTCTCGAGACTATCTTCCTCGATATCGTTTTGAATCTTGTGAAGGCAAGTGAGCTTGAGGGTGTCTCAGGCGTAGCCCGCGTCACAGCCGCTGAGGTTCAGAATGAGGGGACGGCTGCCCGGGGAAACTCTAGGGAGGACTACCTTCAGACACTTGATGGAGTAGTGCACTACCTGCCCTCCATCGATGTCTCGGCCACACCAAACGCGGCCATCACCCTGGACGTTCTTGTTGTTGGGGTTGCTAGCGGAGCGGCGTCTCTTCATTGGTACAAGAAGTCTCGCGCCTGGCTCAACCTTGCGGGAGTTCTGACTGCAGGGACTCAGAGAAATATCGATGACGAGCTCATCGGCGCCGCCCCTCCTGGCACGTGGGCGGTGACGTTGGACGATGATGGGACTCAGGCCTTGAGGGTGGGGGTCAACAGTGACTCCGACGATGTCACTTGGTACGTGGTGTCTCAGCGTGTGACGGTCGTACCGGTCTGAGCCATGCCCATCGGATTCGCAGGCAGTCTTCTGGGACGTGTATGGGGGTCCGGTGGGACGGCACCCATTGTTGTCTCTATTACGCCTAACGTAGGGTCACCTGCGGGAGGGGAGACTCGGACAATTGCGGGATCTGGCTTCACTGGTGCAGACGCGGTCTACATCGATGGCAACGCTTGCCCCTCGTTCACCGTCAACTCGGACATCGAGATCGAAGCCGAGATGCCGGCGGGATCGGGCTCAGGTCTCAGCGTCGAGGTGCATACACCACTGGGCTTCTCCGGGGTGAACACACTGTACTCGTACGCAGCGGCCCCTGTTGTTACGGGGGCACAGCCTGCAAGTGCTGCCGAGCGAACGGATTCAAACAAGTACACGTCCACCGGCCTACAAGACCCGGTTGGAGGTACTGAGATCTACATCGTTGGGTCCGACTTCGTGAGCGGCATTGGCTTGTCTGTAGATTTCTACCAGGCCGCAGTGCTCATCGGGTCGGCGTCCCTCGTCACGTTTGTCAACGGAAGTACATTGACCGCGACGACGCCTGCCCTACCGCTAGGAACTTACGACATCGTCGTGACGAATCCTGATGCGCAGACGAGCGGCGCCAGTGGCAACGGTCTTCACATCTCGTTCGACATGAGCGTCTATGTTCCGGGCGCCCTGCTACTTCCAGGAACGTACGACCCAGATGGTGTCAGTGCGGGCGTTGGTCGCTGGCCGGATGCGAGCGGAAACGCAAATCACGCCGATGCTTCAGCCGCCATCGAGAGCCCAGCATCCTCAGGTGGTAATCCTGTTTTTGATGGCACAGATGACGCGCTTACCATCTCCGAGAGCCTAGTCGTTGGTCAAGAGACGGTCGCTGCGATGGCCTCGGCCGCCGCAGGCTCTATCGTTGCGTTCCTCCGTACGGCTCAGACGAACGACGAGGGAAGTCCGGTCACGTACGACCAGCGATGCATCCTCTCCGGGGACGGAGCATCACCGAACTTCTCGCATGTGAGCGCAGGGCTTCGCGCCAATGCCTACGACGAGAACGGGTCCAACAACTACAACAATGCGATCGCAGCTACTCCATGCTCGGTTGGAGAAGCACACGTTGGCGTGATGACGTGGAACGCTGCACAGATCCGCGCGATCCTCGACGGGGATGTTGCAGGCGCAACAGCGACTGCTCAGACGGGAGGGACAGGAATCCCTGATACCGGGAACACCGGACCTTCGACGTTCATCGGTCGGTCGTACGGCGGCACTCGCTACAAGGGCGAGATGATCATGATCGCCATCTACGCCGTCGAGTTGAACGACGCGCAGATCAAGATGATCCGCGAGTGGGGCGTCATCAAGGGCTACGTGGACGGAGTCTTCTTCGAGCCGTCTCAGGACGCCACCGTCTACACGTGGCATCGCGGCGACACCGCAACATACCTTGCCGGTGCCCCTACGACCGAGATCGACCAGCTTCAGGACAAGTCCGGGGTGGACGCGAACAAGTACCTGAATGCGACTGGAGCACTCCCGAAGTGGGATGCGGCCGACGCGAACTTCGGAGGACAGCCGAGCTGGGGCGACGACTATGCGGCGGACACGGTGAGCTGGATGATCTCCGGTGCCTTTGCCACCCCACTCGAAGCTCCGTTCACGCGCTACGACGTCGTGCGCATCATCACGGATACTGGCGGCCAGGCCAAGTACGTCGCCATCAACTACGGCGGAGGCTCGCTCGGTGCCGCCATCTATGGCGGACCTGGCGCCCAGGTCGCAACGACGAACGGGGCGAACCAGATTGCCTGCGACCCCGGCATTGATGTCACTTCGGTTATCGGTGTCGTCTACAACGGCGTGTCGAGCGCTAGCTACGTGAACGTGTACGACACTCCGACGGCGTCAGGTGACACCGGCAGTGGTCTTACGGTGGACGGCTTTTCGTACGTCTCACTCGGAACCGGCTCGTATCCCGGTGAGGCTGGACGGTTCCGTCAGGCGGAGAAGATCGTGTGCTCGGGCGCGCACGATCTTGCGACTCGGCGGAAGTACATGGGCTACCTTGCTGCCCGCTACAAGCTCCCGCTCTCGACGTGATGGCTGCGGATCTCGTGTGGTACAATCTGCGGTCAGTCCAGAAGAGGCCCCATGAAGATCACGGTCGAGTACACGGACCCCGCAGGCGAAGATCTGGAGGCGGTGGTGCACGCCCTGGCGACGTACATGAAGTCTCTGGGGTTTACTATTGGCCGTAGTGCGTTTCTTCCGCAGGCTGAGCCCGGTCAGAGGCCTCCGAGCAATCGTGGCACAGACGTGATGACTCGCCTGCGTGTGAAGGGGGAGACCGTCACCTTCGCCATCGAGGGAGTTCGTAAACCCCCGGCCCCCCGAGTCGTCAAGCCCCTCAAGGCACCGGGTGACCGCAGGTAATTATGGTGGATACTCTTGGCTTCGGGGAGCAGGAATTCGGAGAAGACGCCTTCGGTGATGCGGGCGATGCCATCACTGTCTCTGGAGCACTTCCGAACGTTCCTCCGTTCGACATCTACTCGGTGTCGGCGCTGGACACTCTTTCGCTCGTCACCGGCTACTCCGACGTAACGTACGTAGGTACCGCTGGGCAGCAGTTCCTAGATGGTCTCAATGACTTCGGGCTGCGAAGCGGCGGCGCTATTGTCGCTGCTACGGGCGCACGCCTCGAGTACGACACGACGGTCCCCGAGACGTTCACGGCGGAGATCGCGTTCAAGCTCAACAAGCTCCCAATCAACTTCGCCGACATCACTAACCGGCACGTTCTCATCAGTGTGGCGGACGGGGCGGGATCGGCCTTCAGTCTCTTCATCTCGCAGATCGGCCTTCTCTACACGGGCGCGGTTCACTTCTCTGGAGGTGATGTCGTCCTCGACCACCCTGCGCAGCCGCTGCCTAACAGCCAGTCTCTTGTAGAACTAGATGTGTTCTACACGCTTCGTTTTGCCGTGAGCACGGCTACGGGGACGGCATACATCTATTGGACCCGTTCCGAAGATGTCCCCTACTACGGGCACCAGCTCCGCTATGTCATCCCGGCGTTCGACATGGCTACGGCAGTGTCGGCGCAGCCGGACCTTTCGATCTTCTCTGTTCGCGGTACTGTCAGTGAGCCCTCTGAGTTCGTGCTCTCCAGCACCTCCCTGGGCGAGGGGCTCCTCATCCCGAATCTCCGACCCGTAGCCAACGCCGGGTCAGATCAGGCGCTGCGCTCCTGCGCCATCGCCCAGCTCGATGGTTCCCAGAGCTTCGATCCCGAAGGCGCTTCTGTCACGTACAAGTGGCGGCTCATTGATGCCCCGCTCAACAGCATGTTTGCCATCGAGAGCCTCGATGCGCTGACCTACCCAGACTTCGTTCCCACCGGCTTCACGGACAAGGTCTACTCCTCTGTCCTGGACGATGAGAACGCAGAAGATCCGCTGGAGGTTGGTGACGCCTTCACCCTCGACGGAGAAGTCTACGAGGTCTCCGCAACAGGCACCGATGGCAACGGCTTCTTCGTCCAAGTGGCTGAGGCCATCATCCCGGACAGCTTCGCCACAGGCACCGCGTTCAAGTTCCTGCGGCAGAGGGGCATCTCAGGGGCAACAACTGTTGCGCCCACGTTCCTCCCTGACCTGCCCGGTCTCTACAAGTTCGACCTCGTTGTGTTTGACGGCAGCCTCTATTCGGAGCCGGCACTCACGATCTTGAATGTCACGGCGTCACCGCTGCCTCGAGGCCTCATCCCCGACCTCAAGTTCCTCTGGGACTACCTCGGAGATTTCTGGCGTCTGGTCGAAGATCGAGAGCGCATCACGGTTTTCTGGGGAGCTCTCGCACAGTTCGCCGCCTCCGAGCTCCTGACGTTCTGGCAGACGGACTACTCCAAGAGCCTGCGTGACGTCCAGCGCACCTTCCAGCGCCGCTGGCTTCACTACGACCTCCTGATGAGGGAGGATTCTCGTCTCATCGAGCTCTCGACGGTCAGGGCGGTCTACGGTGGCATCTCCTCAAGCGCCATCCCTCTTGCAGGTGTGTCGGGCATTGCCGGTGAGCACCTCGACATCTTCACGCCGATATCGCCGCTGGCGGTCCCTATCTACTTCTCCGGGACCGATCCTCAGACGGCACAGCAGATCTGTGACCGCATCAATGCCTTCATGCACGCTGTCGACCCGCTCGTCGTAGCGAAGGTCATCACAGATCGAGATGGGCTGAATCAAGTCGTCCGCATCGACGCTCCGTACGCAGTCTCTATTTCCAGTGCGAGCACGGTCACCATCTTCGGCGTCGGTGCCAACTCCATGCCCCTCGGCGCGGCCGGTGTCGTCACGGGTGTCCGGACGTATCGTGTCGACAGGAGCCTCGAGGGGCTGGCGATTCGTGAGGGCGACTTCCTCTCAGTCGGGGCTGGGACTTACCGCATCTCCCGTGTCGTAGACGATCTGAACGATCCGCTCACGTACCAGCGGGTGACCCTGCTCGATGACATCCCCTTCTCCGCCGGCGCGGACTGGCTCATCTCAGGGCAAGCCACTTCAGAGAGTCTCGACTTCTACGGCGCTCTCTTCACGGCAGGTGACGTTGCGACCTTCGAGATCGTCGATCTCGATACGAACGGTCTCAGCTACATCGCTGTACCTGTCACAGGCGCCTGTGAAACAGCGACTGACATTCTCGGGGTGGATGCCTCGCTGCTCGGGCAGTACATCGGGCAACCCGACCGGTTCAAGGTCCACTTCCACAGTGGTACCCGTCGGCAGTACACGCCCATCAACGAGCTCGTCTCGGATGTGCCGTACCTCCAGGAGAAGATCAAGAACGAGGATGACACTGCCGTCATTCGGCGGAACCTCGACTTCTTCATCGACACGTTCCGTGGCTCGAAGTGCATCCGCTTCGTGGTCGACAATGACGTGAGCCTCGATGTCTGGGAAGGCCTCGTCCCTCCGGACCGTCTGTGGGCCGAGCTCACGTACCTCGACAACCGCCCGACCATCGAAGCGAACTTCGGCATCCCCGCAGAGTTCACACTCGACGATCTGTCTCTTCTCCCCGACAACGTCGACTATCTCTCGGCTGTCCGTGGGCTCTGGTACGCGTACTTCAGCGGCCCCACGCTCTTCAATCTCCGGGCCGGTGTGCAGATCCTCTTGGGCCTGCCCTACGCCGAGGCGACGTCCACCATCGAAGAGATTCGCGACGACTTCTCTACAACCTTTGGCCGTCTTCTTCTGCGGGACGTAAAGGACACGGAGATCGTCCGTACCTACCAGTACCCGCACGGGCTGGAGATCGACACCAACCCAGCGACCGGTGTTCCGTTCGTAGTAGGTGATACCGCCAATCAGTTCGCGCCCCTCGTCAAGGGGGCGGACGTCATCGACTATGTGAAAGATCCGACCTGGTTCTCTGGTCTGCTCAACCAGGGATCCTTCTCTGAGGTCGAGAAGTTCTTCAAGTTCCTGGTCCGCGTTGACAGCACGGCATTCAACTTGAATGCCCTTCTCTTAGTTCGGCAGTTCATTCTCCGTATCAAGCCGACGTACACACTCCCCCTTTTCGTTGTCCGAGCAGATCTGGGAGAGGCGGAAGTAAGCGTCAGCGACACGATCGTCAGGTACGGCGTCCTGAGTACTTATGCGGGACCGCTCTTTGGGCCCGATGGTCAGGCGCAGATGTTCGATCAGCCCCGTCCTGGTGGCGGTGGTTTCTGGAGCCGTTTCGATACGCTTGACCCCAGCGGGGCAGTCCCGACGAGTCCTACCCCAGACGCATACACGGAGTGGGGCTTCGACGAGTACCTCCTCGCCCCGGTGGCCGCCTCTGTGGCCGTGCTCAAAAGCACTTGGCCGGGAGGGATCCCCATCGCCGGCAGCATCTTCTACGCGGGACTCCCCATCTTCACCCAGCTCGCCGGGATCATCTCTAGCGGAGGCATCCGCAATCTCACGCTGGCAGGTGTGCAGCTCGGTGTAGACGAGGTCTGCCTCATCACGGACACCATCACAAGGATGGTGCTGTTCTATCGGGCCGTGGCAGACGCGGCCACGCTGACCCTCACCGTGAAGGTCAACGGGATCACCGTCGATACCCAGACGTTCAATCCTCCCGTCGGGACGAATCCGGACGCCAACCAGTATCGTGAGGCATTCACGGTCAGCATCCCGGTTGTGGCGGGGGACGTGCTCTCGGCCTTCGTTTCGCACCCCACCGGCTTCAACACCTACGTGGAGAGCGCTGGAGTTGTCCTTGGTGTGGGTGAGGATTGGTTTGCGGGAGTGGCGCTTGGTGCTGGGACGTACTTCACGTACCTTGTCCTATGACCCGGGCCCTTGGCATCTCCTGAAGAACTAGAGAACATACGGAGCATCGATGGGTAGCCGAGTTGAGATAATTGAGGTCAAGCAGAACCTGATCATCACCGCCCGAGAGCGCGGGAAGATCGTGGCTCGGCGTGAGGGCCACAACATCTGGTTGAACTTGGGGCGTGAGTACCTCGCTCAACTCATCGCCTACTCCTCGATGTCGCCGGTCACGCCGGAGGTCGATGACCGGATCCGGTACATGGGCCTAGGCATCGGAGGAAGCCGACAGCTCCAGATCGGTACGGCCAACGCGTCCCCGATGGTGGACGCCTACCCGGGAACGAACGCCCAGACGGACTCGGATGCGGACGTCCTCACGCTCGAGCGGCCTGTCCGTATCAGTGGTGGCGCTACCACGTATCCCGGCGACGTTTCGGATGTGTGGCTCGGACAGATCGCTGCCCCGGCAGCGCATCCGACGGTCACGCAGACCAAGTTTCTTCGGGTCTTCGATACCACTGAGGTGAGCTACGGCAGCTTCCTGAGCGTGCCGCTCTCGGAAGTCGGACTCTACATTGGGTCCAAGGACCCGAACTACTACCTCAACACCATGGTGGCCTACGACACCTTCGACACGATCTCCAAGACCTCAGCGTTCGAGCTCGAGATCGACTGGACGATCCGGTTCTAAGGAGCTGCCATGAGCTTTCACCGCCTCATTGTCCCGACCTACTTCAACGGTCTCCCCGGGGGCTACGACTACATCAACAACGCCCTCTCCGGGACGCCTGCGCTTGCTCCTGGAGCACGTTCTGATGGAGGGCCGAACAACGGCACTTACTTCGTTGGGTTCGCGGAGAATGCTCTCGGAGGCGCCGTCAATCGAGGCCTGAAAGCACTCGCCCAGAATTGCGACACGCTCGACGACTACCTGCATCGGGACGTCGCAATTCCTCAAGTCACGGATGACGACATCGAGGTGTTCGACGTCTCCTCCATCGTCCTGACGGGCCCCATCTACACTGGGGTCTCTGGGACGCCGAACACGGTCGACGGGATCCGGAAGTTCGTCACGCTCGTTGACTCGAACGACAACGAGATCTTCAACGGCGGCATCGAGTGTCAGGTCACTGCGATCACGCCGAACACGGTGGGCTCCGACTGGTCAGTCGGCAATGTCACTCTGACGGTCTCTCCAGCCATCCCAGCCTCCACAACGTTCCGCGTCTACTATGCGACGCGCAGCAACGCAGCTGCTTTCCTACCTGATGCCATCGTTGGGGCTCGACGCGGTCTCGGCCACTACAACGGCACTGACCCCTGGGCAGACGGGACGGTCAACCCCGCAGGGTTCGTCACTGGGCAGTTGAGCAAGATCGTCGCAGATCTCGCTGTCGGCGCTGGCACCGGCAAGATCCACGGCACGCTCATCGATGGTGGCGGCACGTACACCGTGGCCGCAGGGACGCTGGCGGCGCAGCTCATCGAGATGAACGTCAACGTCAACGCCTTGGATGTGCAGCTGGCGCTCGAGGCAGCTGCCCGAGTTGCAGCTGACGCAGCTATTCAGGCCACGCTCGATGCTCTCATCGCCGATCTGTATCGTGTCCGATTCCTTACGGCGGCGGACACCATCAACACGCCCAACAAGGACAAGACGGTCATCTTGAACCCTGCGGCGTCCTTCGCGCTACAGCTCCCGGATCCGACAACAGCGGTGGGCCACAACATCCTGCTCATCAACGGCGACGGCCTGATGTCGGCAGCGAACAAGGTCACGCTTACGCGGTTTAGCACGGAGAAGATCAACAACTACGCCGGCAGCTTTGAGCTCATGGCGCCCTATGGTCGGTGGATTCTGTCTTGCGACGGCGTCGACTGGCACCTGATCTGAGGAAGACCATGCGTAGACACTCGCTGACCTTCACCGCCACCACTCTCAACGCCTGGGTATGCCCTGGCGGTGTCACAGAAGTTGAGGTCGAGGGCTATGGTGGCGGCTCGGGCGGTGCTGGCGGCATGGGAGGCAATGCCCTCACCAACTTGTACCCCATGGGCGGCGCCGGCGGCGCCGGCTCGTGGAAAGGACGCCAGGTTGTACCCGTCACGCCTGGAGTTTCCTACGACGCCGTGATCGGCGCTGCTGGCGCCGGTGGCATCGCTGCAGGCAACACGAACGTCGCCCCCGACCCGGGCCTCCCTGGAGGAGACACTCTCTTCCGCGTCAACGGAGGAGCTATTCTCGCTACCTTCCAGGGAGCTTCACACACTGGCTATCCGGTGGCTGCCAACACAATCACCAACAGTGCCACGGTCTATCACGGTGCACAGCCGACTCGGCAGCGGAACAGCACGTTTGAGCGTGGTGACGACGCCTTCGTTTCGGTCTACGTCATGAACGACTACGCAGTCATGCTTCAGGCAGACGTGCCTGGAGCTGGTGGCGCTGGGACAACCAACAACAACTTCTACCGAGATGGTCGCGACTCGAAGGAGGGCTACTTTGGTGGTCCGCACGGATCTCGTGGCGCAAACGGAGCCGGCAACTACAAGGGTGGCGGACCTGGCGGCGGCGGCGGCGCTGGGCCTGGCGGTGACGGAGGTTACGGCGGTACTGGAACTGCAGGCAACGGCGCCGGAACAACCACAGACGCCCAGGCGGGCGGCTCAGCCAGTGCTAACACCGGGGCAGGCGGCGGAGGCGGTGGTGCCGCTGGGTGTGCCTCCTCCGCCCCTTCTGGCAATGGTGGTGGCGGCGGTGGAGATGGCGGCTCCGGTCTCCTAACCCTCATCTGGTACGTGTAAGGAGTCACCGTGGGCTTCCATCGACTCATTGTTCCGGTTTACGCAGGCGGCCTTCGCGTCGGCGACGATTACATCAACAACGCATTGGTAGGCACCCCTGCACCTGCGGACGCAGTGCTCGGAGCAGGTACTTACTCCGGTAGCTACTTCTTCGGTGAGTACGATCAAGTCACCGGTGCGGCGATCAACCGAGGCTTCCAGGCTCTCTCGGAGAACTGTGACTTCCTCGACGATGCGCTCGAGGCGTTCAACGCAGATATCCTCGCCCTCCAGGCAGCGGACGTCATACACACAGCAGACATCGCCCAGCTCGTCATCGACATGGGCAGCCTCACGCTCGGCGCCATCACGGACGCGAACACGTACTCAGACGCAGCCAACGTCACTCTGTTGGCCACGGTGACCGCACTCATCGATGCGCACAAGGCGAATCTCACTCGCGTGCGGGCGCTCACTTCGGGCAGCACACTGCACTCTCCTGATCAGGATGCGCTCATCCTGTTGAACACCAACGGCGGAAGCTTCAACCTTCAGCTGCCGGATCCGACGGACCCGGCCGCGCTGTACCCCGTTACCCTCTTCAACGAGGACGGTGAGATGACTCCCCTCACCAACCGTGTCACGCTCGTCCGAAATGGCTCAGAAACCATCAACGGACTTGCAGCCAATTACCTGCTGAACCTGAGCTACGGACGCTGGGTCCTACGCTCAGATGGCACGAACTGGGTCATCATCTGATCTCGAGGTAAGTCATGGCCTTCCACACGCAGATCTTCACAACAGCCGGCGCCACTACCTGGACCTGTCCGGCAGGCGTTACGTCCGTCGTGGTGCGTGGCGCCTGCGGCGGAGGAGGCGGAGGCGGAGGAGCGGGGAGCGCACTCAACAGCGTGCAGCAGAGCGGTGGCGGCGGTGGTGGTGGCGCACGGGTCCACCTCGCAGTCCGGACAGTCATTCCGGGCACGACATACTCCCTCACCATTGGTGCGGGCGGCAACGGGGGAACGGGGGGCTCAACGGGCTCGAACGGAAACCCCGGAAGTGCTGGTGGAGCAACATCCGCCGCTTTCGCAGTCCCCTTCATCTGCCGCGCCCCAGGTGGCGGCCTGGGCGGGTTCTACACGAGCTACCCATACGCCGGCGGAGGCTACTCGGAAGGCGCATACGTGGCGGGTGTTGGGTACTTTGCCACCGACCCCATCTACCCCACCGACGCAATGCGTGGGGGCTTTGGGCGCTTCCAGGGCGGCGGCTCGCTGTATCAGTATCGAAGCGGTGGAGCGAGCTCGGTACGTCCCGGCGGCCAGAGTGCTGAGACAGGGCCCACGGTTACATACGCTGGTGGAGCCGGTGGTTGCGGCGGCGCAGGTGAGTACGATGACGGTACAACCAATGCCTATCTCGGCGGTTCCCAGACCACGGGCGCAGCCAACGTGGGTCAGGGCAGCAATACGACGGGCAACTATCTTTGCATGGGTGGCGGCGGCGGCTCCGCAGGTGGTGGTTCTGGAGCTGCCCGTGTTGGAGGCCTTGGTGGCAACGGCGGCAGCGGCTTCATCGAGCTCTCCTGGAACCAGTAACCCTCATCTTTAGATAGAGGTTTCTTGGGTGGTACTATCCCCCCCATGGATCTCAACGAGCTCGCAGGGCAGGCCGGACCTCCCGTCATCTTCATGCTGGCGGTGTGGTTTCTCACGCTGCTCGTTCGGCGTGTTGTCGAGCACGCCTGGCCACGCCTGATGAACAAGGGCACGTGGTGGACGGACATCGCTCTTCCCTGCCTGCCGTACGCCCTTGGAGCAGGCTTCGCGGTCGTGATGTACAAGTTCCCTGGGCTCGACAAGTTGCCGTCCCCGGGGACTCGAGCTCTCTACGGCCTCGTCGGCGGCGCTATGTCGGGGCTCGTCTACCGCATCGTGAAGTCAGTCGCGAAGAAGAGGTACGGTGTCGAGCTCTCGATGCCACCCGACGCAGTCGCTGGTGCGCAGGTCACGGTTGAAGTACCGAAGGACCAACTGCCCAAGATCGATGTTCACTACCCCAGCAAGACTGAGAACGAAGATCTCCCCCCGAGCAACAACGGAGAGCTCCCTGACTCTCAGAAGCCCACCGATCCGGCTATCGACAAACCGGAAGGAGACAAGTGATGCGCGACTTCCTCTTCAAGACCCTGCCCGCGTTCCTCAAGAGCAAGTGGTACATCTGGGGACTCTTCCTCGTCATCCTTGCCGGGATGATCGCGATGTTCATCCACTCCTGGCTTGGGTATGCCCCGAACGGCGGTCACCCGATGCCGGAGCCGTGGCAGGAAGAGGGCTCCGGATTCAAGGCGCCGAAGAAATGAGCGCCGCATGGGTGTGGGTGAAGAAGTACTGGGAGTACCTCGCGGCCACTGCCCTTCTTTTCCTGGGCGTCTTCTTGGGCGTGCAGCTCAAGAAGCGACCTGTGGTCGTGGCGGGTGAAAGCCCGGAGCAGAAAGAGCTCGAGGAGAAGACGTCCGAGGAGGAGGCCGAGATCTTGAACGGCATCTACCCCGCACAGCAAGAGATTCGCACCAAGCAGGAAGAGGGCCTGCAAGGTCTCGTCGAGGCGGAGAAGAAGCAAGCGGCCGAGCTCGTGAAGGATCCGGACGCAACGAACGACTACCTGAAGCAGGTCGGCCGCTCAGTGCGGGGAGACGACAATGGTGGATCTCAATGAGGTACGTCCGACCCTGAACATTCCTGAGAGGGCGTGCGATGCGCTCTCCGGCTCGGACTTCGCAGCCACCGTGCTGAACGTGGTGGGTGAGCCACGAGAGTCGGCCATCCTGGGTGAGCTCCTCGCCGGCAACGTCCCGAGCTTCATGCGGACGCTGTGCCCTGTCACCGTTGAGGTCGGCGGATTGCGGGCCACGTACTGGGTGACGCCAGATTACTTGTGCATCGGTAGCGATGACGACTACGTCCGTGTCCCGATGACCCCGGGGACGGCACAGCGAATCGCAGACGCCTTCGGGGCCTACCTGCCTACGCGGAGGATGGTGAACTCCATCTTCTCCCAGGCTGACGTGAAGCTTGTTGCGAAGCCGCAGGGCGCCAGCAAGTCCATGCGCTCCACACAAGTGTTCTTGAACATCAACAAGCAGATCGAGGAGCAGCTCAGCGTCCTCAGCTCACCTCTCGGGTCCCTTGTCGCGGGCCACAAGAAGGACGTCGTCATCTGCAAGGGTCTCTGGCTCAACAAGGAGGGCCATAAGTGGGGCCCGGAGCACATTCCCTGTGTTGCCATCTACGGCTGGGCCCAGGTCATCCACAACGGTGTATGGGTCGTCTGGCAGGGCCTCAACAGCTCGAGCCACGATACGTCCTACGAGGACTACTCCCACGGAGTTCGGCTCGTCTCTGCCGTCGTGCTGGTGGACGGCGTTGCCTACGACTTCGCCGAGATCCTGGTGACGTCCACCTGGGCGACCTTCCTCAGTGATGAGGGCATGCTTCCGTCAGCACGTTACCCGGGCGTCTGAATTGGTGGGGACTGATGGAGTTGAACCACCGACCTCCGGACTCTGGTTCCGGTGCTCTGCACTGAGCTAAGTCCCCAAGCGCGTCCTACGGGAGTCGAACCCGTAACCAACCCGGTCTATACCCGGGGTGCTCTACCATTGAGCCAAAGACGCAAAACCTTCTCCGTCGTAACACGAAGAAGTGGTGCGGGGGGAAGGACTTGAACCTTCGACCTTCGGATGACGCAAGCGCCGCCCGATGCTCTGCCACTGAGCTACCCCCGCATGGCCCGCCCGTGAGGAATCGAACCTCACTATCCCTTTCGGGTTGTAGGCCCGGCTACTAGCCCCCTTCAT